>Ga0209347_1000040_pt1 | contig 345509 bp, 324 predicted proteins | sample AutmiccommuBRH23_FD_187382 | JGI IMG/M metagenome (GOLD analysis project Ga0209347, IMG submission 187382) | Deep subsurface microbial communities from Mt. Terri, Switzerland - Autotrophic microbial communities BRH/23 (SPAdes) (version 2) | ecosystem: Environmental > Aquatic > Deep subsurface...
GTCACAGGTTCAAATCCTGTCCCCGCACCCAAACACACAAAAAGCCGCCTGACACACCACGTCCGGCGGCTTTTTCGCGTCACGGTGGCCGCGATCATTGAGCTTCTGAACCAGAAGATCTGGCGCCCTTTGAGCGTCTACTATCAACCACCGTTCAGGGGCCCCCCTACGGCGCCCGGAGCGTCAGTGACCCATGCTCCGGGACCGAAGGGGGCTGTGGCCCGCTGGATGACTAGAACGCATTCTCGCTGGTGATCGCCCGGCCAAGAATAAGGGCGTGCACGTCGTGGGCGCCCTCATAGGTATTGACCGTCTCCAGGTTCGCCGCGTGCCGCATCACATGGTATTCGCCGCTGATGCCGTTGCCGCCGTGGATGTCGCGGGCCTCCCGGGCGATGGCCAGAGCCTTGCCGCAGTTGTTGCGCTTCATCAGGCTGATGGCCTCCGGCACCCAGGCGCCTTCATCGATCAGTCGGCCCAGCGCCAGGGCCCCCTCGAAGCCCAGCGCAATCTCCGTCTGCATGTCCGCCAGCTTCTTCTGGACCAGCTGGCGCGCGGCCAGCGGCTTGCCGAACACCTGGCGGCTGGACACATAGTCCCGGCTGGCGTGCAGGCAGAACTCCGCCGCCCCCATGGCCCCCCAGGCGATGCCGTAGCGGGCCTTGTTCAGGCAGGAGAAGGGGCCGCGCAGCCCCGAAACCCCGGGCAGCATCTGATCTTCAGGCACGAAGACGTCAGCCAGCGCGATCTCGCCGGTGACCGACGCGCGCAGGGACAGCTTGTTGTTGATCTTGGGCGTCGTCAGGCCCTCGGACCCCCGGTCCACCAGGAAGCCGCGGATCACCCCATCAAGCTTGGCCCAGACCAGGGCCACGTCGCTGATCGGGCTGTTGGTGATCCACATCTTGGACCCGTTCAGCACGAAGCCGCCGTCGACCTTCTTGGCCACGGTGCGCATGGAGGCCGGGTCAGAGCCGCCATCGGCCTCGGTCAGGCCAAAGCAGCCGATGATGTCGCCCTTGGCCATGCCCGGAAGATACTTTTGCTTCTGGGCTTCGGAGCCGAAGGCGTAGATCGGATACATGACCAGGGAGGACTGCACGCTCATGGCCGAGCGGTAGCCGGAATCAATCGCCTCGACTTCCCGGGCGATCAGGCCATAGGCCACATGATTGACGCCAGCGCCGCCGTACTCCTCGGGGATGGTGGGGCCGAGGAAGCCGAGCGCGCCCATCTCGTGCATGATCTCGCGGTCGAAGCGCTCCTCGGCATAGGCCGAAACCACCCGGGGCAGCAGCTTGTCGCGGCAATAGGACCGCGCGGACTCCCACACCATGCGCTCGTCCTCGGAGAGCCGGGCGGCGAGATCGAGAGGGTCCTCCCAGCGAAAAGTCTTCTGAGCCACTCCGGAGTCCAGAGCCATGACGCGCCTCCTGCAATCTGCGGCGTTGATGTTTCTGGTCCGCTTATGAACCCAAAACGCCGTCGCATACAGTCTTGGCGCGGTTTGCGCGTATGGACGTTGCAACCTTCCGTCCAGGTAGTGGGTTAGGGCTACATGGACACGAGAACAGTCAGCGCCGTCGCCCCCCTGCGGCCGTTCCTTCTGATCGGGGTCTTCGCCTTCTTCGTCGGATTCACCGGCTATCTGGCCGTGAGCCTCACCCAGGGCCCGGCCGGCCGGAGCTTTGCGGCCCAGACTCCGACGGCCGAGGTGACGCCGGCGCGTCTGTCGCCGCCTAAGGCCCCATGGACCTTCGAAAAGGCCATCTAGAGGCTCTGTTCAGCCAGGGCCAATCACGCCAATCTCGGCGGAATGACTGACGCTGTCTCCGCCTCCTCAACGCCCACCTCCGCCTCCGCCCCAGCCGAGAGCGCGGCCCAGATCGCCGCCTTCCTGGCCGCGCGCATGTGCCATGACTTCATCAGCCCGGTGAGCGCTATCGTCTCGGGCCTCGACCTGCTTGAGGACCCCGACGCTCAGGACATGCGCGAGGACGCCATGGGCCTGATCGCGGCGTCGGGCCGGAAACTGGCTGAAATGCTGTCCTTCACTCGGGTCGCCTTCGGGGCCTCGGCCTCAGCGGAGGTGTTTGACCCCCGGGAGCTGGAAAAGCTCGCCCAAGGCGTTTTCAGTCACCTGCGAGCTGAACTGGACTGGGCGGTGGAGGCCCAGAGCCTGGACAAGGCTTCAGCGCGGGCCGTGCTCAACATCGCCCAAATGGCGGGCGCCGCCCTGCCCCTGGGGGGGCGCGCGCGACTGAAGGCCGCCCGCGATGGGGCGGCCACGGTGATTGTCGCAGAGGCTAGCGGCGCCAAGGCCAGGCTGCGCCCGGAGGTGGCGGCCGGACTGAGGGGCGAGCCGCTGCCAGACGGCGCCCTGCATGGCCACTGGGTGCAGGCCTACTATGTGCACCTGTTCGTCGTTGAGGCCGGGGGCAAGATCTTCGTCGAGGCGGGCGAGGAGAAGGTGACCTTCGCTGCAACCCTCCCGGGTCTCTAAGCTCAAATCGGGCCCCGGCCTTCACTGATCTACCGAATTCAAACGGCTCCTTAACCAGCAGGCCCGAAAACAGGAGGCCTCAGTTTGGGAGTGTTCGGTTGAGGACCTGCCTCATCGTCGATGACAGCCGGGTGATCCGAAAGGTCGCCCGCCGGATCCTGGAGGACCTCGGCTTCGATGTGGCCGAGGCGGCCGACGGGGCCGAGGCCTTGGCATGGTGCCGCAGCACGATGCCCGAGGTCGTGCTGCTCGACTGGAACATGCCGGTGATGAACGGGCTGGAATTCCTCCGTGGCCTGCGCATGGAGCCGGGGGGCAAGGGCCCCAAGGTGATCTTTTGCACGGTCGAGAATGAGGTCGGCGCCATCCGCGAGGCGCTGGAGAGCGGCGCGGACGAATACATCATGAAGCCTTTCGACAGCGAGATCGTGGCAGCCAAGTTCGCCCAGGCGGGTCTGGCATGAAGCCCGAGGACCGTGAACTCGTCGCCCAGCTCTGCGCTGCACGGTCGGGCCAGAAGGTGGACCCGGCCAAGGACTATCTGCTGGAAACCCGGCTGGGCCCTGTGGCGCGCCGGGAGGGTTTCGACAGCATAGGCGAGCTCATGGCTGGCCTGCGGGCTCAGCGAGAAGACCGGCTGATCTGGGCGATCGTCGAGGCCATGGCGGCGGGGGACACCAGCTTCTTCCGCGACCAGGCTGCCTTTGACCACTTCCGAGACGTCCTGGCGCCTGAATTGGTCCAACGTCGCAAGGATCAGCCCATCCGCATATGGAGCGCGGCCTGCGGCACGGGGCAGGAAATCCACTCCCTGGCCATGATGGTCGATGACATGGCTGGCCAATGGCCCGGGGCCCGGTTTGAACTGTTCGGCTCGGATTTGTCCGAGCGGGCTCTCGAAAAGGCGCAGAGCGGCTTTTACACACAGTTCGAGGTGCAAAGGGGCCTGCCCATTCGCAGCCTGGTCCGGCACTTCGAAAAGGCCGACGAAATGTGGGTGATCTCCCCTCAGATCCGGCAGTCGATCCGCTGGCGGCGTCTGAACCTGATTGGCGACATGTCTCGGGTGCGCGGCTTCGACCTGATCTTTTGCCGCAATGTGATCGGCTCGATGATCGAGCCCGCCCAACGTCAGGTGGTGGAAAACCTCGCTGCGGCCCTGAATCCAGGGGGGCAGGTGCTGTTCGGCTCAGGGGAAGATCCCGTAGCCGGCGCCGAGCCCTTGCGTCCGGTGGATGATACCCCCGGCCTCTATGCGCTACGATCCGCCGACCGCGCCGCAGCCTGACATCTCGCGTGAAAAGCCCCGCCGCGGCTTAGCCGGACGGGGCTCTTTGACGATCACATCAGGCCATGACCTGGAGCTCCTCAAGGGGCTCCGATCACTCGGTTCTCACCTGCCTGAGCGGTCCTAGAGCCCTTTCCGATCTGATTGCTTCAATCAGATCGGACGAAAAGCGCTCTAAATCAGAAAGTTAGAGCATTTTTGATCCGATAACCGCGTCACACTTATCGGAAAATGCTCTAGTTCTTGGCGTCTTCAGCCGTGCGGGTGACGGCGTCGCCCGCCGCGCCCACGTCCTGGCCAGCGCCGGAAATGGTGTTGCAGGCAGTCACGCCGAGGCTGGCGGTCAGGGCGGCCAGGAGGAAGAGCTTACGCATGGTGGTCTCCGTTTGAGAAAGGCAGGGCAGGGTCGCCAAGCTCAACGGTCAGGCGACCTGCTGGTTCCCATCCTCAGGGTCGGAAGCTGAACTATTCGGCGTCGGGAAGACCAGCCGCACCGTAACCCCCCCTGCGGCGTTGCGGATCAGCTCGGAGCGACCGCGAAGCTGACGGGCGAAGGCGGTCATCAGGGTGCGACCCACGCCGGCCCCGGCCAAGGCCAGATCGCTGGCGACGCCGTCGTCGGCGATCTCCAGGACCGCCTCATCCCCACCGACCCGAAAGTCCACACTCAAGGCCCCGCCGCGCCCGGCGAACGCATGCTTCTGAGCATTGGTGATGGCTTCGACGGCGAACAGGGCCAGGGGGGCCAGCTGATCCGGATCGATCATCAGACGGTCCACATGCAGTTCGGTGCGAACGGCTGGCCCATGCAGGGCCTCGCCGGCCACCAACTGGGCGGTCAGCTCCTCCAGGAAGGGGCGCAGGTCCACATGCTTCAGGTCGGGCCCCTGGTAGAGGGCGCGATAGACCAGGGCGAGGGCCGAAATCCGCTGCCGGGTGTCCGACATGGCGGCCCGCGCCCCGGGGTCGGTCAGGGCCCGTTGCTGCATGCTGAGCAGGCTGGAAATCACCTGCAGATTGTTCTTCACCCGGTGATGGATTTCCCGGAGCAGGGCGTCCTTCTGGGCCAGGGAGTCTCGCAGGGAGGCGTCGCGTCCGACGATGGCGTCGGCCATGTTCTCCATGGCCTCAGCAAGGTCGCGGATCTCCAGCGGCATATCCTCGGCCTGGGCCGGGCGCACCGTCAGACGGCCTCGCCCATAGAGGGCTGCGATGCGCTGAAGATAGATCAGCCAGCGCACCACCACCCGGTCCACAGCCACAAACACCGAGCCCAGCACCACGGCGAAGGTGAGTAGCGGCAGGACCAGACCGCTCAGCGGGTTCAGCCGAGCCCAGGAAAACAAGCCCGGGGATTCTGCTGAGAGGATCACAAACAGGCTCTCGCCCACCAGGGGCGCGGCGATGTGGACCCGCCGCTGGCCGCCGACCTGCGCGTACCAGACATAGGAGCCGGCCGACAGCGTGCGCCCCTGCCAGCCTTCAGGAGGAGCCGCAAAGGCTTTGGCGTCGGTCAGGCTGAGATACTTGCCGGCCGCATCAACGAGCGCCACCTCAGAACCCTCCGGCAAGGCCGCGCCGGTCGTATTGGGTTGAAGGCTCGATAGGGCCACCACGGCGGCGAGGGCGCCGTCGAACCGACCGTTTGCAGCATAGGTGGGCACGACCGCCATCAGGGCCGGCGTGTCGGCATAGGCCACCCCGGGGTCACGGGTGACAACCAGTTCGCCGCTCTCCCGCGCCTGTCGAAACCAGGGCCGGTCGGCCCGGTCGCTGTCGGGGGGCACTGAGCCGGCGGCGCAGGCTACCCGGCCCTGTCGGTCAAATCGGATCAGATTGTCGTAGCCGGGGATGCGCTCGGTGATCTCGGCGAGCCGCTGGGCGCAGGAGAACCCGACGGAGCCCGGGGCCAGGGTCTCCAGCAGAATATGCGCCGACTCCATCCGCGCCCGGGCGTCGGCTGCGCTGCGCTGCGCCGCCGAGCCGAGGGTCTCGCGAACCCGCTGAGCCTCATGGTTGAAGGCCAGGCCCGTCTGTATCGCGCCCAGGACCAGCACAGGCAGAAGAGCCGCCGCCATGGCGGCGATCAGTCGTACCCGAATGGTGCCGAGAGAGGCCCAGGGATCCCCGTTCATCAGCTGGCCCCCCCGGGCCGTCAGCGCGCGGTGCTGAGCCGCTCGGCGTCGGCCAGGATCGACCGCATAGCATCGCCGGCGGCTCCGCCGTCACGGTCATAGGCCCCAGCCTCAAGGATAGCCTGCAGGGCGCGGCGCGCCCGACTGACGCGGCTCTTCACCGTGCCGACCGCCACACCGCAGATTTCGGCGGCTTCCTCATAGGCGAAGCCGCCCGCCCCCACCAGGATGAGAGCCTCGCGCTGCTCTGGCGGCAGCATGCCCAGGCTGAGGCGAAGTTCGTCGAGCGCGACCGGCGCCTCGGGGTCGTCAACCGCCACCAGGGTCCGCTCGGCGGCCTCCTGGTCCAGCTGGCTCTGCCGCCATGAACGCCGCTTCTCGGAATAGAACTGATTACGCAGGATCATGAAGGTCCAGGCCTTCATGTTCGTGCCCATCTGAAAGCTGGCGCGGGCGTCCCACGCCTTCATCATGGCGTCCTGCGCCAGATCGTCGGCGGCGGTGGCGTCGCCACACAGGGTGCGGGCGAAGGCGCGCAGGTGCGGGATCAAGGTGACGATCTCGGCCTTGAAAGCGGCGTCCAACGCCGGATCGCGGGGGCTGCGGTCAACCATTAATCCCGCTCCGCCGATTTGTCGGCGCGGCGCAGGATGTCGAGAAACTCGTCAGGCACGGGCTCGTTCACGACTTCGTCGAACATCTGCCTCAGACGCACGCCGATCGCCTGCTGACGCAGCCGCGCCTCGTCCAAGGCCGCGGCGTTCACCTCAGGCCCGGTCGAATGCTGTTCGGATTGGTGCTCAATCATATCCCCGGCGTCTCGTCCTGGCGGCGAGCGCCCCTTCATGCTGTCATTCTGATCGCTCAAACGCTCGGCCCCCCGTCGAGTTCCATTTGGGGGCGGCTGTTGGTCGCCCCACCTCAGAATGCCGAAAACGTCAAACCTGGGGAACCGGTTCCCTCCGGCGACGTTTTGTGCGGTTGATGAATCAAGCGCGGCCGCATTCCGAGCGCTCGCGTGTTCATCCTTGTCTCTACGGGAGGGGTCATTGAGTCTTCTAGCCCGACTGGCGCCGCATCTGCCTTATGTCCGGCGCTATGCGCGAGCGCTCACCGGCGATCAAACCACTGGCGATCACTATGTCCGCGTGGCCCTCGAGGCCCTCGCTGCGGGCGAGCAGGTCCTAGACGCGGGCCTGACCCCGCGGGTCGCGCTCTATCACGTCTTTCACGCCATCTGGTGCTCGACAGGCGCTCAACTTGAGGCGCCTGGAGAGGCTGGCGGCGACGACGCCAACTCGCGTCTGATGCGCATCGCGCCGCGGTCGCGCCAGGCCTTCCTTCTCACCGCCCTGGAAGGGTTCACCCCCAGCGAAACCGCCCAAATCCTTGGGGCGAGTTTCGATGAGGTCGGCGCTCTGATCGCCGAGGCCCAGTCAGAAATCGACGCGGAACTGGCCACCGATGTCCTCATCATTGAGGACGAACCGGTGATCGCCGCCGATATCGAGGCGCTGGTGAAGGAGCTCGGGCACACGGTGGTGGACATCGCCGCCACGCGCACCGAGGCGGTCGACGCTGTGAGCCGCAACCGCCCCGGCCTGGTGCTGGCCGATATCCAGCTGGCCGATGGGTCGTCTGGCATCGATGCGGTCAAGGACATCCTGGCTGAGCTCGATGTGCCGGTGATCTTCATCACCGCCTTCCCAGAGCGCCTGCTTACCGGCGAACGTCCTGAGCCCACCTTCCTGATCACCAAGCCCTTCCAGCCGGAGACGGTGAAGGCGGCGATCGGTCAGGCGCTCTTCTTCCATCCGCGCCGGACGGCCAAGGCCGCAGCCTGACCTATGGCTGCCAGAGCCCTTTCCGATCTGACTGCCTCGATCAGATTGGAAAGTTCTCTAGGACAGGGTCGGAACCACGTGTTCCGACCCTGGACCTGGTCGCAGACCTGACAGATCTGATCAGTTTACGGGCGCGCTCGCGGGCGGCTCGGTGGTCGCGCCTGCAGGATCGTCGGCCTCGGGAATCCGCGGCGCCGGCGCAGCCTCTTCAAACACTGTCGCGTCGCTGGTCTGTCGGCCCGCATGCACATCGCCTTCAGCCAGATCGTCGGCCCGGAAGAGCCAGGCGGCCATCAGGCCGACAAAGGCCAGAGTCACCGACACCAGAAGCACGATCATCACCGGCTTGCCCAGCGCACCTTGGCGGGCGGGCGTTGCGGGCACTTCGGGGGCGTTTTCGTCACGAAATTCGGCCATCAGGTTTTCCTTGGCTAGATGCGGATGAAGTGGAGGGGGCTCGGCGCCGGCGGTGCGCTGGCGACCGCCTCGTCCGTCTGCGACAGGGCGCCGATCAGCGCTGTGGCGCAGGCCATGCTCAGGATCGCCGTTACGGCGGTCAGGCGTCGCCTCGTCCGCTGGGCGCGGGCTGAAAGCGTCTCCACATAGGCGAGGCCGCCATGGGCGGCCAAATGTCCTCTGATCACGAAAGAAGCCCCACGGTTGTCGCCAAGCTCGGGCTTGGCCATTGGGGGTAGAACGTCAGCGTGGCCTCTGCGTTCCAACCGCGGCGACCTCGCCCCCGGGGCGAACCGATACGAGAAAAAACTTCGCAGTGGCTTGGAACGGGTTCGCAGCAGGCGAGTTATTCACCCTGCGGAGGCGGCGACGCCCCCCCCGACTTGAGGCTGGCGAAATTCTGTCAGCCTGCCGTCTCCGCACCCCCCCTTTTCTCGATGATACCCACTTCGGCGGACCTGAAAGGGTCCGCCTTTCTCTTGCGCCTGTTTGGGGCGATCAGTCGGGATCGGACAGGCGCAGCCGGATATCCACGCGACGGCGCATGGGGCGATCGACCCCACCAGGCGTCACGGCGTTCTGGTCACCAGCCGCCTGGGTGACAAAGGCGGCCTTTGGTAGTCCGGCTTCAGACAGGGCCTCAGCCACCGTCGTGGCGCGGGCCTGCGACAGGACGAGGTTGGCGTCGGGCGTCCCGGTTGCGTCGGCGAGGCCGAGCACATCCACGCCCCTGACCACACAACCCTGCGCCCGCTGGGCGGTGGCCGCGATCAAACCTCGCGCCTCAGGGCCCAGCTCGGCGGAATCGGGCTCGAAATAGATCTCTGCCGAGACAGGATCGCAGCGGGCGTCCCGGGCGAGCGTTTCCCGCCAGCCCTGACAGCCGCCCAGAACGCTGGCCCCCGCCAAGCAAAGGCTGCCGATCAGCATGGGTTTCGTGATCCGTCTCATGGCTAGCACCCCTAAGGCTGAACCCTGACCGCATTGGCCAGGGCGCGAAAAAAGGGCGGCCAGCATGCTGACCGCCCCTCAAATTCCATCAGATCGTCAGCGCAATCAGTAGCGCGGCTGGCCATCTTCCCAGTAATAGCGCTGGCTGGCTGAGTCGTAGAAATAGTACCGGCCGGCACGCTCGTCATAGTATTGGCGGCGGTTGGGGGCGTTGGCGCCACAGCCGCCGTCTTCGCGGCAACCCTTGTAGGCGCCAGCCGCGCCGCCGGCTACGGCGCCGATGGCCGCGCCGGTGGAGGCGCTGCCGGAGCCGACATTGTTGCCGATCACCGCGCCGGCCAGGGCGCCGAGGGCTGCGCCGCCGGCGGCGTTGCGTTCCACCGCACCGGTGGACGTGCAGGCGGCGGCCAGGAGGCCGGCGCCCGCGACAGCGATAAGAGACTTCATCATATCCAGGCTCTCCCTGAGCTTGTTCCGAATGGGCAAACGCTGCGGTGGGCCTTCGGTTCCCCGCAGCCGGTAGGGTGTCTGCCGCCTTGAAGGGAACTCCCGTCGGTCCCCGCCGTTAGCTTGGCCGCAGAGATCAGATGGAGCGCCTCAAATGTGGCCACGAATTGGAAGACGCCGGCGCGACCGCGCACCGCTCAATGTCGCGCCCCCCGCCGCTGAGGTCCTTGTCCACCCGAGCGAGGTGGAGCAGGCCTATGAGCGGGGCCTTGCTGAGGGCCGGCGGACTGAGCGGCGCCGGCGCAGCCATCCGGTGCGCAATCTGATGATCGGCCTTGTGGCCCTGGCTGGCGGCGCCATGTTGGGGGTCGCGGCCTGGTACGGGTCGTTCGGCAAGGGGGGTGAAGTGGTGGATCAGAAGCTGGCGGTCGCCGCCGATCGCGCCGAACCGACCCTTCGGGCCGCCGCTGGCGAGGCCGGCGCAGCGCTCAGCTCCGCAGGCCGCGAGCTGCAGCCGCAGACCTCAACTGACAGTCCCACGCCGGTCGAACCGGCCGGTTCAACTGGTCAAGACCTGTAGGCGGTTGCGGTGATTGGGGGCGTTCGCAAAGTCGAGGTGGTGCTGAACCTCGCATCAGGCAGCGTTTCAGCCGATGCGCCGGGGGAGGCCGAGGCGATCCTTGCGGAATTCGGCGTGAGCGCACGGGTCTGCGCGACCTCGTCCGGCGACCTCGAGCAATGTCTGCGTTCGGCGCTCGACGCTGGCCCAGACCTGCTGGCGGTGGTGGCCGGGGACGGCACCGCCCGGCGCGCGGCTGAAATGTGCGGGCCCGAGGGCCCGCTGTTTGCGCCCCTGGCCGGGGGGACGATGAACATGCTGCCCCACGCCGTCTATGGCGCTCGCCCGTGGCAGGAGGCCCTCGTCGACATCCTGGACAATGGGATTGAGCGTCCCCTGGCCGGGGGGACGGTGGATGGAAAGCTCTTCCTGGTGGCCGCTATCCTGGGGGCGCCGGCCCTTTGGGCGCCGGCGCGGGAAGCCATGCGCGAGGGGAAGGCCAGGCTGGCCCTGGAGCGCGCACGCACGGCCTGGTCCAGAGCGTTCTCCAGTCGCCTTCGCTATGTCATCGGAGAGGGACCCCGGGAAAAGGGTGAGGCGGTCATCTTCATGTGTCCCACCGCCAGCCGGCGGCTGTCCGACGATCAACAGGCTCTGGAGGCCGCGGGTCTGGATCTGAACGGCGCCCTGGAGGCGTTCCGCCTCGGGCTGCATGCAGCGGTGGGGGACTGGCGCGACGATCCGGCGGTCGATCTCAACCTCTGTCAGGAGGCCAGGGTCTGGGCGCCTCGGGCCATTCCGGCCCTATTGGATGGCGAAAGCGTGCAGCTTGGCGCCGCGGCGAGCGTCCAGTTCGTCCCCCGGGTCGCGCGCATCCTGGCGCCTGACGATGAGCCGGCCGGCGCGGAGGCCGAGGTCGCGGGCTCCATCCTCAGTCCGGCGGCTCAATGATACGAATCGCCCAGCTGTCGGACGTCCATTTCGGTGACGAGAACCTGCCCGCCGTCGAGGCGGCGACGGCCCTGCTGCAGGATGATCCGCCAGATCTTGTCCTGGTGACCGGCGACATCACCCGCTTTGCGGAGGTGGCCGAGCTTGAGGCGGCCCGCCTCTGGCTTGAGCGCCTGCCTAGGCCCTGGCTGGTGACGCCGGGCAATCACGACGCGCCCTATCTCGCCTGGCACGAGCGGATTTTCAGTCCCTTCGCCCGCTATGAACGACTGATTGGCCCGGCCTGGAGCCAGTCTCACCTGGACGATCAGGTCGCCGTGGCTGGGGTCAACACCGCCCGCGGGGCCCAGTGGCGGCTGAACTGGTCAAAGGGACAGATCTCCCGTGATCAGGTCCGCACCGCCATCAGCTTCCTGGACGCCGCCCCGGCCGACCGGGTGCGACTGGTGGCCCTGCACCATCCGCTGACAGAGATGATCGCCGGGCCCATGACCGCCAAGGTCTGGGGTGGGCAGGACGCCGCCCGCGCATTCAGCGAGGCCCGGGTCGATATGGTGCTCTCAGGCCACGTCCATGCGCCGTTCGCCTTGCCATATCCGTTCGCCGATGAGCGCACCTATGCTGTGGGCTGCGGCACCCTTTCGGTGCGCGAGCGAGGGGTGGCGGCCAGTTTCAACATGATCGAGGTCGACTCCGACGCCATACGGGTGAAGGCGCTCGCCTGGACCGGCGAGCGGTTCGAGCCCTATCGCACCTGGTCCCTGGATCGCCGGACCTGAGGCCGTTTTTGTCAGCAAGAAGCCCGCGCACCTGGTGGCGCGCGGGCTTCGGATCGACCTGAAAGCCGACCCCATCTGGGCCGGCCTTGAGAACAGATCAGGCGGTGGGCGCAGGGTGGCGCCAGGCTTGGCCCTTGCCACGGGCGGCGTCGTACTGGGCGGCGGCGAAGGTCCAGTGGGGCAGGTTGTCGAACCAGGCCTCCACAAAGGCCTTCCGGTCATTCTGGTGATCCAGATAGTAGGCGTGCTCCCAGACGTCGCAGGTCAGCAGCGGCGTCAGGCCCTGATGGGTCAGCAGGTCGTCGGCGTCATGGGTGGACAGAACCTTCAGCTTGTCGCCCTCGGCGGCGAGCCAGCCCCAGCCTGAGCCGAAGTGGTTCACCGACTCGTTGACGAAGGCTTCCTTCAGCTTGTCCAGACCGCCGAAATCCCGGTCGATGGCCGCGGCCAGGTCGCCCTGGGGCTGCTGCTTCTCGCCGATCATGCACGTCCAGAAGAAGGTGTGGTTGTAGATCTGGGCGGCGTTGTTGAAGATTTTTTTCTTGGCCGGGTCGCCGGCGGAGGCCTTGACCACGTCTTCCAGGCTGGCGGGGGTTTCGCCCGAGGCCTTCAGCAGGTCGTTCAGGTTGTCCACATATTTGGCGTGATGCTTGCCGTGGTGATAGCCCATGGTCTCGGCGGAAATCACCGGCGAAAGGGCGTCACGGGCGTAGGGAAGTTCCGGGAGCTTGAACATCAGAGGTCCTCTGGAGGGGGCTTAAACGAAAGGGACGCGCCCCGTCGGGGCGCGCCTTGGCGGCGAATAGCGATATCGGTCCTATGACCCGGCGACTCCACGGGCGCGGGGTCGTTCTGCAGTCTGACCAAGTCTAGTGACGCCCCGACGACCGGCCCGCGAGATAGGCGCTGAGGGCGGTGGCGATCACCTTGGGATTCTTCACAGCCAGCACGCCGGCCGCCAAGGTGGCCAGCAGAGCCGCCCCGCCGGCGGCGATGGGATGCTGCCGCGCCAGGTCGAAGGCCCGGGCGGCGAGGCTCTCATCCTGCTGCAGGGCCGGCGGCATGGAGGGACCCTTGCCGCGCGCCGCCAGAACCGCCCCGGTCAGAAGCAATGCGCAGATCAGCGCTAGAACGGTAGCAGATCCGGCCGCGCCGATGAGCGGAACAAACACCAGGAACAGGGCGAAGCCCGCCGCCGCGACCCCCATCAGCGTCAGGGCCGTCAGGGCCGCCAGCCCGATGACGGCGAGGAGCGCCTTCTCGATCAACGGCGACCGCCGGCGAGCAGCAGGCCGATCACGACGCCCACGCCAACCGCAACGCCGGTGGCCGCCAGCGGGCGCTCACGGACGTGTTCGACAACATAGCGCTGGGCTTCATCAATCTGCTCGCCCGCCGTGTCGGCATAGGCGCGCGACTGGGCGCGAATCTGTTCGACGCCTTCCTGAACGGCGCGCTCGAAATGCTTGGCGGCGTCACGGAAGGTGCGCTGAGCGTCGTCAGCGAGGACTTGAGCCGACGAGGCGGCCGAATTGGCGGCGGCCTTGGCTTCGTTCACGGCGCGGTCAGAAGCGTTCGACATGCAGTATCTCCAAAGGTTCGAGGTCCCCGCACGTCTCGCACAGGGCTCCGCCAGAACGTCACATAGGCCACTGTGGTTCCAGGTTCCAGGCCAGGGTGCGTCAAATCTTCGCAGGTTTTGCACGGTTCTTGTCGCATCGCTCATCGCCCGGCGCTAGGCTTTGTTCATGGTCGATGACCCCCGACGCGCGCGCCTTGAAATGGAGCATCTGGAGCTGGCGCTTCAAGCCGCCGGCCTGGGGGAGTTTCAGTATGACGTGCCGGGCGATTTCTGCATTGTCAGCGAGCGCATGGCGGCCATCACCGGGGGCGTCGCCGGCTATCTGCCCGCCGACGGGGGTCGCGCCCTCCTCCCGCTGATTCATCCCGACGATCTCGGTGTGACCCGGGATCTGATGCTCGCCGGCCTCGAGCGCGATGACCGCTACGAGGTGGAGTGCCGGGCGGCGCCGCAGGCTGATCGGCCGGTGGTCTGGCTGCGCGTGGTGGGGCAGAGAATCCGTGACGCCCAGGGGGAGATCCAGGGGGTCATCGGCATCGTCGAGGACATCACCGCCAGGAAGCTCGAGGAACAGCAGCGTTTCGCCCTGATGGCCGAGATCGACCATCGGGTGAAGAATGTGCTGGCGACTGTCCAGGCCTTGGCCGTCCAGACCGCCAAGCGAACCGGGTCGATGGACGGCTTCCTGCAGACTTTTCTGGGTCGCTTGAAATCCATGGGGTCTGCTAACGAGCTGCTTACGGCTGCGCGGTGGCGTGGGGCGGCGATTGATCACCTGGTGGCGGCTGAACTTGGCGGACTCGCCCCCGGGCAGACCAGCTGGGATGGGCCTGAGCTGTTCCTGACGCCCCGGGCGGCCAACGCCGTCTCCCTGGCCCTGCATGAGCTGGCCACTAACGCCCTGAAATATGGCGCCCTATCGGTGGAGACGGGTCATGTGGAGGTGCTCTGGCGGGCTACGCCCTCAGGCGGCTTCACGCTGGAATGGACCGAGTCCGGGGGCCCGGTGGTCTCGGCGCCTGCCCGAACCGGCTTTGGCGCCACCCTGCTCAGTCAGGTCACAGGGCGTGAACTCAACGGCCAAACGACGCTGGACTTCCCCCCCACCGGGGCCAGGGCGCAGCTGGAGGCTGGCGCCGCCGCAGTGGTCGCCCGGCCCGAGACTGTTCCTGAGACGCCCGTCCGCCGCACGCCAGAGGCCGCCAGCGGCCCCGCCGACCCTGTCAATCTGTCCGGGGCCCGGGTGCTGATCGTGGAGGACGCCGCCCTGCTGGCCATGGAGTTGGAGACCGGCCTGTCCGAAGCCGGCGCCATGGTGATCGGCCCGGCCTATGAGCTGGAGGAGGCCATGGCCCTTCTGGATCAGCCCCTGGACGCTGCGGTCCTGGACGCCAACCTCAACGGCCTGTCTGTCAGCCCCGTGGCTGATATCCTGGCCGAGCGGGGCGTGCCCTTCGTCTTCGCCACGGGCTATGGCGACGCCGGGGGCGCCCCCAGCGGATTCGATGCGCCCGTCATCCGAAAGCCCTATGACGTCACCCAGGTGACGGCCGCGGTGGCCGACCTTCTCGCCCCGCGCCACTGACCTCGCCCAGGCTCAGATGACGCCCCGCGCCCTAAGGCCGGATATCGCCTCGGCCGACAGGCCGGCCACCGCCTGAAGCACCTCTTCGGTATGCGCGCCCAGGTCGGGCCCGGGCCACCGGACCTTGCCCGGCGTGGCCGACAGCTTGGGAAAGGCGTTCTGCATGCGAACCTGGCCAAACACCGGGTGCGGCACGCTGACAATCGCCTCCCGGGCGACGAAGTGCGGGTCTTCGATCATGTCCGGCGCCCTGTAGATGCGGCCGGCCGGGACCCCATGGGCCTCCAGCGTCTCCAGCAGCGACTCGAGAGACTGGGTCGAGGTCCAGGCGCTGATGATCTCATCCAGTTCGCCCTGGCGTTCGCCCCGGGCGGCGTGGGTGGCGAAGCGCGGATCGGTGGCGAGGTCCTCGCGTTTCATCGCCGCGCAGAGCCTGGCGAACACGGTGTCCCCATTGCCGCCGATCACCGCCATGTCGCCATCGGCGCAAGGATAGGCGTTGGACGGCGCGATGCCGGGCAGGATGGAGCCGGAGCGCTCGCGCACATAGCCGGTCAGGTCGTACTCGGTGACCAGATTCTCCATCACGCCGAGCACGCTCTCATAGAGCGCCGCGTCGATCACCTGGCCCTTGCCGGTCCGGTCTCTGGCGTGCAGGGCCATCATGATCCCCATGACCGCATGCATGGCCGCCAGGCTGTCGCCGATGGAGATGCCGGCCCGCGCCGGCGGTCGGTCGGGCTCGCCGGTGATGTGGCGCAGGCCGCCCATGGCCTCGCCGATCAGACCATAACCCGCGCGGGTGGAGAGCGGGCCGGTCTGGCCGTAGCCGGAGATGCGGGCCATCACCAGGCCAGGATGGGTCGCCGACAGGACCTCATAGCCCAGGCCCCATTTCTCCATGGCCCCGGGACGGAAGTTCTCGATCACCACGTCGGCCTTGGCGATCAGGCTCCGGGCGATCTCCTGGCCCTCGGGCTGACGCAGGTCGAGCCCCACCGACTTCTTGTTGCGGCCGATCACCGGCCACCAGGGGGACAGGCCCTGGGGCAGGCTGCGGCCCCATTGGCGCATGGGATCGCCCTTGCGGGGGTCCTCGATCTTGATCACCTCTGCGCCGAAATCCCCCAGAATTTGGCCGCAGAACGGTCCGGCGATCAGGGTGCCCATCTCGATCACCCGGAGCCCGGCGAGGGGACCAGGGGCTGTGGTTTCGCTCATGGGAGCCTCCGACTTTCTGGGAACGGATCACGACGGCGTGAGTTTTGACGCAAGCCGCATCGATCGGATGCGTCGTCTGAAGTTGTCAACGTCCCAGGAGTTCTCATGACTCGCCACCTGCTAATCGCGGGCGCCGCGATCGCCGCGTTCTCGCTCGCCGCTTGCGGTCAGCCGGCCGACCAGTCCGCCACCGCCCCGGCCGAAAGCGTCGTGCCCGACGCCAACCCCGCGGCCACCATTCCGACCCCGGCTGACGAAACCGCCGCGCCGGACTTCGTGCGTCTGGCCGCGCAAAGCGACATGCTCGAAATCCAGTCGTCGCAGCTGGCGGTCGAGCGGGCTCAGGATTCTGAGGTGAAGTCCTTCGCCCAGATGATGGTCGAGGCCCACACCCAGACCACCCAGGATCTGAAGACGGCTGTCGAGGCCGCCGGCCAATCGATCACCCTGCCGACGACGGCCGATGAGGATGTGACCGAGGAGCTCAATGAGCTGCGCCAAGAAGAAGCGACCGATTTCGACAAGGAATATATCGACCTGCAGGTGGAGACCCACCAGGAGGCCCTGAACCTGATGCAGCGCTACGCCGCCGATGGCGACATGCCGGGCCTGCAGGCCTTCGCCGCGGCCACCGCTCCGGCCATCCAGCAGCATCTGGACCAGGCCAAGGCCATTCAGGACCGTCTGGCCAACGCCCGCTAGGCGTCCAGGACGCTCCGCCTTAAGCTGAAGATCAGGCTTCCGCCTCCCCGGCGGGAGCCTTTTCTTTGGCCGGCTGCGGGAGTAGGCCCTTGTTCATGACCCAATACGTTCTGGCCCCGCCGCCTGTCCCGGTCGTCCCCGTCCTCGGGGAAGATGCCGTCTTCCCCGTTCGCCGAATTCTCTGTGTCGGGCGCAACTACGCCGCCCATCGGGCAGAGATGGGTGGGGATGATCGCGATCCGCCCTTCTTCTTCGCCAAACCCGCCGACGCCATCGTGACGCCCGGCGCCGACGTGGCCTTTCCCTCGGTGACCGCCGATCTGCACCACGAGATCGAACTGGTGGTGGCGCTGGGCGCGGGCGGCGCCGATGTTCCGGTCGAGCAGGCCCTGGACCTGGTCTTCGGCTACGCCGTGGGCTTTGACCTGACCCGGCGAGACCTGCAGGCTGCCGCCAAGGACAAGGGCCACCCCTGGGACGCCTCCAAGGGCTTCGACCAGTCGGCCCCTATCTCAGCCATCCGCCGCTGGAGCGGTCCCGCGCCGCAGGGACGGATTTCCGCGACGGTGAACGGCCAGTCGCGCCAGGATGCGGTGGTCTCCGACATGATCTGGAATGTGGCCGAGATCATCGCCCAGGCCTCGCGCCTCTGGCGGCTGGCGCCCGGGGACCTGATCTTCACCGGCACGCCGGAAGGGGTGGGCCCCATCGCCCGGGGCGATCGGGTGGAGGGCGCCGTGGACGGCGTCGGCGAGCTCAGCTTCCAGGTGCTCTGACCATGGCGCTCACCCTTTACAGCTACTGGCGGGCCACCGCCCCCTACCGGGTTCGCATCGCGCTGGGGCTCAAGGGCCTCGCCTATGACTACATCCCCGTGAGCCTGCCCAAGGGCGAGCAGCGGGCCGCCGACTACCTGCAGCGCAATCCCCAGGGCCTGACCCCCATGCTGGTCGATGGCGACCAGGCTATGACCCAGAGCCTCGCCCTGATGGAGTGGCTGGAGGAGACCCATCCGCAACCGCCACTCCTGCCCGCCGATCCCGCCGGCCGCCAGGTGGTCCGCGCCATGGCCGGGATCATCGCCTGCGACATCCATCCTCTGAACAATCTGCGGATCCAGCAGCAGCTCACCGCCTTCGGCGTCAGCGAGGCCGACCGCCAGGCCTGGACGGCGCGCTGGATGCACGAGGGTTTCGAGGCCCTTGAGCCCATGGTCGCCCGCCATGGCCAGGGCTTCGCCTTCGGATCGACCCCCGGCCTCGCCGACTGCTGTCTCGTTCCGCAGGTCTATTCTGCCGAGCGCTATGGGGTGGACCTTTCGCCCTATCGCGCCATAAGAGCCGCGGCCGCGGCGGCCCAGGCGCTCCCCGCCTTCGCCGCCGCCCACCCGGACCGACAGCCTGACGCCCCGGCGAAGGCCTGATCCCGGACTTGTGTAGCGTAGGGCGAGGGACCCGAGACATGCTCGACCACCTGAAAGACAACAACCGCGCCTGGGCGGAAGGCAAGCTTGCGGTCGATCCCAGCTTCTTCCAGCGTCTGGTGGGGCAACAAAGCCCGGAATATCTCTGGATCGGCTGCGCCGACAGCCGGGTGCCGGCCAATGAGATCGTCGGCCTCGACCCGGGCGAGCTGTTCGTCCACCGCAATGTGGCCAACCTCGCCCCGCCCCAGGACGCCAACTATCTGTCGGTGCTGCAGTTCGCCGTGGATGTCTTGAAGGTGAAGCACATCATGGTGGTGGGCCACTATGGCTGCGGGGGCGTGGTCGCCGCCATCGACGGCCAGCGGCGTGGTCTGGTCGATCATTGGCTGCATCCGATTCGCGAGGCCTACGCCGCTAACCGGGCCGAGCTCGAAGCCATAACCGATGAGCACGCCCGCCATGACCGCCTGTGCGAGCTGAACGTCATCCGCCAGGTGCGCAATGTCGCCTCCGACGTCTTTATCCGCGAGGCGTGGCTGCGCGGCCAGCCAGTGAGCATCCACGGCTGGGTCTATGCCCTGTCCGACGGCCTGGTGAACGACATGAACGTCACCTGCAGCGGGCCCGAGGATCTGGCGCGCCTGTATTAGCGGCCATCATCCGCCGCGAATCCGCACCTGGGCGCGGGCGGTTCGACCCTGGCCGTCGACCACATTGAGATCATAAAAACCTGGGCCCTCCGGCCGCCAGAGCACCTGGCCGCTCAAGGGGTCGGGGCTCAGCGGTTGGCCGGCCACGTACCACGCCAGGTCTTCCCCGCTGGCGGCCAGGACCAGACCGCGGGACCTCGGCCCATAGGCGTCCACCTGCACCACCGAGCCATCCGGCGGGAAGATCAGCCGGGGGCCCTCCGTAGGGCGGGTCTGGTCGTCCAGGGCGGTTGGCGCATTACGCGGCGCCAGCGGCGCAGGCGCGGCGGGCGGCGCCTGCAACAGGTCGGCGGTCTCGAACAGCAGGGGCAGGGCGGCGTTGCGTCCGGTCAGGCCGGCCCGCGCCCCGCCATCGGCCCGTCCGGTCCAGACGACGATCACATGGCCGCCCACAATTCCGGCGGCCACCGCGTCGCGGAATCCGTAGGAGGTGCCGGTCTTGTAGGCCATCAACGGCCTACCCCGGCTGAGCGCAGCGGGCGTCACCCCCGCCGGGGGGGGCGTTTCGCGTAGGATAGCCATCACCTCATTGGCCGCGGCCTCGATGACCAGCCGAACCCCAGGGGTCTCCCGACGGACCTGCGCCTGTGTCTCGGTCCAGGCCAGGGGGCGGGCCAGTCCCCCATCCCCCAGGGCGCCATATAGCACGGCGAGGTCCCGCAGGGAGAGGCCGACACCGCCCAGCGCGATGGCCAGGCCTGCGTCCCGGGTCTCGGCCCGCGGCCGCCACAGCTGAACGCCGGCCGCCGCCAGCCGTCCCTCGAAGGCCGCTGGGCCGAGGCGCGCCAGGGTGTCGACCGCCGGGACATTCAGCGAGTGGACAAGGGCCTCCCGGGCCGTGACCTCATCATGAAAGACCCGGTCGAAATTCTCCGGCTGGTAATCAGCATATCTGCGCGGGGCGTCCGCCATCCGCGTGTCGGGCGCCGCCAGCCCCCCTTCGAAGGCCATGGCGTAGATAAAGGGTTTCAGAGTCGATCCTGGGGAGCGAAGCGCCCGGGTCATGTCGATCCAACCGCCGGCGCGATCAAGGCCTGCCGAGCCGACCGAGGCCCGCACCGCCCGACCATCCAAGGCCACCACCAGCACGGCAGCTGTGGCGTCAGCCCCCTGCGCCTGGGCGGCCCGGGCCACCAGGGGCTCAAGTCTGGATTGGAGGCCTGCGTCCAGGGTGGAGATCACCGAGGCCTCGTCGGTCCGCGCCCCACGGGCCAGCTCACCGGCGGCGTGCCAGGCCAGGGCGGGAAAGGGTGCTCGGCCCGGCATCGGCTCTTCGGCGGCCTCGGCGGCCTCCAGGCGGGACAGGGCTCCGGCGCGCACCATCTTGTCCAACACCAGGGTCCGGGCTCGGCGGGAGGCTTCGGGCCGCCGATCAGGCCGCCGCGCCTCCGGCGACTGGGGCAGGGCGATCAGCAGGGCCTGTTCGCCGGGCGTCAGGGTCGAGGGCTCATGACCGAAATAGGACAGGCTCGCCGCCCGCACGCCCTCCAGATTGCCGCCATAGGGCGCCAGCGTCAGATAGAGGGCGAGGATCTCCCGCTTGGACAGCCGCGCCTCGATCTGCACTGCACGGATCATCTCCGCCAGCTTGGCCGGGATGGTGCGCGGCCGCGGGGTTAGCAGGCGGGCGGTCTGCATGGTGAGCGTCGAGGCGCCGGAGTTCACCTCGCCTGTGATCGCCGCAGAGCCCGCCGCGCGGACGACGGCGAAGGGATCGACGCCGGGATGGCGCCAGAAGCGGGCGTCCTCCACGGCGATCAGGCGGGCGACGAAGCTCGGATCGGTTCGGTCGAGGTCGGCGCGGATGCGCCACCGGCCGTCCTCCACCGGCAGGGCGCGCAGCCAGGCCCCGCGCCGGTCCAGGACCACGGGAGAGGCTTCCGCCCCCCGGGACAAGTCGGGCGGCAGGGCCGCGTCCAGACCGAGCACAGCCACCTGAAGGACGAGCGCCCCGATCAGGCCCTTTGTCAGCCGCCGCACCACGAGGGTCGAGGCTGTCGCCCCTCGAAGCCGCTCGGCCAAGGTGGTCGGCCCTGTCACTGGCCGGGCGCGATCACCGTGCGGCCGACGCTGGTGCGGGCGTTGACCGCCGGACGGTACATGTCGCGGGCCTGGGCGCCGGGCAGGAGGAAGTCGCCAGGCGTCACCGCCCTGGCCACATAGGCGAAGGCGAAGTCCTCCCGGCCGGGCAGGTCCATGGCCGCCACATAGCGGTCATCCCGGGCCTCCTGCACATCGGCCGCCGACAGCTCGCCCAGGAAGCGGAAGGGTCCGCTCTGAGCGTCGTCGGGGCCGAGCACCGTCTCGATCTCGAAACCGGCGGGCAGGGGGTCGTCGATCACCAGGGCCATGGACCGGGCCTGTTGCGTCCGGCCTGAGACAAGGATGATCACCCGGTCCCCCTGCGTCAGCGCGCCGGCGTCCACCGGCCCGCCGGTGAAGCTCAACAGGCGCTTCTGCAGGGTCAGGCCATTGCTGGTGGCGGCTGGGGCGGCCACGGGAGCGCCGGTGACGGTGACCGTCCGCCAGACGGCGCCCTGGCCGGCATTGACGAAGCGAGACTCCGCCAGCTTGCCCACGGCCCAGCGGGGGCCCCCGGCCACGGCCGCGAGGGGTATGGCGCCCGAGCCTTCGATCTTCAGCGGGCCAGTAGCGGCCATCATGGCGTTGGCGGCTTGCAGCAGCCTCGCCTGTTCCTGGGTGTTGAGGGCCTCGGGATCCTCGACCTCATTTTCCAGCCGGCCTTGCAGGTCGCGGGCGATCTCGGTCTCTCCGGCCTCATGGGCAAGCGCGATGACGGCGGCCAGGTCCCGCAGGGGGCTCTGGTACCAGTCGCTCTCCTCGCGATAGCCCAGGGACCGGACGGCCTGGCGGAAGGCCGAACGGGCTCGAGCCTTGTCGCCCATCAGGGCGAGACCCGCCCCCACATGGGCCTTGGCCAGCGGGGAGGTCTCCGACTTCATCTGCACATCATGCCACCAGCGCAGGCGGCCAAGGTCGCCGCGCCCGCCCTTGGCCAGGACGTAGAGGGCGTAGGCCGAGGCGCGGCGGCGCATGGCGGCGGTAGCCGCCTCCGACGCCTGGGGCGAGCTTGCCCACCAGCTGGGATACTCCAGCCGGTAGGAGATGTTGGCCCAGCCCTCCGGACGGGAGATATGGCGCATGGCCCCGAGCGCCCGATCCAGGGCCGCGGGCGGCACCGGGGCGCCGGCCTTCTGGGCCTCGATCAGGAAGTCGGTGGCGTAGGCGCCGAGCCAGGCGTCGGCCTCCCCGTCGCCCACTCGCCAAAGGCCAAAGGCGCCGTCCAGGGTCTGGCGGTCCAACAGGCGGCTGACCGCCTGGTTGAGGCCCGCGCTGGCGCGCCTGGCCTTGGGGTCCTTGGACACATTGCCGGCATAGAGCAGAGGGTAGGCCGCCGAAACCAGCTGTTCGGTGCAGCCATAGGGATAGCGCAGCAGCGACACCGCGATCGGCCCAGGGTCGAAGCCGCGGAACGGCGAATAGCTCACCTGCAGGGTCGCATCCCCCGCCGCCAGACCGGCCAGCAGGTCCGGTTGCGGCGTGAAGGCCGCGCCAGGTTGCTGCAGGGCGGTAGTGGTGCGGGTCACCCGGCCCCAGCCCAGCCGCGTCTCCAACGGATAGTCGCGGGCGGTGGAGAAGCCAGGGCCGGTGACCGCCAGGCTGACCTTACCGATACCCGCCACTCTGGGCGCGTCGAGGGGAACCCGCTCTGCCAGCCGTCGGCCCACCGCCAGCTCATAGGCCTTGCGGAAGGGGGCGAGGATGCCGCCGTCGCCGGTGAGCTCGGCGATATACTCGCCCGCCCGGCCCTCAATATTGTGTAGTTCCAGGGTGGCGAAGGCCTTGTCTCCAGGGGCGAGGAACCGGGGCAGGGCCAGTTCGGCCACCACGGGCTCACGGACCACCAAGGGCTTGGAGGCTGAACCCACAGCGTCGTCGGTCCAGGCCACCGCCATCAAGCGTAGTTCGCCGTTGAAGTCCGGGGCGGGCAGCTGGATCGTCGCCTTGCCGTCCCGCCCGGTCTCCACGACCCCGGACCACAGGGCCACGGTCTTGATCGGGGTGACCGTCAGACCTTCTCCGCCGATCTCGTCGCCGCCGAAGTTCACATTGGCCGGCGCGCCCAGATTGGGGTCGAGCAGCCGGCCATAGTCGTCGCGATAGTCGACGCCCAGGGCCCGCTTGCCGAAATACCACTTGGCCGGGTCGGGACTCTCAAACCGTGTCAGCCGCAGGATGCCCTCGTCCACGGCGGCCAGGGTGACTCGCACCCGTTGACCAAGGCCAGCACCCTTGATGGTCACGGGTACGGACAAGGCCTCCCGGGCTCCGGCCTTCTCCGGCGTGCCGAGATCGACCTCCAGCTTGCGGCCCTTGGGATCGAGGGGAACATAGACGAGACCGAGCGCCCGCCGGGGCTTGGGCGTCTCAACCGGGTCCCGGGGCTGGACGACGGTGACCATCACATAGGCCCCACCCCCCCAGCTGGCGTCGCTCTGAAACCGCACGGTGGCGCCATTCTCGCCGACGGTCAGGGTGCGGAAGTCGAGCACCCGGTCGGTGGCCACGGCCACCTGGACCTCGCCCGCATAGGGCGGTTTCAGGGTGATCTCGACGGTGTCCCCCTGGGCGTAGGTCTTGTCGCCCGCGCTGACGCGGACGATGTCGGGCGCCTCGGCGTCCTGCGCCGGCGCGCCCCAGCCGGAGGTGAAGCGAATAACGCTGGCCGCGCCGTCGGGGCCGGTCAGCTCGATGCGATAGTCACCCCAGCCCAGGCGCCGGCTAAGGCGGGCCGGGTCGCCGGCGGCGATATTGACGCTCCCCTGGTCCACCAGGGCGTCGCGACTGGTGCGGCGCCACTGCCAGCGGCCATCCTGCTGGAACCAGTCATAGTCCCAGTTCTCCGAGACCAGCCGCCAGGTGACGCCCGGCGCGGCGATGCGCCGCCCGGTCGGATCGACGGCGATCAGGTCGAGGCTGACGGTCGGATCTCCGCCGCGAGCAGCTTCAGCCTGGGCGACCTTGACCCCCAGATAGGTCGAGCGGGGCCGGATCTTCAGGTCCAGTGACTCCCGCACCGGGCGGCCGCCAGGCTCGAAGACGCTGACCGTGGTCGCCGCCAGCAGGGGCTGGGCGCTGTCGGACGCCTGGGGCGGCAGGGTGATCACCGCGCGCCCTTCGCCGTCTGTGACCGTGCGGCCCAGGTCGACGAAGGTTTCCTGGAAGGGTTCGCGCTGGTCGCCCCACTGATAGTCCTCAAAGGCGGGGAAGGGGTTGGGGTCGATCCGCAGACGGACCTCGCCCTCGGCCTGAAGCCCTGAGCCGGGCGCCCCATAGAGGAAGCGGGCGGTGATATCGAGATTGCGGCTCTGGCCGGCGGCCACTGGGGTCGCCTCCTGGCCGGTGACAGTCACCGCCAGGCGCTGGGGGGCGAAGTCCTCGACGGCGAAGACCACCTCCCCGGCAGGCTCCTCCAGGCCTTCAATCTCCACAGTCGCCCGCCACCGACCCCGCGGCGCGCTGCCGGGCAGGGCGATGTCGGCGGCCGCCGAGCCCAGGGGCGCCCCGTTGAAGGCGAAGCGGCGGTATTCCACGCCAGAGGGCCGGCGCACGACGATGGCGCCCTTGCGGTCCTTCACGGCGCGCGCCTCACGATCGCGCAGCAGGGCGTTCAGATGGACGGTCTCGCCGGGCCGGTAGACCCCCCGGTCGGTATAGAGATAGGCGTCCACCACAGCGCTGGCCGTGCGGCCTGCGGTGCTGACCGCATGGGTTTCGATGCGTCCGCCGACGCCGAGACGCGACAGGTCCGCCGGCGGCCGGTCCAGGTCCAGGATCGCCACATCTTCCTGCGGGCCATAGGCCATGATCATCTTGGCCCGCAGGGCGCCTTCGCCCTTGGTCAGGGCCGCGTCAAAACGGGCGCGACCTTGGCCGTCGGTGCGCGCCTCGGCCAGGTCCTCGCCATTGGCGGCCACCAAAGCCACGCGAATCCCGGACTGTGGCCGGGCGCTCTTCAGGGATCGGACGACCACATCGGTGGCCTCGGCCCCCACATAGGCGCTGAGCGCCATGTCGGTGAAGATGATCCAGCGCCGGGCCTGGGCGGGGGGATTGGAATCCTCGCCCGCCGTCAGACTGCGCCCGCCTGAGGCGTCCCGGGCCTTGATCACATAGCCGCCGGGCTTCATTTCGCGCAGCACGGCGCCCAGGGGGAAGACGGTGGTCGCGCGTCGCCCAGCCTCGGCAGACACCGCGACCTCGCCGCTCCAGACCTTGCGGCCCTCCTGATCGGGGCTGTCGGAGCCCCAGTCATAGGGCCACTCCCCCTCGGCGGTGGGCTCCGGCGCGCTGACGGAGGTGCGGACCAGATTGCGGTCAGCTACGCGCCAGACCTCGATGGCCAGACGGGTGACATTGACGGTTTCGATGCCGACCCCGTCGGAATCCTCGCGGGGCAGGATCACCCCATCCCCGGCGAAGCCGACGAAGGGGGGCTTTTCGCCAAAGGTGAAGTCGATGTCGGCATTGGCCGCCAGAGTCTCGCCGTCCCGGGCCGGCAGCCCCTTGAGCAGGGTCACCCGCCGTTCGGTGAAGCCGAGCCCGGCCAGACAAAGTTCGGCGCCGTCCACAGAGACGGCGGGCGTCTCGCCGAGCTCAGGGGAGACCAGCACAAAGTCGCCATAGGCCGCTTCGGGGTCCAGCGGGCGGCTCATCTCGATACAGGCTCGCGGCTGAGCCGCCGACGTGTCGACCCGGGTCCGCCAGACGGCGAAGCCCTCCGGCATGGGGACGCCACGACGCGGCGCGTCTGCCGCCCTGGGGGAGCCAAAGAGCGCCCAGCCGCCAGGGACCACATCCCCGCCAGAGACCACCGCGCGGGGAATACTCAGAATATCCACCCCCTTGGCGGTGAGAAATCCCCCGCCAAAGGCTGCGACGATCAGCAGGCCGGCCAGCACCACCGGCGCGCGGCCATGGCTCATGCGGGCCTTCAGGCGGTTCCACCACGGAGCCTTGGGCGTATCAGGCGCGGGGGCTAGGGGTTCTGGCGTCGGGGCGGGTGGGGGCGCTCCATTGGGCGTCTCGTCGCTCGGCGTCATCAGCTTCCCCCGGTCCGGTCTCAATCCCCGGCTTAGAGGAGCCCCACCTTGCCGTCTGCGTCAATCGTGCCGCCGCCCTATCCCAGGGCCAGGGTCAGGGATTTGATCTGCAGATAGTCGTCGACCCCATAGACCGACCCCTCCCGGCCATAGCCGGACTGCTTGACCCCGCCGAACGGGTTGGCGGCGGTGGAGATGAGGCCGGTATTAACCCCGATAATGCCGGCTTCCAGGCCCCGGCCGACCCGCATGGCGCGGGACTGGTCGCGGGTGAACAGATAGGCCGCAAGACCGAAGTCCGAGGCGTTGGCCTTGCCCAGGGCCTCGTCCTCAGTGTCGAAGCTGAAGACCGGCGCCACTGGGCCAAAGGTCTCCTCGGCGGCGAACAGACGGTCATCGCCGCCCTCAAGCACGGTGGGCTGGAAGTATCGCCCGCCCAGGCCATGCCGCGCCCCGCCTGTCCGCACCTGTCCGCCGCTGGCCTTGGTCCGCGCAATGTGGTCCTCGACCTTGTCCAGGGCCTTGTCATTGATCAGAGGCCCGATCTCCACCCCGGCCTCCAGCGGGTGGCCCACCTTCAGGCGCGCGACCCGGTCGGTCAGGCGCTCGAGGAAGGCGTCCCGGACCTTGGCCTGCACATAGAGCCGGTTGGGGCAGACGCAGGTCTGGCCAGCGGCGCGGAACTTGCCCGCCACAGCGCCTTCGACAGCGGCGTCGAGATCGGCGTCCTCGAAGACGATCAGCGGCGCAGCCCCGCCCAGCTCCATGGACAGGCGCTTGAGGGTCGGCGCGCAGTCGGCGGCCAGCTTACGCCCCACCTCGGTGGAGCCGGTGAAGGAGAGCTTGCGGATCAAGGGTGAGCCTGTCAGCCGCGCGCCGATCTCGCTGTTGGCGCCCGTCACCACCGAGAAGACGCCCTCGGGGACCCCGGCCTCCAGGGCCAGCCTGGCCAACGCCAGCGCCGTGAAGGGAGTAGCCGAGGCTGGCTTCAGCACTACGGTGCAGCCGGCGCAGAAGGCCGCGGCCGCCTTGCGGGTGATCATGGCGGCCGGGAAATTCCACGGCGTGATCGCCGCCACCGGCCCGACGGGTTCGCGGAAGCTGAGGATCAGATCCTCATCCTTCGGGCTTTCGATGGCGCGACCGTCCAGGCGCCCCGCCAGACCCGCAAACCAGCTGATGAAGGAATTGGCGTACCGGACCTCGCCAAGAGCTTCCTTCCAGGGCTTGCCGTTTTCCAGGGAGATCAGGGCCGCCAGGCCCTCTTCGTTGGCTTCGACCAGGGCCGCCCACCGAAACAGGATTTCGCCACGGGCCTGACCCTTGCGAGCCGCCCAGTCCGGAAAGGTTCGCGCCGCCCCGGCGATGGCCTGCTCCACCGCCTTCCCTGACAGGCTTGGGACATGCCCCAGGATCGCGCCATCGGCCGGACTGTCCACGGGGATGGGCTCGCCATCTCCGCTGACCCAGCGGCCATCCACCAGCGTCTGGTTGAGGATGAGGTCGCCGCCCATCCGGGCGAGGTCTTGAGGGGAAGGCTGGTCGGCCATGGGGGGCTCCTTGGATCTGGCGTCCTGCCCCAACGCGCCAAGGGGCCGGCCGGCGCCGAAGTCGGGTGGATGAGTCTGTTTACCCTGTTCTGCGGACGGTTCGTTTACCCTGAACCGGCATCATCTGACTCCGAACCAAGAGAAAGAGCGGGGCGCAGACGTGCGAACCTCTATCCTTAAGGGCCTGACCGCCCGGCTGAGATCTGGCGCCCGCGATGAGAGCGGCGCGGCGGCGATCATTTTCGCCGTGGCCCTGGTGCTGCTCGCCCCCCTGACGCTGGGGGTCTTCGACCTCTACATCGGCGCCAACCAGAAGCAGAAGCTGCAGGACGCCCTGGATGCGGCGGCCCTCTTCGCCGCCCGCTCCTCGGCCCAGACCCAGAAGGAGATCAACGAGGTCGGTCAGCGGGCCCTGAAGGCCAATCTGAGCTCATTTCCTGGGTCGGCCCTGATCACGTCCAGCTTCGTGCTAGACGGCCCCAAGGTGGTGGCCTCGGCCGAAATGACCCCCATGGCGGTGGCGACCGGCTTTTTCCAGCATGGCAATGTGAAGGCCGGGGCCGAGGTGCTGCGGGCCATGGACCGGCTCGAAATCGCCCTGGTCCTCGACAACACGGGCTCCATGGCCGGGACCAAGATGTCCACCCTCAAGAGCGCGGCCAAGGACCTGGTGGACAAGCTCGAAGCGGCCGGCAAGCGCAGCACGGCCTCAGATCCGATCCAGATTTCCCTGGTGCCGTTCTCCAGCACCGTGCGGGTCGCCGAGGACGTCAGCGTCAAGAACTACAATACGAGCACCCGGACGGGCCCCGGTATTCCGACCTGGCTCGACAGCCGCGCGCTTGGACACAATGAGTCCGCCAAGTCGGGTGCGGGCGGCGACATTTTCAGCACGGCCAACACCGACCGCTTCGCCGTTCTGAAGTCGATGAAGGACGATCAGGTCTGGGGCGGCTGCGTCGAAAGCCGCCGCCAGCCCTTCGACGTGCAGGACACTGCGCCCTATGCGGCGAATGTGGACAGCTACTTCGTACCCTATTTCGCCCCTGATGAGCCCGACAATCCCAACGGGTTCGCCAACGATTACATCAAGGACAAGACCAACGGCGGCGTCTGGGAGCGCCAGGGCTATGTCGGAAAATACGATAACGCCAAACCCAGCGGCGGCGGCCCGAACCGGGGCTGCGACCTCGAACCGATCATGCCGCTGACCACCGACATGAACGCGCTCAAGAGCGCAATCGACTCCATGAACGCCAACGGGAACACCAATATCCCCATGGGCCTGGTCTGGGGCTGGCATACCTTGTCGCCCAACGCGCCCCTGGCCGACGGGGTCGCCTATGGGACCAAGAATCACCGCAAGATCATCATCCTGATGACAGATGGCGATAACGTCGCCAGCACGGGCAACAAGGACAACCAGTCCCAATACAGCGGTCTTGGCTACATCTGGCAGGGTCTGCTTGGCATTCGGGCCGGCTCAGGCAACAAGCGCACCAGCGTGATGAACGACCGGCTTGCTCTGCTGTGCGAGAACATCAAGAAGAAAGACATCGTCCTCTACACCGTGCGCGTCGAGGTGAAGAGCGGCAGCAGCAGCCTGCTCAAGAACTGCGCCACAGACCCCGACAAATTCTTTGACGTCCAGAATGTCTCACAGCTGGGCGCGGCCTTTGACGCCATCGCGGGCTCGATCGACAACCTACGCCTGACCAAGTGAGGGCGACCCAAGGCTGACGCCGGGCCTGGGCCGCTGATCTGCGGCTCAGCCGGCCTCGGTTCTGCGGACGATATCCGCCGCCCGGCGCGCCGACCACACCTCATCCACGGCCTGGAGCAACCGCTCGGCGGTCACCGGCTTGGTCACATGTCCATCGGCGCCAGCCTTGGCCGAGGCGAGGCCGTGCTCTGGCATGGCGTTGGCCGTCAGGGTGTAGATGGGGGTGGTCTGCCGGTCGCCCGCCTGTTCGCGGCGGCGAATTTCCTTGATGGCGGTCAGGCCGTCCATCACCGGCATCTGCATGTCCATCAGGATCAGATCATAGGCGTCCGCCTCCCACGCGGCGACGGCCTGAGCGCCGTCCTCCACGCAGGTGAGCAGGACTCCGGCCGCGCCCAGGATCAGCTCCACCACCCGGCGATTGGTCGGATGATCTTCGGCCAGCAGCACCCGCATCCCCTCCAGCAGGGCGGGGCCCTCCGGGGCGTCGTCCCGCCGCCAGACCTCCACCGCGCCGCTTTCGCGCGGCAGGTCCAGGGTCAGGGTGAAGACCGAGCCTTCATCGCGGTGAGATTCCGCCACCAGGCTGCCGCCCATGGCCTCGGCCAGAGAGCGCGAAATGGCCAGGCCAAGCCCAGTGCCGCCAAATCGGCGGGTTATCGATCCATCGGCCTGTTCAAACCGTCCGAACAGCCGCTGGCGGGTGTCCTCATCGAAGCCGATGCCTGTGTCTGCGACCTTGAAGACCAGGCGCGAGGAGGTTTCGCCCCGCTCGCTGGCGACCTCCAGGCGAACTTGTCCCTGGTGGGTGAACTTCACGGCGTTGCCCAGCAGGTTTGACAGGATCTGGCGCAGGCGCGCGGCGTCCCCCCGATAGGCGCCGGCCGCTTCAGGATGAATATAGACTTGGAAGTCCAGCCCCTTGGCCTCGGCGCTGGGCTGGAAGAGGGCTGCGCAGGCGGCCACCGAGGCGCCCAGATCGAAGGGTTCTGGCCGAAGCTCGAGCCGTCCGGCCTCGATCCGGGCCAGGTCGAGAATGTCCGACAGCAAGGCCTCGAGGGTCTGAGCCGAGGTTTCGATCAGGCCGACCATTTCGGCCTGGCGGGGCGCAAGCTCGGTTCGCGCCAGGGCGCCGGCCACGCCCATTACGCCGTTCAGAGGCGTACGGATTTCGTGGCTCATATTTGCCAGGAACTCGCTCTTGGCCCGGTTGGCGGCCTCTGCGGCCTCCTTGGCCTTCACCAGCTCCAGTTCGTTCTGCTTTTGCCGGTCGACGTCGCGCATCACACCGACCACCCGCTCGATCCGACCCTCAGCGTCCTTGAACGCCCGCGCCGCAGAGCTGGTCCAGCGGGCCTTTCCGCCGTCTGGCGGCACCAGCCGATAGGTTTCGTGGAAGGGCTCATCAAGCCGCAGATGCCGATCCCAGGCGGCCATCAACCGGGGGCGATCGGCCCTGTGAACCGCATCCCAGATACCCAGCTTCACATCCCGGAAGGTGGCGTCCTTGTGCAGACCACGGGCGCCGGCCGCAGTCAGGACGCTGCGCCGATAGTCCATCTCCCACATCTGCAGATCGCCGATCTCCAGGGCGAACTTCAGACGCTCCTCCGACCGTTGCGCCTCATCCAGGGCGGCGACGGAGTCGGTGATGTCCACGGACATGATCAACAGGCCGGCGACCTCGCCCTCGCCGTTGCGCCAGGGGGTGATCTCCACCCGCAGCCAGCGTTGCTCGCCCTGGTCGTTCTGCACCGCCACCCGTTCATACTGGGCGCTGTGACCTTTCAGGCAGCGTTCATAGACGGGGCGCCATTGGGTCGTGCGGGGGTGAACCTCATAGAGGACCTGGCCGACAGGCTCATCCAGTCCGCGCTCGATGCGCCACCGGGGACTGGCTTGAATGATCCGCATATCCGCGTCCGTGAGGCACAGGGCGACAGGGGCGGTCTCCACGAAGGCGGCCATCAGGGTCTGTGCGGCCTGGGCCTTGAGGTGGGCCTGGGCGAGGTCGCTCACCGCCTGGTGACGGCTGCACTCCCCGGCCGCCATGGCCGCCAGATCCCGCAGGCTTTCGGCCATGCTCTCGTCGTAGGGGCGGACCTCCGGCCCTGCCACCACCACGGCCCCCACGGACGAGCCGTCCGCCAGAACGATCGGCGCGCCGGCGAAAAAGCGGACGAAGGGCTCGGCGGTGACATAGGGGTGATCGGCAAATCGCGGGTCCCGCCTGGCGTCGGGCGTCCACATGACGTCCTCAGCCTGGGCCGCCAGGCCCGCAAACGATCGGTGGGCGGCGATCTGCCGAGAGAAGCCAACATCGGCGCTGGCGTGCCAGGTTTGGTCGCCATCAATGAGGATGACATCGCCGAGGCCGCCGCCCAGCAGGGCGCGCGCCAGCCGGCCGATCCGCTCGAAAGGCGCCTTCAGGGCGGAGAGGTCCAGAGCGCTCATCACGGCGATGCGATGAGCCCGGGCCTCAATGGCGGCGGGAAAGTCGACCATGGCGCTTGCGCGTCTGCCCTCCGATGACTGGGCAACTTCGCGCATAGCGAGTTAAATTTTTGTGGCCGCGCCAAAAACCGGCGGTCGCTAGAGCAGCTTGATCTCCCTCAGACGCTGCTGCAGGTAGCCGTCAGCAGTGATCGGCTCGGGATAGCGGTCCGGATGGGTCGCATCGATGCAACCTGGCAGGGTCCTGATTTCGTAGTCCGGGTTGAAGTGCAGGAAGAAGGGGGTGGAATAGCGCGCCACCCCACGACGTTCCGGCGCCGGATTGACCACGCGGTGGGTGGTGGATGGCAGGCGGTGATTGGTCAGGCGCTGCAGCATGTCGCCGATATTGCAGACCAGGGAGCCGGCGGGAGGATTGATCGCCAGCCAGCTGCCGTCGCGGCGCAGCACCTCCAGCCCCGCCTCTTCGGCGCCGAGCAGCAGGGTGATGACATTGATGTCCTCGTGGGCTGCGGCGCGGATGTGCGGTCCCTCGCCGGAGGTCGGCGGATAGTGCAGCAGCCGCAGGACCGAGTTTCCGTGATCGACGGTGGGCGCGAAGAACTGACGCTCCAGGCCCAGATAGACGGCGAGCGCCTCGAGCACCTTCAGACCCATGGCGTCCAGGGCCCCGTAGAGCCAGCTGACCCCCTCGCGGAAGTCCGGGACCTCGGCGGGCCAGACATTGGGCGGCATGAACTGGGCGTAGGGATGGCCCTCGGGCAGATCCCGGCCCATGTGCCAGAACTCTTTCAGGTCGTGATGGGTCTCGCCCTTGGCGGTCTCCACACCGAACGGCGTGTAGCCTCGCTGCCCGCCCTGGCCGACCACATAGGCGCGCTTCTCGGCCTCAGGCAGGGCGAAGAAGGCCTTGGCGGCGGCGAGCGCGCCCTCGATCCCAGGTTGCGCCAGGGGGTGGTCGCCGATCACGGCGAAGCCATAGCGGGTGAAGCTGTCCCCCAGGGCCTGGGCGAAACCGCCGAAATCGGCCTCATAGTCGTCAAAGGACACGGGGATGATGGCGTCGGGGGTCAATTCAGGGCCTTCAGGTCATGGATCGGGCGAGGTCGGACTTAAAACGGCCATATCGGAACTTCGTAAGGGGGCATAGCGTTGCTGTAGCGACACCAACCTCCGGAGAGACCAAATGCGTCACCTGACCGCAGCCTCAGTAGGGCTTATCGGCGCTTTTGCGCTGGCCGCCTGCACCACCACCGATCCCTATACGGGCCAGCAGGTCCGCAATAACACCGGCACCGGCGCCCTGGCCGGCGCGCTCGGCGGCGCGGCGCTCGGCTATCTCACCAACACCAACAAGAGCTCTGAAGGCCGCAAGAACGCCCTGATCGGCGCCGGCGTCGGCGCCCTGGCTGGCGCGGCCGCCGGCAACTACATGGACCGTCAGCAGGCCGAACTGCGCCAGCAACTGGCCGGCACTGGCGTGGATGTCATCCGTCAGGGTGACAACATCATCCTGAACATGCCCAGCGACGTCACCTTCGCCGTCGACCAGTCGGACATCCAGGCGCGCTTCTATCCCGTGTTAGATGACGTCTCCCGCACCCTGAACGCCTATCCCCAGACCCTGGTGGATGTGGTCGGCCACGCCGACTCCACCGGCGCTGACGCCTATAACCAGGCCCTATCCGAACGCCGGGCTGGCTCGGTGGCGGGCTATCTGGTCAACCGCGGCCGGGTGAACCCTGACCGGCTCTATGTGGAAGGCCGGGGCGAGAGCCAGCCGCGGGCCTCCAACGCCACCGAAGAGGGCCGCGCTCAGAACCGCCGGGTGGAGATCATCCTGCGTCCGCTCACCAACTGATACCCTGCCCGAATACCGGCGGCGCTGATCGGGCCGCCGGTTATTCGGGACATTTCCAAATGCTGCGCTGCGGCGTAGTATGCGGTCATGGCAAACAAGGTTCGCAAAGACGCCGCCGAGGCCCTTGAGGGGCTGCTGTTCGACGGCATGACCATCATGGCCGGGGGCTTTGGCCTCTGCGGCATCCCAGAGAATCTGATCGCCGCGATCCGCGCCCATGGGGTGAAGGACCTGACGGTGATCTCCAATAACTGCGGGATCGACGGCTTCGGTCTCGGCGTCCTGCTGGAAAACCGCCAGATCAAAAAGATGATCAGCTCCTATGTGGGGGAGAACAAGCTGTTCGAGCAGCTCTATCTCTCCGGCGAACTGGAGCTGGAATTCAATCCGCAGGGCACCCTGGCCGAACGCATCCGCGCCGGCGGCGCCGGCATCCCGGCCTTCTTCACCAAGACCGGGGTCGGCACCCTGGTGGCCGAGGGCAAGGAAGTCCGCGAGTTTGACGGCGAGCTCTATGTGATGGAGCGTGGCCTGACCGCCGACCTTTCGATCATCAAGGCCGATGTGGGCGACACCGCCGGCAATCTGGTCTTCCGCAAGACCGCCCGGAACTTCAATCCTATGATGGCCACGGCGGGCGCCAAGACGGTGGTCGAGGTGGAGCGTCTGGTGGCGCCGGGCGAGTTGGACAAGGATCATATCCACACCCCTGGCATCTATGTGGACGCCATCTTCCAGGGCGCGGCCTTCGAAAAACGTATCGAGCGGGTGACCACGCGGCCGAAAGCCGTCGTCGCTGGGGAGTCAGTCTGATGGCCTGGACACGGGACCAGATGGCCGCCCGCGCGGCCCGCGAGCTTCAGGACGGCTTCTATGTGAACCTCGGCATCGGCATCCCGACGCTCGTGGCCAACTACATTCCTGATGGCGTCGAAGTGACCCTGCAGAGCGAGAACGGCATGCTGGGCATGGGGCCCTTTCCCTATGAGGGGGAAGAGGACGCCGACCTGATCAACGCCGGCAAGCAGACGATCACCGAGCTCGACTCCTCGTCCTATTTTTCGTCGGCGGACTCGTTCGCCATGATCCGCGGCGGCCACATTGACCTGTCCATCCTGGGCGCCATGCAGGTGGCGGCCAATGGCGACCTGGCCAACTGGATGGTGCCGGGAAAGATGGTCAAGGGCATGGGCGGCGCCATGGACCTGGTGGCCGGCGTCAAGCGCGTGGTGATCGTCATGGAGCACTGCGAAAAGTCCGGCGCGCCCAAGCTGGTGAAGGCCTGCAACCTGCCGCTCACCGGCCAGGGCGTCGTGGACCTGGTGATCACCGATCTGGGGGTGTTCGAGGTCGATCGGGGACGATCGCCCCTGCGCCTCATCGAACAGGCTGAGGGCGTCACCCTTGATGAAATCCGGGCCAAGACCGAGGCGTCCTTTGAGACAGACCTGACGTAACCCTTCCAGAGGGGGCGACGAAGGGATGGCTAAAGGCCCTCTCGCCCCTGCTGAAAGGACGCCCATGAAGACCTCGACCCTTGCGGCCATGGTGCTTGGCCCGCTGGCTCTGCTCACGGCCGCCGCCGCCCCGGCGAAGACGCCGCCCCCGGCCGCCCCTGGCCAGGCCGTCGCCGTGCTGGCCGGCGGATGCTTCTGGTCGGTGGAGCATGAGCTGGAGCAGATCCCCGGCGTCGTCGATGTGGTGGTCGGCTATGCCGGCGGCGCGAAGGCCAATCCCACCTATCAGAATCATGAGGGCCATCTGGAGGCCGTGCGGGTCGTCTATGATCCGGCCAGGCTCAGCTATGAGCAGCTGACCCAGGGATTCTTCCGCCGGATCGACCCCACCGATCCCAACGGCCAGATCTGCGATCAGGGTCCCTCCTATCGCACGGCGGTCTTCTATTCGACGGGGGCCGAGCGAGACGCCGCCCTGCGGGTGAAGGGCGAGGTGGCCAGGACCCTGGGCAAGCCGGTGGCCACCGAGATACGGCCCGCCGCCCGGTTCTGGATGGGCGAGGCCTATCACCAGGATTTCGCCGAGAAGAATCCCGGCCGTTACCAGGCCTATAAGGTCGGCTGCGGGCGGGAACGGGCGATCAAGGCCGTATGGGCAGGCCGGTGACCGGGTCTCGAGGCTGAGGCGCGAAGCCCTCCCCGACAAAGATTTCGGCCCGTCGGCTCCGTTCGCCGTCCAGCCAGACATTGACGAACTCGGTCTCGCCGGTCCTTGCGAAATCGGCCTTCATCTCCGGCGTGAAGTCCGGCTCCAGGCTGAGCGCCAGGATCCGCTCCCCATCATCTTCCGTCAGGGGCGCTTCGGCTTCCGCCTGGTTCTGTGGGTGGGCGGTGCGCACCCACATACGCAGGGGCGCCGCATCGGGGCGGGCGAAATAATCCCGGCCATAATAGGCTGCGGCGTTGAACATGAACCGGTCGTCCACGGCGATGGCGCTCGCCCGCAGATCATGCATGGCCCGGTCGGTCAGCGCCTCCGTCATCTGCGACCAGCCCTTGGCCCGCTTGAAGCCGTTGGCCATGCCCGCCCGCTCGGCCAGGTCTGGCGAGATGACGAAGGCCAGGAAGGCTGCGGCGACGACCCCCTGGGTGGCCAGGGCGGCGATGAACCACCCCTTGGCCCGCCAGCGCAGCAGCCAGGCGGTGACCAGGATCGCCCCGGCGCCATAGCCCGCCGCGGTCCAGTTGGCGTTGGCCCGGCTGAGCAGGGCCTGCAAGGTGACGATCAGAAAGGGCGGCAGGGCGAAGCAGAGCAGGGTGAGGTCCGCCGCCGTCAGCCGCCGGCGCCACGCCAGTAGGACCGCCCCGCCCACCAGCACCGCGAACGGGATAGGACCGAAGACCCCGAACTGCGAGACCAGGAAATCCAGCATCTCCCGGGGATGAAACAGGTCGCCCGGGCTCCAGTTGGCGTTGGCCGCCGTGTGCTGAACGGTGGAGAAGCCATGCCGGGCGTTCCAGATCAGGTTGGGCGCCATGACCAGAAGGGTCGCCCCGGCGCCCGCGGCGATCATCGGCGGGGTCCACACCCGCCGGGCCTCCCGGCTGAGGGCCAGATGCAGGCCGACCCCGATCAGGGCGTAGATGGCCGCATACTTCGACAGGAAGGCCAGGCCCAGCAGCGCCCCGGCCCCAGCGGCTGCGACCCATCGCCGCCGTCCCTCCGCCTGCGGAAGATAAACATAGATCGCCAGCGCCCAGATGAGCGCCGCCAGCAGGGGGGCGTCGGTGGCCACCACGGCCGAGGACAGCTGCACCCCCGGCATCAGGTGATAGAGGGCGCAGGCCGCCAGAGCCGTCTCGGCGCCATACAGTCGTCTGGCCACCATGAAGACGCCCAGAGCCGTGGCCCCCTGGAACAGGGGGGCCGACAGCCGCACGAACGGCTCGGCGTCACTGCCCAGCGTCGTCGCCCAGATGGCCCAGGCCACCATGGGGGGCTTTGAAAAATAACCGAAATCCAGCGTCCGCGACCATAGCCAGTACTGGGCCTCGTCCGGATAGAGCTCCAGAGGCGTGATGAAGATCGCCGCCAGCCGCACCGCCGTCAGGGCGACGGTGATCCACAGGGCCATCCGCCAGGCGGCCATGGCGGGATCGGCGGGCATGGGCGAGGCGGCGTTGGACAAGGATCAGCTCCCGAAACGGTGCGGACGTTTGCTCGCCCAGGAGGCGCTGTAAAGACCTCGGCGCCCATCAGTGTGGCGCCGCAACAACAGCTCGACCCCGTCATAAATCCATCACCTACAAGTGGCTCAGTTGCCTGTATAGAGCGCCGGACTCGGGGCGATTGTGCGTAAGCCCGCTCCGGGGCTCGATGGAGAGGGGAAATCTCACAATGACTTCTATGAAGCGGCTCGCCGGCGGCGCAGCTCTTACGGCGCTCGTCTGCGCCATGGGCAGCGCGGTCTACGCGCAGGAAACCACCGCGGCGATCCGCGGTGAAGTGATCACCGAGGCGGGGGCCCCGGTCGGAAACGCGACCATCACCGTGGTCCACACCCCGTCCAACACGCGCTCGATCACCTCGACCAACGCCCAGGGCGTGTTCGACGCCCGCGGCCTGCGCGTCGGTGGTCCGTACACCATCACGGTGGAAGCGCCCGGCTTCGGCCAGCGGACTCAGGAAAACCTGTTCCTGACCCTGGGCGAAACCACCCGCCTGAACTTCGATCTCTTCTCGGAAGTCTCCGAACTGGTCGTCACCGCGACCCCGGGCGAGGCCAGCACCGGCGTCCGTCGGGTGCTCGACGAAACCGCCATTGAAAGCGTCGTTTCGGTGTCGCGCGACATTCGCGACCTGGCCCGCCGCAGCCCGCTGGTCACCCAGAACACCCGGGGCGACGGCGGCATCTCCATCGCCGGCTCCAACCCGCGGAACAACCGCATCACCATCGACGGCGCCCAGGCTCAGGACGACTTCGGTCTGAACACCGGCGGCACGCCCACCCGCCGCGGCCCGATCTCGCTGGACGCGGTTGAACAGTTCACCGTCGACGCCGTTCCCGTCGATGTTGAAAACGGCGACTTCTCCGGCGGCGCGCTCGACGTCGTGCTGAAGTCCGGCGGCAATGATTTCAGCGGAAGCCTGTTCCTCAACTATCTGAACGACGGCATGGTCGGCCGCTCGATCCGCGGCAATGACGTCTCGTCGGCGATCACTCAGAACAACTGGGGCGCCTTCCTCTCGGGCCCCATCTGGCAGGACCGCGTGTTCTTCGCGGCCTCCTATGAGATCTACGAGACCAGCGACACCACCTCCACCGGCCCTGAGGGCGCGGGCTTCGCCAACTCCGTGCGCGGCGTCAATCAGGCCCTGATCGACCAGGTCACCGGCATTTTCGACACCAACTACGCCAGCGATTTTGACGTCGGAACCATCGCCCGCACCAAGCCGATCCTGGACGAGAAGTACTCCTTCAAGATCGACGCGAACCTCAGCGATCGTCACCGTCTGGCCCTGACCGCGCGCTACGCCCTGTCGGAGCTCTATTCCCGGACCAACATCACCACGTCTTCGGCGGGCCTCGACTCGCAGTGGTACCTGACCGGCGAAGAGGACTACTCCTACACCGGCGAACTGAACTCGGACTGGACCGACACCTTCTCGACCCAGCTGCGCGTCACCATGCGCGACTATGAGCGTCGCCAGCTGCCGCCGTCGGGTCAGGAGTTCTCCCACGTCCAGGTCTGCCTTGCGCCGACCAGCGGCGGCTCCCTGACCAGCTGCGATCTGGCCGGCCAGTCGAACCCCTCGCTCCTGCAGTTCGGTCCCGACCAGTTCCGTCACGCCAACGAGCTGGCGACCGACAACCTGACCGTTCAGCTGAAGGCTGAATGGGCTCTGGGCGACCATCTGCTGAAGTTCGGCGCGTCGTCGCAGACCCAGGAGATCGTCAACGTCTTCATCCCGACCCAGGACGGCATCTACTACTTCGACTCGATCGCCGACTTCGCGGCCGGCCGCGCCAACCGCCTGGGCTACACCGACGCCATCGGCGGTCGCACGACCAGCGACGCCGCCGCGGCCCTGACCTACCGGCTGAACTCGGTGTTCTTCCAGGACACCCTGGACATCACCCCCGATGTGACGGTCTCGGCTGGCCTGCGCTACGACTGGTACACCAACGACGATCCGCCGCCGCTCAACACCAACTTCCTGGCGCGCAACGGCTTCTCCAACCAGCAGACCTATGATGGCATGAGCGTCCTCATGCCCCGCTTCTCGGTGGATTGGCGCGCATCTGACCGCCTGAACGTCCGTATCGGCGGTGGTCTGTTCTCCGGCGGCGTGCCGGACGTTCTGGCCTCCAACCCCTACGGCGGCGGCGCGGGCTTCCTGACCTCCGGCGTGGTGTTCGAGCGCAATGCCGACGGCACCTTCCGTGAAACCACCGGGACCCCGGGCTTCAACCAGGCGATCGGCGCTTCGGCCCTGAATGTCGCCCTGAACAACGCCCGCAGCTTCTATGACATTCCGGCCGATGTCCGGGCCTTCCAGGGCGGCGCCAGCGCCTCGCCGACCACGGAAGTCGCCGCCTTCGCCCCCGGTCTCCAGTTCCCGTCGGAGTGGAAGCTGTTCCTGAACGCCCAGTATGAACTCTGGGACGGCTGGAACCTGGGTCTCGACGTCGTCGCTTCTCAGGCGCGGAATGGCATCTACATCCGCGACACCCGCGCCACCCCGCTGGTCGTCAATGGCGTGACCCAGTTCACCCCCGATGGCCGCATCCGTTATGACGGCATCGGTGGCTCGGCGGCTCAGCGCGCTGCGGCCGGCATCACTTCGCAGAACCCTGGTTCGGCCCGCGATCTGGTGACCTACAATACCGACAAGGGCCAAGGTCTGGTGGCGGCCGTCTCCCTGCAGAAGACCTTTGACTTCGGTCTCGACGTGGTCGGCAGCTACACCTACCAGGACATCGACGACTTCGCGTCCTCGTTCCGGTTCAGCTCCACCCAGAGCTCGATGTATCAGTCTCCGGCGGGGCAGGACCCCAACGAGCCGGCCTACGGGTCGTCCTACGAGGAGATCGAACACAGCTTCAAGTTCCAGGCGAGCTATGCCCGGCCCTTCCTGTGGGATCTGGAAACTCGCGCCACCCTGTTCGCTGAAAAGCGCTCGGGTCGCGGCACCACCTTCGTGATGAGCGACGCCACCGGCGGCCGTAGCCCGGTCTTCGGTGTTAACCGCGGCTCCAACCATCTGCTCTATGTGCCGGACATGTCGGGCAATGGCGGGGCCAGCGGTCTCGACTATGGTCTGGTCCGGTTCGCCGACGCTTCGACCCGGGACAACTTCATCAAGGCGGTCCAGCAGTTTGGCCTCCCGCAGGACCAGATTGTGCCGAAGGGCTTCTATCAGAACGACGACATCCACATCGTCGACCTGCAGCTCAGCCAGGAACTGCCCTCCTACTTCGCCGGTCATAAGTTCCGCGTCGTTCTGGACATGCAGAACGTCCTGAACATGCTGAACGACGAGTGGGGCATCGTCGAAGAATATACCGACGTGAACTCCCTGGTTCGGGTCAACTGCGCCAATGCGGCTGGCGCTGCGGTGGCTTCGGGCGACCCCTCCTGCGCCCGGTATCGCTACTCCAGCTTCAGCGCCGATGGTCTGCGTGAGAACATCGACAACAACGGCAAGTCGCTCTGGGCCATCCAGGTCGGCCTGCGCTACGAATTCTGATCTGACTTTCGATCAGGACGAGATGAGGGGGCGGCTTTCGGGCCGCCCCCTTTTTCGTGGGCGCGGCTTCCAAGGCGCCGCTTGACCTTGGGCGGGCGTGCGCCCATCTGCGCCGGTTCTGTCTGATCGGCCCGGCGGGCTGAAAATGGGAAAGCAAAGATGAGCCTTGTCGTTCCTGCCGAATGGGCGCCGCACCGGGCCATGTGGCTGGGCTTCCCCAGCCATGAAGATCTGTGGGGCGAGGACTACGCCCAGGCCCAGGCCGAGGTGGCCGCCCTGGCCCGCGCCCTGGCTGGCCCCGGCCAGGAGACCGTTCGCCTGATGACCGGTTCCCCGGACGGCGAGGCCGCGGCCCGGCGGATGCTCGGCGATGTGGCGGAGATTGAGATCGTCGCCGGCGCCTTTGGCGACATCTGGCTGCGCGACACCGGCCCGATCTTCGCCCGCGATGGGGACGGCTGGAGCGCCCGAGGTTTCCGGTTCAACGGCTGGGGGGGCAAGTATGTCTATCCCTACGACGAGACCGTCGCCGCCCAGATCGCGGGTCACGCTGGCGTCCCCTTGGCGGCTAACGACTTTGTTCTGGAAGGGGGCGCGCTGGACCATGACGGCTTCGGTACGGTCCTCACCACCGGCCAGTGCCTGCTGAACGCCAACCGCAATCCCGGCTGGAGCGCAGACGCCGCCGAAGGCGCCCTGGCCGAGGCGCTGGGAGTCCGCAAGACCCTGTGGCTGGGGGATGGCCTGCAGAACGACCACACCGACGGCCATGTGGACAACCTCGCCCGCTTCGTGGCCGCTGGCGTAGTGGTCTGCCCCGTCGCCTTCGGGCGCGGCGATCCGAACATGGACGCCTATGACGACGCGGCCCGGCGCTTGTCCGGGATGACCGACGCGCGGGGGGAGCGGCTGAAGGTGGTGCGTATTCCCTCGCCTGGCTGGATCGAGAATGCGGATGGCGACTATGTGCCGGCCTCGCACATGAACTTCATCATCGCCAACGGGGCGGTGATCGTGCCCACCTATGCGCAGCGCCCCGGAGAGATGGCCATCCAGGCCCTGGAGACTGTCTTCCCCGACCGCAAGATCATCGGCCTGCCGTCGACCGCCATCCTGACGGGCGGCGGTTCGTTCCACTGCATCACCCAGCAGGAGCCCGCCTGATGGCCCGCAACATCAAGGTCGCCGCCATCCAGACCGCCTATGGCCTGGATCTCGACGCCAACATCAAGAAGACCGCCGACTTCATCCGCCAGGCCGCCGGCCAGGGCGCCCAGGTGGTCCTGCCCTCGGAACTGTTCCAGGGCCCCTATTTCTGCGTGACCCAGGAGGAGCACTGGTTCGCCACCGCCCATCCCTGGCGCGATCACCCCTGCGTCACCGCGCTGGCGCCCCTGGCGGCCGAGCTTGGCATCGTGCTGCCGATCTCGATCTATGAGCGGGAAGGCCCGCACTATTTCAACAGCGTGGTGATGATCGACGCCGATGGCTCGCCCATGGGCGTCTATCGCAAGAGCCATATCCCCGACGGGCCCGGCTATCAGGAGAAGTACTATTTCCGCCCCGGCGACACCGGCTTCCGCGTCTGGGACACCCGGTTCGGCAAGGTCGGCGTCGGCATCTGCTGGGACCAGTGGTATCCGGAGGCCGCCCGGGCCATGGCGCTCATGGGCGCCGAGGTGCTGTTCTATCCCACCGCCATCGGGTCTGAACCCCATGACGAGACCCTGGACACCGCCGCCCCCTGGCGCCGGGCCATGCAGGGCCACGCCGTATCCAACGTGATCCCGGTGGTGGGCGCCAACCGCACGGGATTTGAGCCCTGGGAGAACTATCCCGGCGGCGGTCAGCGGTTTTACGGCTCGTCCTTCATCGCCGACCATCGGGGCGACCTGGTGGCCGAGTTCGGCGCCGACGAAGAAGGCGTGCTGACCGCTGATTTCGACCTGGATTTCCTGACCACCCACCGGGCGGCCTGGGGCTTTTTCCGCGACCGCCGCACTGATCTCTACGGCGCCCTGAGCGGCCCCCGCCCAGCCTGAGCCCTGGCGCGAGCCTGCCCCGCGTGGGTCTGGTTGGCGACCCCTTAGGCTCCGCAACCCGAGGGCGGGGCCTTGAGCCGGGCGACTTCGCGGCGCGCCTTCTCCATGTCGGCGCGGAATTCTGGATTAGCCCGCATGCGGGCGACCATGGCGGCGGCCAGATCGCGGCCGGCCTCCACGTCGCTCGGATAGTGCATGCCGCAGATGACCCGTGATTCCCCCATCTCCTTGCCGGCCTCCAGCAGCGGCCCGGACTGGTTCGGCGCCAGCTCCACCAGGATGAGCGCCCAGGCCCAGCCCGTCATGGAGTGACCGGAGGGATAGGAGGCGTTGATCTCCATCCAGGGCGCACGGGGCACGCAGATGGGCTTGTCATTGCCGATGAGGGGCCGAAGACGAGCATAGTGGTCCTTGGCCGGCGTGCTGACCGTGCGGACATCCTGCTCGGCTCGCTCCAGGATGTGGGCGGTGACCGGGGTCGTCTGTGGGCCGATGTCCAGGCCTGAGGCGCAGGCATAGCCCTTCAGCGCCTTGCCGCCCCAGAGGTCAGCGTCGGCGGCGGCCTTGGCCCAGCGGTCGGTTCCTTCGAGGGATCTTGTCTCTTCGAAGCGTTGGGCGTCGGCGCGGCCCCGGGGGCTGTCAGGCGCCGGAGGCGGGCCCAGCAGAGCCACGCCGTCCAGGTCGCCGGCCGTCAGATAGCCCTCAATCTCCGGGGGGACAAAATCGCCGCTTTCGGTATTGGCGAGGGGCGTGGGGGCCCGGGCCGGCGCCGCCGCGCAGGCGGAAAGGCTGGCGGCCAGGACGAGGGCCGCGAGGGCGCTATGCATACCGATCATCCCCCCTCTCTAGAACGGCTCCCCTCGAGGGGGAACCGTTCCGAGCAGGGTTTGGCCTAGCGCAGGACAGCCAGCCCGTTTTTGATCACTGTGGCGTTGCGATCCTTCACGCGCGCCTCAAAACTGATCTCCTTGCCGTCCTTCCAGATGTCCACCGTGATGGTGTCGCCGGGAAAGACGGGGGCGGAGAAGCGGGCCTGGTGGCTCTTGATCTGGTCGGGATCGAAGTCGGTCACCGCCTGCAGGATGGCCCGGCAGGTGATGCCGTAGGTGCAAAGCCCGTGGAGGATCGGCCGCGGGAAGCCCGAGCGCTTGGCAGAATCCGGGTCCGAATGCAGCGGGTTGCGGTCGCCGTTCAGGCGATAGAGCAGGGCCTGGTCCTCACGGGTGGTGAAGTCCACCGACATGTCCGGCGCGCGCTCAGGCACCTTGTGGGGTTCCGGCGCGCCTTCAGCGGGACCGCCAAAACCGCCGTCGCCGCGGGCGAAGGTCGATGAGGTCAGGGTGGCGACCTTCTCGCCGTTCTCATCGGTCCAGACCGATTCGTTGATGACGACCGCGCCCTTGTCCTTGCCCTTGTCATAGGCGCCGATGGTGCGGCCCTCGACGGTGAAGGTCCCCTTGGTCGGCAGGGGCTTGTGCAACTCCACCTTCTGCTCGCCATGGACGACCATCAGGAAATTGATCTGGCTGGGGCGGTGGCCCTCGGGCATCTGCGGGGCGGGGCCGGCATTGGCTGAGGCCCGGGCGCCTGCGGCCAGAACGGTGGCCGCGGTGGGAATGACCTTCAGGTTCTTCTCATAGACGAAGGGAAGCTCCGTCTCGTTCATGGGGTCCTGGCCCATGCCCACGCCCAGGGCGTAGAGCATCACGTCCTTGTCGCCATAGGTGAAGGTTCGGGCCGGTGTACGCTGGTCGAGAATGTCGGGATAAAAGATAGGCATGTTGAAATGTTCCTCCGGAGCCCGTTCAAGGATGGGGCTGCTCTTCTATGGGGATGATTGAACCGGCAGAGCGCCCGAGACGCAAGCATCCCTCCTGGCATTTGCCGCCCTTGCCCTGATCGGCTAGAAGCGCCCGACCGCTCCGCGCGCGGGCCTTTCGGGCCCCGTCGGGCCCCCGAATTCTCGAAGGTTTCTGATGACCGAGACGACCCCATCGGCCCCGGGCCAACTGACCGGCAATGTTCTCTATTACAACCAGCCCGAGCCGCTGAATCCGACCACCCACAAGGGTATGGGCGTCAAGCGCATCGACGGGCCCTTCAACTTCGCCGCCAAGCACAATCTGGTGCCCCTGACGGCGTCAGAGTTCCAGCTTGCCGTGCTCAACGGTCCGATCATCTTCGTGGGGGAGGAAAAGACCCCCCTGCAGGTGATGGGCCTGAACCACGATGAAAACATCTTCGTCCTGCCCAATGGCGTGTTCGACGCCGGGGTCTATGTGCCGGCCTATGTCCGTCGCTACCCCTTCGTCTTCGCCAATGACTCCAAGGCTGGCCAGTCGATCCTCTGTGTCGACCGCTCGGCGGCCTTCTTCGCCGAATCCGACCCGGAGCTGGCCTTCTTTGACGAAAAGGGCGAGCCCACCGAGTACACCCAGAACTGCCTGAAGTTCTGCAACGACTACGAGATGGAGCGCCAGAAGACTCAGAGCTTCGTCCAGCTGCTCAAGGCTCTGGACCTGTTCGAGGCCAAGGAGGCCTTCTACACGCCGGTGAATGAGGACGGCACCCCGGCCGAACCTCAGAAACTGGCCGATTATTTCGGCGTCTCCGAGGAGCGCCTGCGCGCCCTGCCGACGGACAAGTTCATGGACCTGCGTCAGTCGGGCGCCCTGAACCTGATCTACGCCCACCTGATCTCGCTGGCCCAGTGGGACCGTCTGGTCGCTCTGTCGATGAACCGCCAGATGCAGTTGCAGAACCAGGCGCCCGAAGCCGCGAACGCCTAGTTCGACCTTAGGTCTCTCCCGGTGGGCGCCCCGTGGCGCCTATCGGGAGAAGATGCTGCGGGTCAGGCAGGAAAAGACCAGCCGACCCGCTTCGTCCAGCAGGTCATGCTGGGCGATGATGATGCCCTTGCCCTCGCCCACCGGATCCTTGCCCATGATGGTCATCCGGGCGCGCAGCAGCTCGCCGGGCGGCGGGTTCCTCACCCAGCGCAGGGCGTCGACCCCCAGCCGTTTGGTCTGCGGCCAGCCCACGGCGGCCTGACCATCCAGCCGCGCCCAGATGGCGAACACCATGGCGTCGGGCGCCCCCCGATCGGCGCTCCAGCCCGGGGTGAAGGCGGTGATGAAGGCCTCCAGCGCCCGGGCGTCCACCGCCGCGGCGCCCAGCGCCACCACCTGTCCGATTTCGATATCGTCGAATGACCCCGGCATGGCCGCCCCTCTGCTGACCCGCGATGAAACCATCCGGCCCCAAACCCCGTAAAGGCGAAAGGGACGGGTAGCTGCGAATCGCAGGTTTGCGGGCCGCGCCCATCTGGCCCCATATTGCGCCGACCCCAAACAGGCACGGACCCTCTGATGAACCTACCCTTCGCCGGTCTGCTCCTTGCGCTCGTGGCCCTTATCGCGCCTGCGGCCAAGGCCGCGCCCGTGGACACCGGCCATCTGAAGGCCGAACTGATCGCCCAGACGCAGGCCATCGCACCGGGTCAGACGATCCAGGTCGCCCTGCGCCAGGAGATCGATAAGGGCTGGCACACCTATTGGCGCAATCCAGGCGACTCTGGGGAGGCGACCAAGATCGCCTGGACCCTGCCTGCGGGCTGGAGCGCCGGAGACTTCGTCTGGCAGCCGCCCGAGCCCCAGCCCGCCGGCCCCCTGGTGAACTACGGCTATTCGGGCGAGGTGATCCTGCCCATGACGCTCACCGCGCCGGCCAACGCCCCGGTGGGCCAGACCGTGACGCTGAAGGCCGCCGTCGCCTTCCTGGTCTGCGAGGAGATCTGCATTCCCGAAGACGCCCTGCTGGAGCTGACCCTTCCGGTGCAGCCGCAGGCCGCCCAGCCCTCGGGCCGCTGGGCCGCCCCCATCGCCCGGGCTCTGGAGGCCGCACCGCGCAAGGCCGACCTCACCGCGACCTTCGAGAACAACGACCAGGGCCTCCGGTTGGCGGTGACCGGCGCGCCGGTCACAGACGCCGACCTGGCCGGCAGCTACTTCTTCCCCTTCGACGGGGCGGTCATCGACCATGCCGCGCCTCAGGCGATCGAGCGCGGGCCGCAGGGCCTGACGCTTGGCCTGACCCCCAGCTACGCCTTCCAGGGCCCCGAGCCGCCCCAGGTGATGGCCGGAGTGCTGAAGGCGGGAGACGCCTATTACGAGATCGAGGCCCAGGCCGGTCCGCTCTCGCCGGAGGCGTCCGGTCTCGGTCCCCCGGCCGCCCGGTCCGGCGGCCTGTCTGCGGCGGGGCTCGGCCTGCCGCTCGCCCTGGCCTTCGCCGTGCTCGGCGGCCTGATCCTCAACCTGATGCCCTGCGTCTTCCCCATCCTGGCCATGAAAGCCGCCAGCCTGGCCGGCCACGCCCATGAGGCCCAGGGCGCCAGACGTCAGGGCCTGGCCTTCCTGGCTGGCGTCCTGGTCACCTTCCTGGCCCTGGCCGGCGCGCTGATCGCCGCCCAGGCCGCGGGCGCGGCGGTGGGCTGGGGCTTCCAGCTCCAGTCGCCGCCAGTGGTGGCCGCCCTTTGCCTGCTGATGCTGGCCGTGGCGCTGAACCTGTCTGGCGTCTTTGAGATCGGGACCTCCCTGCAAGGGGTCGGCTCGGGCCTGGCCTCCCGGGGCGGTCTGGCCGGCGCCTTCTTCACCGGGGTGTTGGCGGTGGTCGTGGCCGCGCCCTGTACCGCCCCCTTCATGGCCCCGGCCCTCGGTTGGGCGCTCACCCAGCCGGCGGCGGCCGCCCTGCTGGTCTTCGCCGCCTTAGGCGTCGGGTTCGCCGCCCCCTTCGTGGCGATCGCTTTCGCGCCGGGTCTCCTGGCCAAGTTGCCCAGGCCTGGCCCCTGGATGGATCATCTCCGCAAGGTCCTGGCGTTCCCCATGTACGGCGCCGCGGCCTGGCTGCTGTGGGTGCTCACCTTGCAGGCCGGTCCCATGGGCCTGGCCCGGCTTCTGGCCGCCGCCATCGTCCTGGCCCTGGCGGCCTGGCTCTACGGCCTGTCCCAGGGGCGGTCGCAGGCGCTTGCCCTTCGCGGCGGGGCCGCGGTCCTGGGGGCGCTCGCCGTGCTTGCGGCCCTGATCCCCGCCTATCAGAGCGCTGCGATCGCTGACCCCGAGGCGAGCGGCGCCGTTGCGGAACTGCCCTACGAACCCTACAGCGCCCAGCGCCTGGCCGAACTGAGAGCCCAGGGCACGCCGGTCTTCGTCAACTTTACGGCCGCCTGGTGCGTCACCTGCCAGGTGAACGAGCAGGTCGCCCTGGCCCGCGAAGGGGTCGCCGAGGCCCTGGCCGAAACCGGAGCCGTCTATCTGAAGGGCGACTGGACCCGGAAGGATGAGGTGATCGCCGCCGAGCTCGCCCGCCATGGTCGCGCCGGCGTGCCCCTCTATCTGGTCTATGACCGCGCCGGCGCCGAGCCGGTGATCCTGCCGCAGATCCTCACCGAAGGCCTGGTGGTCCGCGCCCTGGAGGCCGCCGCCGGCTGAGTTTCCGTTCCTCATCACCGCCATCAAACCGCAGGAGACGCCTATGACGACGCCATCCTTCCCCCGCCGCCCGATCCTCGCCGGGATCGCCGGCCTGGCGGCCCTGGTCGCGGCCCCGGCCCTGGCCGCCCCAGCCATCGGCAAGCCCGCCCCCGCCTTCAGCGCGGTGGACTCCAATGGCAAGACCCGGACCCTGGCGGAATTTCGCGGTAAGACGGTGGTGCTGGAATGGACCAATGAGGGCTGCCCCTATGTCCAGAAGCACTACAATGGTGGCGCCATGCAGGGGCTGCAGAAGCGTGCGGCCGGCGACGGCGTCGTCTGGCTGAGCGTCATCTCCTCGGCCCCAGGCAAACAGGGCTACAAGACCGCCGCCCAGGCCAACGCCTGGAAGACCACATCCGGCGCGGCGCCGAGCGCCATCCTGCTGGACCCCAAGGGTGATGTGGGCCGCGCCTATGGCGCCAAGACCACGCCGCACATGTATGTGGTCAATCCGGCCGGGACGCTCGTCTATATGGGCGGTATCGACGACAAGAACAGCGCCGACCCGGCGAGCCTCAAGGGCGCGACCAACTTCGTCGTGGCCGCGCTCGATGACCTCAAGGCCGGCCGCGCCGTCGCCCGCCCGGTCTCCGCCCCCTACGGCTGCAGCGTGAAGTACTAAAGCGTCAGGTCGCCTCGCCGGTCGGGATTCCAGACGCCGGGCCGGGCGGGGCGACCAGCACCTCCACATTGTCGTTCAAGAGATAGATCAGCTCCCGCAGGGCGCTGTCGCGGGCGCCCGCGTCGTTGGCCAGTTGCAGGGCCGCGAGCTTCACCGGCAGGTCCTCGGCGATCCCGCGCAGGATGCAGGCCAGGTCCCCGTCATTGCCCCGGTCGCGCACGATCTGCTGACCCTTCATGTCCAGGGCCGCCAGATCGGCGATACCGGTCTTGAAGGCTTCGGTGGTCGGCGCCTGCGTCTGGCGCATGGTCTCGGCCTCGGCCTTCAGGGCGCCGGCCCGGCCGACGATCTCGGCGAACAGGGGCTCCAGGGCGACGGCGGGGGGCGGCATTGGCGGCTCGGCCTGGGCTGGCGCGGGGCCAGCGGTCATCCAGAGCAGGGTCGAAAGGGCGAGGGCGGCGCAGGGCATGGTATGGCCTCCTGGCGCAAACTGGGCCGATCAGGCCCACATTTGACGGCGGAACGAAGACGGGACGCTGGGCTTTTGCTAACCGGCTTTGCCCGGGCCCGTACAGTCGGCTTGTATGGCGCCCGTTGAATGGGGGATGAACCATGTCTGATCATCAGGCCGCCTGGCGTCGCCTGCGGGCTGCTGGAGCCGCCGCCGCGGCCCGCCCCATTGCAGGCCTGTTCGACGCCGAACCTGACCGGCTCGACCGCCTCAGCCTGGAGGCCTGCGGTCTCTACCTCGACCTTTCCAAACAGCCCTGGTCGGCCAAGGATCTTGGCCTGGCGCTTGATCTCGCCCGGGCCGCAGATATCGAAGGCGCCCGTGAGCGCCTGTTCGCCGGCGAGATGGTCAACCCGTCTGAGGGCCGGGCGGCCCTGCACATGGCGCTTCGCGCGCCGGCCGGCGCGACCTTTTCCGCCCTGGGGGAGCCCGTCTCAGCCGAGGTGGAGGCTGTTCGGGCCGCCGTGGCCGACTTCGCCCGCGCCATCAGATCAGGCGCGCGTAAAGGCGCCACGGGCCAGTCCTTTTCCTCGGTGGTGCATATTGGCATCGGCGGCTCGGACTTCGGGCCCCGCCTGGTCTGGGAGGCCCTGCGCGCGCCAAGCCCCCAGATCGACCTGCGCTTCGCCGCCAATGTGGATCCCGCCGAGATCACCCTGGCCCTGGCCGGTCTTGATCCGGCCCGAACCCTGGTGGTGGTGGTCTCCAAGACCTTCACCACCCAAGAGACCATGGCCAACGCCGCCATCGCCCGCACCTGGCTGCGCGAGGCCCTGGGCGAGGCCGCCGACGCCCATCTGGTGGCGGTTTCAGCCGCGCCGGACGTGGCCCAGGCCTTCGGCGTCCGCCCCGACCAGATTTTCGGGTTCCGCGACTGGGTCGGCGGGCGCTATTCGATCTGGTCGGCAGTGGGCCTGTCCTGCGCCATCGCCCTTGGTCCCGAGGCGTTCGAGGCCCTGCTGGCCGGGGCTGCGGCCATGGACGACCATTTCCGCCAGGCGCCGCTGGAGACCAACGCGCCGGTGCTGCTGGCGCTCGCCCATGTTTTTAACCGCAACGCCATGGACCGGCCCGTGCGCGCGGTGGTGCCCTATGCCCAGCGTCTGCGGCTGTTGCCCAACTTTCTGCAGCAGCTGGAGATGGAGTCCAACGGCAAGCGGGTGCGCGCCGATGGCCGGCCGGTGGGTCAGGCCACGGCGACGACCGTGTTCGGCGACGCCGGCGCCAATGTGCAGCACGCCTTCTTCCAGCTGATGCACCAGGGCAGCGACATCATCCCCGCCGATATCCTGGCGGTGGCGCAGAGCGCGGACGGCCATCCGGACTCCCAGACCAAGCTGCTGGCCAATGCGCTGGCCCAGGCCGAGGCGCTCATGGTCGGCCGCAGCGAGGCGGAGGTCCGCAAAAGCCTGGCGGCTGACGGCCGCTCGCCTGAGGAAATCGATATCCTGGCGCCGCAGAAGACCTTCCCCGGCGACCGCCCCACCAGCTTCATCCTCATGCAGGCCCTGACGCCGCAGATCCTGGGCGCGCTGATCGCGCTCTATGAGCACAAGACCTTCGTCGAGGGGGTGCTCTGGGGGATCAACAGCTTCGACCAGTGGGGCGTGGAGCTGGGTAAGACCCTGGCTGGCCGCATCCTTGAGGACCTGCAGGGTGACGCCCCACGGTCCCACGATCCTTCCACCGCCGCCCTGATCGCCAGGCTGCGGGGGGCGGGGTGAAGGCTGGCCTTGCGCCCGCGCCTCGGCTATAGGGCCGCCCATGACCTTCGCCCTGCGCCATCACGGCCACCACCACCATCCGATCTCCTGCGGGATCGGGCGGGGTTGCGCGGCCTGAGTTCAGGACGACGACCACGGCTCGAGCCCCGCAGCGGACGGGGCTCGCCGCTGGATATCCCCGTCCGTCGCGCCCATGACCTTCGGAGCGACGTATGACACCGAACGCCTTTCTCACCTTCGCCAGAGCCCGCCGCCGCCTTGTGGCGTCCGGCTCCTTCATTTAAGCGCGCGCCATGACCGACGAGACCGCCCCCATCCGCCCGGAGGCGCGCAGCCCGCGCGGCTTCATGGACCGCCGCGCCCGCGACCTGGTGGCCGAGCGCCAGATCCTCACCGCCGTCTCGGCGGTCTATGAACGCTATGGCTTCGAGGCGCTCGACACCGGCGCCTTCGAATATGCCGATGCGCTTGGCAAGTTCCTGCCCGACGCCGACCGTCCCAATGAGGGCGTCTTCGCCCTGCAGGACGATGACGAGCAGTGGATGGCCCTGCGCTACGACCTGACCGCGCCCCTGGCCCGTTTCGCCGCCCAGAACTGGGAGACCCTGCCCAAGCCGTTCCGTCGCTACGCCTTCGGTCCGGTCTGGCGCAACGAAAAGCCCGGCCCCGGCCGCTTCCGCGAATTCACCCAGTGTGACGCCGACACGGTGGGCTCGGCCCGGCCCGAAGCCGACGCCGAGATCATCGCCATGGCCGCCGAGGGCCTGGCTGCGGCGGGCCTGCCGACAGGCTCTGCGGTCATCCGCATCAACAACCGCAAGCTGCTCAACGGCCTGCTGGCCACGGCGGGCGTCAGCGACGAACGGCAGAAGCTGGGCGTGCTGCGGGCGGTGGACAAGCTCGACCGCCTGGGCCCCGACGGGGTCCGGTTGCTGCTGGGCGAAGGGCGCAAGGACGAGTCCGGCGCCTTCACCAAGGGGGCGGGGCTGAATGCGGCGGCGGCTGAGGCCGTGCTGGCCTTCACGGCGGCCGGCGGCGGGGACCGGGCCAGCGTGCTCGCCCGTCTCGCCGACATCATCGGCGGGTCGGCCGAGGGCGATGCGGGGCTTGCCGAACTTGCCGCCATCGACGGGGCGCTGAAGAGCCTGGGGGTGTCCGAAGCCCAGGCCGTCTTCGAGCCGGCCATCGTCCGGGGCCTGGAATACTACACCGGCGCGGTCTTCGAGGCCGAGCTGCTGCTGGAGACCACCGACGAGAAGGGCCACGCGGTCCGCTTCGGCTCCATCGGCGGCGGCGGGCGCTATGATGACCTTGTCGCCCGGTTCACCGGCCAGACCGTGCCGGCCACCGGCTTCTCCTTCGGCGTCTCCCGCCTGGCCTCGGCCCTGCGAGCGGCGGGCCGGGACATGGCCGCCGACGTCCGCGGACCTGTGGTGGTCATCGCGTTTAGCCAGGACGACATGGCTCACTATTTCGCCGCCGCCGGCGAACTGCGCGCCGCCGGGATCGCTGCCGAGGTCTATCTGGGATCCTCAGGCATGAAGGCGCAGATGAAGTATGCCGACCGTCGCCTGGCGCCAGCTGCTGTCATCCTGGGCGGGGACGAGATCGCCGCCGGAACCGTGACCATCAAGGATCTCGACCTGGGCCGTGAGCTCGCCGCCGGGATCACCGACAACAGCCAGTGGCGCGAGCAGCGCCCCGGCCAGATCAACTGCCCCCGCACTGAACTGGTGGCGACGGTGGCCAAGATCGTGAGGGGTGGCTGATGCGGGTGGAGCCGACCCTGCCGCCAGCCGTCCTGGCCGCCATCCGCGCCCCCTTCGACGGCCTGGGGGCGAGCCTCGCCGACGTGCCCCTGGTCCAGCCCCTGAACCTGATCCTCGATCTGGCCGGCGAGGGCCTGCGTTCGCGACTGTTCGTCGTCCAGGCCGAGGGCGGGGCCGAGGCCTGCCTGCGCCCGGATTTCACCGCGCCGGTGGCCCGCAGCCACATCGAGTCCGGCGCCGCCGAGGGACTCTACTTCTACCAGGGCAAGGCCTTTCGGGCCGCGCCCGAGCACACCGGCCGCTCCGAGGAATTCCTGCAGCTCGGGCTTGAACGGTTTGACCCGCCCGGCGCCTCAGTGGCCCTGGCCGATATCGAAGTGGCGGCTCTGGCCTGGCGGTCAGCCTGCGCGGGGGGACGGAAAGATCTGACCCTTTGGCTGGGGGATGCGGCCCTGTTTGCGGCCTTTGTGGAAAGCCTCGACCTGGCGCCGATCCTGGCGGCGCGCCTCATCCGCATCGCCAAGCGTCCTCGGCTCATCCAGGCTGAACTGACCCGGGCCGGCCAGGGCGCGGCCGAGGCGGCCGGCGGCGGTCAGTTGGCGGATCTGCTGGCCGACCTGCCGGGCGAAGGCGCCGCCAGCCTGTTGCGTGAGGTCTGGAGCCTGGCCGGGGTCGCCCCCGTCGGCGGCCGCGGTCCGGCGGAGATCGCCGAGCGTCTGGTGGCCAAGGCCCATGCCCGCAGGACCCCGGCCTTGACCGAGGCCCAGGCTGAGGCTGTGGCGGCCTTCCGCGCCATAGACGGCGCGCCGCGGGCGGCCCTGAACCAGGTACGCGCCCTGGCTGGCCCGGCCAGTGGGACCCTGGACACGGCCATCGCCGCCTGGGACCAGCGCCTGTCGCGGCTGGCCGACCTTGGCGTTCCAGACGCTGCCTTAAGGTTCTCACCCGGCGTGGGTCAGGCCTTCGACTACTATGATGGTGTGACGTTCGAAGTCCGCAGCGAGGCCCTGGGCGCTGACCGGCCCGTGGCTGCGGGCGGGCGTTATGACGGCCTGCTGTCGCGTCTGGGCGGAACCGCGCAGGGGCGGGCGGTCGGCTGCATGGTTCGGCCCTGGCGCGCCTTTGAACAGGGAGAAGTCTGATGGACTCACCGCTGATCATCGCCCTGCCCTCCAAGGGCCGGTTGAAGGAGCAGGTGGAGGCCTGGCTCGCCGACTGCGCTCTCAAACTCGAGGCTGACGGCGGCGCACGGGGCTATAGCGGCCGGCTCAAGGGCCTGGACGGCGCCCAGGTGCGGTTGCTCTCGGCCGGCGACATCGCCGAGGCCCTGGACGCTGGCGAAGTCCATCTGGGGGTCACGGGCGAGGATCTGATGCGCGAGCGGCCCGGCGACCTGTCGGCCCGGGCGCTGCTGCTGCGCCCCCTGGGCTTTGGCCGCGCCGATCTGGTCGTGGCGACGCCCAAGAGCTGGCTGGACGTGGCCACCATGGCTGACCTGGAGGAGGTGGCCCACGATATCCTCGCCCGCACCGGCCGACGGATCCGCGTGGCCACCAAATATATCCTGCAGACCCGGGCGTTTTTCGCCCGGCACGGTCTGGTGGACTACCGGATCGTGGAGTCCGGAGGCGCCACCGAAGGCGCGCCCGCCGCCGGCGCCGCCGAGCTGGTGGTGGATATCACCACCACGGGCGCGACCCTGGAGGCCAACGGCCTCAAGGTGCTGGACGATGGGGTGATTCTGAAGAGCCAGGCCCAACTGGCCGCCAGCCTTCGGGCGCAGTGGACTCCGGACCAGATGGCCGCGGCTGAAGCCCTCCTGCGTCAGGTGGAGGCCCGCGCGGCGGCCCGCCGCAGCGCCACCCTCATCTGGCCCGAACTGCAAAACCCGCAGGCCGAGGCCGTTGTGGAGTCCCTGGTCGCCCGGGGCGCCTCCCGCCGGCCCAATGGACTGCTTGTCGCCGCCGACGCGGTGGCCGACGCTGGCCGAGCCCTGTCGCGGGCCGGTCTCGGCCCGGTGACCGCGGCGCAGCCGGATTTCGTCTTTGAAACAGACTCCCCGGGATGGACCCAATTGCAGGCCGCTCTAGGGCATAATTGACGCAAGAGTCAATTATGCCGAGGACGTGAGCCGATTTTCGCGGAAATCTCGGAAAACAGAGGGGAAACTGGCCCGTTCGTGGAATTGTCGCATTGACTCGGGCATGAAATTGCCGTTTTCTCACCTGGCGAGAGACAAGACGGCGGCTTAAGTCCTGAAGTCTCCCGGCGTTTCGGGGAGGAAACGCCCTCTAAAAATGAGCGGCAGCTCACAATAAGAACAGGCCCGTTGCGATTATCCCCCGCAACGGGCCATTTCTTTTTCAGCTTCAGATAAAATTGACGGCAATGTCAAAAGTGGGGCGAGCCGTCTGGCCCGCCCCACCTTGGCTCACCAGATGCGGACCCGCGCGTCGGGAGCTACATACATCGGGTCTTCCGGGCTGACGCCAAAGGCGTCGTACCAGGCGTCGATGTTGGTGATCGGCACATTCACCCGGTAGTGGGGCGGAGAATGCGGGCCAGCGACCAGCTGGCGGCGCAGGGCGTCCTCGCGATACTTGCCCCTCCAGACCTGCGCCCAGCCCAGGAAGACTCGCTGTTCGCCCGTGAAGCCGTCGATCACCGGCGCCGGCTTGCCGTCCAGCGACAGGTTGTAGGCGTCGAGGGCCAGCAGCACGCCGCCCAGGTCGGCGATGTTCTCGCCCATGCTCAACTGGCCATTGATCGGCAGGCCTGGGATCGGCTCGATGGCCGAATATTGTGCGCCAAGTTTCTGAGCCTGGACGTTGAACTTCTCCGCGTCCTCGGCGGTCCACCAGTCGGTCAGCTTGCCGTCGCCGTCGGACTTGCGCCCCTGGTCATCGAAGCCATGGGTGATCTCGTGGCCGATCACCCCGCCGATGCCCCCATAGTTGATGGCCGGATCGGCGTCGGGGTCGAAGAAGGGCGGCTGCAGGATGGCGGCCGGGAAGACGATCTGGTTCTTGGTCGGGCTGTAATAGGCGTTCACGGTGGGGGGCGTCATGCCCCACTCCTTGTCATCCACCGGCTCGTCCAGCCGGCCGACCCGGAAGGCCCAGTCGAAGGCCGAGGCCCGCTGGACATTGCCATAGAGGTCGTCCGGGCGGATCTCCAGGCCGCTGTAGTCGCGCCACTCCTCAGGATAGCCGATCTTGACGGTGAACTTGGACAGCTTCTCCAGGGCCTTGGCCTTGGTCTCATCGCCCATCCAGGTCAGGCCCTTGAGGCGTGCCTCCATGGCCGCCTTGATGTCGCCCACCAGGGCTTCCATCTTGGCCTTGCTCTCAGGCGGGAAGTAGTCGGCCACATAGAGCCGGCCCAGCGCCTCGCCCGCCTGGGAATCCACCAGGCTCACCGCCCGCTTCCAGCGGGGCCGCTGCTCCGGCTGGCCCGACAGGGTCTTTTCCCGGAACTCATGATGAGCCTGGACAAAGGCCTTGGACAGATAGGGCGCGGCCTGATCGGTCAGGGTATAGGCCGCCCAGGCTTGGCGCACTGAGAGCGGGGTCTCAGCGTAGATTTCGGCGATCTTCGGGAAGGCGGTGTTTTCGGCCGCGACCAGCTTAGTCGCCCCTTGCAGATCGGCGCCCTTCAGGAAGGCGGTCCAGGGGAAGGCGGGTGCGAAGGCCGACAGCTCGGCCACCGTATAGGGGTTGTAGGTCTTGTCGTCGTCCCGGCGATCGGCTCGCACCCAGGAGACCTCGGCGATTTTAGTCTCCATCTCGACGATGGCCTTGGCGTTGGCCTCGGGTTCGGCCCAGCCAGCCAGGGTGAGCAGCTGGGTCACATAGGCCTGGTACTTGGCCTTCTGCTCAGCGAACCGCTCGTCCAGATAATAGTCGCGGTCGGGCATGCCGATGCCGGCCTGACCCAGATAGACGGTGTAGCGCTCGGGGTCCTTAGCGTCGTCATAGACATAGGCGCTGAAGATCGAGCCGCCGAACCCCTTCATGGTCTCGCCCATCAGGCGCACGAGGGCGGCGTCGCTATCGGCCGCGCGGATCTTTGCGAGATCGTCCGCCAGGGGTTTGGCGCCCAGGGCGTCCACGGCGGCCTCATCCATGAAGCTGCGATAGAAGGCGCCGATCAGGGCCTCGTCACCCGCAGCCGCTGCGTCAGCGGCCGAGCGCTCCAGCACCACCCGCATCCGCTCCACAGAGAGCTCATGCAGGGCGTCGAAGGTGCCAAACCGCGAACGGTCGGCGGGGATCTCCAGGGCGTCCACATAGGCGCCGTTGGCATGCAGGAAAAAGTCGGCGCCGGGGCGGACGGAGGGGTTCATCCCGGTGCGGTCAAAACCCCAGGTTCCCATGCGCTGGGCCTGGGTGGCGTCGCCGCCCGCTGGAGTGGGCGCGGCGCTCGGCAGGTGAACGGGGCGCCAGTCGCGGGCCGCGGCCGGAGCCGTGGTGGTGATCAGGGCGGCCGCCGCAGCGGCGCTGAACCAGAGGGTCTTCATGTGCAATGATCAGCCTTCAAGGGTCTGGGATGGGGGCGAACATGCCCCGCCCAGACCCTCAATCGCTCATTACATTTTTGTTAAGTCCCTGGCGGGGGTCAGGCCTTGGCCCCCAGAGCCTCCAGGGCCTGGGCTCGCACGGACTTGTAGTCCAGCTTGCCATTGGGCGCGCGCATCACCGGAGCAAACACCAGGTCCCGGGGAACCTTGTAGTCGGCCAGGTTCGATTTCACATGCGCCTGCAGGTCGGCCAAGGAGGGCTCGGCGCCGCCCGCCACATCCACCACCGCACAGATCCGCTCGCCGAATCGCGGATCAGGCAGCCCGACGACGGCGGCGTCACGCACGCCAGGGAAGCGCTTGAGAGATTCTTCCACCTCTTCGGGGAAGACCTTTTCGCCGCCGGTGTTGATCACCTGGCTGCCGCGGCCCAGCAGGGTGATGGCCCCGTCGGCCTCCACCGTGGCCCAGTCGCCGGGCACGGACCAACGCTGGCCCTCGAAGATGCGGAAGGTCTTGGCCGACTTTTCCTCATCCTTGTAGTAGCCGAGGGGCGTGTGGCCGCCCACGGCCACCAGGCCGCGCTCGCCCGAGCCCGGCGCCACCCGGCGACCGTCCTCGGTGAAGACCGCCGCATTGGGGCCGGTGGCGAACTTGGCCGTCGCCGCCGAGACGCCGCCGCCCGAGGCCGAAGAGGCCAGGCCCAGGGCTTCGGACGAACCCAGGCTGTCCATCAGCATGATGTTGGGCAGGTGCTTCAGCAGGCCCTGCTTGTTCTCCGCCGACCACATGGTGCCAGACGAGACGATCCGCTTCAGGCTGGGCATGGTCCAGCGGCCGGGATTGGCCTCCAGGCATTCCAGCATCGGGGCGGCGAAGGCCAGGCCGACGATGATCAGTCCGCTGACGCCCAGGCGCTCGACCTCGTCGAACAGGACTGCGGGATCGAACTTGCGCGAGGGCATGGTGGCGATGGCGCCGCCGCTGATCAGCTGGCCGAAGGAAATGAACTGGCCGGTGGCGTGCATCAGGGGGGCGACCGGAATCGTGATCGCCTGGGGTTCGGGGGAGTCGGCGTTGGCCTTGGCGCGGACGCCGGCCTCTTCAACGGTCTCCAGGGGCGGCAGGCCAAGCAGCAGATTGGCGCCGCCGCCGAGGCCCTTGAACAGGTCCTCCTGGCGCCACATCACGCCCTTGGGCATGCCGGTGGTGCCGCCGGTGTACATAAAGAGCAGGTCGTCGGCCGAGCGGCCCCAAGGGGCTTCAAAGCGCGCGCCATCGCCAGCGACGATGGCGTCATAGTCCTCGGCCCAGTCGGGAACCGGGAAGCCCTCTTCGGCGACAGCGATCCAGGCTTTCACCTTGGGCAGGCGCTCGCGGACCGAGGCGGCGGTCTCGGCGAAGGAGGCGTGAAAGACCACGGCCTCAGCGTCGGCGTTGTCGAACAGATAGATCAGCTCATCGCCGCTGTAGCGGTAGTTGGTGTTGAAGGGGACCAGGCCCGCCTTGAACGCCGCATAGTAGGTCTCGATGTACTCCGGCCCGTTATAGAGATAGGCGGCTACCTTGGACTGGTGACTCAGGCCCTTCTCGACCAGCCGGCGGGCGAGGGCGTTGGCCCGACCGTCAAACTGCTCCCAGGTGAGCACCTGCGCCCCGTGAATGAGCGCTGGCCGGGTCGGTGTCGCGCGCGCGACCGATTCCCACAGGTTGGCGTAATTCCAAACCTCCACAGGACGTCCTCCATCTTTAAAATATGCGGGGCATAAAGAGGACGGGTCTGCGTCGAGTCAACTTCGCCGGAGCGTTCGTCTGGGTAAGCTCGCGCAGCGGGAGCCGCGAAGGTTCTCCCAGGCCGCGACGCCTGCCATAACCAGCCGGGAAGCTTGCGGGGGACGGCATGGACGGACACGGATCGGCGGAGGGTTACAAGGACATCGTTCTGTTCCTGGCCACAGCCGGCGTTGTCGTGCCCCTGTTCCGGCGTTGGAAGATCAGTCCGATCCTGGGCTTCATCCTGGCCGGCGTCGCCCTTGGCCCGTTCGGCCTGGCCAGGCTCGGGGAGTTCGCCCCCTGGGTGGCCTATTTCACGGTGGGCAACCCCGACGACATCGCCACCCTGGCCGAGCTGGGGGTCGTCTTCCTGCTCTTCATGATCGGCCTGGAGCTGTCCTGGGAGCGGTTGCGCCTGATGCGTCGGCTGGTGTTTGGCCTCGGCGCCGGACAGGTCGGGATCAGCCTGGTCATCCTGGCGGCCCTGGCCATGCTGTTTGGCATGGAGGTGGCCCCGGCGGCGGCGATCGGGGCGGCGCTCGCCCTGTCCTCCACCGCCATCGTCATGCCGGTGCTGATCGAACAGCGCCGACACCATTCCACCACCGGCCGCGCCACCTTCTCCATTCTGCTGTTCCAGGACCTGGCGGTGGCGCCGATCCTGGTCACCCTGGCGGTCCTCGGCGCCCGGGGGGGCGAGGAGTTGTCGCCAAAGCTCCTGCTGGCCTTCGCGCCGGCGGTTCTGGGCATGATCGGCTTGGTGGCTTTCGGACGTCTGATGCTGCGGCCGCTCCTGCGTTCGGTGGCCCGGGCCAAGAGCGAAGAGCTGTTCATGGCCGCCTGCCTGCTGGTGGTCATCGGCGCGGGTCTGGTCAGCGCCGTAACCGGGCTGTCCATGGCGCTGGGCGCCTTTATCGCCGGCCTGCTGCTGGCTGAGACGGAGTTCCGCCACGAGGTCGAGGTCACGATCGAGCCGTTCAAGGGCCTGCTTCTGGGGCTCTTTTTCCTGTCGGTGGGTATTGGCCTCAATCTGTCGCTCGTCGCCGCCCGTCCCCTGGAGGTGCTGGCCCTGGCGGCGGGCCTTCTGCTGGTCAAGGGGGCGGTGATCTTCGCCCTGGCGCGGTTCACCGGCATGACCCGGCTGGGCGCCATAGAGATCGCTCTGCCCCTGGCGGCCGGGGGTGAGTTCGCCTTCGTGATTCTCGACCAGGCCATGGGGCTTGGGGTCGTCCCCCGCGAGGTTGGCGAGTTCGTCATTGTTTCGGCCACCCTGACCATGGCCATGGTTCCGGTCCTGGCCTGGCTGGGTCAGAAGGTGGCTCGCCGCGCGCCGCCGTCCCCGGTGGCTGAGGCGCCGGAGGATGCGGACGAGTTCGCCGGCGTGCTCATTGTCGGCTTTGGCCGCGTCGGACAGCTCGTCGGCGACATGCTCACCCGCCACGGGGCGACCTGGGTGGCGGCCGAGCGTGATCCCAGACTGGTGGAGCAGGCGCGGCGCAATCGGATGCCCTGCTTCTACGGCGACGCCGCGCGGAGCGAGTTTCTCCTCAGGTGTGGTCTGGGGGAGGCCCGCGCCCTGGTCGTGACCATGGACAACCCCGAGGCGGCCGAGACTGTGGTGGCCGTCGCCCGGCGCATTCGCCCCGACCTGGTCATCGTGGCGCGCGCGAGGGATGCGCGCCATGCCAAGCGCCTCTATGAGATGGGCGCCACCGACGCCGTGCCCGAAACGGTCGAGGCGAGTCTGCAGCTCTCCGAGACGGTCCTGGTGGAGATCGGCGTGCCGATGGGGTTGGTGATCGCCTCCATCCATGAGCGCCGTGACGAATATCGCCAGGAACTCAATCGCCCAGATTCCCTCGGCGGACGGGGGCGGCGGGCCCGGGCGACGGACAAGGCCTGAGCCATCCGGAGCGGTCCAACTCCACTCATGAGAGAAGGACGTTGCGCATTTCTCCTGCGGGCTGCAACATTGACCCCATCGTCGGGGAAAAGCTGAAGCCATCTTGAGGCGGACTTTTTTGGAACCGCCGTCCTTGTTCAGCGTTAGAGCCCCGTCGCCAGTCCTGGCGCGTGGTTAGGCCCTAAAGGTCTGATCTCGCGTTTCTGGCGCCTGCCTCGGCGGATAGGGGGGAGAGCCCTCGCCGGGTTGGACAGTTGTGTTTGTCGGCCCAGCGGCCGAGGGGCGGCGAGAGCCCTGGAAGGTCACCCACCATTGGCGGGTGCGCGCGCTGGGGGGCCAAGGGAGGGGGACGACCGGGACTTTCTCGCGAAATTCGATCAATCGGCTGAAGGATTGCGCAGGTGTGTTGCTCTGGCGACACTTTCGCATCCCGTCGGCCTTGCTATAACGCTGCTGGGTCATATGGCCGCAGCAGAGGGCATGAAGAGGGCTCAAATATGAAATTCAAACTCCTGGCAGGGGCCGCCCTGGCTGCGGTCTTCGCCGCATCGGGCGCGTCTGCGCAAGACGCCGGCTGGTACGGCGCGATGGATCTGGGCTATCACTGGCCCGAAGGCATCGAGACTGAAGCGTCCAACACCGCTCCCGGCGGCGCCCGGTACAACTGGGAATTCAGCCAGGACGACGACTGGGCTGGCTTCGCCCGTCTCGGCTATCGCCTGAACGCCAACTGGCGCGTTGAGCTCGAAGGCGGCTATCGTCCGGGCGACATCTCCGGCGTTCGCGGCTCCGTCGCTTCGCTCGCGGGCCTTTGCACCCCCGGCGTCGTTCGCACGGCGGGCGCTCCCAACTGCGGCGCGCCCAATGGCGACGTCGAAGCCTGGTCCCTGATGGGCAATGTCATCTATGACATCGCGCCTGGCGCGGCCCTGAACCCCTTCATCGGCGCCGGCGTCGGCATCAATCACGTCAAGATGGACGTGGTCGGTCAGTTCGCCGCCATGAACGGCCCCTTCACCGCCGCCAACCCGGCCATCCAGAACCTGACCATCGACGATGGTGACACCGGTCTGGCCTATCAGCTCCTCGCTGGTCTGGCCTGGCAGGCGTCCGAGCGGGTCAACATGGACTTGACCTATCGCTACCTGGGCGGTTCGGACCTGGACTTCGATTCGACCGGCAGCGGTTCGGTTCAGCCCGGCGTGTTCTCTGGCGACTACCGCGATCAGTCGGTGACCGTCGGCCTGCGTTACTCCTTCGCCGCGCCGCCGCCCCCGCCGCCCCCGCCGCCCCCGCCGCCGCCCCCGCCGCCCCCGCCTCCTCCTCCCCCGCCGCCTCCGCCGGCGTATGAGGCCCGGCAGTTCGTGGTCTACTTCCCGTTCGATCAGTACATCCTGACGCCGGAAGCTCAGGCCGTGGTCTCTGAGGCCGCCAACTACGCCCAGGGCGGCAACGCCACCCAGGTCGTCGTGATCGGTCACACCGACTCCTCCGGCTCGCCGGCGTACAACGTCCGCCTGTCGGAACGTCGCGCCAAGGCCGTGGCCGACCAGCTGGTCGGTCTGGGCGTCAACCAAGGCGCTCTGCAGGTCGACTGGAAGGGTGAGAGCCAACTGGCTGTCCCGACCGGCGACGGCGTGAAAGAGCCTCTGAACCGTCGTTCGACCATCGACATCAACTTCTGATCTCGATTTCGAACCGACTGATAAGTCGATCGATGGGGAGCCCGGCCGCAAGGCCGGGCTCCTTTCGTTTGGGGTTAGCCGAAGATCAGGATCCAAAGCCCGATGAGGGCGAAGGCCAGCGCCGCCAGGCCGCGAATGAGATTCAGCGGCAGACGTCCGGCCGCAGCCTGGCCCGCCACCACCACCGGCGCATTCGCCAGCATCATGCCGAGCGTCGTGCCGGCCGCCACCTGGGCGACGTCCCGAAACTGAGCCCCCAGGGCGACGGTGGCCACCTGGGTCTTGTCGCCCATCTCCACCAGGAAGAAGGCGACAGCGGTCGTCCAGAAGATCGAGGCCCCGGCGCGGGCGTTCGGCGCCTCCTCATCCTCCAGCTTGTCGGGAATCAGGGCCCAGGCGGCGAAGGCCAGGAACAGGCCGCCCAGCACCCAGCGCATCCACGGGCCCTGCAGCCAGGCCGCCGCCACCGCGCCGAGGCCCGCGGCCAGGGCGTGATTGGCCAGGGTGGCGACGAATATCCCACCAATGATCGGCCAGGGTCTGCGGAAACGCGCCGCCAGCAACAGGGCGAGCAGCTGCGTCTTGTCGCCAATCTCGGCGATCGCCACCAGTCCGGTGGAAATGAGGAAGGCTTCCAATGTCATGTCCCGGCGGGGTCGGACGGCATACCTATGGCGATCGACGCCCCCGACCCCGCATGGTCGACGCGCGAACGCCAAAGGTCTTGCCAAGTCGACTGACCGGACGCGCCATGCCCATGGGACTGAAGCCCCGCCGGCAAGTGTGTTGACGCGCCCCCCGCTGGAGATACGGGCGGCTACTCCCCAATGACTGGGCCTGTTTAGCGCTCGACGCGGCAAAGACAAGCCGGGCGCCCTGCAAAAATGCGCCGATGGCGCCGGCCCCCGGACTAATTGTCACAGTCTCGTGAGCCCTGAGGGGGAGGGGGGCCGGAAAGACCAGCAGGATCAGCACCCGGCCCCTTGCCGTTAAGACCTCGTTAACGAAAATCCCTGGGGGCGAACCGCCGCACCCCGTTGACGAGTCATTAGGCACTGTGGGCACATATTGTGGTGCCCAGGGGTTGGGCGACTACTATATATAGCGGGTGGGGCAGTTTGCGGGCATGGGCTCGAAGCCCCTGAAAGTAATAGGTTTTGGCCATGAGCGGCAGTGAAGCGGCGATGTTGAAGGTTTCTGAGGCGGCTTCGGCGGCGCAAAACCGCGCTGAACGGCCCCAGTTGCAGCTAGTCCGAAAGGTGGAGGTCGATCGCAGCCGCGACGCCCTGCTCACCGATTTCGGCAAGACGACTCTGGAGGACCGCTACCTGCTGGCTGGCGAGTCCTATCAGGACATGTTCGCCCGGGTGGCCACGGCCTTCGCCGACGACGCCGACCATGCCCAGCGGATCTACGACTACATCTCCAACCTCTGGTTCATGCCCTCGACGCCGGTCCTGTCCAACGGCGGGGCTGATCGCGGCCTGCCGATCTCCTGCTTCCTGAACGCGGTGAGCGACAGCCTGGACGGCATCCAGGGGGTCTGGAACGAGAATGTGGCGCTGGCCTCCAACGGCGGCGGCATCGGCACCTATTGGGGCGGTGTCCGCTCCATCGGCGAGAAGGTGAAGGGGGCTGGCCAGACCAGCGGCATCATCCCCTTCATCCGCGTGATGGATTCCCTGACCCTGGCCATCAGCCAGGGCTCGCTCCGCCGGGGATCGGCGGCGGTCTATCTGGACGTCCACCACCCGGAGATCGAGGAGTTCCTCGAGATCCGCAAACCGTCCGGCGACTTCAACCGCAAGTCGCTCAACCTGCATCACGGCATCAGCATCTCCGACGAGTTCATGGAGGCTGTCCGCGCCGGGGAAATGTTTGGCCTGCGTTCGCCCAAGACCAATGAAGTCATCCGCGAGGTGGACGCCCGGTCGCTCTGGCAGAAGATCCTCGAGATCCGCCTGCAGACCGGCGAGCCCTATCTGATCTTCTCCGACACCGTGAACCGCTCCATGCCGCAGCATCAGCGCGAGCTGGGGCTCAAGGTCCGCCAGTCGAACCTGTGCTCGGAGATCATGCTGCACACCGGCGTCGACCACCTGGGCAAGGACCGGACCGCGGTGTGCTGCCTGTCCTCGGTGAACGCCGAGAAGTTCCTCGAATGGCGCGACCATCCGACCTTCATCGAAGACGTGATGCGCTTCCTCGACAATGTGCTGCAGGACTTCATCAGCCGGGCGCCTGGCGAGATGGACAACGCCGTCTATGCCGCCATCCGCGAACGCTCGGTGGGGCTGGGCCTGATGGGCTTCCACACCTTCCTGCAGGCGCAGAACGTGCCCTTCGAGAGCGCGCTCGCCAAATCCTGGAACATGCGCCTGTTCAAGCACCTGCGCCGCCATTGCGACGCCGCCAGCCGCAAGCTGGCTGAGGAGCGCGGGCCTTGCCCGGATGCGGCCGAGCGCGGCGTCATGGAGCGCTTCTCCCACAAGCTGGCCATCGCGCCGACCGCCTCGATCTCGATCATTTGCGGCGGGACCAGCGCCGGCATCGAGCCCATCCCGGCCAACATCTATTCGCACAAGACCCTGTCGGGCACCTTCGCCGTCCGGAACCCCTATCTGGAGCGCCTGCTCGAGGAAAAGGGTCTCAACACCCCGGCCGTCTGGGACACCATTCTGGAGAATGAGGGGTCGGTGCAGCACCTCGACGGTCTCACCGCCGATGAGAAGGATGTCTTCAAGACCGCCTTCGAGATTGATCAGCGCTGGGTGGTCGAACTGGCCGCCGATCGCACCCCCGACATCTGCCAGTCCCAGTCGGTGAACCTCTTCCTGCCCGGCGACGTGGATAAGTGGGACCTGCACATGCTGCACTGGATGGCCTGGGAGCGGGGATGCAAGTCGCTCTACTACCTCCGCTCAAAGTCCGTGCAGCGGGCCTCGCACGCCGGCGCGGCGGTGGCCGAGCTTGGCCTGACGGCCATGGCTCCGCCCGAGGGTGAGCGGACCGACTATGAGGAATGCCTGGCCTGCCAATAGGCGGCTGCGGCGATCGCAAGACGAACAGGCGCTCCTGAACGGGGGCGCCTGTTTTCGTTTCAGCCTCACCCCGCCCGCAGCCATAGGCCGCAGGGCGGGAACCGGCAGTCTCTTCACGACATTCAGCCTTCATGGAATGGTGTCATGTGAACCTGCAACATGGCAGGGCTGGAGAGGGATCCATGTATCGCGCGGCTGGAATGATCATCGCCATTGGCCTTGGCGCAGCGGCGTCCGACGCCGTCGCCGATGACCGGCTGCGATCTTCCGCCCAGGTCACCCATTCAGCCTTCGCCCTTATGGACGCGGCCTTCGCGCCGCAGCGGTCCGGCGTCGACCCCGACCCCATCCAGACCTTGATTGACCAGGAAGCCTATGCCCCCGGTCAGGGACCTGTGCGCTGGCGCACCAGCCAGACCCCCATCGCCGTGTCAGAAAGCGGCGCGGTGGTTGATAGCGTGCGGGTCAGCGTCGGCGGCGCCCTTCGCGGTCCGGGGGGGCTGCCCTTGAATCCTGAGCGCGCCGAGTTTGACGCCCAGGCCTATGAGGTGGCGATGATCCGTAACTGGCCCAGCGCGGTGCAGTTCGCGGCGGGCCCTTATCATGTGGACCTGTCCCCCCATGCAGGTCTCGGCTTTGGCGCCGGCGGTGGTCAAGCTGAGGCAGGGGCGGAGTTGCGCCTGGGCCAGAGCCTTCAGGGCCAGGTCGAGGACCGGCTGAACGCCATGGGGGTTCAGGACGGTGAAACCTTTGGTCAGGCCGGGCGCTGGTACGTCTTCGCCGCGGCCAGCGGCCGGGCCGTCGGCCTGAACATGCTGCGTCGGAGCGATGGGTGGGACCAGGGCGGATGGTCCACCGACGCCTCCAGCGCCCTGATCGGCGACGCTCATGTGGGGGTGGGCTGGCGCAAGGGCCCGGTCCAGGCCTCCCTGGGTTATGTTCACCGCGAGGTGAAGGGGCAGCACATGATCTGGGGTCAGGAGACCCGGGACGATCAGGTGGTCGCCCTGTCCTTCGCGATCAAGCCGCAGAACTAGCGCCGACTAAAGGCCTCGCCGTCTGCCCTATGCCGTCCCGCATGTTGTGGCGTTGATGGCGTGATTCACAACATCTTGCGTCTGTGCGGCGGTTTGCCCCTTAGCGTTCGCGGAGCTGACTGATATGGTCTCAGTCGACCTCAGCTCAACCGAACCAGGGGAAGTCCTGTCGTGACCGATGCCGCCCACAGCTCCCTGCCTGGCCTCCTGACGCCCTCCTATGCGTACAAACCCTTCCGCTATCCCTGGGCCTACGACTACTGGAAGAAGCAGCAGCAGGTGCATTGGATGCCCGAGGAGATTCCTCTGGGCGAGGACATCAAGGATTGGGCGGCCAAGCTGAACGACAAGGAGCGGGCGCTGCTGACGCAGATCTTCCGCTTCTTCACCCAGTCCGACGTCGAGGTGAACGACAACTACATGGAGCGCTACGGGCGGGTGTTCAAACCCACCGAGGTGAAGATGATGCTGGCCTCGTTCTCCAACATGGAGACGATCCACATCGCCGCCTATGCGCTGCTGCTCGAGACGATCGGCATGCCCGACTCTGAGTTCACCGCCTTCCTGGATTACCAGGAGATGCGCGACAAGCATGACTACATGCAGAAGTTCGGCGTCGATTCGAACGCCGACATCGCCCGGACGCTGGCCATGTTCGGCGGCTTCACAGAGGGCCTGCAGCTGTTCGCCAGCTTCGCCATGCTGATGAACTTCCCCCGCCACAACAAGATGAAGGGGATGGGCCAGATCGTCTCCTGGTCGGTGCGCGACGAGAGCCTGCACTGCGAGGGGATCATCCGCCTCTATCACGCCTTCAACGCCGAGACGAAGGTGGTCACCAAGTCGGTGGCCGACGACATCGTCGACTGCTGCAAGACCGTGGTGGGTCTGGAGGACAAGTTCATCGACCTGGCCTTCGAGGCCGGCGAGGTCCAGGGCATGACGCCCGATGACATCAAGGCCTATATCCGCTTCATCGCCGACTGGCGCCTGCGCCAGCTGCACCTGCCCGAGGTCTATGGGGTGAAGGAAAACCCCCTGCCGTGGCTGCAGTCGATGCTGTCCGGCGTCGAGCACGCCAACTTCTTCGAGGCCCGCTCCACCGAATACTCCAAGGCCGCCACCAAGGGCCAATGGCACGGGGAGACCGGCGTCTGGTCGGAATTCGACCGCCTGCTCAACAAGCGCACCGAAAACACCCTGCCGGCGGAGTAGGGGGCTTTCTGCCGTCACCCTCGGGCTCGTCCCGAGGGTCCCTGTCGAGGGCGGGCGCTGGCGTCACGAGAGATCCTGGGCACAAGGCCCAGGACGACGAACCCCCAAAGACTTCGCTTAACCCCAGGGGCCGTCCTTCGACCGCCGCGTGATCGGCACCGCTGTGCCCACGGCCCGCGCTGCTCGCTGCATCGGCGCAGCCACCTTGCCGGCCATGTCCATCAGCGCCCGCACCCGGTTCTGGGTGGCCGGATGGGTGGAGAACAGATTGTCCGCCCCGCGTCCCGACAGGGGGTTGATGATGAACATCTGGCCGGTGGCCGGATTGCGCTCGGCCGGCAGGTTCACCGTGCCGCGGGCATAGTGCTCGATCTTCTGCAGGGCGTCGGCCAGGGCCTCCGGGTCGCCGCAGATCTCGGCGCCGCCGCGGTCGGCCTCGTACTCCCGCGCCCGGCTGATGGCCATCTGCACCAGGCTGGCGGCCATGGGCGCCAGGATCATCAGCGCGATCGTCCCGATGATTCCCCCCGGACGTTCCCGGTCGTTGCCGCCGAAGAACAGCGCGAAGTTGGCGAGCGCCGAGATGGCGCCGGCCACCGTGGCGGTCACCGTCATGGTCAGGGTGTCGCGGTTCTTCACATGGGCCAGCTCGTGGGCCATGACGCCGCGCACCTCGCGGCGATCCAGCATCCGCAGCAGCCCTTGCGTGGCGGCGACCGCGGCGTTCTCCGGGTTGCGGCCGGTAGCGAAGGCGTTGGGCTGGTCGGTGGCCATCACATAGACCTTGGGCCGGGGCATGCCCGCGCCGTCGGCCATGTCGAAGACGTCGCGCACATAGTTGCGGATCAGGGCCTCGGGGTGGGTCTCATCCACCTGCTGGGCCCCGTGCATCTTCAGCACGATCTTGTCGGAGTTCCAGTAGCTGAACAGGTTCATGCCCCCGGCCAGAACCAGGGCGATCAGCATGCCGCTGGCCCCGCCGATCATGAAGCCGATCCCCATGAACAGGGCGGTCAGGGCGGCCAGGAGGGTGAAGGTTCTCAGGTGGTTGCGCATCTTGCGTTCAGCAGTTGTTCCAGGCGCCAGATATGGGGAGGCGGACGGGATTTGCGCAAGATCGGCGTGGGATCTGGCATCTCGAATCCGTCGCCAAGCGGCGCTATGATCGACCATGACAAAGACGAACGATCCCGCCGCCATCGTCGCGCGGCTGAACGAAGAATACCTGGCCTCAGTCAAGGCCCTGCGGAGCGCCCTGCAGCGCTTCCTGGATGACGGGGTGATCCCCGATCCGGCCCTGCGGGCTGGGGGCGCCTTCACCTATCCCGAATTGCGTCTGACCTGGCCGCGGGGCGAGGCCTTCCCCAGGCTCGCCAGAGCCTATGCCCGGCTGTCGGCGCCCGGCGACTACGCCGTCACAGTGACGCGGCCCGACCTGTTTGGCGACTATCTGGTCGAGCAGCTGACCCTGTTGATGAGCGACTTCAATGTCGCGGTGGAGGTGGGGCGCTCGGCCCAGGAAATCCCGTTCCCCTATGTGCTGGATGGCACGGTGGACCTGGCCAAGGCCGATGTGGGCGCCGTTGAGATCGCCCGACACTTCCCGACCACGGATCTGGCCCATATCGGCGACGAGATCGCTGACGGCTTCTGGACGCCGGCCCTGGAAGAGGCCCGGCCGCTTGCCCTGTTCGATGGCCTGCGCACCGACTTCTCCCTGGCGCGGCTGGCCCACTATACGGGCGCGCCGGCAGAACACGTGCAGCCCTACATCCTGTTCACCAACTACCACCGCTATGTGGACGAGTTCGTCGCCTGGGCCTGCGCCCAGCTGAAGGCCGGCGGCCCCTATACGGCCCTGTCGGCGGCCGGCCGGGTGGTGGTGACCGCGGAGACCGAGAACCCTGAGCTGGTGGTGGCCGAGGCGCCCTGGCGGCGCCACCAGATGCCCGCCTACCACCTGATGGCCGAGGATGGCCGAGGGGTCACCCTGATCAATATCGGTGTCGGCCCGTCTAACGCAAAGACCATCACCGACCACTTGGCGGTGCTGCGGCCCCAGGCCTGGCTGATGATTGGCCATTGCGGCGGTCTGCGGGGCAGCCAGACCATAGGCGACTATGTCCTGGCCCACGCCTATCTGCGCGACGACCATGTGCTGGACGACGTCCTGCCGCCGGAAATCCCCATCCCGCCCATCGCCGAGGTGCAGGTGGCCATGAATCGGGCCGCCGAGACGGTGACCGGCGAGGCCGGCGACCTGCTCAAGCGTCGACTGCGCACGGGCACGGTGGTGACCACCGACGATCGGAACTGGGAGCTGCGCTATTCCCTCTCGGCGCTGCGGTTCAACCAGTCCCGGGCCGTGGCCATCGACATGGAAAGCGCCACCATCGCGGCCCAGGGCTATCGGTTCCGTGTGCCCTACGGCACCCTGCTGTGCGTGTCGGACAAGCCCCTGCATGGCGAGATCAAGCTGCCCGGCCAGGCCAACGCCTTCTACGAGCGGGCCATCGGCCAGCACCTGCAGATCGGCCTGGCCACCCTGGACCTGCTGCGCGAGGAGGGGCCGCGCCTGCACTCACGCAAGCTGCGCAGCTTCGACGAGCCGCCCTTTCGATAAGGCCTCAGGCTGTCAGGAACCGGACGACGGCCTCGCCCAGTTCCGGCGTGGCGGCCGCGGCCCGGTGGTCGCCGGGCACGATGACCAGTTCGGACTGGGGCAGAAGCTCGGCCAGCTCATGGGGCGAGCCATTGTCGCGGTCGGCGTCGCCGCAGACCACCAGGGTCGGGGTGGGGATTGCGCGGATCTCTTCGGCGGTCGTTTCCTGGAAGGCCGCCAGCACGCCGAGCATGGCCTGGGGATTGAGGCCCATCTCCGCCATCAGGGCCTGGATGAATTTGCCCGCCCTCGGGTCCTTGGCGTTGGCCCCATTGCGAATGGAGTCTTCGAACATGGCCGCCCGGGCGCCGGCCGCCATGACGCCAGAGGCGCCCATGCCCCCCAGCGCCATCCGCCGGGGGCGAAGGCCGCCAATCACCGCGCGCACCGAGGTCCGCGCGCCGAGCGAATAGCCGACCAGGTCGAAGTCGCTCAGGCCCAGGTGTGCGATCAGAGCGGCCTGATCCTTGGCCAGCACATCCTGCGGCCAGGCCTGCGCCTCCACCGGGGCGCCGGACTGTCCATGGCCGCGAAGGTCCGGCGCGATCACCTGGAAGCCGGCGGCCACCAGCCGATCAGCATGGCCCGGCAGAAACCAGTTCTGCTGTCCGCTGGAGAAGAAGCCGTGCAGCAGCACGACGGGGCGGCCGGCGCCTGCGGTATGGACGGCGATCTCGACGCCGTCGAAGCTCTGGAATCGGGTGGTCTGGGGCTCTGTCATGGGCGCCAAACTGTGGCGCCGCTGCGCCTTCGTCCAGGCCCTGGATTTCACAGGCCCCTGGGTTTAGAGCCTGCCCATGCAACGACATATGGACTTCGAAGGTATCGAAAACTTCCGCGACTTCGGAGGCTACGATACCGCCTGCGGCCGCGGCCTGCGGTCAGGCTTGCTCTATCGCTCGGCCAATCATGGCCGCGCCACGCCATCGGACCTCGAGCGGTTGCGGACCTTGGGGATTTCGGTGCTGGTGGATCTGCGCCGGCCGGCCGAACGGCTGCGGGAGCCGTCCCTGAGGCCCGAGGGCTTCATGGCCCATGTGATCGAAAACGACCTGGGCGAGCCGGGCGATCCCTGGATTGCGGCCCTGAAGGACTCTGACATCAGCGCCGACTTCTTCCGGGCCGACGGGGTGCGGTTCTATCGGGAAGCCCCGTTTGAAGCCCGTCATTTGGACCTGTTTTCGCGCTATTTCCGCGCCCTTTCGGCCTCTGAAGGGCCGGTTTTGGTGCATTGCGTGGCGGGCAAGGACCGCACCGGCATGCTGTGCGCGCTCACCCACCACATGGCCGGCGTCCATGACGACGACCTGATCGCCGACTACCTGCTGACCAATGACGAGACCCGCATCGCGCGACGTATCCCGTTCATGATGGAGTTCGTGGCCGAGCATGCCGGCCGGGCGCCGACCGAGGAGGCCGTGCGCACCGCACTCAGCGTCCATCCGGAATATCTCCAGGCCGCCTTCGCCGTCATGCGCGAACAGTGCGGGTCCCTGGACGGCTATCTGGAACAGGCGCTCGGGGTGGACCGGTCCATGCGTGAGGCCATCGCCGAGCGGATCCTGGCTTAGGCCATGCGTCGGGCCGACCGGCTGTTTCAGATCATCCAGATCCTGCGTCGCAGCCGCCGGCCGGTGACCGGGGCGGCGCTGGCCCGGGAGCTCGAGACCTCCCTGCGGACCGTCTATCGGGACATGGCCGATCTGATCGCCCAGCGGGTGCCGATCCGCGGCGAGGCCGGGGTCGGCTATGTCCTGGACGACGGATTCGACATGCCGCCCCTGATGCTGACGGCCCAGGAGCTGGAGGCGGTGCTGCTGGGCGCCCAGTGGGTGGGCGGTCGGGGCGACCCGGACCTGGCGAGGGCGGCCCAGGACGTGGTGGCCAAGATCGCCCAGGTGATCCCGGAAAACCTGCGCCCCTTCGTCAGCTCCTCGCCGCTGACTGCGGGCTCCAGACCCGACGCCGTCCGTGACGCCCTGGACATGGCCCAGCTGCGCGCCTGCCTGCGGGACCAGCGCAAGGTGGTCCTGGACTACAGCGATGAGGCGGGTGCGGTGACCCGCCGGGTGATCTGGCCGGTGACGGTGGGCTATTTCGACACCACCCGGGTGATCTGCGCCTGGTGTGAGTTGCGCCAGGACTTCCGGCACTTCCGTACTGACCGGGTGGTGGCCGCGGAGTTTCTGGAGGAGCGCTATCCCGGCGCCCGGGCCCAGCTCTGGGCCCAGTGGCGGCGCACCCTGCCGGAAGACGAGGCGACCCCTGATGGGGATTGTCTCTGACGGGGATTGTCCGGGGGAGGCGAGGTCCGGCGTCCGGCGATGACCTCCAAGTCTGCGCCGGACGCCTATTGGGGACTGAACCTCCGACAAGGTTCAGCGACAAGATTTGCGCTCAGGCGCCGTCTCGGCCTAATCACCTCCCCGTGAAATTTGGCCCACAGGTCGGGCCGTCAGTCGGAGGGCGCCATGCAGAGCTTTCAACCCCCACGCCGGGTCCTGATGGGACCGGGTCCCTCCGACGTCAGCCCCCGGGTGCTGGCGGCCCTGTCGCGGCCCACCATCGGCCACCTGGACCCGGCCTTCCAGGGCCTGATGGAAGAGATCAAGGCGGCGCTCTCGCGACTGTTCAACGCCCCTGATCACATCTGCGTGCCCCTGTCGGCGCCGGGCACGGCGGGCATGGAATCGGCCCTGATGAACCTGCTGGAGCCGGGCGACCTGGCGGTGATCTGCGTCAATGGCGTGTTCGGAACCCGCATGGTGGACATGGCCGGTCGGGCCGGCGCCGAGGTGATCGCCGTCGAGGACGCCTGGGGGACGCCGGTCAGCCTGGACAAGGTCGAAGCCGCGCTTTCAGGCCGCCAGGCCAAGGTGCTGGCCTTCGTCCATGCGGAGACCTCCACCGGTGTGCGCAGCGATGCGGCCAGCCTCTGCGCCCTGGCGCGCAAGCATGGGGCGCTGTCCATCGTCGACTGCGTGACCTCGCTGGGCGGCATCGCGGTGGACGCCGCGGCCTGGGACGCCGACGTCCTTTATTCGGGCACCCAGAAGTGCCTCTCGGCGCCTCCCGGCCTGTCGCCGGTGGCCTTCTCCAAGCGCGCGGTGGCGGCCATCGCCGCGCGTAAGGAAAAGCCCCGCAACTGGCTGTTCGATATCGGCCTCCTGATGAGCTACTGGGGCGGGGAGGGCGGCCGCACCTATCACCACACCGCCCCGATCAACGCCCTCTACGGCCTGCATGAGTCCCTCGTGGCCCTGTTCGAAGAGGGCCAGCAGGCGGCGTTCGTCCGCCATGCGCGGACCCATGAGTCCCTGGTGGCCGGGTTGGAAGCGCTCGGCCTGGAGATGCTGGTGGCGCCCGAGCATCGCCTGCCGCAGCTGAACACGGTCAAGGTCCCCGAAGGCGTCGATGAGGCCGCCGTCCGCGACTACGTCCTGACCCATTGGAACCTGGAGCTGGGGGCAGGTCTTGGTCCGCTGAAGGGCCAGGTCTGGCGTATCGGGCTGATGGGCGCCTCGGCCACACCCTGGCACGTGCGCCTGTGCCTGACGGCGCTGGGCGAAGCCCTGGCGGCCCAGGGTTATCAGGGTGACCGGAGTGCGGCCCTGGCGGCGGCGGACGCCAAGCTCGCCTGATCGCTTTCCAGCGGCGCCATAGGGGGCTATGGCGCAAACATGCGTCGTGTCGTCCAGATCGAAGCCCCATGGCGGGAGCCGACCCAGGCCCTCGCAGTCCTGGCCGAGGAAGCCTGGAGCCTCTGCCTGCTCTCGGGGGGCGGCGGCGCGCGGGGGCGTTGGACCTATCTGGCCGCCCGGCCATTGCGGACCCTGATCGTGCAGGCGGGCGATCCGACTGACCCTTTCGCCGCCCTGGCCGCCCTGATCCCGGCGGGCGAGATGCTGTCTGACGGTCCGCCTTTCCAGGGGGGCGTAGCGGGGCTGGCGACCTATGAGCTGGGCGGCCGGGCCCAGGGGCTGGATCTGGCGCCCCACCCGGACTGGCCGCATCTGGCCTGCGCGGTCTATCCCGCCATCCTGGCCTTCGATCACCAGGACCGCCGGCTGCTGGCCATCGGCCGTGGCGAGGATGTGGCGCAGGCGCAGGCCCGGGCCCAGGCGCTGCTCGACGCCCTTGGGCCGACGACAATGGAAGATCGCGCGGAATCCCAGGTTCTGGCCGGGCCCATGAGCGCCTCGTCGGGGGCGGCCTATGAGGCGGCGGTAGCCGAGGTGGTGAGCCGGATCGCGGCGGGCGAGATTTTCCAGGCCAATGTGGCCCGGCGCTGGACCGGCACGCTGGCGGCCGGCGCTTCGCCCTATGACCTGTTCGCCCGGCTGGCCCGGGACTCTGCGGCGCCCTTCGCAGCCTATCTGCGCCTGCCAGGGCTGGCGGTGGTGTCCAATTCGCCGGAGCGGTTCGTGGCCCTGCGGCGCACCCCAGAGGGCCTGGAGGCCGAAACCCGGCCGATCAAGGGGACGCGGCCGCGGGGCTGCGATGGCGCCCAAGACCGGGCCCTGGCCGCAGAACTCCTGGCCAGCCCCAAGGACCGGGCCGAGAACCTGATGATTGTCGACCTGATGCGCAATGACCTGGCCAGGGTCTGTCGCCCCGGCAGCGTGAAGGCGCCGGAGCTGTTCGCCATCGAGAGCTTCGCCAATGTCCATCACCTGGTCTCAACCGTCACCGGCGTGATGCAGCCGGGGCTGGGCGCGGCCGACCTGCTGGCGGCGACCTTTCCGCCAGGCTCAATCACCGGGGCGCCGAAGATCCAGGCCATGAAGGTGATCGCGTCCCTCGAGCCGCCTCGGGGCCCCTATTGCGGCTCGGTCATCTGGGCCGGGGCGGACGGGGCCTTTGATTCCAGCGTGCTGATCCGCACCGCGGCCTGTGTGGAGACGCAGGATGGTTGGCGGGTGGAGGCCGGGGCCGGGGCGGGCCTGGTGGCCGACAGCCAGCCGGTGGCTGAGCGTCTGGAGACTGAGGCCAAGATCTCGGCCCTTTTGCGGGCGCTGACCGAGCCCTCGGGCGCGGCGCCATGAGCGTGGCCTATCACGATCGGGGCCTGTTGCTGGGTGACGGGCTGTTTGAGACCCTGCTGGCGGTGGATGGCAGGCCAGCCGACTGGGACGCCCATATGGCGCGTCTCGCCCTGGGATGCGCCGCCCTTGGCCTTCCGGCGCCGGCGGAGACGCAGGCGCGCGTCGCCGCTCAAGCGGCCCTGGCCTCCGCGGGGCTGGAGACCGGGCGCGCGGCTCTGCGGATCACCTGGACGGCGGGATCGGGCGGGCGGGGCCTTGATCGGCCAGAGCCCTGCGCCCCGGTCCTGTTCGCCACGGCCGCCCCTGCGCCTGCGCCTGGCGGGCCCCTGCGGCTGATCACGGCGGCGACCCGGCGCAATGCCGGCTCCGTCGCCTCGCGGCACAAGACCCTGTCCTATCTGGACAATGTGCTGGCCAGACGGGAGGCGACCATGGCCGGCGCCGACGAGGCGGTGATGCTGAACACGGTCGGCCATGTGGCCTGTGCGGCGGCGGCCAATCTGTTCTGGGTGTCTGAGGGGCGCCTCGTGACTCCCGCCCTGGAGTGCGGGGTCCTGGCCGGGTTGACGCGGGCCAAGGTCCTAGCCTGGGCCAGGGACGCTGGGGTCCCGATGCGAGAGGCGGCGCTCGGGCCAGAGGCCCTGGGGGCGGCGCAGGCGGTCTTTGTCACCAACAGTCTGACGGGGGCGCGACCGGCCCGATCCCTGGACGGCCAGCCTTTGAACGAATGGCCGCTGATGGAAAGCTTGTCAGCCGCCCTGATCTGACCCCTGAAGCCCTGATCAGCAGTCGGTGCAGTTGACCATGTCGAGCTTGCGGGGACGGAGATAGTATTTCTCCTTGAAGACCATGGCGTTGGGCAGCGCATACTTGATGGCTGAGTTGTAGCTGTAGTTCATCTCGCTCATGATCAGGGTGTCGAACGGCTCCATGAGGCCGGCAGGCAGGCCGCTGACCGTGCCGCCCTTGCCATAGGCGCTCAGACCCTTGCCATAGCTCCATACCACCTTGGGCGAGCCGTTGACGTCGGCGCGGATGGCGGTGACCCGGGCGCTCATGCCCGACCCGGCGAAGGGGGCGAGGATCTCTTCGGCGATGGCGAAGGTGTCGCCCAGCTCGGCCTTGGTGGTCAGGGTGTCCTGGGCGATCAGGTCGGCGACCACGGCGGTGGCGTGGCCTGCCCGCCGGTCGGCCATGAGGGCCATGGTGACCTCGGCCAGGCCCATATAGAGCAGGATCAGGACCGGGGCGATGAGGGCGAACTCCACCGCCGCCACCCCGCGCCGGTCGCGGAAGAAACGCAGGGCGCCCATCAGCATTTGGCCTTGGTTGGCGGGGCGTCGCTGTAGGGCTCGTTGCGGAAGGCCTCCACCGCCGAGACCATCCGCTTGTTGCCTGGCGCATTGACCAGGGCGTTGGACAGCAGCGGCGTGAAGATGGTCCAGCTGTAATAGGTGCGGACCAGAACGATGTCTGTGGGGCCCCCTGGGGACCAGCAGGTCTTGGCGGGATCGAAATTACCGCCGGTCATGGCCGGGTCGTCCCGCAGGCTGGTGAAGTCGTCATAGGTGCGGACGTCCACCTGCAGATTGCTGGCGCAGCTCGCGCCGAGCCAGCTCATCCGATCACAGACCGCCTTGGCGAAGGCGGCCTTGTTGGCCGTGCCCGCGGTCTGCATGGCGCCGGTGCGCAAGGGTCTGGCCGCCGCCGCCGTGGCGCCCTCCAGGGTGGTGGCGACCATGAACACCATGGCCAGCTCCAGCACGCCGAAGATCAGCATCAGCAGGGGACCGGCGATGAAGGCGAACTCCACCGCGGTCGCGCCCTGTCGGGCGCGGCCAAAGCGGCGCAGGGTCAGGATCAAGGGTGTGGCGGCGCGCGGCATTCTGCGGGTCCATCCGGTTTCCGGGGGACCCTAGCGTTTCGAGCCTAAGCGATGCTTAAGCGATCAGGGGTTGGCGGCCTGGGGATCGTCGTCGCCGATCCGCTCGCACCGGGGGGCGCAGGCGAAGGTTCGGGCCTCGCCGCCCCGAAAGTATGAGACCTGCCCGTAGTCCGGGGCGCTGACCACGATGTCGCGATCAAACAGGACGCGACCGGCCGCGTCGGTGACCACCACATTGGTCACCCCATAGCCCTTGCCGATCACCACCAGGTCCTGGGGACCCAGCAGGTTCACGTCGGCGATCTTCGGATTGGCCACCACCACGTTGCGCGCAGCGCCTGGCAGTCGGACCTTGGCCCCCTGATCGAGCTGCACCGACAGGGATGAGGCCGCCGCCGGCGTGGCGGCCAGAAGACCGATGAAGGCGCAGACGGCGAGGCGGCGCATGGCGGGGTCCGAAAAAACGAAGACGTCAGGAAGAGGCCTTCAGGGTCGGTCGGAATGGTCAAGAAAGCCTGAATCCAGCCGACTCGCGCGCGTGCGTGAATCATAAAGGGGATGCGGCGGATTCTGGCTGAATTGAGCGACGTGGTTAATGAATGCTAATAGTAAACGCAAGTAAACCAAAAGAAAAATCCATCGAATACTCCCTGATTTACTCGCCATTAAGTCAGCTGCGGCATTGTGACCCTGCAATTCGGGGCGAGCAGACCACCAAGGCCTGATCCCCGATCAATCTGCTCGCCAACAAAGGAGATCGAGCAATGTCGAAGTTCGTCACGCGCTTCCTGAAGGATGAATCCGGCGCCACCGCCATCGAGTACGGCCTGATCGCCGCTCTGATCGCCGTCGTGCTGATCACCGCCCTGAACACCCTGTCGGGCAAGATCGCCGGCACCTTCACCAAGATCGGCACCGCGATGCCGCAATAGGTCATTCGCCGCGCTCAAGCGGCGAAGACAACGACCAGACTTCGGGGGCCGCGGCGGAAACGCCGCGGCCCCTTCTTCATGGGGCGTGCTTCAGGTTCGGGAAACCAAGCGTTCACCCGCCGGCGCCAGACTGGGATTCAAACACACCCTCAGTCCGTCTCAAGAGCCCCTGATGATCGCCCAAGCCCAGGCCATCCTGCTCGTCATCTGTCCGGCCCTGCTGATCGTGGCGGCCCTGAAGGACGTGACCACCTATACGATCCCCAACTGGATATCCCTGGCCCTGATCGCCGCCTTCTTTCCCACCGCCCTGATCCTTGGCCTGCCGTCTGGCGATATCGGTCTGCATGTGGGGATCGGCGTCGGCGCCCTGGTGGCGGGCATGGTGATGTTCGCCCTGGGCTGGATCGGCGGGGGCGACGCCAAGGTGTTCGCCGCCTCGGCCCTGTGGCTTGGCTGGCCAGCCTCGGCGACCTTCCTGCTGGTGACGGCCCTGGCGGGCGGGGTGCTGGCGGTCAGCCTTCTGGCCATGCGTTCCATGCTGCTGCGGCGCTATGTGTCGGCGGGCCCGGCCTGGCTCAGCCGCCTGGCCGAGCCGGGGGAGAATGTGCCCTACGGCCTGGCCATCTGCATCGGCGGCCTGGCCGCCTATCCGGCCAGCACCCTCGTGCGGGTCATGAGCGCCGGCGCCCCCCTTTAGCGGCTGTTAACCATGGGCGCGCCAAAACGGGTAGGCCGCCAGAAGGCGCCAGCAGATTTTGAGTCGCGGCTGATCGCCTGAACCGGCGTATCGCCCTTGCCCCTTCAGTGGGAGCGTATCGGGAAGTTCATGGGCGCCGTCCGTATCGCCATCCTGGCCGCCGCCGCCGTCGCGGCCATTCTGCTCGCCTTCATGGTGCGCGGGATGATGACCCCCGGCGCGCCCGCCGAGACCGCCGCTCCGGCGGAGGCCGCCCCCATGGCTCAGGTGCTGGTGGCCAAGCAGGACTTGCCCATCGGCACCCGCATCACCCCGGCCATGATCGGCTGGCAGGCCTGGCCGGTCGAGGCGCTCAATCCCAGCTTCATCACTGACGGCGCCACGGCGACGCCCCCGGCCGAGGGCGCCGACAAGGTCGCCCAGAAAGCCAGCCAGGTGGCCGCCGACACCCTGGGGGCCAGCCCCATGCAGGCCTTTGACGGCGCCATCGTCCGCGAAGCCATCGCCTCGGGCGAGCCTCTGGTCGCCCGCAAGGTGATCCGGGGCGGTGAGGGCGGATACATGTCGGTGGTGCTCGCCCCGGGCATGCGCGCCGTCTCTGTGCCGGTATCGGCCGACACCGCCGCCGGTGGCTTCATCCTGCCCGGCGACCGGGTGGACGTGCTGCAGAGCCGCGAGACCCCCGATGGAACCGGGCGGGTGACCGAAACCCTGATGCGCAATCTCCGTGTCCTGGCCATCGACCAGTCCACCGAGCCCGCCGAGGACGCCAACACCCTGATTGGCGCCGTCGTCACCCTGGAGGCTCCGGCCTCCGACGTAGAGGTCCTGGTGCGCGGCAAGGCGGAGGGCGAGATGGTCGTGGTCCTGCGCCCCTATACCGATGTGGGCGGACCGGTGGGTCGCGGCGGCTCGGCCGAGCCGCAGACCGTTCGAATTTTCCGCGATGGCGAGATGACCGAGGTGTCCGTGCGATGAGGATTCCAGGTCTCTCACTTCTGGCCGCCGTCAGCCTGCTGGCGGCCGGGCCCGCCGCCCTCGCCCAGGACCTGGCCGGGGGTCGCGCCAGCGCGGCCCAAGGCTCCACCATCCGGGTCGATCTGGCCGGTGGGGGCGCCAGCCAGGCGCTGACCCTGCCCAGGGGCAAGTCGGCGATTATTGAGCTCCCCGTCGACGCCCGCGACGTGCTGGTGACCAATCCCGAGGTAGCCGACGCGGTCCTGCGCACGCCCCGGCGGATCTATGTGCTGGGTGTGGCGGCCGGGCAGACCGATGCGGTGTTCTTCGACGGAGCCGGACGCCGGATCCTGTCCCTGGACATCCGGGTCGATCAGGACACCGGCGCTGTGGCCCAGACCATCAACCGCCTGCTGCCCGGCGCCCGGGTGCGGGTGGACGCCATGAATGACAGCCTGATCCTGTCGGGCGAGGTGATGAGCCTGTCGGACGCCGACAAGGCCCTGCAGATCGCCCGTGCGGCGGTGGCCGAGCCCGAGCAGGTGCTCAACATGCTGTCCATCGCCGGCAAGGACCAGGTGATGCTGAAGGTGCGCATCGTCGAGGTGCAGCGCAATGTGATCAAGCAGCTGGGCTTCAACACCAATGCGGTGCTGAACCAGCTGGGCGAGCCGCAGTACATGTTCAACAACGCCGCCAGCTACGCCATCAATGGCGGCCTGGTGGGCGGTCTGACCGGCGGCTACAAGCTCGACACCACCCGGCAGCCGGTCATGCAGCGGCCCTGCGGCTGGCCTGATCAGCCCGATGTGCTCTGCGACTATGTGGTGCGCAACGGCGGCAATTCCGACACCGCCACCATCAAGGAAGGCCTGGCCGGCGACCCTGGCCTCAACCAGGCCGAGGGCATGATCGAGGCCTTCGAGCGGGTGGGCCTGGTGCGCACTCTGGCCGAGCCCAACCTGACCGCGGTGTCAGGCGAGGCGGCCAAGTTCCTGGCTGGCGGTGAGTTCCCTGTGCCCGTGGGCCAGGATGACACCGGCCGGGTGACCATTGAATTCAAGCCCTTCGGCGTCGGCCTTGGCTTTACGCCGGTGGTGCTGTCGGGGGGGCGGATTTCCCTGAAGATCTCCACCGAGGTTTCGGAGCTGACCAATGAGGGCTCCTTCTCCCTGTCCAATGGCGAGGGCGTGCCGCGGCTGGTGATCCCGGCCCTGACCGTGCGTCGGGCCGAGACCATGGTGGAGCTGCCGTCCGGCGGGGCGATGATGATCGCAGGCCTGCTGCGCGAGCAGACCAAGCAGGCGATCGACTCCCTGCCCGGCATGATGAACCTGCCGGTCCTGGGGGGCCTGTTCCGGTCCCGGGACTATCTGATGGGCGAGAGCGAGCTGGTGGTCATCGTGACCCCCTATCTGGTGTCGCCGACCTCGCCTGACCGCCTGCAGACTCCGGCCGACGGCCTGCAGATCGCCAGCGATCCGGAGACCCTGCTGCTGGGCCGGCTGAACCGGGCCTACAAGGCCAAGCCCCAGCCCCCGGGGGCGCCGGCCTATCAAGGCCCCTATGGCTATGTGATCGAGTGAGCGCCGCCATGTCCAAGACCCTGCGCCATCTCATGCCCCTGCTTCTCGCGGCCGCCGTCACGGCCTGCGCCTCGGCGCCGCCCCCGCGGGAGGGGGCGGTGATCGATCCCCCCACGCCCCTGGACCAGTTCCGCGCCCAGGTGGTCCCGCAGGCCGATCAGATCCGGCTGGCGATCCACGCCCAGGGGATTTCAGGCCCGCAGGCCGACGCCCTGGCCAGCCTGGTGCAAGCCTGGCGGACCCATGACGGCGGTGTGATCCGTCTGCAGGCGCCTGTGGGGGGCGCCGAGTCGGCGGCCGCCTACCGGATGGGCGAGAGCGTGCGGGCCTTCCTGGTCTCGCAAGGGGTGCCGCAGACCGATATTCAGGTGGCCGGATACGACGCCGCCGGTCAGGCCGGCGCGCCGATGGTCGTGGGCTATGAGCGCTATGTGGCGCAGATCCCTCGCTGCGGTCAGTCCTGGGACAATCTGACGAGCACCTCGGCCAATCAGGTCTCGGCCAACTTCGGCTGTACGGTCAACGCCAACTTCGCCGCCCAGCTGGCCAACCCCGCCGACCTGGCGCGGCCCCGGGACTTCGATCCCTCTGACGCTGGCCGCCGCGCCGAGGTGCTGGCCAAGTATCGGCTTGGCGAGCTGACCTCCACCGAGGCCGACGAACAGGCCAAGGGCGCCCTCTCGCAGGGGGTGCAGTAGGGTGGCCATACGCGCGCAGGGCGGACACGACCCGTTTGATCTGGCCTTCGAGGCCGACGATGATTTTGGCCCGGCCCGGGATGACGGCTGGCGGAGCGCTGAAGAGCGTCCGGGGCGTCAGGACGCTGTCGATCCGTTCGCCGATCTAGCGCCCGCCGCGCCGCGCGCCCGGCCTGCGCCCGATCCCTTCGAGGACGATTATGAGGCGCCCCGCGCCGCGCCGGCCGCCGCGCCGGCCGCCGCGCCGGCCGAGACGAATCCCGTCCATGAGATGATGGCCACGGCCGAGGCCGCCTTTGGCGACTCGACCCTGCCACGGATCACCATCCACGCCTTCACCGAGCGCGACCGCACCGCCGATGTCATCGAGCATGCGGCCAAGGACCGGCGGATGGAGCGGGCCAGCGTCACGGTCCGCGAAGGCGGCCTGGCCGCCGCCGTGGCCGCCTATCAGAACCAGCCCACCCCGCCGCTTCTGGTGGTGGAGTGCGGTGAGAGCGCCGAGCGCCTGCTGGCACATCTCGACCAGCTGGCCGAGGTCTGCGATCCCGGCTCCAAGGTGGTGGTGATCGGGGCGGCCAACGACATCGCGCTCTATCGCGAACTGATGCGCCGCGGGGTCAGCGAATATCTGGTTCCGCCCTTCAAGCCCTTGCAGTTCGTCCGCTCGCTGTGCGGTCTCTATGCCGATCCGAGCGCCCCCTTCGTGGGCCGGCAGATCGCGTTCTGCGGGGCCAAGGGCGGGGTGGGCGTCTCGACCATCGCGCACAATGTGGCCTACGCCATCACCGAGCGGCTGGCGGCCAATGCGGTGCTGGTGGACCTGGACCTGCCGTTTGGCACCGCTGGCCTCGACTTCAACCAGGACCCCCTGCAGGGGGTGGCCGACGCCCTGGGGGAGCCCGACCGCCTCGACCCCGTCCTGATGGACCGGATGATGGCCCGGTGCAGCGAGCGGCTCAGCCTGTTCGCCGCCCCGGCCACCCTGGATCAGGATTACGACATCTCGGCCGAGGCCTTTGAGGAGGTCACCCAGAAGATTCGCGGGGCCGCGCCCTTCGTGGTGCTCGATCTGCCCCACGTCTGGACCGCGTGGAAGCGACGTATCCTACTGTCCTCGGATGACCTGGTGATCGTCGCCGAGCCGGACCTGGCCTCCCTGCGCAACGCCAAGAACCTGGTGGATCTGGTGCGCCGCGCCAGGCCTAACGACGCGCCGCCCCGGCTGGTGCTCAATCAGGTAGGCGTCCCCGGTCGCCCGGAGATTCCGGTCAAGGATTTCGGCGAGGCCCTGAGCCTGACGCCAGCGCTCATCTTGCCCTTCGAGCCCAAGCTGTTTGGCCAGGCGGCCAATAACGGACAGATGCTGGCCGAGGTGGCCCCCCGCTCCAAGACCGCCGAGGCGCTGAACGACCTGGCTCAGCAGATCAGCCGACGTGAGCCGCCGGTGGCCCAGAAGTCCTCGCTGCTGGCCAGCCTGTTCCGGCGGAAATAGCCATGTTTGGAAAGCGCGCCGCCGACGCTGAGGCTCCTCCGACCCGCGCTCCGCAGGCGAGGCCGGCCGCCCCCTCGGCTGCGCCGCCTCCGCCGGACAAGGCCGCCGGCCCCATCGCCACCCGGCCCCAGCGTTCAGAGCCGCCGCCGGCGCCTGATCCCGCGCGGGCCAGGGCCGAAGCCTCCAAATCCGGCAAGGCTGATGGGCCCAAGGCCACCAGCGGCTTCGAGCAGCTGCGCGCCGCCCAGGGGCCCGCCCCGGCCACTCAGGTGGTGCGCGAGCAGTCGGACTATTATCACGCCACCAAGACGACGATCTTCAACGCCCTGATCAATACGATCGACCTGGCGCAGCTGGCCCAGCTGGACGTGAAGGCGGCGGCCGAGGAGATCCGCGACATCGTCGCCGAGCTGGTGGCGATCAAGAACGTCTCCATGTCGATCTCCGAGCAGGAGACCCTGGTCCAGGACATCATCAATGATGTGCTCGGCTACGGCCCGCTGGAGCCTCTGCTTGCCCGGGACGACATCGCCGACATCATGGTCAATGGGGCCGCGCGGGTCTTCATCGAGGTCGGCGGCAAGGTGCAGCTGACCAATGTGCGGTTCCGCGACAACGCCCAGCTGATGAACATCTGCCAGCGGATCGTCAGCCAGGTCGGCCGCCGGGTCGACGAAAGCTCGCCGATCTGCGACGCGCGCCTGCCCGACGGCAGCCGGGTGAACGTCATCGCCCCGCCGCTGGCCCTGGACGGTCCCACCCTCACCATCCGGAAATTCCGGAAGGACAAGCTGACCATGAAGGACCTGGTGGAGTACGACTCCATCACGCCCGAAGGCGCGCGAGTCCTGGGGGTGATCGGCGCCTGCCGGTGCAACATCCTGATTTCCGGCGGCACCGGCTCGGGCAAGACGACCCTGCTCAATACGCTGACGGCCTTCATCGACCCCACTGAACGGGTCGTCACCTGCGAGGACGCCGCCGAGCTGCAACTGCAGCAGCCCCATGTGGTGCGCCTGGAAACCCGCCCGCCGAACCTGGAGGGCCAGGGCCAGATCACCATGCGCGATCTGGTGAAGAACTGCCTGCGGATGCGCCCCGAACGGATCATCGTCGGCGAGGTGCGCGGGCCTGAGGCCTTCGACCTGCTGCAGGCCATGAACACCGGCCACGACGGCTCCATGGGCACCCTGCACGCCAACAGCCCGCGCGAGGCGGTCAGCCGTCTGGAATCGATGATCACCATGGGCGGCTATGGCCTGCCCTCCCGCACCATCCGGGAGATGATCGTCGGCTCCATCGACGTGATCATCCAGGCCGCCCGCCTGCGGGACGGCTCGCGGCGGATCACCCATGTCACCGAGGTCGTGGGTCTGGAGGGCGATGTGATCATCACCCAGGACCTGATGGTCTATGAAATCACCGGCGAGGACGCCGAGGGCCGCGTGGTCGGACGTCACCGCTCCACCGGCATCGCCCGCCCGAGGTTCTGGGACCGAGCCCGATACTATGGGTTGGAGCGGGAGTTGGCAGAGGCCCTGGACGCCGCCGAATGAGCCCGACCCTGGTCTCCATTCTGGCTGCCGTTCTCGCCTTTGTCGCTGTGGCGGGATTTGGATTCGTCCTGGTCGGACAATCCCCGGGCCAGGCCCGGGCGGCTCGCCGCACCCAGGCCATGCTGGGTCGGGAGACCCGGGAAACCAAGGCTCGGCGTAGCGGCTCCAACACCCAGGACCAGCGGCGCAAGCAGATCCTTGAAAGCCTCAAGGAGCAGGATCGGGCCCAGCGCAAGGCCTCGCTGTCGGTCAAGGCGCGGCTGCAGCAGGCGGGCCTCGGCACCACGGTGCGCACCTTCTGGATCATCAGCGGCGGCCTAGGCGTCGCCGTCTTCCTGCTGACGGTGACCCTCGGCCAGCCGGCCTATATCGCCCTGGGCCTAGCCTTCGCCGCAGGCCTCGGCCTGCCCCGCTGGATCGTCTCCATCATGGCCGCCCGGCGGATCAAGAAGTTCGTCGAGGCCTTTCCCGACGCCATGGACATCATTGTGCGGGGCATCAAGTCGGGCCTGCCGGTCAATGACAGCCTGCGGGTGATCGGCGCCGAGGCGCCTGAGCCGCTAGCCGCGGAGTTCCGCTATCTGACCGAAAACACCGGCATGGGCGTCTCCATCGATCAGGCTATTGAGCGCATGTATGAGCGCATGCCCGCCCAGGAGGTCCGCTTCTTCGGCATCGTCCTGGCCATCCAGCAGAAGACCGGCGGCAACCTGGCCGAGGCCCTGGGCAACCTCTCCACCGTCATCCGCGCCCGCAAGCTGATGCGCGAGAAGATCAAGGCCCTGTCCGGCGAGGCGGTGGCCTCGGCCTTCATCATCGGCTCCCTGCCGCCGGCGGTGGTGGTGATGATCAGCCTGATGGCGCCGGAATATATGGCGCCCCTGTTCGTCGATCCCCGGGGCCGTCTCATCCTGCTGGGCGGGGCGCTGCTGATGGCGCTCGGCATCTGGGTCATGCGCCGCATGATCAGCTTCAAGATCTGAGGGCGCCATGGATCTGAGCGCCTTCACCAATCCGGCCAACATCCTGACGGTGTTCGTGGCGATAGCCACCTTCGCCACCCTGGTGACCCTGGCCGCGCCGCTGATGCGCACCAACAATCTGGAGGCGCGGCTCAAGTCAGTGTCCACCCGGCGCGAGGAGCTGCGGCGCAAGTCGCGCGAAGCCCTGGCGGCGTCCAAGGGCGGCAGCCTGCGCCAGACCGACGAGGGGCTCTATAAGCGCGTGGTCGAACGCCTGCAGCTGTCGCGGCTGCTGGAGGACCCCAAGGTGGTGGACAAGCTGGCCCAGGCCGGTTTCCGCGGACCCCGGCCGGTCAGCACCTTCTACTTCTTCCGCTTCGTCCTGCCCTTCGCCTTCGCCGCCTCAGTGGCCTTCTACCTGTTCGTGATCAACGACTTCGGCCTGAGCGGGATGAACCGGCTGGCCGCCATCGTGGTCGGCCTGACGCTCGGCTACTACGCGCCCAACATCTACATCAGCAACATCGCCCAGAAGCGGCGGGAATCCATCGTCGGGGCCTTTCCCGATGCGCTCGACCTGCTGCTGATCTGTGTGGAATCGGGCATGTCCATCGAGGCGGCCATCCAGAAGGTCAGCCAGGAGATCGGCGGCTCGTCCATCGAGCTGGCCGAGGAAATGACCCTGCTCACCGCCGAGCTCTCCTATTTGCCTGAGCGCCGTCAGGCCTATGAGGGTCTGTCGCGGCGGACCAACCATCCGGGCATCAAGTCGGTGACCACGGCCATGATCCAGGCCGAGCGCTATGGCACGCCGCTCGGCGCAGCCCTGCGGGTGATGGCCAAGGAGAACCGCGACCTGCGTCTGGCCGCCGCCGAAAAGACCGCCGCCCAGCTGCCGGCCAAGCTGACCGTGCCGATGATCGTGTTCTTCCTGCCGGTGCTGTTCCTGGTGATCCTGGGTCCCGCCGTCCTGCGGGTCATGGACATGATGGCGCCTGGCGCCTCCTGAGGCTGGCTGAGGGCCAGACGGGGGCGGCGTCCTACTGGACCGAGCCCACCGACTCCCAGGACCGACCTGATCCGCCCGTTGCGGCGGTCTGACTGGCGCTTCTCAGATAGGCGAGGTTATTGGCCACCAGCTGCGGCGGCAGGTCCTGGCGGGCCAGGGCTTCGGCCTCGCTGATGCGGCCCTGCAGTCCCAGGATCAGAGCCAGGTTCTGGCGGATGACCGCTGTGGCGCCGGGCAGGGCGGCGGCCTGGCGCAGCAGGGCCTCGGCCTCGGCGGCCTGGCCCCGGGCGGCCTGGAACATGGCCAGGTTGGAGAGGACCGCCGGGTTGTTCGGCGCCAGCTGCACGGCCCGACGATGGGCGGCCAGGGCTTCGGTATCGCGCTGGGCCTGCTCATAGGCCATGGCCAGCAGGAAGGGCGCGCGCCAGTCGCCGGGCGCGAGCGTCTGGGCCTGCAGGGCCGGGGCCACCCCATAGAAGCCCTCGCCGCGGGCCAGCTGGGCGCGGGCCAGCTCCAGCAGCACCTCCACATTGTCCGGCGCCAGGACCGCCAGCCGCTGGACCGAGGCGGCGGCCTCCTCCGTCTGGCCCAGGCCCCGCAGGGCGCGGGCCAGGCCGAGGCCGGCCTCAATGTCGGTGGGATCGATATTGACTTCTCTAGCCCAGAAGGCGGCGCGCGACAGGGGGTCGAGGCCTGTGGCCAGGGCGCGTTCCTGGCCGGTGGCCTTCTGGATGGCGTCCGGGGCGGCGACGGGCGCCTCAGGCGCGGCTGGCGCTTGGACGCCCTCCTTGCTCTTGCCGCCGAACGGGAAGGCCGCCACCGGTGCGGCGCCAGCCAGGCTGAACGCGAGGGCGGTTGCGGCGAGGGCCGACATGCGACACATGACCAAGGGTAGCCTCCGTGGGTTCCGGCCAGACTGGACCGGTCGCCTTAAAGGAAGCGTTAAGCATAAGTCGAAGGGCCAGCCGCCATGTCCGACCTGATCCTGGACGCCGCAGAGGGCGTCATCGTCCCGGTCCGCCTCCTGCGGGAGGCCGATGTGGAGGCCGCCCTTGCGGCGTTGGGGGCCCAAGGGCGGGGTCTGGCCGCCGCGCAGGAGTTCAAGGGTAAGTCTGGCCAGATTCTGCTGGTCCCCAATGCTGATGGTGGTTTGGATCAGGTGCTGTTCGGCCTCGGCCAGGGGCGGGGTTCGGCGGTGCGGGCCCTGGCGGCCAGGCTGCCCCGTGGGACCTATGAGATCATCAGCAAGCCGGACGATATCACCGCCGACGAGGCGGCCCTGGCCTTCGCCCTGGGGAGCTACCGGTTCGACCGCTACAAGAAGAAGCCCGATGAGCGGCCTCGCCTGTTGGCGAGGGGCGCCGATGTGGCCGCCGTGCGGGCCATGGCCCACGCCTGCGCCCTTGCCCGGGACATGGTCAACACGCCGGCCAACGACATGGGTCCCCTGCAGATCGAGACCATCGCCCGGGAAATCGCCGAGCAGCATGGGGCCTCCATCACCGTGATCACCGGAGAAGGCCTGCTGGAGGCCAACTATCCGGCTGTCCACGCCGTGGGCCGCGCGGCCGCGCCGGGCCGGGAGCCGCGGATGATCGAGATGACCTGGGGCCGGGAGACCGACCCCCTGGTGGCGATCATCGGCAAGGGCGTGGTGTTCGACACCGGCGGCCTGGATATCAAACCCTCGGCCGGCATGCGGTTGATGAAGAAGGATATGGGCGGCGCCGCCCACGCCCTGGCCCTGGCGCGAATGGTCATGGCTGCGGGCCTGGCTGTGCGCCTGCTGGTGCTGACGCCCACGGTGGAGAACGCCATTTCCGGCGACGCCATGCGCCCGGGCGATGTGCTGGACTCTCGCAAGGGCCTGACCATCGAGGTGGGCAATACCGACGCCGAGGGCCGGCTGATCCTGGCCGACGCCCTGACCCGGGCCGCCGAATTTGCCCCCGACCTGACCATCGATCTGGCCACCCTGACAGGGGCTGCGCGGGTGGCGCTGGGGCCGCAGTTGCCGCCCTTCATGACCGACGACGAGGCCCTGGCCGCAGCGATCATGGCGGCGTCGGAGGCGGTGGAGGACCCCCTGTGGCGTCTGCCCCTGTGGAAGGGCTATGCCGACGCCCTGGAGAGCGACGTGGCCGACCTGAAGAACGATCCCGACGCCTGGGCTCAGGCCGGGGCGGTGACGGCGGGCCTCTTCCTGCAGCGGTTCGCCCCAGAGGGGTCCTGGGTGCATCTGGACATCTTCGCCTGGAATCCGAAGGGGCGGCCCGGCTATCCGGCCGGCGGCGAGGTGATGGCCATCCGCGCCCTCTTCCGCCTGTTGCAGGACCGCTACGGGTGAGCCGCGATCCTCGCCTGACGCTGGCCCGCCCAGACCTCGCCGCCACGGGGCTCGAAGGCGTCGCGCCCGCCGCCCGCTATGCGCCCACAACCCCCCGGGCCTGCCGCGTGGCCGCCGCTGCGATCCGAACCGCGCCTTCGCCAGGCGCCGAGCAGGCCGACCAGCTGCTGCTGGGGGAAATCTTCGACGTGCTGGAGGAGGCCGACGGCTTCGCCTGGGGGCAGGCGCGCCGGGATGGCTATGTGGGCTATGTGGCCCTCGACGTCCTCGGCGAGCCGGTTCTCCCCACCCACCGGGTGGCGGCGCTGCGGACGTATGGGTTCGAACGTCCCAGCATCAAGGCGCCGGCGCTCGGCCCCTACAGCCTCAACGCCCTGGTGAGCGTGGTGGAGGTCGAGGGCCGCTTTCTGCGCGACGCCGGCGGCGCCTGGTTTGTCGATCGTCATCTGGCGTCCGTGGGGCTGGACTACGCCCTCGATCCGGCGGCTGTGGCCGAGCAGCACCTGGGAACGCCCTATCTGTGGGGCGGTCGTGAGAGCCTGGGCCTCGACTGTTCGGGCCTGGTGATGCAGGCCCTGCTGGCCTGCGGCCGGGCCTGTCCCCGGGACACCGATCAGCAGGAGCAGGCGTTTTTCCAGGACGCTGATCCGACCGCCCTGCGACGGGGGGATCTGGTGTTCTGGAAGGGGCATGTGGCGATGATGCTGGACCCTGAGACGATCATCCACGCCAACGCTCATCACATGGCCGTGGCGGTGGAGCCGCTGAACACCGCCATCGCCCGGATCGAGGCCGCCGGCTCTGGCGAGCCGACCAGCTACCGTCGGCCCTAGATCTTCGTCGGAGCCTTCCGGCCAAAGAAAAAGCCCGGCGTGAGCCGGGCTTGATCTTGTGTGGCTATGCGTCAGCTCAGGTGGCGGCGGGCGCCTCGGCCTCGGCGGCCGGGGCTTCGGCCGGAGCCTCGCCTTCGGCGGCGGGGGCTTCCTCGCCCTCCACCGGGGCTTCGCCTTCGGCGGCCGGTTCGGCCACCGGCGCAGGCGCCGGGAAGGGGATGGAGCCGCCCATGGAGTGCAGATAGGCGACCACATTGATCAGCTCTTCGCGGCGCTTCAGGCCGACGAAGGTCATCTTGGTGCCGGCGATATGCCGCTGGGGCGCCTCAAGGAAGGCGCCGAGCTCGGCATGGGTCCAAACCGGATTGGCCGCCGCGAACTCGGTGAAGGCGCTGGAATAGGAATAGCCCGCATGGGACGCCGGCTGCAGGCCGACCACGCCCCACAGATTGGGACCGGTGCCATTGGCGCCGCCCTGGGCGATGGTGTGGCAGCTGACGCACTTGGCGAAGCTGGCCTCGCCGGCCGCCACGTCGGCGATCGGCAGAACCGTGCCCCAGTCGATGGGGGCTTCAGCCGGCGCAGCGCCGCCCGTGTCCTCGGGGATCGCAATCGCATAGCCCGGGGTTTCGGGGGCGTGAGGGGCGAAGACGATGGCGGAGGCTTCACGAAGGCCAACTACCGCCAAGCCCGTCGCCAGCACAGCGCCGGCGACCTTGTTGAACGTAAGGTCGCTCATAGTCTTAGATTCGGCCCTTTCTCAGGCCGGTCGTCGAAACCGGCATACGCGCGGGAATCTCCCGCCCCTTATTGCGCCCGCGTCTCTTACACGCTACCGGCGCTCGTGCAACCGGCCAGTTGGTCGCTCCCCCCTGCAAGCGCCGCCGCCCACAGGCTTCCATCGAATCATGACGCCCATCGTCCTCATTCCCGCCCGCATGGCCGCCACCCGACTGCCGGGCAAGCCCCTGGCTGACATCGAAGGCGTACCGATGATCGTCCGCGTGCTGCGCCAGGCCCAGGCCGCCGGGATCGGCCCGGTGGCCGTGGCGGCGGGCGACCTGGAGATCGTCGCGGCGGTGGAGGCCGCCGGCGGCCAGGCGGTGCTGACCGACCCAGACCTGCCCTCGGGCTCTGACCGCATCCTGCGGGCGCTGGAGGTGCTTGACCCCCAGGGACGTCACGACGTGGTGATCAATCTGCAGGGGGATATTCCCTTCGTCGCGCCGCAGGTGGTGGCCGACTGCGCCGACCTGCTGGCCCGGGAGCCGGGCTGCGACATCTCCACCATCGTGGTGGCCGACAGTGACATCGCTGAGCGGTCCAACCCGGACATTCCAAAGGCGGTGCTGGCCATGGCGGCGGACGGCCGCGCGGGCCGGGCGCTCTATTTCACCCGCTCGACCCTCTATGGGGACGGGCCGGTCTGGCTGCATCACGGGGTCTATGGCTACCGGCGTGAGGCGCTGGTGCGCTTCACCGCCGCCCCGCCCTCGCCCCTGGAGCAGCGGGAGCGGCTCGAGCAGCTGCGCGCCTTGGAGCTGGGCATGACCATCTGGGCCGCGGTGATCGACTCCGCGCCGATCTCGGTGGACAACCCCGCCGATCTGGAACGCGCCCGGGCCCACGCCCGAGCCATGACCGAGGGACTTCGATGAGCCAGGGACGTATCGCCTTCCAGGGCGAGCTGGGCGCCAACAGCCATGAGGCCTGCGCCGCCTACTTCCCCGACTATGAGCCCGTTCCCCATCCGACCTTCGACGAGGCCTTCGAGGCCATCAAGAGCGGCGACTGCCAGCTGGGCATGATCCCGGTGGAGAACTCCATCGCCGGGCGGGTGGCCGACGTGCATCACCTGCTGCCCAATTCCGGCCTGAAGATCATCGGCGAGAAGTTCAAGCCGATCCGCTTCCAGCTGATGGTCAATCCCGGCGTGAAGCTGGAGGAGGTGACCACCGTGCAGTCCATGGCCATCGCCATCAGCCAGTGCCGCAAGACGGTCAAGCGCCTGGGCCTGAAGGCCGAGACGGTGGGCGACACCGCCGGCGCGGCGCGGATGCTGGCCCAGACCCCGGACCGGACCCGGGCGGCCATCTCGCCGGCCCTGGCGGCCGAGATTTACGGGCTGGAGATCCTGCTGCGGGACATCGAGGACGAGCGGCACAACACCACCCGCTTCCTGGTGATGACCGCCCAGAGCGAGCCCGAGCCGCCGCCCTTCACCAGCCCCTGCATCACCAGCTTCGTCTTCCGGGTGCGCAACCTGCCGGCCGCGCTTTACAAGGCGCTGGGGGGCTTTGCGACCAACGGCGTCAACATGACCAAGCTGGAAAGCTACATGGAGGACGGCGCCTGGACGGCGACCTTCTTCTACGCCGAGGTGGATGGGCGGCCTGAGGACCGGGGTCTGGCGCTAGCCCTGGAGGAGCTGCAGTTCTTCTCCGAGCGCTTCGAGATCCTCGGCGTCTATCCGGCCGACCCCTTCCGCGCCCGGGCGTAGGGCGCGGCAGGCTCCATCTGGCCAGGTTTACGGCCCCTGGGTAAGCCAGGGCAGGCTCGTTCTTCAAAACCTGGGAGAGGCCGCCATGCCGCTTGACCACAATCCCTATGGCGAGGTCGCCGACCGGCCTGAGGCGGCCGTCGCCCTGCCTGGCCGGGCCTATGTGGACCGAGAAGTGTTCGCCGCTGAGCAGGCGCGGGTCTTCCGCGCCGGCTGGGCGCCGGTGGCCCGGACCAGCGATGTGGCGCGTCCTGGCGACTACCTCTCGGTCGACCTGTTCGGGGCGCCCCTGGTGGTCACGAACGATGATGGGACCCTGCGCGTCCTCTCTCGCGTCTGTCGGCATCGCGGCATGCCGGTGGTCCAGGGCCGCGGCTCGGCCAAGGTCCTGACCTGTCCCTATCACCTGTGGCGCTACGATATGGATGGACGTCTGGCGGCGGCCCCGGCCATGGAGCGCTCGGCTGTGTTTGACCGCGCGGACTGCGCCCTGCCGAGCCTGAGGACGGAGGTCTGGGGCGGCTGGGTCTTCGTCAACCTGGATGGTCAGGCGCAACCCCTGGCGCCCCGACTGGAGGGCCTGGCCGAACGGCTCAGCCAGATCGCGCCCGAGCGGATGGTCACCGCCGATGTGCTGACCTTCCCGTCCTCGTGGAACTGGAAGGTGATGGTCGAGAACTTCCTGGAATCCTACCACCACATCGGACCACACCGAGACAGCCTGCAGCAATCAAATCCCGGCCTGTCCACCTATGAGGGGATTGCCTCTGACCTGTTCACCGTGCTGGAGAATCCCCCCGCCGACGAGAGCCACGGAGCATTCGTGGTGGGGGCGATCTTTCCGTTGACCCTGATGTTCTTCACCGAAGGGGAGACCCCGCTGGGGGTTTGGTATGAGCTGGCCGATATTGAGGCCGACCACTTTACCCTGAAGATCCACCTGCTGGCCCCGCCGGAATTCGCCGCTGTGCCGGAGTTCGTGGCCCTATATCGCGAGCAGGTGACGGCCATCCATCTTGAGGATGTTCCCGCCTGCGAGGGGGTGCAGCAGGGGGTGGAAAGCCCATTGTACCGGCCTGGGCCGCTCAGCCACCTGGAGCAGCCCCTTTGGCGTTTCCACCGGCATCTGCAGCAGGCCATGGCGCAGGTCGCTGGCGCCAAGGGCCGCTAACTCCTCAGCCCTCCTCGACCCAGGCCTTCAGCAGCTGATGGGCGATGGCGAGCGGGCCAGGGGCGAAGGTTCCCTCGATCTTGCCGGCCAGCAGGTCGCGGGCCTCATCGCGGGTGAACCAGCGCACTTCCGACAGCTCGGTCTGATCGGGGGCGGCCTGATCGTTCTCCACCTCAGCGATCAGGCCGATCATCAGGGAGGACGGATAGGGCCAGGGCTGGGTGGAGTGGTAGCGGACGCTGACGGCCTTGAGCGCGGCCTCTTCGGCCAGCTCCCGAGCGCAGGCTTCCTCGATGCTTTCGCCGGGCTCCACGAAGCCGGCCAGGGCCGAGAACATGCCGGGCGGCCAGGCCTCCTGGCGGCCCATCATGCAGCGGTCGCCGAGATAGGGCAGCATGATCACCACAGGATCGGTGCGGGGGAAGTGCTCGGCCTTGCAGGTGGGGCACTGGCGCTTCCAGCCCCCGTCGACCACCACGCTGGGCTCGCCGCAGGCGGCGCAATGGCGGTGGCGGCGGCGCCACTCGAACATGGATTTGGCGGTGGCGGCCATGGCGGCTTCCGCTGCCGGCAGTCGCAGGGCGATGGACCGTAGGTCCTCAAAGGCGCCGAGGCCTTGAAGCGTCCCTTCGGCCGGGTCCAGGCCCCCTTCCATGTCGACGGCGAAGACCGCGGTCTCTTTCCACAGTCCCATGAACAACAGCCGTTCGACCCCGCCGGCCAGTTCGTCAGACATGGTGGCCGGCAGATAGGCTAGCTGCACCCCGCCCTCGGGGGACTTCTCGATCAGCGGCTTGCCGTTCCACAGGACGATGGTCAGGGACTCAGGCGAGGTCTGCATCTCGCCCAGCCAGGCGGCGTCGCCGCGGCGCTCGCTGCAGCGGTCGAGGGGGTTGCCGGCGAAGGTGTTCTGGAAGGCTGTCAGGGGCATGAATCGCGTTCTATCTGCGCCCGAGCTTGCGCGCACCTCTTTCGATCGCGATATTGGGGGCGGAGATCGGCGACGGGCGGAGTCCTCGCCAACCCGGTCAGGTCCGGAAGGAAGCAGCCGTAACGAGTTTCGCTTCGGGTCGTCGTCCGGTCTCCACCCGCTTCCTCTGACATTCTCCCCATGGCCGACGAAGACATCACGCTCGATTCCGATCTGCCCGAGCGTGATCCGAATACGACGGACATGTTTGGAAACCCCGAGCCGGCGCCCGCGCCGCCTGCGGCGGAGAGCGCGGCCTATACGGTCATCGCGCGCAAGTATCGGCCCCGGACCTTCGAGGATCTGTTCGGCCAGGAGGCGATGGTGCGCACCCTGCGCAACGCCTTCGCCTCGGGCCGCATCGCGCACGCCTTCATGCTCACCGGGGTCCGCGGGGTCGGCAAGACGACCACCGCCCGGCTGCTGGCCCGGGCCCTGAACTACGAGACCGACACCATCCACGCCCCGACCCTGGACCTGACCCAGGAGGGCCGCCACTGCCGGGCCATTGTCGAGGGCCGGCACATGGACGTGCTGGAGCTGGACGCCGCCAGCCGCACCGGCGTGGGCGACATGCGGGAACTGCTGGACGGGGTGCGCTATGCGCCAGTCGAGGCCCGTTACAAGGTCTATATCATCGACGAGGTCCACATGCTCTCGACCGGGGCGTTCAACGCCCTGCTCAAGACGCTGGAGGAGCCGCCGCCCCACGCCAAGTTCATCTTCGCCACCACCGAGATCCGCAAGGTCCCGGTGACCATCCTGTCGCGGACCCAGCGGTTCGATCTGCGCCGGGTGGAACCAGAGGTGATTGTCAAGAATCTGGAGATGATCTGCGAGCGCGAAGGCGCCCGGGTGGAGGCCGAGGGCCTGACCCTGATCGCCCGGGCCGCCGAGGGCTCGGTGCGCGACGCCCAATCCATGCTCGACCAGGCCATCGTTCAGGCGGAGTCCGGCCAGACGGTGAGCGCGGGCTCGATTCGCGACATGCTGGGCCTTGCCGACCGGGCCCAGACCATCACCCTGTTCGAACAGGCCATGAAGGGCGAGGCTGGCCCGTCCATCGAAACCTTCCGCGGCCTCTATGGCTATGGCGCCGATCCGGCCCAGGTGATGGGCGATCTGCTGGAGCACTGCCACTCGGCCTCTGTGGCCAAGGCGGTCGGCCCCCAGGCCCTGATCATGCCCAAGGAGCAGGCCGCCCGCCTGACCGGCATCGGCGCGGCCCTGTCGGCCGGCACGCTGTCGCGGGTCTGGCAGATCCTGCTGCGGGCCCACGAAGAGGTGCGCCGCGCCCCTGATCCGGCGGCGGCCGTCGACATGGCCCTGATCCGCCTGGCCTACGCCGCCGACCTGCCTGGCCCGGAAGAGGCGCTGAAGAAATTGCAGGCCGGCGAGCCACTGCCTGGGGGCTCTCCCTCGAGCGGCGGTGGCGGCTCGGGCGGCGGCGGTGGCGGGGGCGCCAGCGCCGTGGCGCGCCAGATGGCCCCAGCCCAGGCCCAGGCCGCGCCCGAGATCACCCTGCGCCGGTTCGAGGACGTCATCGCGCTGATCGAACAGAAGCGCGACATCTCCCTGCGCCTGGACGTGGAACGGTTCGTCCGCCCCATCGCCTTCCGTCCCGGCGTCATCGAATTCGAGCCGGCCCCGGGCTCCCCCAACACCCTGATCCAGCGCCTGGCCGGACGGCTGAAGGAATGGACCGGCACGCCCTGGCTCATCGTCGCCCAGGGTGGCGGCGGGGCCGAGAGCCGCTGGGAGGCGCAGAAGCGCGAGGAGCGCGAGGCCCGCGAGCGGATCGAGCAGGACCCCTTCATCCGTTCGGTGATGGAGGCCTTCCCAGGCGCCGAGATCCTCAGCATCCGCGCCCAGCCGCAACCTGATGTCCAGCCAAGCGGCGAGGACGAGACCGAAACCGAAGAGGACTAGAGCCCATGAAGGACCTCGGCGCCCTGATGAAGCAGGCCCAGGCCATGCAGCAGAAGCTGGCCGACGCCCAGGCCCGCCTGGCCGAAACTACGGTGGAAGGCACGTCGGGCGGCGGCATGGTCAAGCTGACCCTTCGCGGTTCAGGCGAGCTGGCTGGCGTGGTCATGGATGAAAGCCTGCTGGCGCCAGGCGAAGGCGAGGTGCTGTCGGACCTGATGGTGGCGGCCCATGCGGACGCCAAGCGCAAGCTCGACGCCATGCAGGCCGAGGTGATGCGCGAGGCCGCTGGCCCGCTGGCCGGCATGGGTCTGCCCGGCATGCCCAAGTTCTGATCGTCGCCCCTTGGCCGCATCCTCAGGACCCGAGATTGAGCGCCTGATCGCGCTGCTGGCCAAGCTGCCCGGCATGGGGCCGCGCTCGGCCAGGCGGGCGACGCTGGCCCTGCTCAAGCGCCGCGAACAGCTGCTGACGCCGCTGGCCCAGGCCCTGGCGGACGCCGCTGAGCGGGTGAAGACCTGTTCGACCTGCGGCGCGCTGGACACCCGCGACCCCTGCGCCGTCTGCGCCGATCCCGAACGAGACGCTGGCCTGATCTGTGTGGTGGAAGAGGTCGGCGCGCTCTGGGCCATGGAGCGGGGCGGCTCATTCCGGGGCCGCTACCATGTCATGGGCGGCCTGCTGTCAGCCCTCGATGGGGTCGGCCCCGACGCCCTGCGGGTGGGCTCCCTGGTGGCCAGGGCCAGCGCGCCCGAGGTCACCGAGGTGATCCTCGCCCTGCCGGCCACGGTGGATGGCCAGACCACCGCTCACTATCTGGCCGAACGCCTGGCGCCCTGCGCCGTGACCATCTCCATGATCGCCCGTGGGGTGCCGGTGGGCGGCGAACTGGACTGGCTGGACGATGGCACCATCGCCCAGGCCCTGCGGGCCCGCCGCCCGGCCTGAGGCTGCGGGGTCTTGCGCCCTTCGAGGCTCGCTTAGGCTCGCACCTCAGGATGAGGGAGGGGGTGAGGCGTATCATTCCGTCCTCATCCTGAGGCGCCCTGCGCCAGCAGGGCCTCGAAGGACGAGGGCGGCCCCCTGGCCCCGACCGCCGACTCCGGCTAGGAACGGAGCATGAACCTGGATGCCTCCCTCGTCGCCGTCATCGCCTGCGCCCTGGCTGCTATCGCCGGTTTCGCCTGGGCCCTGATGGAGCGCCGCCGCGCCGACCGGCTGCAGGCCGACTACTGGACCTTGCGTGACCAGAGCGCCAACGCCGAGGCCGAACTGCGCAGCTTCAAGGCTCAGTCCGAAGCCCAGGCCGAAATCCTGCGCAACCAGGCCGCCCAGTCGGCCAATGTGGTGGCCGAGGCCCTGCTCAAGCGCACCGAGGAGACCTTCCGCAACCGCGAGCAGCTGGCCCAGGCCAGGCTCGAGGCGCAACTGAAGCCGGTGGCCGAGACGCTCGCCAAGTTCCAGGAGCAGGTCACGGCGGTGGAGAAGACCCGCGCCGAGGAGACCGGCGGGCTGAAGGCCCAGATCGCCCAACTGCTGACTGCGTCCACCGCCACCCAGGAAGAGGCCCGCAAGCTCTCGGCGGCGCTCCGCCGCGGCGCAGGCGTCCAGGGGCGATGGGGGGAGCAGACCCTGCGCAACGTGCTGGAGGCTGCAGGCCTGTCGCACCGCTATGACTTCGAGGAGCAGGTCGCCACCGACACCGAGGAGGCCCGCCGCCGCCCTGACGTCACGGTGCGTCTGCCTGGCGGGGCCCTGTTCGTCATCGACGCCAAGTGCTCGCTGAACGCCTTTCTGGACGCCCAGGAGGCCACGGACGACGCCACCCGCGAGGCCTGTTTCGTGCGCCACGCCCAGAGCGTCCGGGCCCACATGCAGGGCCTGTCGGCCAAGGCCTATTGGGATCAGTTCGAGGCCTCGCCGGATTTCGTGGCCATGTTCATCCCCGGCGACAGCTTCCTGGCCGCCGCGCTCGATCGGGCGCCCGACCTGATGAGCGAGGCCATGGACCGCCGGGTGCTGGTGGTGACGCCCACCACCCTGTTCGCCCTGTGCAAGGCCGTGGTCTATGGCTGGCGGGTGGAGGAGCAGGCGGCCAACGCCCAGGAGATCTCCAAGCTCGGGCGCGAGCTTTACAAGCGCCTTTCGGTCATGGGCGGCCATGCCGCCGCCGTCGGCAAGAAGCTGGAAGAGGCCGTCGGCAAGTACAATCAGATGGTCGGCTCCCTGGAGACCCAGGTGCTGACCCAGGCCCGCCGGTTCGAGGACCTGAAGGTCGACCACGAAGGGCGCGATATTCCGGAGCTTGCCCCCATTGAGACCGCCGTCCGGCCCCTGGCCAAGCTGGCGGCTGACGGTGAGCCAGGTTCGGCGCCGCGAATCCGGGCGGTGGGCGAAGACAGCTGAGCCCGCGACAAAGGCCGACCTTGACGCTCAGGTTTGGCGCGCTTACCTCGCAACTATGGCCATTCGCGAAATCCTCACGGTCCCGAACCCGATCCTCAAGCAGGTCTCCCAACCGGTGGAGGCTGTCGATGACGAGCTGCGCGCCCTCATGGACGACATGCTGGAGACCATGTACGCCGCGCCGGGCATTGGCTTGGCCGCCATCCAGATCGGCGTGCCCAAGCGGGTCATTGTCATGGACATCGCCGGCCCCGATGAAGAGCGGCAGCCCCGCTATTATGTGAACCCGGAAATCCTCTGGTCCTCGGATGACACCGCCCCCTATGAGGAGGGCTGTCTGTCGATCCCGGACATCTATGACGAGGTCGAGCGCCCGGCCCGGGTGAAGCTGCGCTATCTGAACTATCAGGGTGAGCAGATCGAGGAAGACGCCGAGGGCCTGTTCGCCGTCTGCATCCAGCACGAGATGGACCACCTCGAAGGCGTCCTTTTTATCGACCATCTGTCGCGGCTGAAGCGCGACCGCGCCGTGGCCAAGGTCAAGAAGCAGGCCCGCGCGGCTTAAGAATTTTCGTAGAGCGCGTTCCGATAAGTGGGAACCGGTTATCGGAGCAAGACGCGCTCAAGTCTTTGAATTTAGAGCCTGATTCAACGATCAGACGGTACCGTCTGATCGCATCAGGCTCCAGGGTGGCAGGAGGGCGGCGCCGCCATGTGCGCCGACCTCCGCCGTTCTCGGACTTGAGAACCTAGTTGGCGGCGTCGTCAGCCGCTTCGCTGATTTCGTCACCGGCCTCTTGCATCGCCTCACCGACCTCTTGGGCGGCGCCTTCGGCCATGGCGGCGGCGTCAGAGGCGGCTTCCTCAGCCGCGTCGGCCACGTCGGAAGCGGCTTCGCTGGCTTCGGCGGCGGCCTCGTCCACATTGGCCTCGGCTTCGGTCTGCTCGGCCTGAGTGCAGGCGGCCAGAACCAGGGCCAGGGCGGCGGCGGTGATGGTCAGGGTCTTGCGCATGGGTATCTCCTCTTCTCTCGAGGCCGTCAGAGAATGGTCCTGCGTGCCAGTTCATTCCCCCCGGCTTTGCGCACCCTACGGGGCGAGGTAAACGGCGTCCATGCGCTTGGCCTTTCTTGGTACCCCTGATTTCGCCGTCGTCGCCCTGGCCCGCCTGGTGGCGGCCGGCCACGACATCGCCTGTGTCTATTCCCAGCCCCCCGCGCCCCGGGGGCGGGGCCATACGCTGAAACCTTCACCGGTGCACGCCTTCGCCCTGGAGCATGGCCTGCCGGTCCGCACGCCGGCCTCCATGCGCGACCCCGATGAGATCGAGGCCTTTCGCGCCCTCAATCTCGACGCCGCCTGCGTGGTCGCCTATGGCCAGATCCTCACCCGGGAGGTGCTGGACGCGCCCCGGCTGGGCGCCTTCAACCTGCACGGCTCGCTCCTGCCCCGCTGGCGGGGCGCCGCACCCATCCAGCGGGCGGTGATGGCCGGCGACGAGATCACCGGCGTCCAGGTGATGCGGATGACCGAGGGCCTGGACGAGGGCCCGGTGCTGGCCACCGCCACCGTGCGTATCGGCCCCCGGGACACCGCCGGCGACATCCACGACCGGCTGGCCGAGCTGGGCGCCGAACTGCTTGCTGAGACCCTGCCGAAGATCGAGGCCGGGAGCGCCGAAGAAGTCCCGCAAGGGACAGAGGGCGTCACCTACGCGAAGAAAATCCGCCCCAAGACCGCCCGCATCGACTGGTCCAAGCCGGCCGCCCGGGTCGATGGCCAGATCCGGGGGCTGTCGCCCTTTCCGGGCGCCTGGTTTGAGGCGCCCGGCGAAAAGGGACCGGTGCGGGTCAAGGTCCTGGCCTGCGTGCGCGAGGACGGGGCGGGCGCGCCCGGCGAAGTGCTGGACGATGGCCTGCTGGTGGCCTGCAGCGAGGGCGCGGTGCGCCTGCTGCGTCTGCAGCGGGAAGGTCGCGGGCCGCAGGAGGCCGACGTCTTCCTGCGGGGCTTCCCCCTGCCGGCCGGAACGAAGCTCAGCTGATGCCCCGCTACAAGCTCACCGTCGAGTATGACGGACGGCCCTATCGAGGGTTCCAGGCCCAGGCGGGGCTGGCCTCGGTTCAGGGGGCCATCGAGGCGGCGGTGAAGGGGTTCTGCGGCCAGGACCTGCGGCTGCAGGCGGCGGGCCGCACAGACACTGGCGTCCACGCCACTGGCCAGGTGGTGCATGTGGACCTGGACAAGGCCTGGAAGCCCGAGGTGGTGCGCGACGCCCTGAACGCCCATCTCGTGCCCCAGCCCGTCGCCATCCTGTCGGCCGAACAGGTGGAGGACCCCCGCTGGCATGCGCGCTTTTCGGCTACCGAGCGGCGCTACATCTATCGCATCCTGAACCGCACAGCGCCGCCGGCCCTGGACTGGGGGCGGGTCTGGCATGTGAAGAAGCCCCTGGATGCGGCCGCCATGCATGCCGCCGCCCAGGCCCTGGTGGGTCATCACGACTTCACCACCTTCCGCGACCTGCAGTGCCAGGCCAAGTCGCCGATGAAGACCCTGGACGTGGCTCGGGTGCGCCGAGAAGGGGATGAAGTGATCCTGGAGTTCGCCTCCCGCTCATTCCTCCACCGGCAGGTCCGCTCCATGACCGGCACCCTGGCCGAGGTGGGCCTGGGGCGCTGGAGCGCGGCTGATGTGAGCCAGGCCCTGGCGGCCCGCGATCGCCGCGCCTGCGGCCCGGTCGCGCCCGCCACGGGCCTCTATCTGGTAGGGGTCAAGTACGGCGCGTCAGCGCCAGAAGATTGAACCACAAAGCTCACAAAGAGCACGAAGGACACAACGGCTCTTCGTGAACTTCGTGGTGGATACTTACTTGGCGCCTACGGCGCGAGGCCGCTTTAGCCGCCGAACCGCGCGAAATAGCGGGCGATGAGCCGCTCATAGACCGCCTGCAGGTCGCGGATTTCCGCCACCGGCGCGCGTTCGTCCACCGCATGCATGGTCTTGCCCACCAGGCCGAGTTCGACCACCGGGCACAGGGCGCGGATGAAGCGGGCGTCCGACGTGCCGCCGGTGGTGGACAGCTCCGGATCGCGGCCGGCCACGTCGCGCACGGCCGCGGCGACCAGGTCTGTGAAATCCCCTGGCTCGGTGAGGAAGGCCTCACCGCTGATGGAGGGCGTCACCCGCACGACGCCGTCGAAACCTTCGGCCCCAGCCTGGGCCACGCCCTCGATCCAGGCGGCGAGGTCAGCGCCCCTGTGGCCAGGGTTGAAGCGGATGTTCACCCGGGCTTTGGCCTGGGCCGGGATCACATTGGTGGCGGCGTTGCCCACGTCCACCGTGGTGATCTCGAGGTTGGAGGGCTGGAAGCCCGTATAGCCCTCGTCGAGCACATGGGCGTCCAGGGCGGCCAGGATGCGCACCAGCACCGGGACAGGGTTGGCCGCCCGGTGGGGATAGGCCACATGGCCCTGGCGGCCTTCGACCACGATCTCGGCGTTGATGGAGCCGCGACGGCCGATCTTGATCATGTCGCCGAAAGTCTCGGCGCTGGTGGGCTCGCCCACCACGCAGTGGTCTACGATCTCGCCCTCGGCCATCAGGGCCTCGACCACCTTCTTGGTGCCGTCGACGGCGATCCCTTCCTCGTCGCCGGTGATCAGAAAGGACAGTGAGCCGGTCACCTCGCCCCGGGCGAGGCTGGCGCCCGCAGCCGCGGCGAAGGCGGCTAGCGCGCTCTTCATGTCGACGGCCCCGCGGCCGATAAGGATGTCGTCGACGATCTTGGCGGCGAAGGCGTCCTGGCTCCAGGCGCTGGCGTCGCCCACGGGGACCACATCTGTATGGCCGGCGAAACAGAGGTTTGGCCGCGCCGTTCCCCAGCGGGCGTAGAGGTTCTCGATCTCCCCAAACCGCATTCGGCGGCAGGTGAAGCCAAGCTTGGCGAGCTCCGCCTCCAGAACGTCCATGGCGCCGGCGTCGGCCGGGGTGACGGAGGGGCGGCGGATCAGATCCTGGGTCAGGCGGACGGGGTCGAGCTTGCTCATGATCAAGCAGTTAGCCTCCACGGCAGCCCGGAGCAATGGCGGCAGGACCGCGGTCGGCCACGCCCAGGCTGGGCTGATTAAGCCACAGTAATCATCTCAGTATAGGGATGCCATCTGTTTCAAATCGCGCGCCAAAATGTTGCGATTAGCTTCGAGTAAGGAGCTGGATATGAGCATAAATTCGATACTTGGTCGTAGCTTTGTCACGCCGAACAGCGCGCGTATGGATCTCGCCCTGCGTGGCGCCAGCATTCGCCGCGCGCCAATCTCCCGCCAGCCGTTCGGACGCCGCGTGTTCAGGCCCGATATTTCCGGCGGCGATCGCCTGTATTTCAATGTCCGTTCCCTGGGGGTGCAGGGGCGCGATCATGTGCTGCAATACGCCTTCGCCGATGATCGGGGCAATGTGGTGATGAGCGCCTTTGTGCGCGCCACGGTCCCTGGCGCCCTGATGCTCGGGACCCCGCCGGGGGATCTTGCGACCGAGCCCCTGGATGAAACCAGGTTCGACGACATCGCTGCGCGGATCTGCGCTGGGGCGACGCTGGTGGCCTATCAAAGAGTTCTGCAAGGGGGGCTCCTGCCCCGGGGCGCGGCGGGCTCGGCGTCGAGGCTTGATTGCGCCTGGCGACGATTTCAGCAGACGGCGCGCCGGCTGGGCCTGGCTGCGCCGACCCGCTCGCCGGTCACGCTTCAGGACGCCCTGGCCCTGGCGAACCTGCCGCCGCTGGAGTCTGAGGACGCGGCTCTGCGGGCCCTGTCCATCAGGGCGCTCTGGCGCTGGATGGACGAGCTGGGCTGAGGCGCGAGGTTCAGGCGCGCGGGGCCACGGCGTCGGCAAACAGGGGCTGGAGGTCGGCGAAGAAGGATTCCAGGCCATAGCGGTCGGCCAGGGTGAACAGGCCATCGTCATCCCGGTTGAGATAGCCATTGGCCGCCAGCAGCAGCAGCTTGCGCCGGGCGCTCTCCCGGGGAATTCCCGTGATTTCCGAGAGGCTCAAGGCGTTCAATCCCCGGGATCGACGGGGTGCGCCGGACTCGCTGTTGAGGCTGTCGGCCAGGGCTGACAGCAGGAAGGTCAGATAGAGGACGTACTGATCGAGGTCCCCGTCAAACCGCGCCCGGGTCTGGATCAGGACGGATGAAAACTGCCCGCTCCATCGATAGAACAGCCGCTGCATGTCCAGTTCGGACGTCGCCTGCCGGTTGTCGGACCACCCGCGGGGTTCAGGCGCGACGGTGGCGAGGGTTTCGCCGCCCTCGGCTCGTGCGGGCCCCTTAAGGCCGGAAGTTACCGAAAACATAACAATCGCTCCCACAGTGGGTATCGTTACAAAAACAACGACAAGTTGTCGCTTTTGGGGCGGAGCGGAGGGCGCTGTATTCAGATTTCCGTGTTTTCTTAGGAGGAAGACTTTGTTAACCAAGAATAGAGGCGCCGCCGCGTCCTGAGCGCAACCTAGTCTACTCGCCCATAGCGGGAAATAAGACCCGCGCTCAAAATGAGCGGGTTGCGGCGGCGCCCCTTGCCGTTCGGGCTATCAGTCGCGAAGCAGCTCGTTGACGCTGGTCTTGGACCGGGTCTGGGCGTCCACCGTCTTGACGATCACGGCGCAATAGAGGGAGGGGCCGGTCCCGTGCGGGTCGGGCAGGGAGCCCGGAACCACCACCGAATAGGCCGGCACTTCGCCGCGATAGGTCTGGCCGGTCTTGCGGTCGACGATCTTGGTGGAGGCGGTGATGAAGACGCCCATGGACAGGACCGCGCCCTCGCGCACGATCACGCCCTCGGCCACCTCGGAGCGGGCGCCGATGAAGCAGCCGTCCTCGACGATGGTGGGATTGGCCTGCAGGGGCTCAAGCACGCCGCCGATGCCCGCGCCGCCGGAGATGTGCACGTTCTTGCCGATCTGGGCGCAGGAGCCGACCGTGGCCCAGGTGTCGACCATGGTCCCCTCGCCCACATAGGCGCCGATGTTCACGAAGGACGGCATCAGCACCACGTTCTTGCCAATGAACGAGCCACGACGGACCACGGCGCCCGGCACAGCGCGGAAGCCGGCCTCCTGGAACTGGGGCGCGTCCCAGCCGTCGAACTTTGTGGGGACCTTGTCCCAGTAAGGGCCGGGGGGGCCTGCGTGCATGACGCTGTTGGGGTTCAGGCGGAAGGACAGCAGGATCGCCTGCTTGGCCCACTGGCGGACCTCCCACTGGCCGTCTTCGGCCCGCTCGGCCACCCGCAGGCGGCCTTCGTCCAGCAGGCGCAGGGTCTCGTCCACCGCCGTGCGAACAGGGCCGGTGGTGGCCGTGGAAATCCCGTCGCGGGCTTCCCAGGCGGCTTCGATCTCGGTCTTCAGGTCGTCAAAGGTCAGAGCGGTCATCAGCGGGTCTCCCTGAGGCGTGCGGTCGCCAGGAACGGCGCCAGCTTTTCGGTGCGATGGTGGACGAACGGGGCGGGCGAGGCGGCCGCATGGGCGCCCACCAGCACGGTGGTCATGCCAAGCTGCGCCGCCGGGGCGAGATTGCGTTCAGAGTCCTCGAAGAAGGCCGTGGCGTCCGGCGCCATGCCATGGGCGTCCAGCATGGCGGTGAAGGCGGCGGGATCGGGCTTGGGCCGAAAGCCGAAGGACTCGATGTGGAAGACGTCGTCAAACAGATGGTGCAGGCCAAGGTGCGAGAGCACCCGCTCGGCATGGATGGCGTCGGCGTTGGTGAAGATCAGCCGCCGGCCAGGCAGGCGCTCCAGAGCCGCCAGCAGATCGGCGTCATGCGCCAGAACGTGCAGGGACAAGTCATGGAACAGGGCGTGGAAGTCCGCCGGATCTACCCCATGGTCGAGCATCAGGCCCCGCAGGGTCAGGCCATGTTCTTCCAGATAGCGCTTCTGCAGGGCATAGGCCTGGTCGGTGGGCAGGCCAGTGACCCTGGCCACAAAGGTGGTCATGCGGCCCTCGACCTCGCCCATGAAGCCGGACTCGGCCGGATAGAGGGTGTTGTCGAGGTCGAAGAGCCAGGTGTCGATATGGGCGAGGTCGGCGCTCATGCTGCGGGTCAGGCCGAGATCAGCGTGCCGGCGCCGTGCTCAGAGAACAGCTCCACCAGCATGGCGTGCGGCCGTCGCCCGTCCAGGATGACCACGGCCTGAACCCCGGACTCCACCGCATTGATGGCGGTCTCCAGCTTGGGGATCATGCCGCCGGTGGCCACGCCAGAGGCGATCGCCTCCCGCGCCTGGGCCAGGTTCATTTCCCGGATCAGTTCGCCATTGGCGTCGAGTACGCCGCGGACGTCGGTGAGCAGCAGCATCCGCTTGGCCCGCAGGGCGCCGGCCAGGGCGCCAGCCACGGTGTCGGCGTTGATGTTGTAGGTCTCCCCGTCCTTCGACACGCCGATGGGGGCGATCACCGGGACATAGTCCTCATCGGCATAGATCAGCGCCTCGATCAGCTTGGGATCGATCTTGGTGGGTTCGCCCACAAAGCCCAGATCGACGGCCTGCTCGATCTGGCTATCGGGGTCCTTGCGGGTACGGACGGCCTTTTCCACCGTGATCAGCCGGGCGTCCTTGCCCGACAGGCCCACGCCGCGCACGTCGGCCTCGGCGCCGGCGAGCGTGATCCAGTTGGCGATCTCCTTGTTGATGGCGCCCGACAGCACCATCTCGGCGACCTCCATGGTGGCTGCGTCAGTGACCCGCAGGCCGTCCACGAAGCTCGACTTCACCCCAGCCTTGTCCAGCATGCGCGAGATCTGCGGGCCGCCGCCGTGGACCACCACCGGATGGACGCCCAGCATCTTCAGCAGCACCGCGTCGGCGGCGAACAGCTTGGCGACCGACTCCTCGCCCATGGCGTGGCCGCCGTATTTGATGACCACGGTTTCGCGGTCGTAGTGCTGGATGAAGGGCAGGGCCTCGGCCAGCGTGCGGGCGGTGGCCCAGCCTTCCTCTTCGGGGGTGTCGGTCACTTGGCGGCGGCTCCCTGATCCTGGAGGGCCCCGATAGCCGACGGCGGCCCCCGTGTCACCCGGCGCCCGGCCTGTTCGGTCAATCAGGCTCTATGGCGCGACGGCGCAGGCTGCGGCGATCTCGGCCCGCAGCTCGGCCATGCCGGCGCCGGTCTCTGACGAGGTGGCGAGCACCCGGGGGAAGGCGGCCGGGCGTTTGGCGATAGCGGTCTCGGTCTGCTGGCGCACGGCCTCGACGGCGGCGGGACGCAGCTTGTCGGCCTTGGTCAGCACGATCTGATAGGAGACCGCGGCCCTGTCGAAGGCGTCCATGGGCTCGCCGTCCACCTCCTTCAGCCCATGGCGGGCGTCGATCAGCAGATAGGCGCGCTTCAGATTGGGCCGACCCCGCAGATAGTCGCGGCCCAGGTTCTGGAATTTCTTGACCTCAGTGCGCGAGGCCCGGGCGAAGCCATAGCCAGGCAGGTCCACCAGCCGCAGGCGTTCGTCCAGGACGAAGAAGTTCACCTCCCGGGTGCGGCCCGGGGCGTTAGAGGCCCGCGCCAGATGCTTGTGGCCAACCAGGGCGTTGATCAGGGACGACTTGCCCACATTGGACCGGCCGGCGAAGGCCACTTCCGGCAGGTCCGGCGCCGGCAGGCCGTCCATGGCCACGGCCCCCATCATGAACTCCGCCTTGCGGGCGAAGAGGATGCGGGCCGCCTCCAGGGCGTCTTCGTCGAACAACTCGTCGGTGTCGCTCAACTGGCGGCCTTCTTGCCCTTGAAGCGGGCGATCAGGCTGTCGATGGGGTTATCGACCTTGAACTTCCGCATGATGATGTACTGCTGGCCGATGGTCAGGACGTTGTTCCAGGTCCAGTAGATCAGCAGGCCCGCGGCGAACGGCGCCATGATGAAGGTGAACATGATCGGCATCAGCTGGAAGATGCGCTGCTGGATCGGGTCGGTGGCCGGCGGGTTCATGGCCGTGGTGAGCCACATGGTGAAGCCGTAGAGCAGGGGCAGCACGCCCAGGTGCAGCGGCCCGTTCAGGAAGCCACCGATCAGCGGCGCGGTGGCCGGGTCCCAGGGGATGGCGCCGAACAGGTTGAAGATGGTCGTCGGGTCCCGCGACGACAGGTCCTGGATCCAGCCATAGAAGGGCGCGTGCCGCATCTCGATGGTGACGGTCAGCACCTTGTAGAGGGCGTAGAAGACCGGGATCTGCAGCAGCATGGGCAGGCAACCGGTGAGCGGATTGATCTTTTCGGACTTGTAGAGCCCCAGAAGCTCCTGCTGCTGCTTGGCGGGGTCGTCCTTGTATTTCTTGCGCAGCTCCTCGATCTGGGGCTGCACCTTCTTCATCTTGGTCAGCGACTCGTAGCTCTTGTTGGCGAGCGGGAAGAAGATCAGCTTCACCACCACGGTGAGCGCCAGGATCGCCAGGCCGACATTGCCGATGTGCTGGTAGATGAAGTGCAGGAAGCTGAACAGCGGCCGGGTCAGGAACCAGAAATTGCCCCAGTCCACCGCCGCGTCCAGGCGGGGGATGTTCAGGTCGGTCTCATAGGCCTTCAGCACGGGCACGGTCTTGGCGCCGGCGAAGAAGCGGGTGGTCTCGGTGATCTGGCGGCCGGCGGGAATGGTCCGCGGCTGGCCCACATAGTTGGCCTCGAAGATCTCAATTGGGCCCGCGCGGGTGACGCGGAACTCGCCCTTGAGCTGCTCGTCCTGCTCGGGGATCAGGGCCGCCAGCCAGTACTTGTCGGTGATGCCGAGCCAGCCGCCGGTGGAGTTGACCTCAGGCCCGCCCTCCTTGGCCCACTTGTTGTACTTCACCAGGCGCAGCTCTTCGCCCAGCCAACCGACTGCACCCTCATGGACGATCTGGTTCTTGCCGAGGTCAGACGGCACGCCCTGCCGCTGCACTGAGCCGTAGGGGGCGAGCGTCACATCGCCTGCGCTCGTATTGGCCACCGTGTCGGTGATGGTGAACATGTAGCGGTCGTCCACCGCGATCTGACGGGTGAAGGTCAGGCCCTGGCCGTTGGCGTAGCGCAGGGTCACCGGGGTCTCGGGCGTGAGGGTCGCGCCCTCCACCAGGGTCCAGCGGGTGTCTGGCGTCGGCAGGCCGGTCAGGTTGGCGCCGGTCCAGCCGAACTCGGCGAACCAGGCGAACTCCGCGCCTTCGGGGCGCAGCAGCTCCACGGGGTCCGCGCCACGATCGACGCTGACCTTGTAGTTGTTCAGGAACAGATCATCGATCCGCGCGCCGCGCAGGGCGATGGAGCCGGTAAGCGACGGGGTGGCCACCGGCGTGCGGGCGGTACGGGCGACCACGGTCTCCCGATCAGCCAGCTGAGCTGGGCTGGAGGGTAGGGCCGGATCGCGGCCCACCGGGTTGGTCCCGGGCGCCACCGGCGCGTCGGCTGCGGCCTGGGCTGCGGCGGCCTGCTGTCGCCGGGCCGCCGGTTCGATCACCAGGAACTGGTAGACCACCAGGACGATGATCGCGCTGACCACGAAGAGGATCGTGTTGCGGGTGTTGTCATTTTGCATGGAGTCAGCGCGCTCAGGGCGAAGGAGGGGTTGCGGTCGCAGACGGACGCGCCTGCCGGTCGCTTTCGGTCGCGAGGCTTATCAGCGCGCTTTTCACATCGTCAAGCAAACGCGGCCAGGCTCGCACCGGCGCGCCACTGCGGGCGATGATCACATAATCGAATCCAGGGCGCGCCAAGCTCGGCAACAGCTCATGGGCGGCGGCCCGCATGCGCCGCTTGGCGCGGTTGCGGACGACGGCGCCGCCGACCTTTCGGGTGGCGGTGAATCCCACACGGACCAGCGGGGCGTGGTCCTCCCGATCCCGGGCCTGGACCACCACGGCGCCCCGGGCGCACGAAAACGCCCGCGCAGCAGCCAGAAAGTCTGGTCGCTTACGCAGGCGCTCGATCTTGATAGGGGCGTCGGTCACGCCGACACCTCAATTCTGCCGCTCAGCTAAGGCCCTTAGGCGCTCAGACGCTTACGGCCCTTGGCGCGGCGGCGCTGAATGACCTTTTGGCCATTCTTGGTGGCCATGCGCGCGCGGTAGCCGTGACGGCGCTTACGCACGAGTCGCGACGGCTGATATGTCCGCTTCACGTTGTTGGCTCCAGGTCAGAAAAACGAGGCGCGGAGATACGCCAACCACCGGGCCCCGTCAACCGCTCCCCTGTCGAAAAGGACGATCACCCTCAATTGGCCAGGGTCAGGACGATCGGACCGTTACGGGTGGCCACCAGGGTGTGCTCGTACTGAACGGCCGGCCCGCCGCCGGTAGGGCGCAGCGTCCAGCCGTCGTCCAGCTCGTCCACCCAGTCCTCGCCGAGCGCCAGGAAGGGCTCGATGGTGAAGACTAGGCCTTCGGTGATCTGGCGGCGATCGCGGGGTTCGTACCAGGTGGGAATGCTCTCCGGCTCCTCGTGCAGGGAGCGGCCGACCCCATGGCTGGCGAGGTTGCGGATCAGGCTGTAGCCGTTCTTCTGGGCGAAGCCTTCGATGGAGCGGCCGATGGCGTTGAGGGGCGCGCCGGGGCGCACCGCCCGGATGCCGCTCCACATGGCCCGGCGGCCGTCCCGACACAGGCGCTCGACCCGGCGGGTGACCGGAGGCACGGCGAAGCTGGCGCCGGTGTCGCCATAATAGCCGTCCAGTTCGGCGGAAACGTCGATGTTCACCAGGTCGCCGGCGCAGATCTTCTGATCGCCCGGGATGCCGTGAGCCACGTCCGGCCCCACCGAGATGCAGGTGGCGCCGGGGAAGCCATAGGCGAGTTCTGGCGCGGGCCGGGCGCCCTGCGCCTCCAGCAGGCGGCGGCCGATGTCGTCCAACTCCCTGGTGGTCATGCCAGGCTCGAGCGCCTTGCCCATGGCCTCCAGGGTCTGGGCGACCAGCCGGCCGATGGTGCGGAGCTTCTCCAGGTCTTCCTGGCTGCTGATGGTCATGGGTCGGGCCTTTGGATGGGGGTCAGAGATCGGGGCGGATGACGGCCTTACCCACCACCTGGCGCAGGGCCAGGCTGTCAAAGGCGGCGCGCCAGTCGGCCAGGGGATATTCGGCGTGCACCCTCGGGGTCACCTGACCAGCCTGCGCCAGGTCCCAGATGGCGGTCTGGTTCTCGCGGCCCTTGTCGGGGAACTGCCGGGCGTATTCCCCGGCCCGCACGCCCATCAGGGAGAAGCCCTTGATCAGGGCCAGATTGACCGGAAGCACCGGCAGCCGGCCCGAGGTGAAGCCGATGGAGAGGATGCGGCCGTCGAAGGCGATGCAGCGCACGCTCTCATCGAACACGTCGCCGCCCACGGGGTCATAGATGATGTCGGCGCCCCGGCCGCCGGTGATGGCCTTGACCGCTTCGCGAAAGCCGCCGGTGACGTTCACCGTGGCCTCAGGGCCATAGTCGGCCGCCACGATGGCCAGCTTCTCGTCCGAGGCCGAAGCGGCGATCACCGGCAGTCCCAGGTGACGGCCGAGGTCCACCGCCGCCAGACCGACGCCGCCCGCCGCCCCGTGGACCAGCAGCCATTCGCCTGGCTCGGCCCTGGCCCGGCGCACCAGGGAGACATAGGCGGTGAGATAGGCCGTGGCGTAGCCCGCCGCCTGGCTGAAGGAGAGCCGCTCAGGCTTGCGGCGCAGGCTGGCCGCCGGGGTGATGGCGAAGTCCGAAAATCCGCCGATGCGGGCGCCGCCGACCACCGGATCGCCGATCTGGAAGTCGGTGACGCCTTCGCCCAGGGCGTCCACCTCGCCAGCGATCTCCATGCCCGGGATGAAGGGCAGGGGCGGCTTGTGCTGGTACTCGCCGCGGGTCTGCAGCAGGTCGGGGAAATTGACCGCCGCGGCCCGGACCCGGACGCGCACTTCGCCGGGCCCCGGGGAAGGGGTCTCGACCTCTTTCAGGACGCAGCCGCCATAGTCCGCCGCCAGGGCCTCGACCACCAGGGCGCGCATCAGCGGGCGCCGATCATGGGACGGGCTGAGCCTTCGGTAGCCCCTTGAGGCCGGAAAGGATCAGGGCGGTGGTGAAGGCCGTGGCGCCCTCCACGTCCACGGGCCTGCGGCTCACCATCTGTTCGCCCACCTCGCGGGCGATGGCGATGCAGGCGCCGGCCAGATAGTCGGCGTCGGCGGCGGGCGCTGCGCCGCGGGCGATTTCATCGAGAATGGCGGCGCGCACCTCGTTGAACACCGCCTCCATCTCCGGGGTCTGGCCGTGGACGTAAAGGTGCTCCTCAGCCTCCCGGCGATCGGCCCACTGCTGGTGCTCATCGGCCAGGAACTGGAAATAGGCCTGCAGCGCCTGGCGCACGAAGCCTTCGAAGTCGGCGTTCTGGCTGCGCAGGGCCTTGAGGATCGGGGCGAAGCGCCGGGCGCCATCATCGGCCAGGGCGGCGAACACCTCCTCCTTCGACTTGAAGTAATTGTAGAATGTGCCGGCCGCGAGGCCCGTGCGCCGGATGATGTCGCGCACGGTGCATGGCTCATAGCCGATCTCACCGAACACCTCCCGCGCGGCGTCCAGGATGGCGGTCCGGTTCTGGACCTTGGTCTTGGCCCGCTTTCCGATCGGAAGAATGGCGACCTGGGACATGCGACTCCGTACGCAAAACTGACAGGCGTCATTCTAGGACGTGGTCTGGACGAGCGCCACTGCTCTGCGGTCGGAAGGTGACTGGCCCCCAGATTCGGTCCTGGCCGCCCGACCCTTGAGCGCCTCTGCCCCCCGGGCGTCAGCCTGGCGGGCCGCCCGCGCCGGGCCCACAGCCCAGGCGGCACTGGCCCCAGGACTGGGCGCACTCATCTGAGCTGTCGCCTGCCAGGCAGAAATAATAGGTCTGGGCGCAGGACATCCGGCAGGCCTGGGGGTCCGGAGGCATGGGGCTCGCCATCACCACCGAACCCGCAAGGGGCCTCAGGCCTAGGCTGAGGGGCGCGGAGCCCTCGGCCGCCTCCGGGGCCTCGCCGCTGTCTTCGGCCTCCCCCAGGGTAGCGCCAGCCCCGCGCAGGCCCAGGGCCGCGGCGTCCGGTCGATCCAGGGACAGCCGCCCCTCGGTCTGAGCCGCCGCTGGGGCGGACAGGCCAAGGAGGACCATCAAGAGCAGGGCCAGGGCTGATCGCATGCCGCAACCCTGCGCCACAGCCGTTAAGACCTGATTAACCACGTTTCGGCCCGTCGGGGGTCAGACCGTGCGCTGGGCCCGGTCCTTGGCGTTGGTGGACTGGATCGCCTGGCGGGCGGCCTGCCACTCCTCATCGCCCCAGGCCCGCAGCCGGGAGAAGTTGCCGCCGGTGGCCTGCCAGGCCGCCCCGTCAATGGCGATGGTCTGGCCGTTCACATAGGCCGACAGGGGGTGCAGCAGATAGACCGCCAGATTGGCCAGCTCCCGCATGTCGCCCACCCGGCCCATGGGGTTGCTGCTCATGTCGCCATAGGCGCCGCCGCTCTCCTCGGCCTGGCCGGGATTGAGACGCGCGCTCATGCCCTCGGTGGGGAAGGGTCCCGGCGCGATGTTGTTGAAGCGGATGCCATAGGAGCCCCATTCCACCGCCAGCGACTGGCTCATGGCTGCGATGCCGGCCTTCGACATGGCCGAGGGCACCGTGTAGGGGCCGCCGTTCCAGATCCAGGTGACCAGGATCGAGACCACCGAGGCCTTGCGTCCCTCGGCGATCCAGCGCTTGCCGCAGCCTTGGGTGACGAAGAAGGCGCCGCGGAAGACGATGTTGGAGATGGCGTCGAAGCCCCGGGGCGACAGGTCCTCGGTGCGGCTGATGAAGTTGCCGGCCGCATTGTTCACCAGGCCGGTCAGGGCCCCGCCGTCGGACCAGATGGTGTCCAGCATGGCCTCGATGGCTTCGGGTACGCGGATGTCGCAGGCCAGGCCCACGCACTTGCCCCCATGGGCGGCCATCAGCTCGGCGGCGGTCTCTTCCACCACCCCGCCGCGACGGCCACAGATATAGACCTCCGCACCCAGCATCAGACAGGCCTCGGCCATCACCTTGCCCAGGCCCGTGCCCCCGCCGGTGATCAGGATCCGCTCGCCCGCCATCAGGCCGGGACGGAACATCAGGTCGTTCATCTCAAACTGCGCCATGGCCGTTCCCTCTGTGCTTTTCAGCCCAGATGCCGCCCGCTGCCGCCGCGTAGGTCAAGTCCGTGCGCCCCCTGCGCCCAAACGAAAGAAGCGCGCGGGGGCCGCGCGCTTCAGGTCGTTCAACAGTCGGGATGGGGGTCTAGAACTCCTCCCAGCCCTCCTCCTCGGTCTGGGGCGCCATGGCCAGGGCGGTCGCCCCCTGGGTCATGGGGCGAGCGGCCGGGCGCGGATCAGCCCGGGGCGGGGTCCGGCTTGGGGCTGCGGTCGTGCGGGGCGCGGTCGCGGCATGAACCGAGGACAGCTTGAAGCGGGCCACCAGGCGCGAGAGTTCGCGCGCCTCGTCGGCCAGGACGCGGCTGGCGGCGGTGGACTGCTCGACCATGGCGGCGTTCTGCTGGGTGACGTGGTCCATCTCGTTGACGGCGGTGTTCACCTGGGCGAGGCCAAGCGCCTCCTCCTTGGCCGAGGCGGCGATCTCTGACACCAGCCCGTTGATCTCGGTGACCTGGGCGACGATCCGCTCCAGGGCCTTGCCCGTCTCGCCGACCAGGCCGACCCCTTGGGCCACCTGCTCGGTGGACGCGCTGATCAGGGCCTTGATCTCCTTGGCCGCTTCAGCCGAGCGCTGGGCCAGGGCCCGGACTTCAGAGGCGACGACGGCGAAGCCGCGGCCGGCGTCGCCGGCCCGGGCGGCCTCGACCCCGGCGTTCAGGGCCAGCAGGTTGGTCTGGAAGGCGATCTCGTCGATCACCCCGATGATCTGGCTGATCTGGGCCGAGGACTGTTCGATCTCGCCCATGGCCGAGACGGCGCGGCGGACCACTTCGCCAGACCGTTCGGCGTCGGCCCGGGCCGAAGTGACCGCCTCACGGCCCTGATCGGCGCCGCTGGAGGTCTTCTGGACGGTGGCGGTGATCTCGTCGAGGGCCGCGGCGGTCTCTTCCAGGGTGGCGGCCTGATGCTCGGTGCGCCGGGACAGATCGTCGGCGCCGCTGGAGATTTCGGTCGCGCCCGAGGTGATGGACAGGGTGGTCGAGGAGATGGCGCCCATCACCTCTTCCAGCTTGGCGACGGCGGCGTTGAAGTCGTCGCGAAGCTTCTGATACTCGCCGGGGAAGCTCTCCTCCAAACGATAGGTCAGGTCGCCATCGGCCAGGCGGTCCATGGCGAGCGCCAGGGCGGCGACCACACGGGCCTGTTCCTCGGCCACGGCGGCGGCGGCGTCGGCGCTCTGACGGCGAGTCTCTTCGGCGTTCTGGCGGGTGGCTTCCTGTTCCTCGCGCAGACGCTCCATCTGAATCTGATTGTCGCGGAAGACGGTCAGCGAGCGCACGATAGCGCCCAGTTCGTCCTTGCGCGCCAAAGCGTCAAGATTGACGTCGTTATCCCCCCGGGAGAGGCGCTCGGTGGCGCCGGCGATGCGCTGGACCGCGCCGCGCATGGTCAGGACCGACATCAGGGCCAGGGCGCCGGCGGCCAGCAGGGTGACCAGCACCGCGGCGATGGTGACGTTCTGGGACATGGTGGCGCGGGCTTCGCTGGCCCCTGCCCGCTGGTCGGTAGCCGCCTGGGTGGCCTCGACGATGCCAGCCAGATTGACCGTCATCTCCTTGTACTGCTCTTCGAACGGGGCGGCGAAGCTGGCGGCGGTGGTGAAGTCGACCCCGATCATCGCCATGATCACGTCCAGGGCGTCCCGGGTCTCTTTCAGATCGGCGATCAGGGTGTCGAAGGCGGCGTGCTGGGCGGCCGGCGCGGCGGCCTTTGCGGCCTCGGCCTCAGCGGCGATGGCTTCGACCTCAACCAGCATGGCCTGGCCGCGGCCCTCAATAGCCTCCACCTCGATCCCAGCAGCCTGCTGGGTCAGGAGATAGTAGAGCTCGCCATGCACATTGTTAATGCGCTCGGAAATCCGCTGGATGCGCAGACTGTTGGGCATGTCCGTATGGACGACCTGGCGCAGGGTGTCGGTCTGGGCCCGCTGCATGACGATCGTCCCGGCGGCCAGGGCCGCCAGCATGATCAGGGCGAAGGCCGGCGCGAAGCCGATCTTCACGATCAAAGGTAGATCTACGAGCCGAAACCGCATCTGACGCCCATTCCCCCGTTGGCTTACACAACGCCCAGTTGGCGGGAGTATGATGAATCTCAGGTGCTAACAGTTTCTAACCATGGGTTGAGGAAATTCGCCGCCTCATCCGCAGGCCTCGCCCGTATAGAGACTCGGTAAGTCCAGAACGGCCTGTAGCGTGTACTCTGCTATGGTTTATTTGTGTTAACCTTCAATTTGTTGAGCGCATTAGACAATTTTAACCTGAATCCCCGATGGTGCTCTCACTTCCGGTCTAGAAGGAGTGGGTAGGTGAAAAACATCATCGCAGTGGGTGGGGGCGTCCTCATCAGCCTCGTTCTGGCTTCCGCATCCGCGGCGGCCTCGTTTGAAGAAAGCATGGCGCGCTGCATTTCCAAGCACGCCAACACACGTGACGCGGCGACCGTCATGCTGGAATGCAGCGCTGACGGCGGCAAGCTGTCGGACTGCAAGGTCCTGCAGGACAGCGCCGCGGGTAAGGGCTTCGACAAGGCCGCGCTTTGCGTCGCCGACGCCCTGCCGATGGGTTCCAAGACGGGCCAGGTTAAGGTCCCGATGCGGTTCCCCGGCAGCTAACTCGAGAATTCGTAATTCTTGACGATCCGGCGCCCTCGCAGCCTGCTGCGGGGGCGTCTTTCGTCTGTCAGGGCCGAACCTGCGGATTGACCAGGCCCATCAGCGCCTGGGCTGCCGCCGGCGCCCGCACCTTGCCCTCGCTGATGAAGAAGGCGAACACATCGCGCCCCGCAGCCAGGTTCGGCGTCGGCGCAATATGCGGCAGGTCCTCAGGGGCGCCGCCCGCCGAATAGGCCTCAAACCGGCGCGCCCAGGCTTCGAGAGCATCAGGCGCATAGCCGGTCTCAATCGCGTCATCGCCGGCCATCAGTCGGGCATAGACGAAGTCCGCGGTCGGATCGGCGATCATCGGAAACTCGGCATGTTCGGTCAGGCAGACCGCCACATTGCGCGCCCGGCACAGGTCAAGGAAGCCGGCGTCGGCGAAGCTCTCATGGCGCACCTCGACGGCGTGGCGCAGGGGCCGGGTCCCAAGCTTCGCCGGCAGCAGGTTGAGGAAGCTGGCGAAATCCTCGGGGTCGAACCGCTTGGTGGCCATGAACTGCCAAAGAATGGGCCCCAGTCGGTCGCCCAGCTCGCTCAAGCCCTGATTGAGGAATTTGTCGATCGACTCCCCGGCCTCGGCCAGCACCTTGCGGTTGGTGCAGAAGCGCGAGGCCTTGACCGTGAAGATGAAGCCCTCCGGGGTCGCTGCGGCCCACTTGGCGAAACTTTCGGGCTTCTGACTGGAATAGTAGGTGGAGTTGATCTCGATAACGGGCAGGCGCGCGCTGGCGAAGGCCAGCTCATCAGCCTGACGCAGCCCCTTGGGATAGAAGACGCCCCGCCAGGGTTCAAAGGTCCAGCCGCCGATGCCGGCGCGCACCTGCCCACTCATCGAACCTGCGCCCTAGGGCCGCGCGGACGCCGTGGCGTCCCGGGCGGCTTTGAACTCAGACCCAGCCTTCCATTCCGGCCAGTCGGCGGAGGTGGCGAGGGTCAGGCCCAGGCGGTAGAGCAGCTGAGCGTCCTGGGCCATGCCCTCCAGATTCCAGTCCGGGCCGTATTCATCGGCCGGCTGATGGTACTTGTCGGCGGTGTAGGCCCGCGACCACGCCTCGCCCGCGGCGAGCCCGCCCTCGATCAGGTCCTGACCCGAGCGGAAGGAGATGGCCGGCACGCCCGCGCGGACGAACGGGAAGTGGTCAGAGCGGAAAAAGCCGCCCGCTTCGGGCCGTGGGTCGGGCTTGAACGTCCGTCCCTGCGCCTGACCCTCGTTGATCAGCATGTCCTGCAGGTCCGAGGCCGCATCGCCGGCCGCCGAGAAGTCCCGCGCCGGGCCCGCGGGGGAAGGGGCGTCCAGGTTCAGCACCGCGACCGTGGTCTCCAGGGGATAGAGGGGGCTGGCGGCATAGTATTCAGAGCCTAGCAGGCCCTTTTCCTCGGCGGTCACCAGCAGGAAGTTGACGCTCCGGTCCGGCGTCGGCCCCTTGGCGAAGGCCCGGGCGACCTCGATCACTGCGGCCACGCCCGCCGCATTGTCCACCGCGCCATTATAGATGGTGTCGCCCGAGGCGTCGGGGGCGCCGATTCCCAGGTGATCCCAGTGGGAGGTGTAGATGATCCGCTCCTGCGGCCGTGTCGCGCCGGTGACTTCGGCCACCACGTTCTGACTGATGATCTGGCGGACATCCACGTCAAAGGCGCTGGAGAAGCTGACGCCTTCCAGCACCTGGGGCTTGAAGTCCCGGGTCTGGGCCTGGGCCTTCAGGGTGTCGAAATCCAGGCCGGCGCGGGCCAGCAGGTCAGCGGCCACGTCACGCTGGACCCAGCCCTCCAGGGGAACATGGGCCTTGGCCGGCTCGGTGCGGATGATGTCGAAGATCTCGTTGGTGTTGGAGTTCTTGACCGTCGCCCAGCCATAGGAGGCCGGCGCGTTCTCGTGGATCACCAGCAGGCCGAGCGCCCCCTGGCGTGCGGCCTCTTCGTACTTGTAGGTCCAGCGGCCGTAATAGGTCATCGCCTTGCCGCCGAAGTCACCCTGGCCCGCCTCGAAGTCAGGGTCGTTGACCAGGACCATGACGATCTTGCCGGTCAGGTCCATGCCTTTGAAGTCGTCCCAGTCGCGCTCAGGCGCCACCACGCCGTAGCCGCCGAAGACGATGGGCGCATCCTTGATCTCCACCCGCTGGGCGCCGTTCGCCGCGGCCCGAATGGCGATCTCCTCCCCCTGGCGCAGGGTCAGGGTCTCGTCGCCGGCCTTCACCGCCGCGCTCACCGGCCCGCGGATCTCAAAGCGGGCCAGGGGCACATCCTGGGTCCAGACCCGGACGCCGTCTTTCAGATCGCCGGCCGGCTTGAGACCGGCAGCCTGGAGCTGCTCGACCATGTAGCCGATAGTCTTGGCTTCCGAGGGCGTGGCCGGCGCGCGGCCTTCGAAGGCGTCTGAGCCCAGCACCTCAATATGAGCGCCGATGGTCGAGCCGGAGATCTGCGCGCCGTCCTGGGCAAGGGCTGGGCCTGCCACGAGGGCGACGACGGCGGTGGCGGCGAAGAGGAGGGTCTTCATGATGACTCTGCACATGATTGGGGTTGTTAAGACCCTATCTGCGGCCCATGTGTCGCGCCACTGTGCGGATGGGCGACATGTTTATATCGCCCCTGCAATCACCCAGTCGCAGACCTGTGGTCTGGGAAGCTTTGTCGCCCTGGGGTCCAGAGGTCTGGAGCTGGGCTATGATGCCTTCTGATTCGCGGCCGAGGCCCACCAGGACTGCCATGCGTCTGTCGACTTCGCTCGCCCTGCTCACGCTCCTGTCCCTCGGCGCCTGCGCGACCCCGCGCGAGGCCGTGATCGAGCTTCCCCAGGCCTATCCGGTGTCGGGTTCGGCCGAGGCCCAGGTCCTGGACCAGTGGTGGCTGAGTTTCAACGATCCTGAGCTCACCGCCCTGGTGGATGAGGCCCTGACCCGCAGCCCGGATGCGCAAAGTGCGGCGGCCCGCCTGCGCGAGGCGCGACTGACGGCCACCAGCGCGCTCACCGCGTTCCTGCCCCAGGGCCAGTTGACCGGTTCTGGCCGCCGCACGGAGACTGAGCAGGTCGACGGTCAGGAGGTCGCCATTCCGGGGCTGGCCACCTCTGGAACCAGCGAGGCCTATCAGGCCAATTTCAATGTCAGCTGGGAGCTGGACCTGTTCGGCCGCTTCTTCGCCGCCCGCCGCGCGGCGCAGGGTGACACCGCCGCGGCCCGCTTCGCCTATGAGGGCGCCCGGGCAAGCCTGGCGGCCAATGTGGCCGACGCCTATTTCCAGGCCCGGGGTCTGGCCATCCAGCTGGCCGACGCCCGGCAAAGCGCGCGCATCCAGCGCTCGCTCTACGACCTTGTGGAACGCCGGGTGCAGGCGGGGCTGACCGCGCGCCTGGAGGCTGATCGGGTGGCCGGCGAGCTCGCCCAGGCCGACAGCCAGGTGGAGAGCCTGGAGGCCCAACTTCAGGCCCAGCAGCGGACCCTGCTGGTGCTGGTGGGTCGGGGGACCGCCCCCCTGGACAATATCGACACCCCGCCGCTCGCCGCCCTGCCGCCGCCGGTTCCCGCCGCGGTGCCAGGCGAGCTTCTGGCCAGGCGCCCGGACGTGCGTGAGGCCGAAGCGCGGGTGCGTTCGGCGGCCGGCCGGCTGACCTATGCGCAGCTGGCCTTCTTCCCGACCTTCACCCTGACCCCTGGCCTGGGGATCTCCCGCAGTGAGCAGCCAGGCTTTTCGGCCACCACCCAGAACTGGAGCATCGGGGCGGGGGTCTCCCAGCCGGTGCTGAACATTCCCCGCCTGTTGCTGGATCTCAAGGCTCAGGACGCGCGCACCGAGCAGGCCGTGATCGCCTATGAGAAGGTGGTGCAGACCGCCTATGCCGAGGCCGAAAGCGCGCTGACCCGTCTGTCGGCCGATCGCCGCCGGGTCGAGCTGCTGGCGGACGGCGAGGCCAGGGCCGAGCGGGCCTACAACTCCGCCCGGCTGGGCTATGACGCCGGGCTGACCGACCTCAATACGGCGCTGAGCGCCGAGCAGGTCTGGCGGGCCACCCGGGCCCAGCTGACCAGCGCCCAGGTGCAGGCGCAGCGCCGGGCCGTGCAGACCTACAAAGCTCTGGGCGGCGGCTGGCCGTCCCAGACCCTCCCTCCCAATTCTCAGGCCCGCTGAGGCGGACGGCATGATGCAGATCAAGACCCCTCCGGCGCCCCGTCGCCTCGCCCCCGCCGCCCTGGCCGTGCTCATGGCTGGCCTGCTCGGCCTCGCCGCCTGCAGTGAAGACGCGCCGCGGGAGACCGCAGAGCAGCAGGCCCGGGCGGTCACCGTCGTGCCCGTCGCCGCCCGGCCGATCACCGGATCGGTCTCGGCCTCTGGCCCCCTGGTCCCTCGGGAAGAAGCCGCCGTCAGCGCCGAGATCGCCGGCTTCCGGGTGGCGCGCGTCCTGGTGGAGCCGGGCGCCTATGTGCGCAAGGGACAGACGCTCGCCGTTCTCGACGGCGCGCTCCTCCAGTCGCAGCTGCAGCAGCAGGAGGCCGCGCTCGCCCAGGCGGAGGTTCAGGCCGAGCAGGCTGAGAGCCAGGCCGCCCGGGTGGAGGGCCTGGTCGATCAGGGCGTCCTGTCCAACGAACAGATCGAACAACGCCAGTTCCAGGCGCGCACCGCCCGCGCCCAGGTCCGCGCCCAGGCCGCCGGCCTCGCCGATCTGCGGGCCCGCCAGGCGCGTCTGTCGGTCACCGCCCCGGTCTCAGGCCTGGTGCTCACGCGCAATGTCCGGCCCGGCGACCAGTCGGGCGCCGGCTCGACGCCCTGGTTCGTCATCGCCCGTGACGGGCTGATCGAGCTGCGGGCTGAGGTGTCTGAAGCCGATCTGGCCCGCATTCGCCCGGGCCAGTCTGTCCAGGTCGCCCTGCAGAATGGTGAGACCGTGCTTGGCAAGGTTCGGCTGGTGAGTCCGCAGGTGAACGCCCAGACCCAGCTCGGAACCGTCTGGATCAGCCTGCCTAACCGGCCTGACATTCGGGCCGGCGGCTTCGCCAGCGCCGATTTCCAGGGCGGTGGCGATGCGGCGCTGACCGTGCCCGAGACCGCCGTGCGCTACGACGGCGACGGCGCCAGCGTCATGGTGGTGGGCGAGGACAACCGGGTCAAACGGGCGGCGGTGTCCACCGGGGCCCGGGGGGCTGGCCTGGTGGAGCTGGTCCGTGGCCCGCCGGCCGGATCCCTGGTGGTGGAGAGCGCGGGCTCCTTCCTGCTGGAGAATGATCTCGTCCGGCCGGTCCGCAAAGCCGAAGGCGCCAAGCCCGCGCCGGCGCCCAAGGCCAAGACTGAGTCTGCGAAATGAGTGCGGACCGCCCCCTTGGCCTTTCCACCTGGGCCATCCGCAACCCGGTTCCGGTGGCGGTGCTGTTCATCGCCCTGACGATCGCCGGGTTGATGTCCTATGGGAATCTGCCGGTTAAGCTCTTTCCCAACGTCCAGTTTCCGGCGGTCTCCGTCACCGTCACCCAGAGCGGCGCGGCCCCTGGGGAGATGGAGACCCAGATCACCCGCCCGGTGGAGGACGCCCTGGCGGGCATCCCCAACGTCAAGAACATCTATTCCACCGTCACCCAGGGGGTTTCGGTCACCAGCGTCGAGTTCGAGCTGGGCGAGGACCTGCAGAAGGCCACCGACGACGTTCGCTCACGCATCGACCAGACCCGCGCCATCCTGCCCCGGGAGATCGACGAGCCCACCGTCCAGCGGATCGAGCTCGATTCCCAACCGATCATGACCTATGCGGTCGCCGCCCCGAACATGTCGGACGTGGAGTTGTCCTGGTTCGTGGACGACACCCTGGGCCGGGCGCTGCAGGCCCGCGAAGGCGTGGCCCAGGTGGCCCGGGTGGGCGGGGTGACCCGCGAGATCAATGTGGTTCTCGATCCCGACCGGCTGGCCGCCCGCGGGCTGACCGCGGTTCAGGTCAATAACGCCCTGCGCAGCTTTGACCTCGACGCGCCTGGCGGCCGGGTGGCCATCGGCGGCCAGGAACAGAACCTGCGGGTGCTGGGCGCGGTGGACAATGTCGAGGCCCTGCGCGACCTGACCATTCCCACCGGCCAGGGGGGCTATGTCCGGCTCTCCGACATCGCTGATGTGGGTGATGGCGCCTCGGAGCCCAGGGGCTTCGCCCGCCTGAATGGCCAGCCGGTGGTCGGCTTCATGGTCATGAAGACCCGCGACTCCAGCGATGTGGCCGTCGAGGACGGGGTCCTTGCGGCCCTGGCCGAGTTGGAGACCCAGTACGACGGTGTCACCTTCACCAAGATCTTTTCGTCGGTGGACGAGACCCGCGCCAGCTTCCACGCCACCCAGAACGTGCTGCTGGAAGGCATGGGCCTGGCCGCCCTGGTGGTGTTCGTCTTCCTGCGTAACTGGCGCTCCACGGCCATCGCCGCCGTCGCCATGCCCCTGTCGCTGATCCCCACCTTCTTCGTGATGGACCTGCTGGGCTTCTCGCTCAACATCGTCACCTTGCTTGGCCTCACCCTGGTGATCGGCATCCTGGTGGATGACGCCATCGTCGAGGTCGAGAACATCGAGAAACGGATCATCGCCGGTATGCGGCCGTTCCAGGCGGCCCTGCAGGGCGCCGACGCCATTGGCCTGGCGGTCGTGGCCACCACCGCCTCTATCGTGGTGGTGTTCACGCCGGTCTCCTTCATGGGCGGCATGGCCGGCCAGTTCTTCCGGGAGTTTGGCATCACCGTCTCGGTGGCGGTGATCTTCTCCCTGCTGGTGGCGCGTCTGCTCACCCCCCTGATGGCGGCCTATCTGCTCAAGCCAGCCGCCGAGGCCCATCCGCGCAAGCCCTTCAAGGGCCTCTATCGCGACACCCTGGAATGGGCGCTTGATCACCGCATTCTGGCCAGCATCGCCGGCGGGGTGATGTTCGTCGCCTCCCTGGCGCTGATCCCGCTGCTGCCCCAGGGCTTCCAGCCGGCCGGAGACCCCGACTACCTCTATGTCAATGTGCAGGGCCCGCCAGGCGCCACGGCCGAGCACATGGAAGAGGTGGTGCGCAACATCACCGCCACCTTCGATGAGCGTCCGGAGGTGACCAACATCTTCGCCCAGATCGGCTCCACCGTGGTGGCGCAGGGACCGGGCGGCGGCGGGGGCGGCGGCAGCGACCTGCGCAGCGGTACGGTCACCGTCCTGCTGGACGAAGGCCGTGACCTGACCGGCGCCGAGATCCGGCGGGAGATGCGCGAGGCCCTGCGGGAGATTCCCGACGCCCGGGTGACCTTCCTGGATGGTCAGGGTCAGGCCGGGCTCCAGATCGTTCTCACGAGCGAAAATCCTGTCGCCCTGCGCGAGGCCGCCCTGGAGCTGGAGCGGCAGATGCGCGAGGTGCCTGAGATCGCCGAGCCGCGGCCCTCAGTGCCACCCACCGGACCCGAACTGATCATTCGCCCCCGCCCCGCCGAGGCCGCCCGCCTGGGCGTCAGCGCCGAGCAGATCGCCACCGTGGCGCGGGTCGCCACCGTCGGCGACATCGACGCCAATGTGGCCAAGATGACCATCAACGAGCGGCGCCTGCCCATCCGCCTGCGGCTGCCGGAGGAGGCGCGGACCGATCTTGAGGCCATTCGCGCCCTGCGGATCCCCACCGCCACCGGCGAGGTCACCACCCTGGGCGCCGTGGCCGATGTGGAGTTCCAGGCTGGTCCCGCCCGGATCGAGCGCCTGAACCGTAGCCGTCAGCTGACCGTCCAGGCCGAGCTGAACGGGGTGGAGCTGGGCGACGCCAACCAGAAGGTTCAGGCCCTGCCCATCATGCAGAACCTGCCGGACGGCGTGGCGCCGGCCGAGACCGGCGAACTGGAGGCCATGCAGGAGCTATTTGGGGCCATGGGCCTGGCGATCTTCGCCGGGGTCTCGATGATCTTCGCCGTGCTGGTCCTGCTGTTCCGCAGCTTCTTCAAGCCGCTGGTCATTCTATCAGCCCTGCCGCTGGCGGTGGGCGGCGCCTTCCTGGGCCTGCTGGCCTTCCAGCTCTCCCTGTCGATCCCCTCGATGATCGGCTTCCTGATGCTGCTCGGCCTGGCGGCGAAGAACTCGATCCTGCTGGTGGAGTACGCCATCGAGCGTGAGCGGGAGGGCATGCCCCAGCGCGAGGCCCTGATCGACGCCTGCCGCGAGCGGGCCAGGCCCATCGTCATGACCACCGTGGCGATGGCCGCAGGCATGCTGCCCACGGCGCTCGCCCTGGAAAAGGGCGCGGAGTTCCGCCAGCCCATGGCGGTCGCAGTGATCGGCGGCCTGATCACCTCAACCATCCTGTCCCTGGTGCTGGTGCCGGTGGTCTATGAGTTCGTCGATGACTTCGAGCGGTGGCTCAAACCCCGCCTGGCGCGCTTCATCACCCCCCGGGAGGCCCCTCGCCCCGCCGTGCCGGAGGACAGACTCTAGACTCTAAGTTTAGAGCTCGCCGCGCAGGACCCGGGCGAACTGCTCGGGATCGACATTGCCGCCGGACAGGACGAGGCCAACAGCCCCCTTGCCGGCGACGTCGATCTTGCCGGCCAGCAGGGCCGCCAGGGCCGCAGCTCCGCCGGGCTCCACCACCAGCTTCAGGGTGGCGAAGGCGTAGCGCATGGCCTCGGTGATCTCGCGATCGCTGACCACGGCCACCTCGGCCACGGTTTTCTGCATGATCGGGAAGGTGAGTTCGCCGGGAAACGGCGATTCCAGCGAGTCGCAGAGGGAGCGGCCGGTGGGCTTGATCACCTGACGCGCGCCAGCCTGCAGGGACTTCAGCGTGTCGTCGAAGCCCTCCGGCTCCACGCCGACCATGACGGTATCTGGGCTCAGGCCCTTGATGGCGGTGGCTAGGCCCGCCAGCAGACCCCCGCCGCTGATCGGCGCGGCCACCAGGTCCAGGCTTGCGCCCTGGGCCCGCGACTGGGCGACCATTTCCAGCCCCACCGTCCCCTGGCCTGCGATGATGTGGGGATCATCAAAGGCCGGCACGACCACAGAGCCCCGCTGGCCGGCGATCTCGGCGGCGATGGCCTCGCGGCTGTCGGTCAGCCGGTCATAGAAGCGCACCTCGGCGCCATAGCCTTTAGTGGCGACGACCTTCACCTTTGGCGCATCGCTCGGCATGACGATCAGGGCCGGAATCCCCAGCAGCCGGGCGGCCAGGGCGACCCCCTGCGCATGGTTGCCCGAAGAGAAGGCGACCACCCCGCGAGCCCGTTCCTCCGCCGTCAGTTGCACCAGCCGGTTATAGGCGCCGCGGAATTTGAAGGCGCCCACCCGCTGCAGGGTCTCGGTTTTCAGCAGAATCCGAACGCCTGCCCGTTCATTCAGGGCCGGGCTCTCGATCAGCGGCGTCTCAAGGGCGTGGCCGCGTATCCGGTCGGCGGCGGCCTGGATGTCAGCCAGCGTCACGGTCATTTGGCGAACACCATGGCGTCATCGGCAAACGCCTTGAACTCGAGGGCATTGCCCGACGGATCAAGGAAGAACAGGGTCGCCTGCTCCCCGGGCTGGCCCTTGAAGCGGACCTGCGGGGGGATGATGAATTCTGTGCCGGCCGCCTGCAGCCGGTCAGCCAGGGCCTGCCAGGTCTCCAGGCTCAGGATCACCCCGAAATGGCGGACCGGCACCTGCTCGCCATCCACGGCGCTAGTCTGTCGATGGCCGACCTCGTCGGGCGCCAAATGGGCCACGATCTGGTGGCCATGGAAATCGAAATCGATCCAGTCGGGGCTGGACCGACCCTCAGGACAGCCCAGCAGATCGCCGTAAAAGGCGCGAGCCTCAGCCAGGTCGCGGACGGGAAAGGCGAGGTGGAAGCGAGGTCGGGTCATGGATCTCTGATTAGCGGGCGTCCGCCCGTGGCGCGACGGTTTTAAGCCGCCCGCGCCCGTGCTTATGTATCGCTGACTCATAGCGACGGGTTGGGGGCGATGGACGATGCGTAAGTTTGCGGCGGCGGCCGGTGCGGGCCTGCTCATGGCTGGGCTTGGGGCTATGGAGGCGAGGGCCGCCGATCTGCTGGTTGGCGCCTATGCCCACGACGTCACCTTCATCGGCGAGGCGATCGGATCGGGCGCGCCAGGCCGCGAGGAGGGGATCGACCTGCATCTGGGCCTTCGCAGCGAGCCCATCGACGATCTGTTCAGCAGGCCCCAGCTGCACGCCTTCGTTTCCCTCAACAGCGAGGGGACGAGCAATTTCGTCGCCGCCGGCGCCTCCTGGCCCATCAGCCTGACCGAGCGCCTGTACGTCCGTCCCGGCCTCGGCCTGGCCTATACCGACGGGGAGGCCGGCCTGCCGCCGGTCAATGCGCCGGGCCTGCCGCCGGCCGAGATCGCGCGACGCCTGGAGCTCTACAACACCCGGATCGACTTCGGCTCTCAGCTGCTGTTCCAGCCAGAACTGTCGGTGGGCTATGAGTTCACTGAGACCATCGCCGCCGAACTGTCCTGGGTTCACATCTCCAACGCCCAGATTTTCCATCAGGGAAAGAACCAGGGCCTTGACGCCGCAGGCGTGCGGCTGATTTACAGCTTCTGACCGACCCCGGCCTAAGGGGGCCCTGAGCGTCGGTTCCACAATCGATCACATCCTCTCGCCGAGCCCTGTCGAAGGGCGGGACGGATCCGCCTGGCAGGCGGAAGGATCGTATCTCAATGGCCAATGTGACGGTGATCGGCGCCCAGTGGGGCGACGAGGGCAAGGGCAAGGTCATCGACTGGCTGGCCAACCGCGCCGACGTGGTGGTCCGCTTCCAGGGCGGCAACAACGCCGGCCACACCATCGTGGTGGGGGACAAGACCTACAAGCTCTCCCTGCTCCCCTCAGGCGTCATCCAGGGTAAGCTGTCCATCATCGGCAATGGGGTGGTGGTCGATCCCTGGTCCCTGCTGGACGAGATCACCCGCGCTCAGGGCCAGGGCCTGGATATCAATCCCGACAACCTGATCCTGGCGGAGAACGCCACCCTGGTCCTTCCCCTGCACCGGGACCTGGACGGCGCCCGCGAGGCCCGCGCCGGGGCCGGCAAGATCGGCACCACCGGCCGGGGTATCGGCCCGGCCTATGAGGACAAGGTCGGCCGCCGCGCCATCCGCTTCGCCGACCTGGCCGACCGTGAGGCCCTGGAGGTCAAGATCGAACGCCTGCTGGCCCACCATGGCGCCCTGCGCGCCGGCCTTAGGCTTCCCGAGGCGCGCCCTGAGGAAATCCTCGCCCAGCTGGAAGAGCTGGCCCCGCGCATCCTGCCCTATGCGAAACCCGCCTGGCGGATCCTCGGCGACGCCATCAAGGACGGCCAGCGGGTCCTGTTCGAGGGCGCCCAGGCGACCCTGCTGGATGTCGACCACGGCACCTATCCCTATGTGACCTCGTCCAACACCGTGGCCGGCCAGGCCGCGGCTGGCGCTGGCGTGGGGCCCACGGCTGGCGGCTATGTGCTCGGCATCGTCAAGGCCTACACAACCCGGGTGGGCGAGGGGCCGTTCCCCACTGAACTGAATGATGAGACCGGCCGCCTGCTGGGCGAGCGGGGGCATGAGTTCGGCACCGTCACCGGCCGGCCCCGTCGCTGCGGCTGGTTCGACGCGGTGCTCGTGCGTCAGTCCATCGCTGTTGGCGGGGTCCAGGGCGCGGTCCTGACCAAGCTCGATATTCTCGATGGGTTCGAAACCCTGAAGGTCTGCGTCGGCTATCGCCTGCATGGGAAGACGATCGACTACCTGCCGGCCGGTCTGCGCGATCAGGCCGCCATCGAACCCATCTATGAGGAGATGGAAGGCTGGAGCGAGAGCACCCGGGGCGCCCGCTCCTGGAAGGATCTGCCGGCCAATGCGATCAAATATGTGCGCCGCATCGAGGAGCTGATCGGCGCGCCCGCGGTGCTCCTGTCCACCAGCCCCGACCGGGACGACATCATCATGATGCTGGACCCATTTCAGGGATGATGGCGCCTCTGCGTAAGCGGTTCTTTACGGGCTGATGCCAGGGTGGGCTCATTGGAGAGCCCACCTGTGTTCAATGATGACCGCAAGCTGATCGACCGCATGGCGCCCGCCCTTCAGCGGGTGCTGGTCATTGATCCGTCCCCGGCTGGCGGACGCATGCTGGCTGACCTCATGCGCAGCATGATCCACTGCCAGGTCTGGGTCGCGCCCTCCGCGGGCAAGGCCATGGAGCTGATCAAGGGCGCCGACCCGCAGATCATCTTCATCGAACACGCTGAGCGCGGCGGGGTGGATGGCATCGAGTTTACCCGACGCCTGCGTCGCAGCGAGGCCAGCTGCCGTCAGGCGCCGGTGATCATGATTCTGACCCAGCCCACCGCCGCCACCGTCCTGGGCGCCCGGGACGCTGGGGTCCACGAGTTTCTGCGCAAACCCTTCACCACCGGCGACCTGCTCAAGCGCCTGGAGGCTGTGACCCTGCGGCCCCGCGATTGGGTCGAAGCTGTGACCTATGTCGGCCCCGACCGCCGGCGCTTCAACTCCGGCGACTATCAGGGCGCGCTCAAACGCCGATCCGATTCCCGGGCGACGCCGGAGCGAACGCGGATCATCCAGGCGGTGAAGATTCTGAAGTCCGCCGCCGGGGCCCTGGAGAGCGATCCCGCCCAGGCCATGCGCGCCATGAAGGCCCAGGGGGCCGATCTGCAGACCGTGGCGGTCAAGACGGGGAACATGAAGCTGGCGGCCGCCGCGGCGGACTTCCATCGCTATCTGGCCACCGTAGTGGACGCCCGCCGGCTGGATCAGGCCCAGATCGCCTATCACGTGGCCGCCCTGGCGGCCTTCGCCCCTGCGGAAGAGGGGGGGCGAAAGCGGGTGGCCTGATCGGCCGCTTGCGCCTCGGCTTCCGGTTTCAAAACCCCGCCTATTTCAAGGCGTTGAGATAGGTCGACAGGTCGAAATAGTCGCGCCAGACCTTGATCTGGCCGTTCTCCATTTCAAAGACGCCGCAACAGGGCAGGTCCACCGGCTTGTCCCCGACCTGGGTGCGGTCAAGCCGCTCGGCCACCACCTTGTCGCCCTGGGCCATCAGCGTCAGGACGTCCCATTCGGTGGAGCTCCAGTCCCGGATGAAGGCGGCGATGAAGCCACGGATCGCCGTGCGGCCCTGCACCGGGCCCGTCGGCATGTTGTGGTAACAGCCGTCTTCACAGAAATACCCGGCCAGCTCATCGGGATCGCGCCGTGACCAGGCGGCGATATTTCAGCATTGGCCTGGGCCATGGGCCTCTCCCCGGGTTGGTCGAACCTTTGGGGAAGGGTCCATGGCCCAGCTGATTTGAGCAAGCCCGATCAGACGTTGACCAGGTTCCGGTCTTCGGCGGCGGCCTGCATGGTCTTCTGCAGCTTTTCGAAGGCGCGGACCTCGATCTGGCGCACCCGCTCGCGGCTGACGCCATACTGACCGGCCAGTTCCTCAAGCGTCGTCGGATCATCCTTCAGACGCCGCTCGGTCAGGATGTGACGCTCGCGGTCGGACAGCTCGGCCATGGCCTCCTGCAGGAGGCCCATGCGCAGGCCGCGCTCCTCATTGTCGGCGATCACCGTCTCCTGGCTGGGGGCGGCGTCGTCGGCCAGCCAGTCCTGCCACTCGCTCTCGGAGTCCGACCGCAGGGGGGCGTTCAGCGAGGCGTCGGGGCCGGAAAGCCGGCGGTTCATCGAGATGACCTCCTCGTCCAGAACGCCCAGCTTGGTGGCGATCTGGCGGACCTGGTCGGGGTGCATGTCCCCTTCCTCGAAGGCGCTGATCTGGCTCTTGGCCTTGCGCAGGTTGAAGAACAGCTTCTTCTGCGCCGCGGTCGTGCCCATCTTCACCAGGGACCAGGACCGCAGGATGTACTCCTGGATCGAGGCGCGGATCCACCACATGGCGTAGGTGGCCAGGCGGAAGCCCCGGTCGGGATCGAACTTCTTGACCGCCTGCATCAGGCCGACATTGCCCTCGGAGATCACCTCGCCGATGGGCAGGCCATAGCCGCGGTAGCCCATGGCGATCTTCGCCACCAGGCGCAGGTGGCTGGTCACCAGACGGTGCGCGGCCTCGGGGTCCTCATGCTCCTGCCAACGCTTGGCGAGCATGAACTCCTCGTCCTTGGCCAGCATGGGAAATTTGCGGATATCGCTGAGATACCGGCTCAGGCCGCCTTCCGGCGACATGACGGCAAGCGTTTGCGCGGCCATGACTATCCCCTCTTGATGTGTGGACTGCCGGGCCGCCGCGCATGTGCGCAAGGTCCCTCCACCCCCTCAACCTCTCAGATAGGTATTGGGTTCTCGGGGCGGAAGGCCGCCGGGGAGGGCGGCTGGAAAGTCCCACTTGTGAACTCAGGTATTTGTACTCCGCGATCTGGGCGCAAGCAAGGCGGCGTCGGGGCTGCGGGCGCACCGAAAATCTCAGAGCGCCCCCAGCAGGGCTTCAAGCTGCGCCATGTCGGCCGGCAGGGGCGCCTCGAAGCGGAGGGGTTCGCCGGTGATCGGATGGATGAAGCCCAGGACCTGGGCGTGCAGGGCCTGCCGCGTCAGGCCAGCCTCGGCCATGGCCGCCCGGACGGCGGGCGCTGGACTGCCTGACCCATAGACGGCGTCCCCGAGGCAGGGGGCGCCCTTCGACGCCATGTGGACGCGGATCTGGTGGGTGCGACCGGTCTCCAGTCGACACCTTACCCGCGCCGCCGTCGGGCGGTCGGAGGGGCCGAACAGGGCTGTGGTCTCATAGTGGGTGATCGCCTCCCGCCCCCCCGATCTCAGGACCGCCATCTTCTTGCGGTCATGGGCCGAGCGGCCGAGCAGCGATTGCACCGTCCCTTTCCGCGGCTTTGGGGCGCCCCGGGTCAGGGCCACATAGGCCCGGTCGATGTCGTGGCGGAAGAACAGGGCTGAGAGGCCCTGATGGGCGGCGTCGGTCTTGGCGCAGACCAGGACGCCAGAGGTGTCCTTGTCCAGCCGGTGGACGATGCCGGGCCGGGCCACGCCCCCTATCCCTGACAGGCTGGCCCCGCAGTGGTGCAAGAGGGCGTTGACCAGGGTGCGATCGGGCGAGCCTGGCGCCGGGTGCACGGCCATGCCGGCCGGCTTGTCGACCACGACCAGGTGACGGTCCTCGAACAGCACCTTCAGGGGAATATCCTGCGGCTCCGGATCGGCCGCGACGACGGCGGGCGCCAGGACCTCATAGGCGCCGGGCAGGGCCTTGGCCGATCCGTCGCGCACGACCTGGCCGTCACGGCTCACCGCCCCGGCAGCGAGCAGAGCCTGGATGCGGGCCCGGGACAGGTCCTGGGCGAGGGCGGCCAGGGTTTTGTCCAGCCGCTGGCCTGCGGCGTCCGCGGCGACCTGCAGCACAAGCAGGTCGCCGTCGTCCTCGGCTTCAAGGATCGGAATCGGCGGGGCGCCGGGGTCAGAGCCCATGCTTGTCGGCGGCGCCTTCCTCGTGGCCCATGATTGAGCCGTCCTTGAACAGATATTCCCGCAGCTGGCCGTCGAACTGCTCATCATTGCGGCGGATCCATTCCAGGACCATGGCCGCGTGCTCCATCTCCTCCTTGGCGTTGTGCAGGAGGATGGCCTTCAGTTCGGGGTCGTCACAGTCATCGGCGCGCTGACGGTACCAGTCCACCGCTTCCAGCTCCTCCATCAGCGAGGCGATCGCGTAGTGGAGTTGGAGAGTCTTCGGGCTAAGCTTTTCCCGGGGGACGTGAAGGGTCTCACTGGCCATAGGCATCATGCTCCTGTCGCAAAGGCCTTCTATGCCACGCGGGCGATCATGGTGCGAGTTGGGGACAGTTCAGATGAAGATCGACAGACGCCGGGCCCTGGCCCTTCTCGGTTTTGGCGCCGCGACGCCGCTCACCGCCCGCGCCCAGTCGCCCTATGGCGGCCCGGTGGCCTTCGAGCACGGCGTGGCTTCTGGCGATCCCCTGGCCGATGCGGTCATCCTGTGGACGCGGATCACGCCCAAGGGCGAGGGCGAAGGCCAGATCACCTATGCCTGGCGCCTCAACCCGGTGGACCGCCGCGCTGGCGGGGCCAAGTCCGGGACCGGCGTCACGGGGCCGGATCGGGACTATACGGTCAAGGTCGACGTCACCGGGCTTGATCCGGCCAGGGCCTATACCTTCGAATTCGAGGCCAATGGGGTGACCTCCCCCATGGGCCGCACCCGCACCCTGCCAGTGGGCGAGACCCGTGAACTGGTCCTGGCCGTGGCCTCCTGCTCGCTCTATCCGAACGGCTATTTCAACGCCTATCAGGCCATCGCCGACCTGCCCCAGCTGGACGCTGTCATCCACCTGGGGGACTACATCTACGAATACGGGGGCGAGGGCTCCTACGGCATGACCTCCGCCGTCGCCGGGGAGCGTGCGCACCTTCCGAACCGGGAAATCGTCAGTCTGGCCGACTATCGCCAGCGCCACGCCCAGTACAAATCCGATCCCCAGCTGCAGGCCGCCCACGCCCGGGCCCCCTGGATCGTCACCTGGGACGACCATGAGACCACCAACAACTCGTGGATGGACGGGGCGGAAAACCACCAGCCCGAGAAAGAGGGCGACTGGGCGACCCGCAAGGCCAATGCGCTGAAGGCCTATTTTGAATGGATGCCGATCCGCGATCCGGCGCCCGGCGCGGCCATGACGGCCATCAACCGCAGCTTCCACTTCGGCGACCTGCTCAGCCTGATCATGCTGGAAACGCGGATCGGCGGCCGGGATGAACAGCTGGATTACGCCAAGAACCTACCGATGGTGGATGGCCAGGTCGATGTCGAGGCCTTCCGCCAGCTGCTGAACAATCCTGACCGACGGATGATGGGCGCCGATCAGGAAGCCTGGCTGGCCGGCGAGCTGGCCAAGTCCGTCCAATCGGGCCGCACCTGGCAGATTCTTGGGAATGCGGTGGTCATGGCTCGGATCATGATGCCCAGCGCCCGCTCCATCATGGGTGAAGAGGCCTTCGCCGCCGCTGTCGCCCGACTGCCGGCGGAGGTCGGGGGCTTTATCGATCGCATGGAGCGGATGTCGGCCCTGAACCTGCCCTACGGCCTGGACATGTGGGACGGCTACCCGGTGGCCCGTGAACGGCTCTATGACGCCATCGCCGAGGCCAACGCGCGGGTGGTCGTGGTGTCTGGCGACAGCCACGCCTTCTGGGCCAATGAGCTGTTCGATGATGAGAACGCACTGCGGGCCGTGGAGTTTGGCACGACGGGGATCACCAGCCCCGGCGCCGGCGACTACCTTACCGACGTTCCGGTGGGTGAACTGTTCGCCGCGGCGTCAAAGGAGGTCGTGTTCTCTGAACAGGCCGCCAAGGGCTTCGTCCTGCTGACTCTCACCCCAGAGGCGGTCCGTGGGGAGATGATCACAGTCTCCTCCATCGTCTCCAAGACCTATGAGACCGCCGTGCGCGCATCCTTCGTGGTCGAGGCGGCCGAGGGCGGCGGGGTTTCTGGCCTGAAGACCCTGACAGGCGTCTAGTCGGGGCGCTCCACCAGACGGCCGTTCTCCACCACCCGGTAGAAGCACGAGCGGAAGCCCACGTGGCAGGCGCCGCCGTCGCCCTGGGGCAGGACCTTGATCCAGACGCAGTCCTGATCGCAGTCGATCCGGGTCTCCACCACCTGCTGAACCTGCCCGCTGGTCTCGCCCTTGAGCCACAGGGCCTGGCGGGAGCGGCTGTAATAATGGGCCTGGCCGGTGGACAGCGTCAGGGCCAGGGCCTCGGCGTTCATCCAGGCGAACATCAGCACCTCGCCGGTCTCGGCGTGGGTGGCGACGGCGGCGATCAGGCCATTGGCGTCGAAGCGCGGGGCGATCACCTCGCCGCGCTCCAGGGCATGCTTGTCAGAAGCGGTGGGAAATTGGACGGACATGGGCAAACTATAGCCCTCCTTCCCGGGCAGGGGGAGATGTCGCCGCGCAGCTTGCGCCACCCAAGGGAGACGATCCGCCATGAGCCTCAGCCGCCGCGCCCTCCTGTCCGCCCTCGCCCTGGCCTCGCCCGCGCCCGCCTTCGCCCAATGGCCGTTCGGTCTTGGCCGGCGAGGCGGGCGGCGTCCCCGGGAGGGCCGGGCCGACTATGCCGGGTCACCCCTGCGCCAGCAGTTGGGGGACTGGCAGTTTGACATCGCCAAGGCCGCGGCCTCCACACGGTTGCAACCGGTGATCCGCGACGGCTACGAGGCCCGCCTCAATGAGGCGATCGGCAAGATGCCCGGCGTCCGGGCGATCACCGCGGCGGTGGCCGAGCCCGACGGCAGCGTCTGGACCCAGGCCTGGCGCGCCGATCCCGGACCGCTCCCAACCCGGTTTCACTGGGCCAGCGTGGGCAAGGCCTACACCGCCACGGCCATCATGCAGATGGTGGAGGCTGGCCAACTCGCCCTGACCGACACCCTTGAGCGGTGGGCGCCGGCCATGCCCAACGCCGCCTGGATCACCCTGGAGGATCTGCTGGCCCATACGAGCGGGCTCTACAGCTTCCAGGTCGACGAGACCTTGCGGGCGACCCCGGGCTACAAGAGCCCAGAACAGCTGCTCTCCGTCGCCGCCGGCCACCCGCCGTTGTTTCCGCCAGGGGCCAACTGGTCCTACTCCAACACCAACTATGTCCTGCTCGGTCAGATCATTGAGGCCGTGGACGGCAAGCCCTGGCATGAGGCCCTAGCGGAGCGGATCGCCGCGCGCCGCGACCTGGACGACACCGTGTTCATCGCCCCGCAGGGCCGCGTGGACGGCCTTGCCCCGCCGGCGCCCGCGGAGGCCGCGCCGGGGACGGCCGACGACATCTCCACCCCCTATGCGGCCGGCGCAGTGGCGGCCTCCGCCCTCGACATGGTGCGGTTCTGGCGCGACTTGCTGGCTGACAGGCTCACCGGGCCTGAGGCCACCCGGCGGCGCTTCTACCGGCTCCATCCGATGAGCGGCGTAGGACCCGGCCACTATGGACTGGGGGTGATGGTCAGCGACCTTTCGGCTGTTGATCTGTCGGCTGAGGATGTCTGGCTCGGCCATTCCGGCGGCCTGCCGGGCGCCAAGGCGATGGTCGCCTACTCCATGCAGACCCGGGCCTTCGTCGCCGTGGCTCTGACCGGGGAGGGCTCGCCCGAAGCAACCGCCAACCTGTTGCTGACGGATCTGCGGTCCTGAGTCTCAAGGACCAGATCAAGGGTCAGGTCGAGGCCTTCGACGCCTGGGCCAGGCCCTGGACGCGGCGCGCGCCCTGGCGGGCCGGCGGCTACGAATTTCTGCTGTTTGGCCTGAAGCAGGCCTGGGCCTGTCTGTTCGCCGGAACCATGCTGGTCCTGCTGGTGGCCACCAGCTTCTGGTGGCCACAGGACGCAGGTCTCGCCCGCTACGACTTTCTGGTGCTGGCGGCGGTGGCCTTGCAGGTCTTCCTGCTCGCCACCGGCCTGGAGCGGCCCAGGGAGGCCCTGGTCATCGCCATCTTCCATCTGGTCGGCACGGCCATGGAGATCTTCAAGACCGCCCATGGCTCCTGGACCTATCCGGAGGAGAGCCTGTTGCGGATCGGCGGCGTGCCGCTGTTTTCCGGCTTCATGTACGCCTGCGTCGGCTCGTTCATGGCCCGGATCATCCGGCTGATGGAGATCCGGTTCGAAGGTTACCCGCCGGTCTGGGCGCCCTGGATCCTGGCGGTGCTGGCCTACGCCAACTTTTTCACCCACCACTATCTGCCGGACATCCGCTGGGGCCTGTTCGCCTTCTCGGTCCTGATTTTCGCCCGCACCTGGGTGGTCTATCGCCCGGACGTGCGCGACAGACGCATGCCCTTGCTGGCGGCCGCCCTGCTGACGGCCTTCTTCATCTGGATCGCGGAGAATCTGGGAACCTACGCCTCGGCCTGGGTCTATCCCGACCAGGCTGACGGCTGGACGCCGGTCAGCCTGGCCAAGATGGGCTCATGGTACCTGCTGATGATGCTCAGCTTCGTCCTGGTCACCCTGGTCCACCCGCCGCGGCGGGCGGAAGCTTCCGCCTAGCGCTTATTGACGAAGTCCAGGAAGCGCTGGCGCAGGCTGTTGTCGGTCTTGAACACGCCGGTGAACTGGGTGGTGATGGTGCTCACATGGCGGTGGTGGACCCCGCGGGTGGTCATGCACTGGTGTTGGGCGTCGATCAGCACGGCCACGCCGGCCGGGCGCAGGCTGTCGGTGATGGCGTCGGCGATCTGCTGGGTCATGGTCTCCTGGGTCTGGAGACGCTTCGCGTAGATCTCCACCACCCGGGCCAGCTTGGAGATGCCGACGACGCGGTTGGTGGGCATGTAGGCCACATAGGCCTTGCCGAGGAAGGGCGCCATGTGGTGCTCGCAGTGGCTCTCCACCTCGATCTCGCGCAGCATGACGATGTCGTCATAGCCCTGCACGTCCTCGAAGGTCCGCGACAGTTCCTTGGCCGGATCGGCGCCATAGCCCTCGAACCAGTCGGCATAGGCGTCCACCACCCGCTTAGGCGTGTCGATCACCCCTTCCCGGCGCGGGTCGTCGCCCGCCCAGGCGATCAGGGTGCGAACGGCCGCCATGGCCTCTTCGCGGGTCGGGCGGGGAAGCGGCTCCAGGCCGGCAGGACCGTTCAGGTTCAAGTCGCGAGTGGGAGCGTCCATGGTCTGATGAGGCTTTCTCTGGTGCTGAGTTGCGCCGGGCCGACGGACCCGGGAGTGACGCGCGCCACCGATTTACGGGGGAAGACAGCGCGCGGACGCGCCCCCTGTCTTCCAGCCCGGGCGCTATGTATATGGTGGCCTATCCCGAGCGGGCAACCGTTCCGCAGCGTCAGTATGGTCTATGTCCCTCAGCCTCTATGACACCATGGCCCGCCAGAAGCGGCCCTTCGTCCCCGTCGATCCCCAGCGGGTGACGATGTATGTCTGCGGCCCCACGGTCTATAACTACGCCCACATCGGCAATGCGAGGCCCGTCGTCGTCTTCGACGTGCTGTACCGCCTGCTGCGCCACACCTATGGCGCCGACGCCGTGCTCTACGCCGCCAACGTCACCGACGTGGACGACAAGATCAACGCCAAGGCCCAGGCCGAGGGCGTCGATATCGACGTCATCACCCAGCGCTATCTGGACATCTACAACCGCGACATGGCGACCCTGGGCGCCCTGCCGCCCAGCTTCCAGCCCCGGGCCACCCAGACCATGGACGCGATCATCGAGATGATCGGCCGCCTGGTGCAAAAGGGCGCGGCCTATGCCGCCGAAGGCCATGTGCTGTTCAGCACGGAGGCCTATCCCGACTACGGCCAGCTCTCGGGCCGCAGTCTTGAGGACATGATCGCCGGCGCCCGGGTCGATGTGGCGCCCTATAAGCGCAACCCCGCCGACTTCGTCCTTTGGAAGCCCTCCAAGGCCGGCGAGCCGGTGTGGGACAGCCCCTGTGGCGCCGGACGTCCGGGCTGGCACATCGAATGCTCGGCCATGATCGAGCAGACCCTTGGCCTGCCCATCGACATTCATGGGGGCGGCAACGATCTGATCTTCCCCCACCATGAGAACGAACTGGCGCAAGGGGTCTGCGCCGCCCACGGCTGCGAGTCCGGCCACGGCGCCGACTATGCCCGCTACTGGATGCACAACGGCTTCCTGAACTTCGGTTCGGAGAAGATGTCCAAGAGCCTCGGCAATGTCGTCCTGGTCCATGACCTGGTGAAACAGACCCCGGGCGAGGCGGTGCGCTGGGCCCTGCTGGTCGGTCACTATCGCGCGCCCCTGGAGTGGTCTGGCGAGATGCTGGAGCAGGCGCGCAAGTCCCTGGACCGGCTCTACGGCGCCTTGCGCCGGGCGGCTGACGTCACCCCGACCACCACGGACCCGGGGGCGAAATTCCTGGCGGCCCTGGAGGACGACCTCAACACCGCCCAGGCCATGGCCGAGCTGTTCGTCCTGGCCTCGGCGATCGAGACCGGCGACGAGGCCGCCCGAGCCCAGGCCAAGGGCGAGCTTTTGGCCTCCGGCGCTCTGCTCGGTTTCCTGCAGGCCGATCCCGAGACCTGGTTCCAGGGCGGGGCCGATCCCGAGCTGAAGGCTCGGGTCGAGGCCCTGATCGCCGACCGGATCGCCGCCCGGGCCGCCAAGGATTGGTCACGGGCCGATGCGATACGCGACGAGCTGAACGCGCTGAACGTGGTGGTTATGGATTCCGCCGAGGGCGCCACCTGGCGGCTGAAGGAGCCGAGCTGATGATGGGCATGAACCGCAACACCAACCCCCTGGCCGCCAGCCAGCTGTCGCCCTCCTTCATGCCGGGCTTCGGGTTCGGCAAGCGCAAGGGGGCTGCGGGTCCCAAGGGCCTGAAGGTGGAGCATCGGATCGGCGTCCAGGCGCCGCCGGAAACGCTCTGGGCGCTGATCGCCGATCTGAACGCCTGGCCGGAGTGGAACCCGATCTACAGCCGGGCGTCTGGGGTCCTGTCCATCGGCGCGCCCCTGGAGCTAACCCTGGCCCTGCCAGACCTCCCGCCGCGCCACATCGAGCCGGTGGTGGTGGACTGGGTCCCCCACGAGCAGCTGCACTGGCGCACCAGCGTCGCCAGCGGGTTTGGGACCGCCATCCGCTATATCGAGATCGACCAGGTGGCTGAGCACGCCTGCATCGTCTCCAATGGCGAACTGTTCCAGGGCCTCTTGGGGCCCGCAGCGGCCAAGCGGGTCCAGCGGCCCTTGAAAAAGGGCTTCGCCGCCATGGGCGAGGCGCTGAAGGCCAAGGCCGAGGCCGCCTGGCGCGGCCAGGCCTGAATCCCCAGATCAGTCCCATGATTGACGATCTCTATTCCGCGCGCATCCTGAAGCTGGCGGCCAACATGCCCCGGGCCGGCCGGCTGGCTGTGCCGCACGGCACCGCCGAGAAGGTGGCCAAGCTGTGTGGCAGCCGGGTGGTGGTCGATGTCGTCGTCGACGGCGACCAGATTGTCGATTTCGCCCAGGACGTGAAGGCCTGCGCCCTGGGCCAGGCCGCCGCCGCGGTGCTGGGGACCCATGTGGTCGGCGCCAGCCTCTCAGAGATCGAGATGGCCCGGGACGCCTTCCGTGCTATGTTGAAGGACGGCGCAGATGCGCCAGTCGGACGTTTTTCGGATCTCTCCATGCTTGCGCCGGTGAAGGACTATCCCGCCCGCCACGCCTCCACGCTTCTGGCGTTCGAGGCGACGGTCGACGCTGTCCATCAGGCCCTGGCGCGAACTAGTCCCGCCGGCGCGGCTTGATTTGACCGCCCCCGCAACGTAATCGCTGCGAGCATTCGCAAGCCTGCGGCCGGCATGACCCCCTACGAATCCTGCGTCAGAGGCGCTCATCGCGCCTACAAGCTGACGCTCTCCCCTCTGATCGGACGCCATTGTCGCTTTTTGCCGACCTGTTCGGACTATGCGGCTCAGGCTCTGATCGATCACGGCCCCTGGCGCGGCTCCTGGCTTGCGGCGCGGCGGCTGTGCCGATGCAACCCCTGGGGCGGTTCGGGCTATGATCCGCCGCCTCCGCCGCCGGGCCGCTCCGATGAGCCGCCGGCGCGCAAATGGACGTGTGACACATGATCGAGCTCGTTTTCCCTGACGGTTCCAAACGGCCCTTCGAGGCCGGCGTGACCGGCCGCCAGATCGCCGCGGGCATCTCCAAGTCCCTGGAGAAGAAGGCCGTGCTGGTGAAGCTGGACGGCCAGCTGCTGGACCTGGAGCGGCCGCTGCACGCCAGCGGCGCCTTCCAGATCCTCACGAGGGAGGACCCCGAGGTGCTGGAGACCATCCGCCACGACGCCGCCCACGTGCTGGCCGAGGCGGTGCAGGAGCTGTTCCCTGGCGCCCAGGTGACCATCGGTCCGTCCATTGAGGACGGCTTTTATTACGACTTCGCCCGGGACGAGCCCTTCAGCCTCGACGACTTCGAAAAGATCGAAGCCAAGATGCGAGAGATCGTCGAGCGGGACGAACCGATCCGCCGGGAGGTCTGGGACCGCAATCAGGCGATCGAGCATTTCCGCGGCATCGGCGAGGCCTACAAGGCCGAGATCATCGAGGATCTGCCCGAGACCGAGGAGATCAGCGTCTATTGGCAGGGCGCCTGGAAGGACCTGTGCCTGGGTCCGCACCTGCCCTCGACCAGGCATGTGGGCAAGGCCTTCAAGCTGACCAAGCTGGCCGGCGCCTACTGGCGCGGCGATCACCGCAACGCCCAGCTGCAGCGCATCTATGGCACCGCCTGGGCCACTGAAGCCGATCTCGCCGCCTATCTGCAGCGGGTGGAGGAGGCCGAGCGCCGGGACCACCGCAAGATCGGCAAGGCCATGGACCTCTTCCACATCCAGGAAGAGGGCAAGGGGATGGTCTTCTGGCACGCCAAGGGCTGGACGCTCTATCGTGAGGTGGAAGCCTATATCCGTCGCCGCCTGACCAAGGACGGCTACGAAGAGGTCAAGACGCCCCAGATTCTCGACCGCTCCCTCTGGGAAGCCTCGGGTCACTGGGAGAAGTTTGGCGCCAACATGTTCGTCTGCGAGACCGCCGAGGGCGAGAGCCTGGCTGTCAAGCCGATGAACTGCCCGGGCCACGTGCAGATCTTCAATGTGGGCCAGAAGTCCTATCGCGACCTGCCCCTGCGCATGGCCGAGTTCGGCGCCTGCCACCGTTACGAGCCCTCCGGCGCCCTGCATGGCATCATGCGGGTCCGGGGCTTCACCCAGGACGACGCTCACATCTTCTGCCGCGAAGACCAGGTGGAGGACGAGACCAAGCGTTTCGTGCGTCTGCTGAACTCCGCCTATGCCGACTTCGGCCTTGAGCTGCACTCGGTGAAGCTCGCCCTGCGCCCCGACCTGCGGGCTGGCACCGACGAGGTCTGGGACATCGCCGAACAGAAGCTCGAGCGCGCGGCCCGGGCGGCGGTGAACATGGGGGTGGAATATCTGCCCGGCGAAGGCGCCTTCTATGGTCCCAAGCTTGAATTCCACCTGCGCGACGCCATCGGCCGGACCTGGCAGTGCGGCACCCTGCAGCTGGACTTCGTCCTGCCCGAGCGCCTGGAGGCCGAATATGTGGCCGAGGACGGCTCCAAGCAGCGGCCGGTCATGCTGCATCGGGCCATCGCCGGCTCGATGGAACGCTTCATCGGCATGTTGATCGAGAACTATGCCGGCGCCTTCCCCCTCTGGCTTGCGCCCACCCAGGTGGTGGTGGCGACCATCACCTCGGACGCCGACGACTTCGCCCTCGCGGCCGCCGCTCGGCTGAAGGCGGCGGGCCTGCGGGTGGAGACCGACCTGCGCAATGAGAAGATCAACTACAAGATCCGTGAGCACAGCCTGACCAAGACCCCGGTGATCGCGGTGATCGGTCGGCGCGAGGCCGAGGAGGGCAAGGTCGCCCTGCGCCGCCTTGGCTCTCAGGGCCAGGAAATCCTCAATCTGGAGGCGGCGGTCTTGCAGCTTGCCTCCGAGGCGCTTCCGCCCGATGTTGAACGGGAAGCTCGGGGCGAGGCGGGTTCGTGGGGATCCGCCGAGGCCATGGAGGCTGGATGAACGATATCGGCGCATCGTTTGTGGCGGTCGAGACCGTCCCGACGCCGCATGACGTCGCGCCCCGCGCGCGCCTTTCGGTGATCATGGTCGTCTATATGACGGGCGAGGCTCTGGACCAGAGCCTCGCCTGCGTCCTGGCCGATCCATCGGTGGATGAGTTCATTGTCGTCGATAATGGCTCTGACCCGTGCGAGGCCGCGCTGCTCGACGACGTCGCCCGCCGCCATCCGCAGATGCGTCTGGTGCGGGGCCAGGGCAATGTGGGTTTCGCCCGCGGCGCCAATCTGGGCGCTGAGGCGGCCACGGGCGAGGTGCTGATCTTCCTCAATCCCGACGCCTTCCTGCAGCCGGGCTGCGCCAGGGTGCTGGCCAGGGCCGTGCTGGATGGTGGCCCCCTGCGGCTTGTGGGGGGGCGCGTCCTGAACGCCGACCGCACCGAGCAGCGCGGCGCCCGCCGGGGCGAGATCACCCCCCTGGCCGCTCTATTGTCCTTGAGTGGGCTGACCCGGACCAAGGCCCTGCGGCGCTATGAGGTTCATTGGGAAAATGAGGCTGCGCCAGCCGCGCTCTGCCCGGTGCCGACCATTTCCGGCGCCTTCTTCGCCATCCGCCGGACCGGCTATCTCAGCCTGGGCGGATTTGACGAGGGCTATTTCCTCCACGTGGAGGATATCGACCTCTGCTGGCGGGTCCGCGAGGCCGGCGGCGAGGTGATGTTCCACCCCACCGCCGAGGTGGTCCATCTGGGTCACACCAGCCGCGCAAGCCCACTGAAGGTCGAACTGTCCAAGGGCCTGGGCCTGGCCCGCTATTTCCGCAAGCGCGCCCATGGCGCTGGCGAAGCCCTCACCGCCTGGCTGCTCTGGCCCCTGGTGGTGGGCGCAGCCGTCGTCCGGCCCCTCCTGTGGCGCCTGACCGGCCGGGCGGCTTAGGCTCCCACCTTCGGAAATCCGCCCGCCCGGCTGAGGGATGCCGCCGGCGGCTTGCCAAGCAAGCCCGCCATCCATTGGGCGGTCTCAATCAGGGCGTCGAGATCATAGCCGGTCTCAAACCCGGCCCGCTCCAGCATATAGACCAGATCCTCTGTGCCGATATTGCCGGTGGCGTCCGGCGCGAAGGGGCACCCGCCCAGGCCGCCGCAACTGGCGTCCAACACATCCACGCCCGCCTCAACCGCGGCGAAGGCGTTGGCCACGCCAGTATTGCGCGTATCGTGGAAATGGACCCGCAGAACCGCCTCAGGTGCCGCCTCGCGCACCGCATTAATCCGCTCACGGACGGTCCAGGGATCGGCCACGCCGATGGTGTCGGCCAGCGCGATCTCTGGCACGCCCAGCTCGCCCGCCGCCCGCGCCAGGGCGACCAGCTGGGCGGTGCTCACCTCCCCGTCGAAGGGGCAGCCGAAGGCCACGGAAAAGGTGACGCTCAGGGCCGGCCCGCCCTCGGTCTGCCGCCGCGCGACGATGGCGGCCAGGGCCTCCATCTGCTCGGCCGTGGTGGCGCCCTGGTTGCGCACGCCGAAGCCGTCAGTGGCGCAGACCACCACATTGGCCTCTGCGCAGCCGGCGGCCACGGCCCGGTCCCAGCCCCGGGCGTTCAGCACCAGGCCGATGGGCGAGAAGCCATCCGCGGGCGGCTGGGCGGCCATGATCTCTTCGGCGCCGGCCATCTGCGGCACGCGCCGGGGATTTACGAAGGAGACGGTCTCGATCCGCTGGGCGCCGGCGGCGCGCAGTCGGGCGATGAACTCGATCTTCTGGTCGGTCTCCAGCAGGACCTTTTCGTTCTGCAGTCCGTCCCGGGGGCCCACCTCGACGATCTGGATCTTGCGGCTCATGGGCGCGGCTCCTGGGCGGCAGGCGGCGGCGGGCGGGGGGCGGCGTTCTCGTAGATCCGAAGGCGCACCGCCTGGCCATTGGAATAGTTCAGCCCCGTCACCTGACGGACCATGCGTACCTCAAGCCCCCTGGCGTCCAGGGCCGCGCGGAAGGCGGCCTCCTCGGCGGCCTCCACCACGGCGGGGCGGAAGGTGGCGATGGCCTGGGCCGCATCGACTCCGTCCCCCAGAAGGGTGGGGGTGCCGAGCGCGAAGACCAGGCTCGGCTCGGCGTAGCCGGCCACCGCCACTGGAGACGGGGCCATGCCCTGCCGGGGCAGCAACCGCTCGGACTCCATGATCTTCGCCGTCCGGGCCGAGGACCAGAGCGGCGCGAGGCCCGGCGCCAGGCCTGCGGCCAGCGCTCCGTGGCCGAATACGGTGAGAGCCATGCCCGTCACCACCGCCCCGCGCGGCGCGCGATTGGCGAGCATGAACCCCCCCATCAGCCCCGCCGCGGCCAGCAGTCCGCCGGCGGCGGCCGCAGCGGTGACGTCGGCCGCCGCTCCGAACTGGGAAAGCAGCACAAAGCAGATCCCTGCCAGGACCAGGCCTGCAACCGCCGACAGCAGCGCCCCGGAAAGCCGCGCCCAACGCCCCAGGGGCGCCCCCTGGGCCGCAGCCGCCAGCCAGGCAAGCGCGCCGTAGAGCGGCAGGGGATAGTGAACCAGCTTGGTGGGGGTGAGCTCGAAGACGATCCAGGCCGGGATCAGCCAGCACAGGGCGAACCGCACCGCCGGCTCCTGGCGCCGCGTCCAGCCCACCGCCAGCCCCGCTGGAATCAACAGGGTCATGGGGAAGGCCAGCAGGCTCAGGCCCAGCAGGTGATAGCCTGGCGGCCCCCCATGGGTCTCGTGCCCGCCCGCCAGCTTGGGCGCCAGGTCCCCCATGAGCGCCGAGGTCCAGAAGGCGCCGTCCGTGGCCACCGTCACGGCCCAGGCCCAGGGGCCCACCACCGCCAACAGCAGGATCGGACCCCAGCTGAGGCCCAGGCCCTTCAGCCAGTCGATTTTCCGCTCCCAGACGACCAGGGCGATGACCGTCAGGGTGACCACCATCGGCCCCACCGGCCCCTTAACCAGGATGGCGCCCGACAGGCCAAGCCAGAACAGCAGCCGCGTGCGCCAACTGACCTCCGCGCCCCCCCGGGCCGCGCCATGGATTCGCGCCAGCGCGGCCATGGCCAGGACGATCATCCCGCACAGCACCGCATCAGTCTTGGCGATGAAGGCCTCGGTCGAGAGCAGCAGGCTTGAGGCCAGCAGCGTCCCCGCGATGAGGCCGGCGGGCGCCCCGAACAACGCCGCCGCCCCCCAGGCGCAGGCCGCCGCCGCCAGCATGGCGCCCAGCAGGGAGGGCAGGCGGTAGGCCCAGATCTCCCGGTCCTCCACCGCCGACACCGCCGACACGCTGATGGCCTGCAGCCAGTGGATGCCCACCGGCTTCTTGAACCTCGGCTCGTCCTGATAGCGGATGACCACGAAGTCGCCGGTTTCCAGCATCTGGGCCGTGGCCTGGGCGAATCGCGACTCATCGCGGTCGAGCGGCGGCATGGCGAATACGCCGGGCAGGCCGGCGAGCAGGGCCAGAAGAGCGGCGAAGACCGGGCCCCGCCAGCCTTGGCTCGCCCAAAGGAGACTGGACTGAAACGTCATGGTTGCGGTGATAGCACGATCTTTCCCAGGCCAAGTTTTCCGCTATTGAGGGGGATGCATCCAAGTCCCGACATTTCGGTGGTCGTCCCGGTCTTTGACGAAGAAGGCGCAGCCCCAGCCCTGGCCCGGGAAATCGCCGCCGCCTTCGCTGGCCGCAATATTGAGATCATCTTCGTCGATGACGCCAGCCGGGACGGGACCCTGGCCGCCCTCGGCGCGCTCAAGGCTGAGCTGCCGCAGCTGCGCGTGCTGCGGCACCGGAAGAACTCCGGCCAGAGCCGGGCGATCCGAACCGGCGTCATGGCGGCCAAGGCCCAGGTCATCGTGACCCTGGATGGGGACGGCCAGAACGACCCGGCCGATGGCCCAGCCCTGGTGGACGCTCTGATGGCCGGGCCCTCAGACCTCGCCCTGGTGGGCGGCGAGCGGACCAAGCGGCAGGACAGCCAGGCCAAGAAGGTCGCCTCGCGCCTGGGCAACGGCGTGCGCAAGCGACTGCTGGGGGACACGGCCAACGACACCGGCTGCGGCCTCAAGGCCTTCCGCCGCCACGCCTTTCTCGAGCTTCCCTATTTCGATCATATCCACCGCTACCTACCGGCCCTGATGCTGCGGGAGGGCTATCAGGTGGCCTTCCAGCCGGTGGGGCACCGCCACCGCCAGACGGGCGCCTCGAAATACACCAATCTCGGCCGGCTCTGGGCCTCGGCCTCCGATCTGCTGGGGGTCATGTGGCTGCAAACCCGGTCGCGGCGGCCTGGCGGCGTGGACGAGGTCTGAGGGGCGAGGGCGTCCCCCTGCGCCCGCAGGACGTGCGGACGCTTCCACCGGCCTGGACCTAGGGGTTAAGGTTGATCTGGGCCTTGTCAGGTCCGGGGGGAGATCCATTGCGCAATTTCGCCGCCTTTCCGCTGCTGGCCCTGCCGGTGCTGGTCTACAACCTCGTCGCGTTCACCCTGGACGGCGGCTTCTCGGCGGTGGACGCCCACACCCGGATGACCGAGGGGCTGTTCACCATCCGCATGGCGTCCAATGTGGATTGGCCTGTGACGCTGGGGGACCTGTTCCTGGCCGCGGCCCTGGTGGTCCTGTTCATCGAGCTTTTGAAATCCACCACCAGCCGCGGGGTGGCGATCGTCAATCACGCCCTGTCGATGATCCTGTTCATCATCTGCCTGATCCAGTTCCTGCTGGCGCCGGCCTTTGCGACCTCGACCTTCTTCCTGATCACCCTGATGGTGCTGCTGGACGTGCTGGCGGGCTTCATCGTCACCATCGTCGCCGCCCGCCGGGACATCGACTTCGCCGGCAACGAGGTTTGACCAGGGGCGATGCGGCCTCAGGTGAGGGCGGTGAAGATCAGGGTCACCAGGGTGATGTCGAACAGTCGGGTGGCGATGGCCAGCATGGAACGCACCGGGGCAGGGGCACAAAAGGTTAGCCTCGGTTAAGCAAGACCGGCGCCAGTTCGGAGGTTCGTGGATCTGTGGCCCTGTTTTTCGACGCCCAGTGGTTTGACGCCGCACTGGCCGAGCGCGGCTTGACCCGCCGGGTGCTGGCCGCCGCCGCCGGCATGAGCGAGGCCGACCTGGCCCTGGCCTACAAGGACCAGCGGGAACTGTCGGCCGACGAGGTGGGCATATTCGCCGAGATCCTGGGGGTCAGCCCGGCGGAAATCGCCCGGCAGGCCGGCATTTCCACCCCGGTTCCAGGCGCGGGGCCGGAAGGGCGGATTGCGGCGTTGGAGAAGCGGGTGGCGGCGCTGGAGGCCGAGCTCGCCCGGCTTAAGCGCTAGGTCCGCAAGACCTAGATGTCGGTTCGGGTCAGACCGCCCTTGCGCGCCCGGCGGTCGGCCCGGCCGGAATATTCGGTCTGGGTATAGGCGCTGCGGGCGGCGTTCAGGGTCGGCGGTCCGCCCCGTAGGCCGCGCTTCTGTTCGCCCTCGCCCATGACATGGGCTGTAAAGATGGCCGGGCCGCCGGCCGTGATGGTCGGCGCGGGCTGGTCGGGCAGGGTCTGGGAGACCGGAACCGGCAGGTTCGGATGTTCCTCATGGCTGCCGCCTTGCGCCTGATCGGTCCGCCGACGCAGCCGGCGCAGGCGGGCGACCTGACGGATGGGATCGACAGACGAGGACAAGCGCGCGCTCCTTCTGGGGCCAGGGCGCATCACCCTGGCGCAGCCATCCTTAAGGAACGCCCAAGGCGGCGGATTTTCTCAACGGGCGAGGCCGCCCGCCTACTCCTTCGAGGCCAACTTGTTTATCTGGGCCTGCATGGCCGCCAGCTGGTCCTGCAGGGCCTTGAGCGTGTCGTCGGAAGCGGGCGCCGGTTCGGGGGCTGCGTCGCTGCGGGGGGTCTGATCCTCGCCCTTGCCCGGCGGATAGGCGAAGGGGGTGAACATCTTCATCGCCCGGTCGAACATGGCCAGGTTCTGACGGATCTGGTCGTCATAGGCGCCCAGCGGCGTGGCCTGTCCCATCTGGGTGAACTGGCTGCGCATCCGCTCCTGCTGCTGGGCGAAGGTGGCCAGCGACAGCTCCAGGTAGCTCGGCAGGAAGGCCTCCATGGAGTTGCCATAGAAGCCGATCAGCTGGCGCAGGAACTGGATGGGCAGCAGGCTCTGACCCTGGCTCTCCTCCTCGAAGATGATCTGGGTCAGGACCGTGCGGGTGATGTCGTCATTGGTCTTGGCGTCATAGACCACGAAGTCGACCCCCTGCTTCACCATGTCGGCCAGGTGTTCCAGGGTGACGTAGGAGCTGGACGCGGTGTTGTAGAGCCTGCGGTTCGCGTACTTCTTGATGACGACGCGATCGCCGCCCTTCTTGCCGTCCTGAGTTTCGGGCATTGCGAATCCTCTCGTCTTTTCTGCGCGCGGCCTGCGCCGCGGCGGCTCTTTGCGGCGCAGTATCGCGGATGCGAGGGAAATCGCAAATCCCGGCGGGCCTGTGCGCAGTCTTGCCGAACAGCCCGTTCGTCCTGATAGATAGGCCGGCAACGCCAGGGAGATGAGGTTCTATGACCGAAGTGGTGATCGTCGCGGCCGCCCGCACGCCGGTGGGTTCGTTCAACGGGGCGCTCGCCAGCCTGCCCGCCCACGAGCTGGGCCGCGTGGCCATCAGCGCGGCCATCGAGCGCGCGGGCCTGACGCCCGCCGACATCGATGAGGTGATCCTCGGCCAGGTGCTGCAGGCCGGCGCCGGCCAGGGGCCCGCCCGCCAGGCCTCCATCGCCGCCGGCATTCCGGTGGCCGCCCCGGCCTGGAGCCTGAACCAGCTTTGCGGTTCGGGCCTGCGCGCCGTGGCGCTGGCCGCCCAGCAGGTGGCTGAAGGGGCCTCGAAGATTGTCATCGCCGGCGGTCAGGAAAGCATGAGCCAGGCGCCCCACGCCGCGCACCTGCGGTCGGGCCAGAAGATGGGCGACCTGAACTTCGTCGACACCATGATCAAGGACGGCCTGTGGGACGCCTTCCACGGCTACCACATGGGCCAGACGGCCGAGAACATCGCCGCCCGCTGGCAGATCACCCGGGCTGATCAGGACAATTTCGCCGTCGCCTCGCAGAACCGCGCCGAGGCCGCCCAGAAGGCCGGCAAGTTCGCAGGCGAGATTGCGCCGGTCACCATCAAGGGCCGCAAGGGTGACACCGTCGTCGACCAGGACGAATACATCCGCCATGGGGCGACCCTGGACAGCGTGTCGGGCCTGCGCCCGGCCTTCACCAAGGATGGCTCGGTCACCGCGGCCAACGCCTCGGGCCTCAATGACGGGGCCGCTGCCCTGGTGGTCATGAGCGCCGATGAGGCCAAGGCCCGCGGCCTGAAGCCGCTCGCCCGCATCGCCTCCTGGGCCCATGCCGGGGTCGAGCCGGAGATCATGGGCACTGGCCCCATCCCCGCCAGCCGCAAGGCCCTGGAAAAGGCCGGCTGGAGCGTGGCCGACCTCGACCTGGCGGAATCCAACGAGGCCTTCGCCGCCCAGTCCATCTGCGTGGTGCGCGAGCTGGGCCTCGACCCGGACAAGGTCAATGTGAACGGCGGCGCCATCGCCATCGGCCATCCCATCGGCGCCTCGGGCGCCCGCATCCTGACCACTCTGCTGCACGAGATGCAGCGGTCGGGCGCCGCCAAGGGTCTGGCGACCCTGTGCGTCGGCGGCGGGATGGGCGTGGCCATGTGCGTCGAAAAAATCTGAGCCAGGGGGGCGTTCAAGCCCTCGGCGACAACGGGAACAGGGAAGGAAACCTATGGCCAGAGTGGCGTTCGTCACCGGGGGCACGCGCGGGATCGGCCGGGCCATCTGTCAACGGCTCAAGACCGACGGCTTCCATGTCGCCGCCGGCTATTCCGGCAATGAGGCCGCCGCCGAGGCCTGCGCCCGGGAGCTGGGCATCATGGTGGTGAAGGGCAATGTGGGCGTCTTCGCCGACTGCCAGGCCGCTGTGGCCAAGGTGGCCGCCGAGCTCGGCCCCGTGGACGTGCTGGTCAACAACGCCGGCATCACCCGCGATGGCTTCTTCCACAAGATGGACGCCGAGCAGTGGTCCGAGGTCATCCGGGTGAACATGGACTCCCTGTTCAACATGACCCGCCAGGTGATCGAGGGCATGCGCGAGCGCGGCTGGGGCCGGATCATCAACATCTCCTCAATCAACGGCCAGAAGGGGCAGGTGGGGCAGACCAACTACTCCGCCGCCAAGGCCGGGATGATCGGCTTCTCCAAGGCGCTGGCCCTGGAGAACGCCCGCAAGGGGGTGACGGTGAACTGCATCGCGCCAGGCTATATCGACACCGAGATGGTGACCGCCGTGCCCGAAGAGGTGCTGAAGGGCATTATCAGCCAGATCCCTGTGGGCCGTCTGGGCCGGGGGGAAGAGATCGCCGACATGGTGGCCTTCCTGGCCGGCGAGCATGCGGGCTATGTCACCGGCTCGACCCTGTCCCTCAACGGCGGTCAATATATGGCAGGCTGACCGCCGGTATCGTCTCAAAAGCGCCCCAGTCGAACGGCATGTGTGATCGCCTATGATGAGCGCTCGACCCGTGCTGCCTTTGAGACTCCTCGTCGCGGCGACGCTCGCCGTCGCTGGGGTGGGCGCGGCTGCGCCAGCCATGGCGGCGCCAGGCTCCCTGCGTGAGGGTCTGTTCGGCGAGGGGCGCTATGACAGCCGCCGGTTCTCGGCTCCGCCCGTGGCCCGCTATGTGGTGGAGGATGGGCGCGCCTTCATTCTCGACCGCTCCACGCCCAGGCCCATGGTCAAGTTCGAGAACAGCGCCGAGGTCTGGGTGCTGCAGCCCCAGCCCGCGCCCCGGGGCGACATCATCTATAAGAATGATCTGGGCGAGCCGGTCCTGCGGGCCACCCGCCTTGGGGGGCTCACCGTCTTCACCCGCGAGCGGCCATCGGGCGCGGCTGCGGCCCTGGTGGCCGGGGCCAACCCCCTTCGCCTGCCGACCCTTGGGCCCGAGGCCCTGCTGCAAAGGCTGGCCCAGGCCAGCGCGCGGGCAAGTCGCGCCGCCCGTCGGCTGATTCCTTTCGAGGCCGACGCCTCCCCTGAAACCGCGCCGCTGGTGGCCGACGCCGCCATGGTCGCCGCCGAGGCTGTCGTCCGGCTGGCCGCTGAACCGGGCGGTCGTCAGACCCTCAGCGGGGTCGACAAGGTGACCCTGGTGGAAGGCCGCCGCCCTGGGGCCAGCCTGCGCGGTGGGGTGATCCTGATCACCATCACGCCCGAGGACGGCATGGCGGGCCGCCCGTCGTCGGAGCGGATCGCCGCCGCAGCCGGGGCCCGCTGACCCTTTGAGCCTCAGCCCTTGAAGCTGTCCTTGGCCGCCCGCACGGCGGCGAAGGCCGCGTGATCAGGCGCCCCCACAACCCCTAGCTTCGGCGCCAGCATGGGCGCTCGCAGGAACGGATTGGTCCGGCGTTCCAGCCCGATGGTGGTCGGCACGGTGGCCTCCCCCCGGCTGCGGGCGTCAAATACCGCCTGGGCCCGTGCGGCCACGGTGGGATCATCATCCACTGACAGGGCGAACCGGGCGTTGGAGGCGGTATATTCGTGGGCGCAATAGACGGTGGTCGCCTCCGGCAGGGCGGCCAGGCGCTGCAGGCTCGTCCACATCTGCTCTGGCTGGCCCTCGAACATCCGGCCGCAGCCCAGGGCGAACAGGGTGTCGCCGACAAAGGCGATGGCGTCGGCGGCGTCGTAATAGGCGATATGTCCCAGGGTGTGGCCGCCGACCTCAAGGACCTGAAAACGGGTCTCCCCCAGATCGACCACGTCGCCCTCAGTCACCTCCCGGTCCAGGGGGGCGATCTTGCGCACTTCTGCGGGACCGACGATCTGGGCGCCGGTGGCCCCCTGAATTTCGGCGTTTCCGCCGGCATGGTCGGGGTGCCAATGGGTGTTGAGGATCAGGGCCAGTTTCCAACCGGTCTTGTCCAGTTCAGCCAGGATGGCGGCCGCGTCTGGGGTGTCGACGGTGGCGGCGAGGCCCGTGGCCTCGTCCAGGATCAGAAAGCCGTAATTGTCCGACAGGCAGGGAAACTGGTGGACCCGCAGGGCCATGGGCGCGCCTCGTCTTGTTCGGGCCGCGGGACAGGGCCGCCGCCAAAGCTCTAGGATAGGATGTCGAGCCTCATCCTAACCTCCAGGGCCCATGCGTCGAGACATCCTTGATCTGCGCGCCTTCTACGCCTCCGACCTCGGCCGGACCGCGCGCGCGATGGTCGGGCGTAAGCTGACAGAAGCCTGGGGGGAGGCCCGGGGCCTGGACGTGCTCGGTGTGGGCTATCCGACGCCCTATCTGGGTCCCTTCCGGGACAAGGCCCGGCGGGCGGTGGCCGCCATGCCCGCCCAGCAGGGGGTTGAGATCTGGCCCGGCAGCGGCGGCGGGCTGGCGAGTCTTGTTCATGAGGAGGCGCTGCCCTTCCAGAACGCCCTGTTTGACCGGATCCTGGTCATCCACGCCTTGGAGGAAAGCCCCGACCCGCTCGCCCTGCTACGGGAGGTCTGGCGGGTCATGGCGCCGTCAGGCCGCGTCATCGTCGCCGTCGCCGCCCGGGACGGCCTTTGGGCCAATGCCGAGCACACCCCCTTCGGACATGGCCGCCCCTATAGCCGCCGCCAGTTGGCCCAGCTGATCGGCGAGGCCGAGCTCGAACCCGTCGGCTACACTCGCGCCCTCTATGTCCCGCCGATCTCCTGGCTGACCGGCCAAGCCGAGACCTTCGAGCAGGCCGGCTCCCGGCTCTGGCCCAGGTTTTCAGGCGTGGTGATGATCGAGGCGGTAAAGCAGACCTTCGCCATCAAGGCCAGGCCAGCGCCGGCCAGGGCCCGTCGGGCGCGTCCCGTCATGTCGCCGGTCCCGGCCACCCGCGACCCAGCCCTCAGCCCCCTCGAAACCGCCGCCGATATCAGCAAAGGCGCCTAAGGCGAAGGCGCCGCCCGTACATGACGCCCGACGCCCTTGGAGGCGGGCCCGGAACGTCCTAGCTTTGGACTCTGATCGTCCGGCGCAACGCCGGCCCAGCGGAGACCCGTCGCCATGAAGATGATCGTCGCGGTCATCAAGCCCAGCCGCCTTGATGCGGTTCTCGAAGCCGTCACCGAGGCCGGCGCCTCTGGCCTCACCGTCACCGAAGTGCGCGGCTATGGCCGCCAACGGGGCAAGACCGAGGTCTATCGGGGCGCCGAATACGAGGTGAAGCTCCTGCCCAAGGTCAAGCTGGAGATCGCCGTGCCGGCTGATATCGCCGATGCGGTGATCGAGGCCGTGGCCCGAACCGCCAACACCGGCAAGATCGGAGACGGCAAGGTCTTCGTGCTGGACCTGGAGCAGGCCATGCGCATCCGCACCGGCGATCGGGACGCCGCGGCGATCGCGGGCTGAAGCTAACATCCTGAGATAGTAGAGCCTTCCTGGCTCGCTTCGATGGAACGGTGATTTCTGGCGCCTCATCACCGCCCCTATTCGCCTTGGCATGGCCCCATTGGGTCCCGACTTCCTCCTCATTTGGGGGCCATTTCCGCTCCGAAATCGCCATTTTGGCGGCATTGGAGGGGTATTATGGACAGGCGATGGCTCAGTGCGGCGGCGATCGGGCCGCTGATCCTGGCCGCGGGCGCGGCTCAGGCGGAGACGGTGATCGGGGACGCGCGCACAGGCCCCTTGGCCACCGCCACCGCGGCGTCCGGCGCCCCGGATGATCTGCGCATCTCCAGCGCCGGCTCGGTGAAGCCTGCGGGCGGAAACGCGGTCACCCTCAACAGCGACAACGATGTGGCGATTGAGGGCGAGGTGGCCATCACCGACGCCAGCGACGCCACGGCCCTGCTGGTAGAGGGCGGACGCCGCGGCGACGTGGCCCTGTCTGGCGCCCTGCGGGTGGATGAGTCCTACGCCGCCGCCGACAGCGATTCTGACGGCGATCTGGATGGCGCGTTTGCGACCGGGTCCCGCCGCTATGGAGTCCTAGCCACAGGCGCCGAGGCTTTTCACGGCTCCCTCGTCCAGACCGCCGGCTCCATCACGGTGGAAGGAAATGATTCGGCCGGCATCCTGACGCAGAGCGCTGTGGACGGGTCGATTCGCGCCGGCGGCTCGATCTCCGTGCTTGGCGACCGAAGCTTTGGCCTGCGCGCGGCCGGAACGGTGGGGGGCGACGTGGTGACCCGCGGGGGCGTCACGGTCCAGGGCGCCGAGGCTGTGGGCGTGGCGGTCGACCAGAATGTGGGCGGCGCCCTGATTCTGGGCGGGCCGGTGACCGTCACTGGCTATCGCTACACGACCCGGCCGGCCGACGTGAGCAAGCTGGACGCCGACGACCTCTTGCAGGGCGGCCCCGCCGTCCGGGTCCGGGGAAGTGTTCAGGGCGGCGTGCTGGTGGACGCCCCGCCCGCTGACAATGATCCCGACAAGGCCGATGAGGATGGCGATGGAGTCGCCGACGCCGCCGAGACCACGGGTCTGATCACCAGCTATGGCCAGGCGGCGGCGCTGCAAGTGGGCGGCGGCGAGGACCTGGTTCTGGGCACGGTCAGCGGATCGGGGGGATTTGGCCTGGTGATCAACGGCACCGTCCAGGGTGTGGGCCTCTATGACGGCGTCCGCGGCCTCGGGGTCGAGCTGGGCGGCCAGGGCGCCGCCGCCCAGGTGACTGGCGGGATCAAGGTCGGCGGGGTGGTCTCGGCCGACGGGGTCCAGGCCGGCGCGGTGGGACTTCATCTGAAGTCGGGCGCCAGTGCGACGGTCCTGGCCAATAGCGGGACTATCCGGGGCCGGGCCGTATCTGACGCCGCAGTCGATGTCCGCGCCATCCAGATCGATGCGGGCGCGACCTCCAGCCAGCTGACCAATCACGGGACGATCTCGGCGGCCATCACCGGCGCCAAGGGCTCAGCCGCAGCCGTGGTCGACGCCGCCGGGACCCTGACCCTGGTGGAAAACACCGGCCTGATTAGCGCCGCCTTCGCGCCGGCCGCCGGGGCGAGCGTGGAGGGTCGCGCCATCGCGCTTGACCTGCGGGCCAACACCAGCGGCGTGACGGTCCGCCAGAGCGCCAACAGCGTGGCCACCGTTGTCCCCACCCTGACCGGCGACGTGCTGTTCGGCTCAGCGCCAGCGCGGATGGAGCTGCTGGCGGGCCAGATGACCGGCGCCTTGGCCTTCGGAACCGGCGCCGATGTGCTGACCCTCAATGGCGGGGCGACCTATACAGGCGCCCTCACCGACGCGGGCGGCGGACTGGCCGTCACGGTGGGTGATGGTCGCCTGACCACGACGAACACCGGGGTCCTCGCCCTGGACAGTCTGACCCTCGGCTCGGAGGCCGAGCTGGTCCTGACGGCTGACCCCACCGTGGGGACCGCCAGCCGGCTCAATGTCTCAGGTCAGGCGGTGGTGTCGCAGGGGGCGCAGATCGGTCTCGCCTTCACCTCGAAATTGACCGCGCCGGCCAGCTTCACCCTGATCCAGGCGGGCGATTTGCAGGTCACCGGCCCCCTGGATGACACCCTGCTGACGAACGGTCCCTGGCTTTATCGCACCAGCCTGCGGGTCGATGAGGGGCAAGATCAGATCATCGCCGACGTCCGTCGTCGCACCGCAGACGAGGCGGGCCTCACCGCCGCTCAGGCCGGCGCCTATGACGCGGTGTTCGAGGCCTTTGATCGGGACGCGACCGTTCGCAACGCTCTGTTGGCCAAGACCGACGCGGCGGGCTTTGGCGGCCTCTATGACCAGTTCCTGCCGGACTATTCCGGCGCGCTCTTTCGGGTCATCGCCCAGGCGCAGGAGGCCACGGCCCGAGGCATAGACGAGACTGAAGGGCGGCTGTCGCCCAGCGGTCGCCGGGGCTGGGTGCAGGAGATCGGCGTCATTCAGCGCCAGGACCTGGCCGGCGCCGCCGGCTTCGAGGCCGATGGCTTTGGACTGGCCGCCGGCGTTGAGGGGGCGCAGACCGATCTCGGGACCTTCGGCCTCCAGACCAGCTTCCTCAATGTGAATGTGGACGAGGACGGCGCGGCCGCGGCCGAAAACCTTAGCGGCTCAACCCTGTCGGCTGGCGCCTATTGGCGGGCCTCCGCCGGGGGTCTGCAGGCCTCGGCCGGCGCCACCGGGGGCTATGCCTGGCTGCAGGGAGAGCGAGCGGTGGTGGACCTGGACCAGGGTCTGTCGCGCACGGCGACCTCGGAGTGGACCGCCATCCTGGGAACCGCGCATCTGGCCCTGTCCTGGACCGCGGAGGCCGGCCGCTACTATGCGCGGCCCATGGTTCGTGCCGACTATGTCTATCTGCGGGAGGACGGCCGCACTGAGAGCGGTGGCGGCGAGGCCATCGACCTGGCCATCGATGAGCGGACGGGTCAGCAGCTGGCGGCCTTCGCCGGGCTGGCGCTGGGCGCCACCTTCGGCGACGCCGACGGCATGCTCTGGCGACCCGAAGTGACGGCCGGCTACCGCGCCCTGACCGGGGACGGCGCCGGCGCCACCACCGCCCGATTCGTCAGCGGCGGCCCGGCCTTCAGCCTGAACGCTCCGGAGCTGGACGACGGGGCCATGGTGGTGCGTCTGGGGGTGCGCGGCCTAAGCCGCCACTTTGACCTGGCGCTCGAGGGCGGCGGCGAACTGCGCGGCGACCACCAGGCCTATGACGCCCGGGTCACCGCGCGCCTGGCTTTCTAGGGCCTTGAGCGCGTTTTCGTCCGATAACCGGGTCCCACTTATCGGAACGCGCTCTAGTCAAACAGATCGCCCGTGGTCGCGCGCTCCGGCGCAGGCGGCCGCGGGCGTTCGCGGGTCAGCAGGAAGAGCGCGGTCTCGGCCCGCCAGTTTTCGATGGGCCGGGCGGGATCGATGCTGCGGGCCGGCTGGTCGGGGCTGACCGCGGCGCAGGCCTCGATCCGTAAGCCAAGCTCGGCGCAGAGCGTGGTGAAGTCCCGCAGGGTGCAGAGATGGATGTTCGGCGTCGACCACCAGGGGTCGGGCAGGGCCTTGGTTTCGGGCATGCGCCCCTTGGTCAGCAGGGCCCAGCGCATCCGCCAGTGGCCGAAATTCGGCACCGACACCAGCGCCCGGTCAGCGATCCGCATCAGTTCGATCAGCACATGGCGCGGCTCGCGCATCTGCTGCAGGGTCTTGGACAGGATGGCGTAGTCGAAGGCCTGGGTGGGGAAGTGATCTAAGTCCCGGTCGCCGTCTCCCTGCACCGCGGCGATGCCCTTGGCCAGGCAGGCGGCTACGCCGCTGGGGCTGATCTCCAGCCCCTGGCCGTCGACGCCCTTTTCCTGGGTCAGCAGCTCCAGCAGGTCGCCTTCGCCGCAGCCGATATCCAGCACCCGGGTGTTGGGCCGCACCAGGCGCAGGATCTCCTTGAAGTCCTCCCGAAGGGCGCTCACGCCAGACCCCGCCGTGAGGCCTGGGACTCAAAGAAGCCGCGCAGGGCCGAGTGCAATACCGGCTCCTCCAGGAAGATGGCGTCGTGGCCCTTGTCGGTCTCGATCTCGACAAAACTCGCTCGGCAGCCCGCCGCGTTCAGGGCGCGGACGATGTCGCGGCTCTCGCCGGTGGAATAGAGCCAGTCCGAGGAGAAGGAGAGCACACAGAAGCGCACGTCCCGGGCGCGGCGGAAGGCGTGGCCAACACGCCGTCATGGCTGGCGGCCAGGTCGAAATAGTCCAGCGCCCGGGTGATGTAGAGATAGGAATTGGCGTCGAACCGATCGACGAAGGAGGCTCCCTGGTGACGGAGATAGCTCTCCACCTGGAAGTCTGGCGCATCAAAACCCCAGGACAGGCCGTCCCGCTGCAGCTCGCGGCCGAACTTCCGCTGCAGGGCGGCTTCCGACAGATAGGTGATGTGGGCGGCCATGCGGGCCACGGCCAGACCCTTTTCGGGGCGCACCCCGTGCGCCTCATAGGCGCCGCCGCGCCAGTCGGGATCGGCCATGATCGCCTGGCGACCGACCTCGTGGAAGGCGATGTTCTGGGCCGAATGCCGGGCGGCTGCCGCAATACACACCGCTGAATGCAGCCGGTGCGGATAGTCCGCCGCCCATTGCAGCACCTGCATGCCGCCCATGGACCCGCCCACGGCGGCGAACAGGGTCTCGATCCCCAGCGCGTCGAGCAGCATGGCCTGGGCGCGGACCATGTCGGCGATGGTGATCACCGGGAAGGTGAGGCCAAAGGGCTTGCCGGTGGCCGGATCGATGGAGGAGGGCCCGGTGGACCCCATGCAGCCGCCAATCACGTTGGTGCAGATGATGAAGTAGCGGTCCGGGTCCAGCGGCAGGCCTGGGCCGATCACCCGGTTCCACCAGCCGGGCTTGCCGGTGATGGGATGCACAGAGGCCGCATGCTGGTCGCCGGTCAGGGCGTGACAGACGAGCACGGCGTTGGACCGATCAGCGTTCAACCGGCCATAGGTCTTGTAGGCGATCTCCAGAGGCGCCAGCGTGGCCCCGGAGTCGAGGCGCAAGGGGGCGTCGACCGGAAGGCGCAGAGTCCCGCCGTTGGTTTCGATGGCCGGGCTCGCAAGGACCGTCTGGCTCATGCCGCCTTGGACCGCCAAGCTCTGCGACTGTCAACCGCTTCGCGTCCGGGCGCGGTCGCGCTATGGGTTCGGCCCTGGGTTATGGAGTGGGAATGCAGCGGCTGATCCTCTTGCGGCACGGCAAGGCCGAGCGCGAGTCAATGAGTGGGGACGATCACGGCCGGCGCCTGACGGCCCGGGGTCGCAGGGACGCCCTGGAGGCGGGCCAGAGACTGGTCGATATGGGATTCGTCCCCGATCTCGCCCTGGTGTCAGACGCCGCCCGCACGCGGGAGACCTGGGACTCTCTGAAGCCGGTCTGCGCCGCCTGTGATGTGCGGTTTGACCCCAGCCTCTATCATGCGGAGGCCCAGACCGTGCTGGAGCGAGTCCGTGAGGCGGCGGAGGATGGCGGAACCGTCCTGGTCATCGGACACAATCCCGGCCTCCATGAGCTGGTCCTGCGGCTGCTGATCGAAGGCGGCGCCTCCAGCGACCTCTTGAACACGGCGCGCTCGCGCTTTCCCACCTCGGCGGCGGCGGTCTTCCTGTTCAATGGCCAGGGCCGGGCGGTCTATGACGGCCTGATGATGCCCCCGCGGGGAGGCTATGATTGACTAAGATCTACAAGATCCTGCCCCGGTCGGCCTGGGCTGAGGCGCAGGCGGCCGGCGTGTTCAATGGATCACCCGTCGATCTGGCCGACGGCTATATTCACTTTTCCACCGCCGCCCAGGCTCAGGAGACCGCGCGTCGCCATTTCGCCGGCCAGGCTGATCTAGTGGTGCTGGAGCTTGAGGCCGCCGAGTTGGGAGAGGCCATCGTTTGGGAGCCCTCCCGGGGCGGAGACCTGTTTCCCCATCTTTACGGCGCGCTGGAGACGGCCCGGGTGCGGGCGGTGCATGAGGCGCCGCTGGGCCCGGACGGCGTCCCTCGCCTGGAAGGCCTGACATGAGCCTTGTTCACGATCTGGCGGCCGGCGCCCTGCGCGGCCTGGATCCCGAGGACGCCCATGGCCTGACCATACGCGCCCTGCAGGCCGGGCTGGGCCCCAGGCCCCGGGGCCCCGGCGACCCGATTCTGGCCATCCATTTCGCCGGGCTCGACCTGCCCAACTGCCTCGGTCTGGCGGCGGGCTTCGACAAGAACGCCCAGGTCTATGGCCCCATGCTGGCGGCGGGCTTCGGCTTTGTGGAATGCGGCACGGTCACGCCCCTGCCCCAGGCGGGCAATCCGCGTCCCCGTCTGTTCCGCCTGACGGAAGATCAGGCGGTGATCAACCGGATGGGCTTCAACAATGAGGGCCTGGAGGCCTTCGCCGGCAGGCTGGCCCGTCGCCGCGACGGGGTGGTGGGGGCCAATATCGGCGCCAACAAGGATTCCGAGGATCGGGTCGGCGACTATGTCATCGGCCTGCGCCGGCTGTGGGGGCTGGCCTCCTATTTCACCATCAACATCTCCTCGCCCAATACGCCGGGCCTGCGAGCCTTGCAGACGAAGGACGCTTTGGAAGAGCTGCTTGGCCGCCTAGGCGAGGCCCGCGACGCCCTGCCGCCTGAGGGCAAGGTCCCCATGTTCCTGAAGGTGGCGCCCGATCTGGAGCCCGCCGAGGTGGAGGCCATCTGCGACGTGGTGGCGGCTGCTGAACTGGACGCGGTGATCGTCTCCAATACCACCATCTCGCGTCCGCCGCTGAAATCCTCCGACGGCGGCGAGGCCGGGGGCCTGTCAGGGGCGCCGCTCATGGACCTGTCCACCCAGACCCTGCGCCTGTTCCATCAGGCCGCGGCGGGCCGCTTTCCCCTGGCCGGGGCCGGCGGAGTCCGGTCGGGGGCTGACGCCTACGCCAAGATCCGCGCCGGCGCCTGTGTGGTCCAGCTCTATTCCGCCCTGGTGTTTTCGGGGCCGGGCCTTGTGGGGCGGATCAAGGCCGATCTGGCCGCCCGGCTGCGGGCCGATGGCTTCTCCTCCACCGCCGATGCCGTGGCCACCGCCTGACCCGCTGGGGCCCTGGCGCGCCGGGACCAAGAGCCGCGTTGCCGAAAGGCCCCGGGTGCATTAACGGACAGGCATGGTGGAGCCCTCCTCGCCACCGCAGCCCTCAGGCTCCCTCCGACGCGGCTTCTTCTGGCCGGGCGGCCTTTCGGCTCGCCTGCTGATCCTCACCAGTCTGTTCGTGCTGTTCGGCGGCGCCCTGGTTGTGCCTCCGACCCTGGCGGCCTTCGAAGAGCAGTGGCTGCTGGACCGGGTCAGGGCCGCCGAACTGGCCTCCCTCGCCACCGAAGTCGCCCCAGATGTGGTGGTCAGCGAGCAGCTGTCCTCGGACCTGCTGGAGGTGGCTGGGGTGGAATGGGTGGCCATCCAGAGCGATGGGGTGCGTCGGCTGGTCCTGCGGGGCTCCAACTTGAATCGCACCCCCTATCTGGTGGATCTGCGCGACCAGGCGGTCGCCTCCTGGCTGGCGGCCCCGTTTCAGACCCTGTTCGGCGGAGAGGGGCGCATGGTCCGGGTGGTGGCCGAACCCCGTTTTCGCGACGCTGAGTTCATCGAGATCGTCGCCCCCGACGCCGAACTGCGCCAGGAGCTGACCGCCTATCTCTGGCGGCTGATCGCGGTGACCGCCTTCGTCTCGGCCATGGCCGGCGGTCTGGTCTATCTGTCGCTCAACCTGTTTCTGGTGCGGCCCATGCAGCGGATCACCCGGGGGATGGAGCTGTTCCGGGCCGATCCCGACGACCCGCGGGCGAGCGTCAAACTGTCTGGCCGCCGGGACGAGATCGGCCGCGCCGAGGTGGAGCTGGCCCTGATGCAAGGAGACCTGCGGGCGGCGTTGAACGCCCGGGCCCGGCTGGCGGCCCTGGGCGAAGCGGTGGCGAAGATCAATCACGACCTGCGCAACATGCTGACCAGCGCCCAGATCGCCTCGGAGCGGTTGGCGGCGTCGGCTGACCCCGATGTCAGCCGCGCCCTGCCCAGGCTGGAACGGGCCTTGGACCGGGCGGTGAAGCTGGCCTCCCACGTTCTGGCCTATGGCAAGACCCAGGAGGCCCCGCCAGAGGCCCGCCCGGCGCCGGTGGCCGAGGCGGTGGCCATGGCCGCGGAGGAGGCGCGCCTGAGCGAGGACGGGGTGCGTCTGGCCTCAGCCCTTTCCGAGACCGACCAGGTGCTGGCCGATCCCGACCAGCTGCACCGCATCCTGGTCAATCTGATGCGCAACGCCCGCGAGGCGATTGAGCAGCAGCCGGGGCGCAGCCAGGGCGTCATCACCGTCAGTCTGGTTCAGGCCGAAGGCGAGAGCCGACTGCGCCTGGCCGATGATGGGCCAGGGGTGCCGGCCCGGGTGCAGGAGCATCTGTTTGTGCCTTTCAGCGGGTCTGGACGGGCAGATGGGGCGGGTCTGGGGCTGGCCATCGCCCGGGAGCTGGCCCAGGGCCATGGCGGAGATCTGACCCTCGCCGCCACCGGCCCTGAGGGCTCGGTTTTCGAACTTCGGCTGCCGGGGGTTCCGGCGGCGGTCACCCCGGCCCCGGCGCCCCGGCGGCCGCGCAAGGCCGCGGCGGCCAAGCGCGGCGCCTGACCCCTCAGAAACCCCGGGCGACGCCTTCCCGGCGGGGATCGGCGCCGCCGTCCAGGCCGTCTGGCGTGACCATGAACCCATGCAGGCCCGAACCTTCGCCGCCAACCGAGGTGAAGGTCACCCCGCGGGCGGTCAGGCCTTCGATAACGTCGGGGGCGAACTTGTCCCCCTCGGCCGCATAGGAGGTCCCCCGGGCGATCAGGTTGGGCAGGGCGAGCGCCTCCTGCACCGGCAGTTTCCAGTCCAGCATCCCGACCAGGGCCTTCAGATTATAGGCCAGGATCGAGGTCCCGCCTGGGGAGCCAACGGCGCCCAGGAGCTGGCCCTCGGAGTCCAGGATGATGGCCGGAGCCATGGAGGAGCGGGGCCGCTTGCCGCCGGCGATGGCGTTGGCCGCTGGCGTGCCGTCGGCGTTGACCGGCGCGAACGCGAAGTCGGTGAGCTGGTTGTTGAGGAAGAAGCCCCCGACCATCCGGCCTGAGCCGAAGATGCTCTCCACCGTGGTGGTCATGGATACGGCGTTCCCCTTGGCGTCCACCACCACGAAGTGGGAAGTGCCCGACACCTCGCGAGTGGTGTCCGGCGCGCGCACCCCGGCGCCCTTGGGCGTGCCCGGCTGAGGCGCCGGGCCGGCGGTGGGGCCGATCAGGGCGGCGCGGTCGGCCAGATAGGTCTTGTCCAGCAAGCCCTCGGTGGGGACGTCCACAAAGTCAGGATCGCCCATGTAACGGTCGCGGTCGGCGTACATCAGGCGGCTGGCCTGGGTGAACAGGTACCAGCCCTGGGCGGTGTTGGGATGGTCGCCGATGGCGGTGTTTTCCAGGATGCCGAGGCCTTCCAGCACCGCAGGTCCGCCGGACGGGGCGGGCGGGGTGCAGACCACATAGATGCGGTATGGCCGGCACAGGGCCTCTGACTTCTTCGGCTCATAGGCCGCCAGGTCGGCCAGGGTCATGACGCCGGGCAGGTCGCCCTCGGTGACCCTGGCGACGATGGCCTGGGCGATCTCGCCCTCCAGGAGGGCGTCGGGCCCCTCGGCGGCGATCTTGCGCACGGTGGCGGCGTAGGCGGGGTTCTTCAGCCGGTCGCCGGCCTGATAGCGGGCGCCATCGGGCTTGGTGAAATAGGCCATGGCGTCGGGGGACTTCGCCTGGGGCGCGCGGCCGACGATCATCTCGGCCAGGCGGGGGCTGACGATGAAGCCCTCATCGGCCAGACGCTCGGCGGCGCCGAACAGCTGACTCCATTCCAGGTTTCCATGTTCGGCCTGGGCCATGTGCAGCATGGCCACAGCCCCCGGAACGCCGGTGGAGCGGCCGCTGAGCAGCACCTGGAAGAAGGGCAGGGGTTTGCCGGCCTCGTTCAGGAACATGTCCGGTGTGGCCGCGGCCGGCGCGGTCTCACGGCCGTTATAAGCGCTGACGGTCCCGGTCTCGGCGTCGTAATGCACCAGGAAGGCGCCGCCGCCGAGGCCCGAGCTCTGCGGCTCCACCAGGCCCAGCACCGCCTGGACGGCCACGGCGGCGTCCACCGCTGAACCGCCAGCCCGCAGAACCTCCAGCCCGGCTTCAACCGCCAGGGGATTTGCCGCGGCCACCATCACCTGTCCCTGGGCGGCGCTGGCCTGGGGCGGGGACGGGGCCTCTGAAATCTGGGACAGGGGCGCGCAGGCCGCCGCCAGCAGAAGCAGGGCCGGGACCAGGGGGCGGGCGAGGCGGGCGAGGGGACGCGACAGGGAGGAGGACACAGGGCTCCTGGGACTGGCTTGGATCATGGCGCCACCTTAGCGGGGATAGCGTGGACAACAACCATCGCCCTGTGTCACCCAGCCAGAAGGGAGATCCTGCCGCCATGACGTCATCCGCCGCCGACCCCGAGATCAACCGTCTGGGCGTCGCCCGGCCCGGCCCCCGCAACCTGATCACCGACGTGCCGGGCCTGAAGGTGGGCCAGGCCCATGACGCCCTCGTCCGCACCGGCGTCACCGTCATCCTGCCGGACGACCGCGCCGTGGCCGCCTGCGACGTCCGGGGCGGGGGCCCCGGCACCCGGGAGACCGACGCCCTGGACGCGCACAATCTGGTCGAGGCCATCGATGCGGTGGTGCTCTCAGGGGGCTCGGTCTATGGCCTGGCCGCGCCGGACGGCGTCTGCGCCTGGCTGGGCGCGCAGGGGCGGGGCTATGGCCTGATCACCAATCCCGCCGTACCGCCCTCGCCCGTGGTGCCCGCCGCCATCCTGTTCGACCTGGCCAATGGGGGCGACAAGGCCTGGGGTGAAACCCCTCCCTATCGCGCCTTGGGCCGGGAGGCGGCCCTCGCCGCGGCCCTCGACTTCGAGCTAGGCACAGCCGGGGCGGGCTACGGCGCCATGGCCGGCCAGCTCAAGGGCGGGACGGGCTCGGCCTCGGCGGTCACCGCAGACGGCTTCACCGTGGGCGCCGTGGTGGCGGTCAACAGTTTCGGCGCCGTCACCGCCCCTGGCGGACGGACCTTCTGGGCCGCGCCCTTCGAGATGGAGGACGAGTTCGGCGGGCTGGGGTCGGCCGGCCTCAACGGCGCAGGCGACGACTGGGGCCTGGCCAAGGCTGACCCCCAGGCCCGCACCAACACCACCATCGCCTGCGTGGCCACAGACGCCATCCTGACCCCCGCCCAGGCCCGTCGGGTGGCCGTCATGGCTCAGGACGGCCTGGCCCGCGCGATCCGGCCCATCCACGCCCCCTTCGACGGGGACGTGGTCTTCGCCCTGTCCACCGGTCAGATCCCCCTGGGTGAGCGCCCAGACTTCCAGATCGCCCGCCTGGGCGCCCTGGCCGCCGACGTCCTCGCCCGGGCCGTGGCCCGCGGCGTCCACGCCGCTGCGCCCTGGCCCGACGCCCCGGTGCGCTGCTGGCGGGACCTTGCGTGAGGGCCGTTAGCGACCTTCTGCAGGGAAATCGCATTTCCCCCATTCGCCGGCTTGAACTTTCCCAAAAGGCCGACTAGGTTCCGCGCCCTTGCCGCAAGGCACTGCGCGCCCGTAGCTCAGCTGGATAGAGCATCAGACTACGAATCTGAGGGTCGGACGTTCGAATCGTTCCGGGCGCGCCATTTTCTCCAATAAAATCAACGGATTATTCTCTCGATCGGATTCCTCCCCAACCTAAGAGTACCTTTAGGTTGGGGTCTAGGTTGGGGTTTGGCCCAAAGTGGCTTCGCGTGATCGTCATTTTTGCGATTTCGCCGACGATTGTTCGATCGTCTTCGAGCGGAGCAATTGCGGCTCTGAGGCGGACGGCCAGCTTCCGATGTGTTCGACAACCCATTCCAAATTTCTGTCATGTCCTTGACGGGCCTACGAGGAGCTGGACCATCGAACGCATCGGGACATCATGTGCCAGAGCGCTCCGAAGGAGACGGCGTTGAAACCACCTCGGCCCCACGCGACGGCGCCTGGAACCCTGGCGTACGGAGGTGGGGCGACCGCAGACAACTTGCACGACGCTGACGGAGCCAGGTGGCTCGCCTTCGAGAAGGAGTTCTGTGGTCGTAGGTTCGACGGCCTGCAGCTGCCAGGTGATCGTCTCCACCACGCCCTCCTCGAGCCCGTGCGACGTGGCGATGCAGATGCGTTCGCCGACGCGCGGCGGGCTCACGAGCTCGAAGTCCCGGGCGGGCCCGTCCGGGCCCTCGATCCAAACTCTGACGCGCATGTCTGCGCTCGCCCTGGTGGGTTCCTCTCGCCTGTCCGTCTCAGGTGTGGGTGATCAACGGAACGCCCTGTTCTTCGTTGCGGCCGGGGAGGACCATCACCCGCCCGCCGGCCTCGCGGAACACCAGGTCGAGGCGACGGTCACCAACGGGTAGGTTCTCGAGCCGGAGTTCGCCGATGCCCAGGGGCAGCCGTGGCGAGCGCACGTGGAGCTCGTCACGCCAGCCGTCCACGTGCAGGCCAAGGCAGGCCTGCAGGACGCCGAACACGGACGCCGCAGCCCAAGCCTGCGGCAGGCAAGCGACGGGATAGGCGACCGGGGGCTCGCCGGCATGGCGCGGGAAGCCGCAGAAGAGCTCGGGCAGGCGCATGTCGAAGTGCACCGCCGCCTCAAACAGCGCCGAGAGCAGGCGCGGCACGGCGTCAGCGCCGCCATAGCGCCGAAAGCCTATGGCGCAGAGCGCGGTGTCGTGCGGCCAGACCGAACCGTTGTGGTAGGACATGGGGTTGTAGCGCGGCTGGTCGCTGGCCAGGGTACGAAGACCCCACCCGTTGGTGAAGCCTGGGCCCAGAAGGGTTCGCATCACCGCCTCGGCGCGCTCGGGCGAGGGCAGGCCGACGAACAGCAGGTGTCCGGCGTTGGAGGCCTTCACTCGGCAGAGCTGGTTCTCGCCGTCGAGGGCGATGCCGTAGTAGCCGGCCTCCGGCATCCAGAACCGCGATTCCACCGCCTCTCGGATCTGCTCGGCCCGGCGACGCCACCCCTCGGCGTGGTCGCGGTCGAACCGCGTGGCCGCGAGCCGCGCCATCCCGCAGTAGGCGGCGTAGGCGTAGCCTTGCACCTCGACCAGGGCGATCGGCCCGTCGGGCGTTCGGCCGTCCGCATGGAAGATGGAGTCGTGGCTGTCCTTCCAGCCCTGGTTCAAGAGGCCCGTGTCCACCCCGCGTGCGTACCGGATGAGGCCCAGCGGGTCCGACTTGGCGAAGCTGTCCATCCAGCCGGTGGCGGCCAGGAGCGCCGGCCAGATCTGGTCCAGGAAGGCGAGGTCGCCGGTCCGCTCCGCGTAAGCCGCCGCCAGCGCGACGAACAGGCAGGTGGTGTCGACGCCGCCATAGTAGCGGCCGAACGGCACCTCGCCTTGTGCGGCCATCTCGCCGCGTCGGGCCTCGTGCAGGATCTTGCCCGGCGCCGCGTCCCGGAAGCTCGAGTGCTCGTCGGCCTGGGTCGCCGCGAGGTAGGCCAGCACCCCCTTGGCCAGGCTCGGATCGAGCCAGAGCAGCTGCCAGGCAGTGATGATCGCATCGCGGCCGAAGGTCGTGGAGAACCAAGGGATGCCGGCGTAGGGGTAGGGGCCGGTGGCGAGGTCCGTGGTGAGCAGCGCCAGGTCGGCCCGCGACTTGTCGAGCCAGGCGTTGAACAGCCGCCCAGAGGTGTGGACCCGGCCGCCGCGGCGCAGGCGCCGCCGCATCGCGGCCTTGGCCAGCAGGCTCGCGCGCCGGAAGCGCCGCGCGGCGGGCGGCGGTCCCCCCTCCGGCCCCACCTCGAGGTAGACCTCCTTCGGCGTTCGCGGGTCGAGCTCCAGGCGGATGCTGGCGTGATGGGCGTCGAGGTGCGTGGGCCGCTCCGAAAAGGCGATGACGCAGTCGCGGCGGTTCCCATCGAGCCCTTCGTACTCGAACTTGACCCCCATCGGCAGGACCGTGGGGGAGGCGCGGCGGCCACGGTGTGCACGCGTCTGGCCGCGGACCTCGAACATGTCCTTGAAGTCGGCATCGAAGCTGAAGTCGAGCGGCAGCGTGGCCGGAGCGTCTCCGTAGTTGACGCACCGGATGCGCTCGAAGAGCCGTCCGTCCCAGATCAGCCGCTTACGCTCCAGGTGCACCACGCCTTCCGGCGTCGTGACCGCGCCGATCGGCGTGAGCGGCCGATTGGTCGCGTTGGCGGTGAAGATGACGTTGTCCCGACCCACGGCGCTGCTCAGCAAGGCAGGGGCGCTCCCGTCGAGCCGCAGGGTCAGGCGGGAGAGCTGCCGCGTGTCGTTGTGGAAGAGTCCGTCGGCGACCCCGTGGATGTCGCCGAACGCGTCGCAGACCAGGAAGACGTCGCCTTCCTTGAGGGTGAATAGGCGGTCGGGCGCGCGCCGCTCACGCTCGCTCGCTGCCTCAAAATGCGCCTCCGGCGCAAGCGCCAGGTCGTCCATGCTTCGTCCCCCCGCTTCCTCACGCGGCGACGGCTTTCACTTGAGCCGCCGCGCGCGAGACCGGACCAGGCTCGGGCTGGCGCAGCCCGTCGTAAAGCGTGGCGTAGTGGCGCGCCATGGTGAGCGCGGAGAAGCGGGTCTCGAAACGTGCGCGCACCCCGGTCCGCCGCAGCTCGCCGATGCGGCCGACGGCGGCCACGGCCGCGTCCAGGTCCTCGACGATGAAGCCCGTGACGCCGGGCTCCACCACCTCCGGCACCGAACCGCAGTTCCAGGCGATGACCGGCGTGCCGCAGGCCATGGCCTCGATCATCACCAGGCCGAAGGGCTCGGGCCAGTCGATGGGGAAGAGCAGGGCGTCGGCCCCGCCCAGGAAGGCGGACTTCTCCGCATCGCCGATCTCGCCGATGAACTCCACCAGAGGCTCGTTGCGGATCAGCGGCTCAATCACGTCGTTGAAGTAGGACCGGTCGGCGGCGTCCACCTTGGCGGCGATCTTCAGCCGCTTGCCGGCGCGCCGCGCGATCTCGATCGCCCGGTCCGGGCGCTTCTCCGGCGAGATGCGGCCCAGGAAGGCGAGATAGCCCTCGCTGTGCAGGTGGAAGGTGTAGTGCTCCGGCGGGAAGCCGTGGTGCACGGTCCCGATCCAGTTGGCGAAGGCCAGCGGCTTGCGCTGGTCGTCGCTGATCGAGACCAGCGGGAAGCCCGGCCAGCGGCTGTAGGCTTCCGGCAGGTCCTTCAGGTCGAGGCGCCCGTGCAGGGTGGTCACCGTCTTCTCCGCCAGGTCGGCGAAGATCGGGAAGTGCAGCAGGTCGGTGTGGAAGTGGATGACGTCGAAGTCGTCGGCGCGCCGCTTCACCTCGGCGAGCTGCGCCAGGTGCGCGGCGACGTCGGACTTCAGCGGGGCCGGGTCGAGGCGGATCGCCTGGTCGCGCACGGGCACGAGCCTGGCGCGGGTCTGCGCCTCGGCGCTGGCGAACAGGGTCACCTCGTGGCCGAGCGCCACCAGCGCGTCGGTCAGGTGAGCCACCACACGCTCCGTCCCGCCGTACAGCCGCGGCGGAACCGCCTCGTAGAGGGGAGCGACCTGAGCAATCTTCATGGACGCCCTCTCTGGCCCCGCGGAGCTTGGCGCCCGTGCACTATAATGCACGTTCTGGCCTGCGGTTCCGCTGGATCACGCCGAGAGGCCCAGAAAACTGTGACTATCGCGCGGAAAGCAGCGGCCCCGTGGAGCGACCTGAGGGGGCCGTTGTCCGCGTCAAGGTCAGGCAGCTTGCTGGGCCAGCTCCGGGCCGTTAGGCGTCAAGGTCAGCTCGCCGTCGCCCTGCGTCACCCGAACGCTCGCGCCGTCTCGCACCTCGCCCTTCAGGATCATGTCGGCCAGCGGATCCTGCAGGTAGCGCTGCACCGCCCGCTTGAGCGGACGCGCACCGTAGACCGGATCGTAGCCCACGCGGCCGAGCCAGTCGCGCGCCTCGTCGGTGAGCTCAAGGGTGATCTTCCGGTCCGCCAGCAGCTTCTGCAGCCGCTCCACCTGGATGTCGACAATCGGTCCCATGTGCTCGGCGGCCAGCCGGTGGAACAGGATGATCTCGTCCAGACGGTTCAGGAACTCTGGCCTGAAGTGCGCGCGCACGACCTCCATCACTTGCGGCTCGACGCTCTCGACGTCCTGGCCCTCCGGCAGGTTCGACAGAAAATGGCTGCCGAGGTTGGAGGTCAGGATGATGAGGGTGTTGGAGAAATCGACCGTGTGGCCCTGGCCGTCAGTCAGCCGCCCATCGTCGAGCACCTGAAGCAAGACGTTGAAGACGTCGTGGTGCGCCTTTTCCACCTCATCGAACAGCACCACCTGATAGGGGCGCCGGCGCACGGCTTCGGTCAACACGCCGCCCTCGTCATAGCCGACGTATCCGGGCGGCGCACCGATCAGGCGGCTGACCGAATGCTTCTCCATGAATTCCGACATGTCGATGCGGACCATGGCGGTGTCGTCGTCGAACAGGAAACCGGCCAAGGCCTTGGTGAGCTCGGTCTTGCCCACGCCGGTTGGGCCGAGGAAGAGGAAGGAGCCGAGCGGACGGTGCGGATCCTTCAGGCCCGCACGGGCGCGCCGGACCGCCTTACTGACCGCAGTGATCGCGTCCGCCTGACCGATCACGCGCTTGCTGAGCGCCTCTTCCATATGGATGAGCTTCTCGCGCTCGCCCTCGAGCATCTTGTCGACGGGAATGCCAGTCCACCGCGAGACCACGCCGGCGATGTCCTGCGCGGTGACCTCTTCGCGCAGCATGGCGCCCTCGCTCGCAGCCTGCGCCTCGGCGAGCTGACGCTCCAGCTGCGGGATCACCCCGTAGCTGAGCTCTCCGGCCCGCGTGAGGTCGCTGCGCCGCTGCGCCTGCTCAAGCTCGAGTCGGGCTTGATCCAGCTGCTCCTTGAGCTTGGCCTCGGCTTGGATTTTCTCTTTCTCGGCCTGCCAGCGTTGCGTCAGAGCCGCGGACTCTTCCTCCAGGTCCGCCAGCTCCTTCTCCAGTTTGACGAGGCGGTCCTTGGAGGCGGCGTCGGTCTCCTTCTTCAGGGCCTCGCGCTCGATCTTGAGCTGGATGATCCGGCGGTCCAGCGCCTCGATCTCCTCCGGCTTGGACTCCACCTCCATGCGCAGACGCGACGCGGCCTCGTCCATCAGGTCGATCGCCTTGTCGGGGAGGAACCGATCGCTGATGTAGCGGTGGCTGAGCGTGGCCGCGGCCACAATCGCCGCATCCGTGATCCTCACGCCGTGGTGCAGCTCGTATTTCTCCTTCAGGCCGCGGAGGATCGAGATGGTGTCCTCGACAGTCGGCTCGTCCACGTACACCGGCTGGAAGCGGCGCTGCAGGGCGGCGTCCTTCTCGACGTGCTTGCGGTACTCGTCGAGCGTGGTGGCGCCGATGCAGTGCAGCTCGCCGCGGGCCAGGGCCGGCTTTAGCAGGTTACCGGCGTCCATCGCTCCTTCCGACTTGCCGGCGCCGATCAAGGTGTGCATCTCATCGATGAAGAGGATGATGCCGCCTTCGGCGCCTTTCACCTCATCGAGCACGCCCTTCAGCCGCTCTTCGAACTCGCCGCGATATTTCGCGCCGGCGATCAGGGCGCCCATGTCGAGCGCCATGAGCTTGCGGTCGCGCAGGGTGTCGGGGACGTCGCCGTTAGCAATACGGATCGCCAGCCCTTCGACGATCGCGGTCTTGCCGACGCCGGGGTCGCCGATCAGCACCGGGTTGTTTTTGGTCCGGCGCGCGAGGATCTGCACCGTGCGGCGGATCTCTTCGTCTCGGCCGATCACCGGGTCCAGTTTCCCCGCCCGGGCGGCTTCGGTGAGATCCCGCGCGTACTTCTTTAGCGCCTCGTAGCGCTCCTCTGCGCTCGCCGTGTCGGCGAGCCGGCCGCCGCGCAAGTCGTCGATCGCCTTGGCCAAGGCCTCAGGCTTCACCCCGGCCGCTGCAAGGACCCGGCCGGCCGGCGAACTCGTGGCGATCGCCATCGCCAGCAGCAGGCGCTCGACCGTCACGAACGTGTCGCCGGCCTTCTGGGCCACTTGCTCGGCCTGGTCGAGCAGCCGCAGGGCGTCGTTGTCGAGCCCGGGCGGCTGCGAAGCGCCGCCCCCGGTCACCGCCGGGATCTTCTGCAGCGCCGTGTCGACCTCACGGCCGGCCAACTCTGGGGTCCCGCCCGCCGAGCGGATCAGGCCGCCGGCCATCCCTTCCGGGTCCTCCAACAGGGCCTTGAGGATGTGCTCCGGGGCGATGCGCTGATGGTTCAGGCGCACAGCCACGCTCTGGGCCGCCTGCAGCATGCCCTTGGCGCGGTCGGTGAATTTCTCAAGGTTCATGAGACTCTCTCCTGCCGCAACGTCGCTCCTGAATTAGGTCAGCGGTTGCGGCGCGCTAGACGTGAAAACGGGCTCGGTGACCTCAAGTGGAGGGTCCCGGCGGTGCTTGGGCGACGACCACTCGGGCCGGCCGGATCAGCCGGTCGACCGTGCGGTAGCCGGGTTGGAGGACTTCAAGCACGCGCCCGCCGGAGCCCGAGTCGTCCGGCCGCATCGCCACGGCTTCGTGCGACTTCGCGTCGAAGGGCTCTCCCAATGGGTCGATGCGGGTCACCCCGACCTTGTCCAGAGCGTCGAGCAGTTCGCGCCGTGCGGCGCGGACGCCCTCCAGAACCGCGCGGGCGAACCCTGCACCGGCCTCTTCGGCGGGGGGCTCGGCGCGGAGCGCTAGGTCAAGGCTGTCCAGGCCGGGGACCAGGCGCCCCGCCAGCTCCACCACTCCGGACTTCCAGCCTTCCCGGCGGGCTTCTTCGGCCCGCCGCCGAGCGTTCTCCGCATCGGCCAGGGCGCGCAGGAGGCGATCGCGCAGGGCGGCCACCTCCTCCGGCTCTGCAGGACGCACGGGAACGTCGCTGAGGTCGGCGGCAGGTTCATGCCCCGTTTCGCCGCTGTTTTCCTTGCTCATGCATCATCTCCCGGGGACAGGTGGCCGCGCCGCCGTCAGGGCCGGGAGCCGTCCGCCTCCTCGAATTCGGCGTCGACGATGTCATCGGCTTGTGAGCTCGCGTCCGCGGTTGATCCGGCGCCGGCTTGCGCAAGGCCCGAACTCGCCGCCTGGAGCGCCTGGGTGCGTGAGAGGATCGTCTCGACGTCTTCGCCCTCAACTGCTGTCCGCAATGCCGACACGGCCTCCTCCACCGCTTGCCGGTCCGCGCCGCTCGGGGCGTCGGCAAGAGCTTTCTCCGCGGCGAAGATGACAGAGTCGGCCTGGTTTCGGGCTTCGACCAGCGTGCGCCGGCGCCGGTCCTCTTCAGCGTGTTCTTCGGCGTCACGCACCGCGCGCTGGATGTCGGCCTCGGTGAGACCGCCCGACGACTGGATCGTGATCTTCTGCTCCTTGCCTGTCGCCTTGTCCTTGGCCGTCACGTTGACGATGCCGTTGGCGTCGATGTCGAAGGTGACCTCGATCTGCGGCGTCCCGCGCGGCGCGGGCGCGATGTTCTCCAGATTGAACTGGCCGAGCAGGCGGTTGTCGGCCGCCATCTCCCGCTCGCCCTGGAAGACCCGGATCGTGACCGCCGGCTGGTTGTCCTCAGCCGTGGAGAAGGTCTGGCTGCGGCGGGTGGGGATGGTGGTGTTGCGCTCGATGAGCTTGGTCATGACGCCGCCGAGCGTCTCGATGCCGAGCGAGAGCGGCGTGACGTCGAGCAGCAGCACGTCCTTGATGTCGCCCTTGAGCACCCCGGCCTGGATCGCCGCGCCTAGGGCAACCACCTCGTCGGGATTGACGCCCTTGTGCGGCTCCTTGCCGAAGAGCTGCTTCACCGCTTCGGCGACCTTGGGCATGCGGGTCATGCCGCCCACCAGGATAACCTCGTCGATCTGCTCGGCGGTCACGCCGGCGTCCTTCAGCGCCGCGCGGCAAGGCTCCAGGGTCTTTTGGATCAGGTCGTCGACCAGAGTCTCGAGCTTGGCGCGGCTGAGCTTGATGTTGAGGTGCTTCGGCCCGCTCTGGTCGGCGCTGATGAACGGGAGGTTCACCTCCGTCTGCGTGGCCGAGCTGAGCTCGATCTTCGCCTTCTCGGCCGCCTCCTTGAGCCGCTGCAGCGCCAGCTTGTCGTTCCGCAGGTCGATCCCCTGGTCCTTCTTGAACTCGTCGGCCAGGTACTCGATGACGCGCTTGTCGAAGTCCTCGCCGCCCAGGAAGGTGTCGCCGTTGGTCGCCTTGACCTCAAAGACGCCGTCGCCGAGCTCGAGGATCGAGATGTCGAAGGTGCCGCCGCCAAGGTCGTAGACGGCGATCCGCCCGGCCTTGGACTTGTCGAGGCCGTAGGCGAGGGCGGCCGCGGTCGGCTCGTTGATGATCCGCAGGACCTCCAAGCCCGCAATGCGGCCGGCGTCCTTTGTCGCCTGCCGCTGGGAGTCGTTGAAGTAGGCGGGCACCGTGATCACCGCCTCGGTGACCGGCTCGCCCAGATGCTTCTCCGCCGTCTCCTTCATCTTGCGCAGGATGTGCGCAGAGACTTCGCTGGGGCTGTAGCGCTTGCCGTCCACTTCCACCCACGCGTCGCCGTTCGGGCCAGGGACGATCTTGTAAGCCACCATGGCCTTGTCCTTCTGGACGATAGGATCGTCATAGCGCCGGCCAATGAGGCGCTTGATGGCGAAGAGGGTGTTCTCCGGATTGGTGACCGCCTGCCGCTTCGCCGCTGCTCCGACGAGGACCTCGTCGTCGCGGAACGCCACCATCGAGGGCGTCGTGCGCGCCCCCTCGGCGTTCTCAATCACCTTCGGATCCTTGCCGTCCATAATGGCGACGCACGAGTTCGTCGTGCCCAGGTCGATGCCGATTGCCCGCGCCATGTTCGCTTCTCCTCGTCTGTTCGAATGGCAGGCTTGCTTGTTCAACATAGGCCATGTTGACCGCGATCAAGTTCGGCAGGCTCCGGGCCAGCTGTTCGCCCGAAACCTGCCACCCCAACCCTTAGGACTCAGCCTGCTTCTGCTCGCCCTTCAGCCTCGCCACGGCGTCTTTGAGGCGGGTTTGCATACGTTCCAGCGCCGCCTCGATGTCCGACCCGGCCTTGGCCCCGCCCTCTAGGCTTCGGATCTCCGCCAGCAGCGCTTTGCGGGTGTCCTTGTCGCCGTAGCCAAGATCTTCCGTGCGCTCCAAGGCCTCCCGGGCAGCTGACAGATGCTGCGTCCTGCGTTGCGCATCCTTGTCGGCCTTCGCCGCATCGACGGCGGCCTGCGCGACGACCAGGGGGAGGGGCGTGACTTCGTCGATCATCACCAGGGTCGAGCGCGCCCGGCTCAGCACTTCGGCGGCCTCATTGTTCTTTTGCTGGTCGAGCAGCGCGGCGGCCTGGGCCAGGGCGGCTGGATACGTCCCCAGCGGGATGTGATAGGTCCGCACGCGGATTTCGCTTCGCAGCGAGTCGAGGATCAACCGCGCCTTGGGCAAGTCGTCGGCGATCACCGACAGCTGGAGGCTACGCCGCATCCGCTCGACCCGATCCTCGTCCACGGGCGCGGAGTCGATTACATGGACCTCCGCCGAAGCGGGGATCAGCGCATGGGCCGGATTTCGGCCGACCAGGATCTGCGCCTTGCCCGCCGCCGCCTCCAGGGCGGCAAGCGCGCCGGGGCGGTCTCCGGCCGCGATGCGCGCTATGGCGCGGTCGGTCTCGGCGAGGACGGCGATGGCCTCCGCGTCCAAGGCGCCCTCAGCCGCGGTCTCGGCCTCGGCCCGCTGGCGCTCGTAAGGGCCAGCGCGGGAGCCTGCCGGCGCCGCCGCTGGCGCGACCGTCGCTGCCGGAGCCGCGGGACTGTCGCGCCATGGCCTCCAAACCAACAGTGCAACCACGACCAAGACCAGGATGACGCCAAGTACGATCCAAACTCGCTTCGAGCGCATGTTCTCCTCCTGAAGGCGGCCCAGCTGGCTGGGCGCGGGGTCACGAAACGCGCCCGACTTTCGACGCTCCCGCAGGGCGCAGCTTGACCGGCGTCAAGTTGGGCTCGCCGACGCGCCGGCGTCAGTTTCAGGTCGCGTTGAGGGATTGAACGGGACGGCGCCCGCCCTTTCTTGACCAAGGTCAAGATGGGTCCCGCCCCGCGCTCCTCCTCTTTACGTCGGAGCCGGCGCAGGCGGGACCGACGCATGGTTGGGAGCAGACGTTGATGAGCTTGAAGCAGATACTCGTACAAGCGGGCGTGGACGAAGGTGCTGGGCGGCGCGCGGCGATAGCCGCCGACTTGGCAAGCCGTTTTGACGCCGACCTTGCGGGCGTATTCCTCTCGCCGGCTGCGCCCCCGATCTACCTCGGCGCAGGCTTCGAGGCCGCGCCGCCAGCGTCCGTCATGCGGGACCTCACGGAGGCGCACAATCGGACTGTGCTGGCGAACGCCAAGGCGGCGAAGGCCACGCTCGAAAGCGCAGTGAGCGGCAAGACGATCGCCTGGCGAGAGCTGGATGGCGGCGCGCCCAACGAGCTCATCGAAGCTGCGCGGGGCGCCGACCTCCTTATCATGCCCGCGCCGCCCGAGAACACCCGCGAAGGCGTCTTCGCCCCCGCCGACACAGTCGCGCTAAGCGCCGGGGGACCCGTCATCGCCGTTCCCGACACCAGCAAAGCCTCCAGTGTCGGCCGCAACATCCTCGTGGCCTGGAACGGCAGCCGGGAGTCTGCGCGGGCCCTGAGAGACGCCCTGCCTCTGCTGAGCAAGGCCGATCAGGTCTCAGCCGTGATCGTGGACCATCCGGCGGCCGCCCGCGACGGCGAGCAGACGCTTCAGGCCTTCCTGCAGCGCCACGGCTGCCGGTCCGTGAACGTCCAGCGCCTCCCCGAAGGCGGCCGCCCGGCGAGCGAGGCGATCCTGCAGCACGCCGCCCACGTCGCGCAGGCGGATCTCATCGTCATGGGCCTCTACGGCCATTCGCGGATTCGGGAGTTCATCCTGGGCGGCGTCAGCCGCGAGATGCTGGACGATTCGCCCATTCCCCTGCTGCTCTCGCACTAGCGCCGGGGTGGACGATGGAAGGTTGCTACTGCCCGACGAGACGGGCTGCGGTTGCATCGATCGCCGTTGCCGCCGGCCTCGGACCAGGGTTTGCCTTGGCGCAGGCGCCGTCGGCCAAAGCGTTGGTCGACGCGGCGAAAGCGGCAGGGAAAGTCGGCGAACAGGCGGACGGCTTTCTCGGCTTCGTCACGACGCCGGCCGATGCGGCGCTGCAAGCCGCCGTCGAGGAAATCAACGCCGGGCGGCGGCGCGTCTATGAGGAAACGGCCAGGCGCAACGGCGTGACGCTCGAGGTCGCCGGCGTCGCCGCGGCCAAAGCGCTGCGCGACACCAAGCTCAAGCTGGGTGACTACTACAGGGATGTCGATGGCGTTTGGCGTCGCAAGTAGCCCTGCGGCGTAGGGCGTGGACCCTTCGCCCTAAACGGCTCTATCGCTCGTCGGGCGCAGGTCGCGGCCATCCGCCCCCTCGCGCAACGGCAGGGTTGACGCCATCTTAAGCCCTGGCGCCGAATGGTCGGGGCCTCGGAATTCCACTAACGTCCCGCGGGGCATCGAAGACGAATCGTCATGGCGCGCGGCGAGCTGATGAAGAAACTGTTGGCGAGCTACGGCCGGGACGACGAGTTCCGGGCCGTCGCCGAGCAGATCATCCTCGAAGAGGAACAAAAGAACAACCGCGTGCTCGCCCGCTCGCTTCGCAAGACCCTGGACAACGCCCAGCCTGCGACGCCCGCCCCGAGGGCTCTGGCGCCTCTGATCCCGTTCCCTGACGCCGCCAGCGACTTCGTCGAGCGGGTCGAGCCGGAGCACAATAAGAACGACATCGTGCTCAGCGATGAGAACGTGCGCGTGTTCGTCGACCTGATCCACGAGTTCCGCCGAGGGGACGAAATCCGTCGGCGCGGCCTCGACGTTCGTTCGAAGCTGTTGTTCTGCGGACCTCCCGGGTGCGGCAAGACCCTCTGCGTGGAGGTGTTCGCAGCCGAGCTCGGGCTACCCCTCTACGTGGTCAAGATCGATCGACTGATCTCGTCCTACCTTGGCGAAACGGCGGCCAACATCCGCAAGATCTTCGAGTTCGCTCGGAAACAGCCCTGTGTCCTGTTCCTCGACGAGTTCGACGCCCTGGCGCGGTCTCGCGACGACACCAGCGAGCACAATGAGCTGCGGCGTGTCGTCAACAGCCTGCTGCTGTTCATCGACCGCATTCGTCCCAAGGGCTTCATGATCGCCGCGACAAACCTCGACCAATCGCTCGACCCGGCGATCTGGCGCCGCTTCGACGAGGTGATCTGGTTCGACAAGCCCGACCGGCAGATGATCGAGCGGTTCCTGAAGCTGAAGTTCAAGAACTTGGCCCTCGACTTCGACCCGCTCGCCCAAGCCGGCAAGCTCGAAGGCTATTCCTATGCCGAGATCGAGCGCGTCTGCGTCCAGGCCATCAAGTCGGCCGTCATCCATCGACGCAAGACTGTCCGCGAGCAGGACCTCCGCCGCGCCATCGCCGATGAGGTTCGCCGCCGATCCGGAAGGGCTCGCCTGAAGGCCTCGGACTGAACAACCCGGCATGCCGCGACACGACCACTTGCGGCTCGTCCGCCTGCCTGAGCAGCTGGAGCGCCGCAAGCGGCCTGGCGGCGGCGGCGCGCCCGCGCGGGACCCGGGTCACCACAGCGGCAGGCTCGAGGCCGAGCTCACGGCGGCGGTCGAAGAACAGCAGCGCCGCCGTCGACCCGAGTTCGTCGATCCGTCCCTGATCCTGCGTGTGCGCATGAACGGCATGACGCTGGAGGAAGACTGGGAGCGGCTCGGCCTGACGGTGCTCTCCACCGATGAGGACAAGACGCTCGTCCTGTTCGCTTCCGAAGATGACCTGCGCGGCTTCCGCGAGCGCCTCGCCGCTTATGCGCGGGGCATCCCAGACGGGCAGGCCTCACCAGCGTACAGCGGGTTCATCAATCGCGTCGAAGAGATCGCCGCGGTGACGCCTCGGGACCGCATCGGGATCCGCCTGCGCGAGGAGGGCTTCTCCGCGCCTGCAGACTTCGCCGATGGTCGCGAGTTCGTCCTGGACCTGGAGCTCTGGGACTTCGGGCGCCGCGAGGCGCGAACGCGCAAGCTCGACCAGATCGCCGACTATATCGAGAGGCGGGAAGGGGAGGTCCTGGACCGCTATGTCGGCCCGTCGATCACCATGTTGAGGCTGCGCGCCGACGGGGCGGTCGTCAGGACCCTGCTCGATGTGGAGGAGGTTGCGGCTCTCGATCTCCCGCCGGAGCCGGACGTGGCCATCGGCGAGGCGTTGAACCTCACGCTGGAGGAACTTCCGGCCCTCGCCCCCTTGCCAGACGACGCGCCCATCATCGGCGTGATCGACAGCGGGGTGAATGATCACCCGCTGCTGGCCGACGCCATTGTGGGAGCCATAGGTGCGCCGGCGAGCCTAGGAACAGCCGACGAGTGGGGCCACGGCACTCGGGTGAGCGGCGTGGCGCTGTTCGGCGACCTGCGGGCGCAGCTCGAGGCCGGACAGCTCGCGAGAACCGCCAGGCTGGCCGTCGCCAAGGTGATCAACGACCGCGGCGGCTTCGACGACCGTCGCCTCGTTCCGACCCAGATGCGTGAGGCGATCACCGGCCTGCACACCCGGTTTGGCTGCCGCATCTTCGTCGTGGCGCTTGGCGATCCAAAGCGCCCCTATGACGACGGCAAGGTCGGTCCTTGGGCGCAGACGCTGGACGAGTTGGCCCGCGAGCTCGACGTCCTGATCATCGTCTCGGCCGGCAACCGCGCGCCGCGCGCCGCCAATCGGATCGAGCAGGCGGTGACAGACTACCCGGGCTATCTCACCGAGGCCGCCAATCGCATTTGCGAGCCCGCCGGCGCCATGAACGTCCTGACCGTCGGCGCCTTGGCGCATGGGGAGGGGCTGGGGCCGGAGTTCGCCGACGACGTGCATGTTCGGCCGATTACGCGGGCGCTGGAGCCAGCCCCGTTTTCCCGCGTGGGCCCGGGGATCGGGGGCTCCACGAAGCCGGACCTGGTGGATGTCGGCGGCACGATGGTGTTCGACCCTATGGTCGGGCGGCTGCGCCTCGGCGAGGATCTGGCTTCCGCCGGCGTGCTGACCCTCCATCATCGCTTTCTGGACCGTCTCTTCACCGCGGGCTCCGGCACGTCATACGCAGCGCCCCTGGTGGCGTCGAAGGCGGCGCGACTTCTAGGCCGGTTCCCGAACGCGTCAGCCAATTTGATGCGGGCCCTTCTCGCCGGCGCCAGCGAGGTCCCGCAACCTGCTGAGCTGCGGCTGCAGCCGCTGGGCAACGACACCGTGAGGGCGGTTTGCGGGAATGGCCGGCCCGACGCTGAACGCGCCGCCTACTCGGACGACCATCGCGTGGTCCTGTTCGCCGAAGACGAGCTGCCGCTGGACCATTTCGCCGTCTATCAGGTCCCCATACCCGAACTCTTCCAGGGCGGAGGGCGGCGCACCATCCGGGTCAGCCTCGCCTACGATCCCCCGGTCCGCCATACCCGCGCCGACTATGCCGGTGTCGGGATGAGCTTCCGCCTTGTCCGCGGGTGTGATCCGGCGCTGATCTTCGATCACTTTCGCCGTCGCACCCAGGCGGAAGGTCGCCGCCCCGATCTCGACAATCGGTTCAACTGCGGCATGGAGCCGGGGCCGCGCGAGCGCGAACGGAACACTGTCCAGACCGCCAGCGTGACCTTCACGCGAGACACCGACGGCTACGGCCGCTCCTACTACCTGGTGGTCCGATGTGAAGCCGGCTGGGCGGCCTCTTTCGAGACGCGCCAACGCTTCGCCCTCGTGGTGGAGATGCAGCACCAGCCCGAGGTTCAGCTCTATGCCCGCCTCCGCGCCCAGGTTCGCCTGCCCGCCTGAAGGCGATCCGGGTCGCCTGCAGTCGATCTCGATCGGCCCCTCCGCATGCTTGGCTCAGCCGCAGCACGAACCCTGCCTTCAGCCTCTTGTGGGCCCACCCAAGCGACCTAAATCGACCAAGGCTACGCTTGCGCACGAGAGGAGGAACAGCGGTGCTTCATCCCATTTCGGTCGTCCCCACGGAGGCGGGTTGGATGGTGCAGTCTGAACAGCTCGCCGCGCCGCTGGTTTTCCGATCGGGCGCGATGGCGGAAGACGCGGCCTGGCGCATCGCACGGGCGCTCACGGACAAGGGCGCCTGGGCGGAGATCAAGGTGACCTCACCCGACTACGTTCGGTTAAGCCGCTTTCTCTGTCCCCCGGCGTCGGTCGGCGACGGGTCATGTACGCTCCCAGAGTTCGCCACGGCGGCGTGAGGAAAGGAACGTCGGGCGAGGCGAGGTCGCTCGGTATCTAGGCTTGGGACCGGCCGAGACGCGCACCTATATACCTCTGCCCGCTCCACCCATGTCACCGTCGGCCTGTCTCTACGCGGGCGTCGGTCCCCGCGTGATAGACCATGTCATCATCATCGGCCCCGAGTGAAACGCCGGACGAGGTGCTGGCCCGCTTCGATCGCGCCGGCGGTCCTGTCGACCTGACGGACGTGGCTGAAGCGCTGCGAGCCGGTGCAGCCGAAAGTGAGCCAGAGCTATGGAAGGCAGATCGGCTGGCGGCCGAAATTCGGCCGTATCCCGGCAACCCCAGCCCTTGGGGCGGCTATTTCGGACCGCGCTTCAGCGCCACGTATGAGAATGGCGAGGTCGTGGACAGCCCGCCTCTGGCGGCTGTGGACGCCGACGTGCTGGACGCTTGGCGGCTACGCGCCGATGGGCTCACGACACCCACCTTGAAGGCCCATTACGCCGACTTGATCTGGGATCTTGGGGCGAAGGTGCGGGCTGGCGCGCGGCGCGAACCCCACTTCGCGCGATTGGCCATTGATGCTTACCGCGCGGCGAGCGGCGTTCTCTCCGAGCAGCGTCTCCACGCCTTCATGCACCTGCGCCGCGCGCTCGGGCTTGCCATTCAGCTGGATGATCAAGCCCTTGTGGACGCGGTCCGGGCCGAGATCCTGCAGCTCCACGGGGTGGCGCTGAGCGAAGGCGAACTCTGGTGGCAGGCCTACGACATCCTCACGGAGCAGCGGAAGTCCGGCTTGACGGAGGCGGAGAGGACGCAACTCGTCGCGGACCTGGAAACCGTGCTCGCCGGCTACGCCGACGCCGCAGATCCGAAGCGCTTCGACGTTCACTTCGTTGAACGAACGGGCGAGCGGCTCATCAAGCACTACCGTCAGTTAAAGCAGAGCTCCGACGAGAAGCGCATTCACGCGATCATCGCCCGCGCCCGCGAACACCATGCCAGCCGCGCCGAGGCGCTCGCCGCCTCGAGCGTGCTGAACGACAGCATGGAGTCTTATCGGAAGGCCGGGCTCGCGGACGATGTCGAGCGAGTCCGCCGCCTCATGCAGGCCAAGGTCCGCGAAGCCCGCGACCAGATGGCGGAAATCAGCCAGGAGGTCCGCATCTCGTTCGACGAGGTGGAGGCGTTCCAGGCGCGGATCGTCGAAGGCACATTCGTAGATGCGTTCGCTCGCATCGGCGCCGAGTTCATGCTGCGCCGAGCTCAGCTCGAGGAGCAGCTGGCGACGATCGGAGACGCCGCGCCGCTGATGGCGATGATCCCGCAGCAGATCATGGGCGAGGACCACGTCGTCGCCACCGTCGGGAGCATCGAAGACGACCCCTATGGCCGCGTCCTTCGGCACGCCCACTTCAGCCTCAGCATGAACACGCCCTGGCTAGGGTGGGCGCTCGAGGCCGCGATCGAGCATTACCAGTTGCACGCCGGCCACTTCGTCGCTTGGAGCAATAGGGCTGGGCTGTTTGGCGACGGCGCGCTGTTGTCCGACGGACTGGAGGCTTGGTTCGAAGGCGACCACGTGAAGGCGGTGCATGTGCTGGTGCCGCAGATCGAACGCGGTTTCCGCAGTCTGATGGGCCTGATTGGCCGGCCGACGAGCAAGCCGCACCCCAAGTTTAAGGGCGCGCAGGTGGCGGTGACGATGGGGGACGGGCTCTACAGCAAGGAGACCGTGGCGGCGCTCGGCCAACACGGACCCGACCTCGCGGTGCATCTCGCAACGCTATACGCCGATCCGCGCGGCCCAAACCTCCGCAACGAGGTCGCCCATGGCCTGCTTGCTCGCGATCAGATGGAGCAACAGACGGTTCTCTGGCTGGTCCAGACCGTCGTGCTCCTCGGCCTGTGGCGCGCTCCTGGTGCCGCGGCGACCGTCGAAGGGAAAGCCTCGTCGTGAACCAATCGCTTCAATCTTAGACCTCAGGCACCGAGCCACGAATCACTGGCTGAACTAAGCTCCAGCCGACGTTCGAGGTTCTAATGCATCCTGCTCTGAAACGGCTGATCGAAGCCAACGCCGAACTGACAAAGGCGCAGCAGGCGCTGGAGTCCGCCCAGGACCAAAGGCGCGCCTGCGCTCTACAGCTGTCCGAAATCGAAGATGAGGCTGAGCGGTGGCAGGCGGCGCTGTTCGCCTACGCCAAATTCGGGAAGGGGCTCAGCCTCCAGCTCGCTGAAGCTGCGACGGGCCTGCCAGGCCGGCGCGCCCAATCCACCTTTCTCGTACGCGCAGGGCGCAAGGAGCACCAGCACAAGGGACACGGCGGCGGTTCAGTTCAACCTGCGGAGCCCATGACGGAGTGGCCGGCGCCTGATGCGCTCGAGAGGGAGCTCATCCGGTCCCACATCGCACATGGACAAGCCTATTGGATCGATAAGGGCCTTGGATGGGGGAACGTCAGGATCGCCCTCGAGCCTGAAGTGGCGGAGGAATACCTGGTGGATCCGACGGGCGCCATGGCGCGCCAAGCTGGCCTCAGCCGTGAGGACTTCGTCGAGTGGCTCTCTTCGGAGGGGTCGATCCGCTGCGAGGGCGTCACTCTGAGCGGCGCCAGGTGCAAAGCTGGCGTCGTCGGCGTTTCGGGCCAGCTTCCTGTGAAGGCTTGGAAGGAGGCCAAGGCGAAGGGCGGCTACTGCGGCCGCCACGGCGGATGAGCCACGGAAGGTGAAGTTCTGGCGAACCTAAAGGTATATCAGAGGCTTTCATCAGCATTGGCTGAGATTATCAAGCGTTCCTATCAATATTTCCGATAAGATATATTAGGCGCGAGCGCCCCATGGACGTAGTCAGATTGCAATCGGCACCCACTCATCAGGTCGGCTACATGTAAAAACTGTAGCTCACCTGGGGTTTTTCGGTCGGAATAACATACTTCATAATGTCGCCGATTTTGCTGGCGCACTCCAAGGTGATCGGCAGGCGACCATCCATTTGGGTGTTGTTCCAGTTCATCTTCGTCAAGCCAAGGATTTCCTCGCACAGGCTTTCAAGCGAGGAGTCTTGCTCGTAGACGGTGATCTTGAGCGGGTTCGGGACGTACATGCCCGGGTATGTCTTATAAAAGTCGACGGTCCCGCGCGTATAAAGCACGCCTTCGGTCTCTGAGATGGTCAGCAGCGTCCCCCGCTTGGGCGGATAGTCCTGGTCTGCGAACATCCGGATGTCGGTGCCGGTGATGGCGACAAAATCCTTGGACCGAATCCCCTTCTCATCAAGCGCACGAAGGAAGCCTGCGCGCTCGCTCTCGCGGAAATGGCTCGATTTGTGGATCACGATCCGCGCAGGCATGTGCTCCAGCGCCCGGTCGTATTCGTCCAGAGCGTCGCGCAGCAGTTCATAGGCCTGGTCTTCGCTGAGGTAGGGGTGGCGGTTCTTCTTGTCGATCGACACCGGCGTCCCGCGAAGGATGATGCCGTGGCCGAACTCGTCAAAGACCTGCGCGAGGCTCGATGACACGGTCTCGCCATCCCGACTCTTGTAGAAGCCGACGCCAATGTAGCACGAGCGCAGCTTTGCCGTATCCTCGACAAGCCGCCACGGGATCGTCCGGTTACCCTTGTAATAGAGCGCAGTGCAGAAATTCCACGCCTTTGTGGCGGGATCCTGCTGATCGCTGACTTGCTTGGTGATCAGGATGGTCTTCTCGCGCACCAGCTGCAGCGGCGTCCCCAGGTGCATGCATTTAGCTTTCAGGATGCGCCTGAAGTTATGTTCGAGTTCACTCTCCTCCGCCTCATCGTCATTCGCTGCGCTCGTGACGGAGTCAAACATCTCGTTCGGCATCACGCACACGATGACGTCTACGGACCGGTTTTCCGCCAAGAACCGGATCTGCTCGTAGTAGAGCGCGACCGCCTGCTCCACGCGCTCCGCGCGGGAGCTCAGCTTCAGGATCCCCGAAATATCCGACTTCTTGATGGTCCGAGTGTACTGCGGGGAATTGATCAGCCGCGTGAGGAACCCGTAGCTTTGATTGATGCCACCGAACCCTCGGAAGAGGTTCAGCAGGGGCGACTCCTTCTTACGCTCAATGCCGTTCCGACATCGTTCGAGCCAGTCATCCAGCAGGTCGATGCCCTCTCCCCGGCCGACCACTCCGATGCGCAGCTCCGTCCGACGCAGTTCGTCTCGCTGGTCATAGACGCCCATGTGCTCGATGCCGGTACGGGGGCAGATGTGTGTTCCCGTCCCAAACTCCAGCAGCGGCTCGCTTAGGGTCGAGATCTTCATGCCGCCGTTCCTTCCGCCAGCACTTCATCGGCGCCGTTGGGGTCGTCCTGTGACTCGTCATCCTCGGCGTCCCGGACGTCGAACTCGATCAGCGACAGGAAGCGCATCCCGACATCCGCGCCGGCCGCGCATTGGGTGTTAGAGAGGAAATAGGCGACGAAGCGCACGGCGTTCCTGACGCTCGAGTTGTGTTCGAGCCGCTTCTGCTGAGACAGAAGGTCGTCATGCCAATGCGACTGCACAAAGCCGTTATAGGAATAGTACCAGCTTGGAACGATCTGGGCGTACCACTTATCGACGAGCTTCGTGAACGTCACCTCGAATGAGAAGTGCTGATGATGGGCAACCTTCTGGGGGTCTTTCTTCTGGTACTTGACCTCATAAACCCGCCGGACCGATGACCGCTTCCCGACCCAGGTCTCCCGCCGCTCAAGTTGCGCTTCCTCCGTCGGCCCGAAAAAGAAGAAGCCGTCCTTCGGGTGGGTGTGGACTTGCCGATGCTTCAGCTGCTCGCGGGTCTCAGCCGACAGCAGTTGCTTGAGGATGTTGATGTTGTCGACCTCGTCAGAGTCGGCCAGGTCGGTCGTCTCGAGGCGCTCAACCGAGCCCGGATCGACCACGCTCAGCAGGCCGGACTGCTCCATGTCTTGGAACGAGAACAGTTTCTCATCATGGAAGACCCAGGAGTCCGTGCCGACGCCGTTCAACAGCAGCGCCATCTTGACGATTGACTTGCGGCTTCGGGCCTTGCCCTTGTAGCCCAGCTCCGACTTAGCCCGAGCGATAACCGACTTATCGTCGATCATCAGCTCGGCGACGTACAACGCTTCGGGCAGTTGGACTTCCTGCAAATTGGTGGTGATCGCGGTCGGCGCGGCGACGCTCTCGCAGCTGAAGCTGATGAAGGCGTCCACTTCGCCGAGGATATGCCGGAACTCCGCCAGCACCCGCTCTTGGGCTGCCAACCGCAGTCCGCCAACCAAACCGAGGAGGTCGCCGAGATCGATGATGTGCTTCTTGCAGTTGAAGGCAAATTGGTCGGTCAACAGCTCATTGATGGACGCTTGACTATAGGACGCCTGCTTCCGCGTCAGGATCAACACATACAGCTCGTCGAAGGTGTTGAAGTACGAGCGGTCCATGAACTGCCGCACCGTAGATTTGACCTTGTCCAGCGTCGAGGTCGACGTCAGCTGGAAAGCGACACGGTCATGATCGTCGCCTAAGTCGATCCCAGGAAAATTCTTCTGTTTCCGATTGAGGTTGATCAGGTGCGGCAAGTTGTAGACAGACCTAAGGATCGGAATGAAAGCGTCTTCCAGCGCTAGGTTGATGTCCGTGCGCCCCTGCGCTGTCGCGAGCTCCACCTGCACGATGATGCGGCTGACAACATCTCGGAGCTGATTTTCAATCTCGAGCTGCTTCATCCCCCCGCCCTCGCGCGCCTTGCCAACCCGAGTCATGGGAACGCACGGGGAACATTTCAAGGTCCGGCGCTCGCTTATCAACAAGATCGGGCGCTCGAAACCCGGGGGGCTGGCGTCGCAGGCACACGCGGCACCGGACTACGCCTGGCGCTGCTGAGCGGCTGTTCGGAGGCGCGCCGCCGTTCAACTGGTCCCGCTCGACTAGGCCGCCAGCGGTCCTCGTTGCTCAAGAGCGCTCCCGAAGGCTTTGCGAATAGCCAGCGACATGTTCAGGCGAGTGAGTGCCACTGCGTTCTCACGGGCCGCCAGGTACTTAAGGGTCAACTCCCGCGTATGGAGGCGGCGCGGAAGGACGACGGAACAAAAGGAGAATCATTGTCTCGACGCGGCGCCACGGAGGCGCCACCCTGGCTCCATGAATTCCGATTCGAAAACCCTCGCCGTGCGTGATCTGGACCGCATCAACCTGCGCTTGGCGGGCCGGACCTTCTCAGCCATCGACGCGGCCTGCGCCGCTCGCCCCGGCAACGTCTCGCGCAACACCTGGATTGCCGAGGCCGTTGAGGAAAAGCTGGCGCGCGAACGCGTCGCGGCGGCGGCCATCGACAGCCAGCGCCGCTCGCATGGCTAAGTTCTACGAGTTCTTCGCCGGCGGCGGCATGGCGCGAAAGGGGCTGGGGCCTGGCTGGACCTGCCTCTTCGCCAATGACTTCGACTTCAAGAAGGGCCTGACCTACCAAGCCAACTTCGGCGCCGACGAGCTGAAGGTCGCCGACATCCGCACGATCACTCCCAAAGATCTTCCGGGCGTCGCTGACCTCATGTGGGGATCCTTCCCTTGCCAGGATCTCTCCCTGGCCGGTGTGGGCGCCGGGCTCAAAGGGGAGCGCTCAAGCACCTTCTATCCGTTCTGGGATGTGGTCGGCGCCCTCGAGGCCGAGGGGCGGTCGCCCAAGCTCATCGCCTTGGAGAATGTCTGCGGCACCCTCACCTCTCACGCCGGCAAGGACTTTGAGGCGATCTGCAGGACCTTCGCCCAGGTGGGTTATCGTTGCGGCGCCCTGGTGATCAACGCCGACCTTTTCGTTCCGCAGTCGCGGCCTCGGCTGTTCATCATCGGCGTTCGCGCCGACATGCCGATTGACCCGGCGCTCCTGTCGCCCGAGCCGCTGGACCCGTTCCACACGCGCGCGCTCCGTCGGGCCGTCGAGGCACTCCCCGCAGCCGTTCAGGGCAACATGCTGTGGTTGAATGTGCCGACTCCAGGCCATCGCGTCCGGACCTTCGCCGACGTGATCGAAGAGAACCCCACGAGCGTCAGCTGGCACTCCCCTGCCGAGACGGAACGCCTGCTGGCCAGGATGTCGCCGGTCAACAAGGCCAAGGTCGCCGCAGCGATCCGCGCCGGCCGCCGCATGGTCGGCGGCGTCTACAATCGCACCCGGCTAAACGAGCGCGGCGAGAAGGTGCAGCGCGCAGAGGTCCGCTTCGATGACGTGTCCGGCTGCCTGCGGACGCCGGCTGGCGGGTCGAGCCGCCAGGTGATCCTGGTCATCGACGGCAAGAAGGTTCGATCGCGGCTGATCTCGGCGCGGGAGACCGCGCGGCTGATGGGCCTGCCGGACGACTACAAGCTGCCAAAGAACTACAACGAGGCCTACCATCTGACCGGCGACGGCGTTGTGGTCGATGTCGTGCGCCATCTGGCGCAGCACATCCTCGAGCCGCTGCTGGCCGAGGCCTTGGAGGCGCGCGACGTCGCGTGACTGACCTCTTCCAGCGCAATCCCGACGCCACCAACTTCCCGCCTTTCGAGACCGAGGATCTGCGAAGCAATCTCGCGACCTTCTTAGACACCCGATTCGACGATCCTTCGGGGGCGCGGCCGTTCGTCGGCAACTACCGTTGGGGCGTCTACGCCTTCTTCGATTACGACGGCGAGCCGATCTACGTCGGTCAAACCAATGAGCGGCTGCGCACGCGCATCCGCCGCCATCTGACCAATCAGCGGACCGATGCCGTCGCCATGTCGGTGCTCGACCCATTCGAGGTGTTCGAGATCGAAGTCTGGCCCCTCCCCCAGTTCCAGGACTCAAACCGGGCAGACCTGGCTGCTCGCCAGCACTTGGACGCGCTCGAGCGCCTGATCACCGAGCAGGCAATTCAAGGCTCGCAATTCAAGGCGATCCTTAACGAGAAGGATCCCCGCCGGGCGCCCTGGTGGTCGAGGCGCCGCGCTCCTTTCGGGGCCGGATCGTCTCCGACCGCGTCTACGAGCTGCGCTCTCATCCGGATTTCAGAATCGCGCGTCGGGCTCTAATCATCTCGCGGCTGGCGCAGGTCATTTCCGAGCGCAAGGTGCAGGGGGGGCTTCGCCGCGTCCTGCTAACCCAGGCCAAGCGGCTCCAATGGCTTTCGTCGCGTCGCTACGAAGCGCTCGGGGGGGCCGCTTCGGTGGCGAGGGAGGGCGAAGGCGAAGAGGTCTAAGTGGAGCTGCCTTAATTGGGTGGCCGACCGCCTCCGCGACTGGCAGAACCTAGCAGCGCTATAGCATCGAATACTGTGGCCTCTCCCCGACCCAAGGCCGCCCCTTCGGTCTCTTCGACTATTGATCGGGCGCCGACGTACGAGGCTCATCAAGGCGCCGGAGTGCATCATTGATCTCCATAAGCGGCACAGGATCCTCGGCGCCCGGAAGCCAGCGCAGCCCAGGATGATCCGGCGGCGCGAAGGCATCCGACGCCCAGGCGGCCAGGATTTCGCGCTTCTCCTCTAGGCTAAGGGCGGGATCCTTTACCACGTCCTCCGGTCGGTTAAAGCCGACAGGAGGCCGCATGAGCTGCGTGAGAAAAAGAAAGCGGCCATGCGCGTGGGCCGCGCCGTCTCCTTGCTCCAACATCGATGGCCTCCACCACTGCGGTTCGTCGCCCGATAGCTAGGGCGGAGCGGCCTCGCGGCAAGATGGCCGCCGACGCGCGCGTCTCGCACGCGCACAGTTGCTGAACGCGGGCGGCCATCCATACCTTCACAGGATGGACGACTGCTGTTCCGCGAAGGGATGCGGGCTGGAGCAGCTGGCCCGCGAGGCTGGCCAACGGCGTGTGCTGGCCGCCGTGCTCGCGATCAACACGATGATGTTCTTCGTAGAGTTCGGCGCCGGCGTGGTCGCCGGATCGGCCGCGCTGATGGCCGACGCGGTGGACATGCTCGGCGACGCCTTCGTGTACGGGCTGAGCCTCTATGCGCTCGCACGAGGTGCGCGCTGGAAGGCCGGGGCGGCGCTCGCCAAGGGCGGGTTCATCCTTTTATTTGGGATCGGCGTTCTAGTGGAGATCGGCGTCAAGATCGTCACCGGCACGCCGCCGGCGTCCGGCCTGATGCTGCTGTTTGGGGGTCTGGCCCTCGCGGCGAACCTGGCCTGCCTTGGCCTGCTGTGGCGCTATCGCCGACAGGACGTGAACATGTCGAGCACCTTCGAGTGCTCCAGGAACGACGTCATCGCAAACGTCGGCGTGCTCTCGGCGGCCCTTGCTGTTTACATGACCCACGCCGCCTGGCCCGACATCCTGGTCGCAGCGGCGATCGCCGCGCTGTTCCTCCGATCGGCAGCCCGCGTCTTGAGCTCCGGTTGGCGTGAGTTCAAGCGGCCGAACACGGACCAGCCGACCTTCGCGATCTCGCACCGTCGCGCCGCGAAGGTCGACTAGGCCCTGTCCTCGGCAGCGGCCAAGCGGGCTCCGCCGCGATGTGGGCTGAGAACCCAGGCCTAATCCGGCCGTACGGTCTCATTGGGCAGTCCGAGCCCCTCGAGCTGAGCTCGAACCTTGGAAGCATCGCCCACGACCACCCAGACAATCCGCGCCGGGTCGATCACCGCCCGGGCCGCGGCGTCGAGCTGCTGAGCGGTCATGCCGCGATAGCGGTCCGCGACCTTCTCCCAGTAGTCGTCGGGGCGGCGGTAGAGGGCGTTGCTCCGCAGCGCGCCGAGCACCGCCGTGGAGGTCTCGAACTGACCGGCGAGCTGACGCGTGTTGGCGTTGATCACCTGCTGGAACTCGACCGGCGTAATCCCCTTGCCGCCCACCATATCGCGGACGTGGGTGACCAGGGCCTGCACCGCCGGGCCGGTCTTGTCAGCCTGGACGGGCGCGATCAGCAGCAGGCTCGAGCGGTCCTCGAGCAGATCGACGCTGCTCCGCGCGCCGTACGACCAGCCCTTGGACTCCCGCAAGTCCATGTTGATGCGGGACAGGAAATTGCCCCCGAGCACCTCGTTGGCGGCCCTGAGGTCGAGCGTGTCGTCGCTCCCGCGGACCGGCAGCACCTGGCCGGCGTAGATGTAGGACTGCGGCGACTGCGGCCGGTCTACCAGGACAATCCGCGCCTGAGCCGCTGGAGGTTCGACGAAGCGCTTCACACCTTTGGGCGCAGCCGGCGGACGCCAGTCCCCGAAGCGGCGCTCCAGCTCGGCGAGCAAGGTCGAGAGCGGGATGTCGCCGACCGCGAAGATCGTGGCCGTGTCTGGCCGAATCCAGGCTCGATGCACTCGGACCAGGTCCTCACGGCCCACCGCCTTGATCGAGGCTTCACGTCCGGTCCCGGAGGGCGGATGTCCATAGGGGTGCTCTGGACCGTAGATCAGCGGCGGAAGCGCTCGCTGCGCCAAGCCGGCCGGCTGGGTGAGCTCCTCGGCGATGAGGGCGAGCTGCTGGGCCCGCAAGCGCTCCACCTCAGCCGGCGCAAACGCCGGGTTGCGGATGATGTCCGCGAGTAGGTCCAGCGACGGCCCAAGGTTTGGCGTCATGGCCGTCATGAGCAGCGCCGAGCGGTCCCGCGACGCGGCAGGCTGGATCAGGGCGCCGAGCCGCTCCTGTTCCTCGGCGATTTGCACGGAGCTGCGGCGGGTGGTGCCCTCAGGCAGAAGGCGTAGCATCAGGGACTGGACGCCGGCGGCGTTCGGCGGATCCGCCGCGACGCCGGCGTTGAACTCCGCGGCGAGGCGGATCACCGGCACCGTCTGGCGCCGGGCGTACACGACCTCGATGCCATTGGAGAGGCGCGCCCGCTCCACATCCGGGAAGTCCAGGCTCGCGATCTGGCCGACCGACGGCGGCTTCCGTACGGTTCTCGCCGGCGCGGTCGCCGCTACGGCGGCCGGCTCTTCGGGCTTCGCGACCGTCGCCTCGCCAGACGTAGCGGTCTCGGTCGCAGGCGCCCGCGCTGCGGCCGCCTCTTCGTAAGGTCCCCGTTCGCCGGGGACGACGGTGAGCGCGTAGACCGGGCGCGTGAGCCACTTGCGCAGCACCTGCTGGACGTCGGCAGGCGTCACACGGCCAAGCGCGAGGAGCCGCTTGCGGTAGAACTCCGGGTCGTCGGCATAGAGCGCGCCCTCCGCCAGCGCGGTGGCCTTCCCGCCGAAGCCGCCGACCTGTTCGAGGCCGCGGATGCGGCCTGCGACTTCGGTCATGATGACCCGCTGGACCTCATCCTCAGTCGGCCCCTTCGCGATCAGGTCGGCGATGATGGCGTCCAGGCGGCGCGACACCGCGTCCGCGTCGGCGCCCGGCTTCACGTCGACCTGAACCTCGAAGATCCCGACCCGGTGGAAAGCTTGGTTCTCGGCTGACACCCGCACGGCGGTCTGGTCCTTGCGGACCAGCTCGTTGTCGAGGCGAGAGCTCGACAGGCCGCCGAGGACGCCGGCGGCGACGGTCAAGGCGGCGCTCTCGGAGTCCAGCAGGCCCGGAACGGCCCAGTTGCGGTAGAACCGGGTGTTGGCCACCCGGTCTTTCATCACCTCGGTGACGGGCGCGGGGAGCGTCGGCACGGGGGCCATCGCCGGGCGGTTCTCTGGCCCGCGGGGAATGTGCCCGAAATACCTCTCCACAAGCGGTCGAGCCTGGGCGGCGGATATGTCGCCGGCGAGCACGAGGACGGCGTTGTTCGGGCCGTATTTCGCGCGGAACCAGGACCCCACGTCGTCCAGCGAGGCGGCGTCGAGATCGGCCATCGAGCCGATAGTGGCGTGGCGGTAAGGGTGCCCTTCAGGGAATAGGGCGGCGAGCTGGGCATACTCCACCAGCCCGAACGGTTGATTGTCGCCCTGGCGCTTCTCGTTCTGCACCACGCCGACTTGGTTGGTCAGCGTCTCCTGGCTGACCGCCCCCAGAAGGTGGCCCATTCGGTCGCTCTCCAGGAAGAGCACGCGCTCGAGCGCGGCGCGCGGGACCGTTTGGAAATAATTGGTGCGGTCGAACCAGGTCGTCCCGTTGAAGTCGGTCGCCCCGACCTCACGAAGGGGCTCGAAGTAGTCGCCCGGCGCGTTCTCCGAGCCGTTGAACATCAGGTGTTCGAACAGGTGGGCGAAGCCCGTCCGTCCAGGCGGCTCGTCCTTCGAACCGACATTGTACCAGACCGACACCGCCACCACGGGCGCCTTGCGATCCTCGTGCACGAGAACGCGCAATCCGTTGGCGAGGGTGAACTGGGCGTAGGGGATATCGACCTTCCTCACTAGGTCCGCGACCGTGGCGGGAGGTGAGCTGGCGGGAGCCGCACGCGGCGTTTCGCGAGCGTCGGCGACAGAGGTCGCGCCAGCGGCGACCAACAGGCTGGGCACCATCGAAAGAACCATGAGCAACCGGCGCATTGGATCTCTTGTGTGTTGGCTTCGTCGCAAGCGCGACAGCAGCCGCGCTTCGCTAGGACCGACTGGATTTAGGTCGGGCTTCCGGTTGCGGAAGACGTCCGCTGCCCTTGCAGCCCCTCATGGCGACCTATCTAGAACCAGGTTGGAGCAGATCCGCGCCTGGAATGGGACTGAGCAGACCAAACCGAAAAGACTGGGAGCGGCTCGTGCCCGAGCGCTGGACAGCCGAGGGTTCGACAGTGCGCCAGGGGCTCGTGCGCTCCATGGAGTTCATGGTGCGGGAGATCGGCGCCGTCGTCGCCCTTCTCGTCGTGGCCCTTTGCGCCCTGGTGTTCCTGGAGATCGTCGATGAGGTGGTCCAGGGCGAGACTGAGACGGTCGATCGCCAGATCGTCGTCGCCTTGCGGACCGGGGACGGCAATGACCCGCTTGGCCCAAAGTGGCTCGAGATGACGGCCGCGGACATGACCGCGCTGGGCTCCACCTCGGTCCTCGTGCTGGTGGTCGCCTTCGTCGCCGGCCTGTTCACGATGCTGCGCCGCCGCCGCGAAGCGTTCCTGGTCGTGGTCGCGGCCGCGGGCGGGACCGCGCTGAGCAATGGGCTGAAGGCGCTGTTCGATCGCGAACGGCCCGAGGCCGCTCTCCGCGCCGTCGAGGTGATGAACCCCGGCTTCCCCTCGGGTCACGCGACGCTCTCGGCCGTGGTGTTCCTGACCATCGGGGTCCTCTCCGCCCACTTCGCGCAGCGAACGCGGGTGAAGGTCTATGTCTTGGCCGCGGCGATCACCGTCGCTCTGCTAATCGGGCTGACGCGGGTGTATCTTGGGGTGCATTGGCCAAGCGACGTGCTGGCCGGCTGGAGCCTGGGCGCCGGATGGGCGCTTGCTTGCTGGCTTGCCGCTAGGGCGCTGGAGCTTCGTGGGCGCAACTTCGCCATGCTGGGTCGGAAGGATTGAGCTAGGCATGAGCGTCCATGGCCGAGCTAAGTGCGCGAGTGTAAGGACCTGCGGGCTTTAGCCGCCGAACTCGTCATCCGAGAGGCGGAGCCACGCCAGGATTTGCGCGACTCGCCCCGTCGACAGGGGCTTGCCGGCGGCGCCCATCGCCTCGTCGCTGGCGCCAAGCCCTGCAATTGCAGCCGCCGCCTCGTCGAGCGGGCCAAGACGTGTTCCAGAGACGCTCGGTGAGGACCGTGAGGTTGGGACCTCCTGTTCGGCAACGACGGCGCAGCTCGGCTGCTCACACCGCTGATCGAAAGCGTTCCGTAGTCTCCATTTCCGGGGTGCTGACTGTCTGTCGCGCTATCCGACCTCATCCCTAAGCTCCCCAAGATCGACGAGCGCCGTGGAGCGGCAGGACGCCAGCATCAGCGACCTCCAAAGCGCGCAACGCCGCCGCTTCGGCAGTCGGCCCGCCAATACCTGAAATCGCAAAATCAATGCCTAACGGCAGCGCTGCGGAAAACCTTCTGAAACGCCGCAACCTATCGGTCATCAGGCCGTTAAGCGCGATGCCACGTGCGAGCAATATAGTGCACATTCCATGGCTTAATGATGGAGGGAGACATCGTGTCCGTTGCGTTGACCTTGCCTTCTGCCGATGGGGGACTGCGCGGGTACCTTACCGAGATCCGGAAGTTTCCGCTGCTAGGCAAAGATGAAGAATACATGCTGGCCAAGCGGTGGCGTGAACACGAGGATCCGGAGGCGGCGCACCGACTCGTCACTAGCCACCTGCGCCTCTCGGCCAAGATCGCCCTGAGCTACCGTGGCTATGGCCTGCCCATGGGAGAAGTGATTTCCGAGGGCAATCTCGGCCTTATGCACGCGGTGAAGAAGTTCGATCCCGACAAGGGCTTCCGGCTGTCCACCTACGCCATCTGGTGGATACGCGCCTCGATTCAGGAGTACATCCTGCGCTCTTGGTCGCTCGTTAAGCTGGGCACTAGCGCGTTGCAGAAGAAGCTGTTCTTCAATCTGAGGCGCACTAAGGCGTGCATATCCGCCCTGTCCGATGGCGACCTGCAACCCGAGCAGGCCAAGGCGATCGCCTCGCGCCTCGGCCTCCGGGAGGAGGACGTGATCACCATGGATCGCCGCCTGGCGGCGCGCGACGCGTCGCTGAACACTCCCTTGGCGGCCGATTCTGAACAGGAGTGGCTGGACGTCCTTGAGGACGACCAAGCCGTCGACCCTGAACAGGCCGTCGCGGAGGCCGAAGAGCGCACGCTGCGCATGGACCTGCTGACGCAGGCCATGCAGACCCTCAACGACCGCGAGCGGGCGATTTTCACGGCCCGCAGGCTGCAGGATCCGCCCGCGCTGCTGGAGGATTTAGGCCGGGAATTTGGCGTTAGCCGCGAACGAGTGCGGCAAATCGAGGTCCGCGCCTTCGAAAAAGTTCAGACCTTCGTGACTACTGGCGAAAGGCGCAAGCTTCAAGAGAAGAAACGGCAGCGGGCTCAGCAACTGGGTGCCTTCTCCTACATAAGTTCGTTTCCAGTTGGCCGGGCGATAGCCTGACAAGACTGTTGAGCGAAGAGCTCGGAGTTTTTCGCGAAGCCCCGCGACCGCTGCGACTGGAGCAATGTCAGAACAAATGCCTTCAAGGCCACCGATTGCGGTTCTCGTCATTGATATTGCAAATGAACGCCCATGTCCTCTGACGTTCCCATTCGTCCCCTTAGCGAGCGACAACTCGATTGCTTACGGCTGGTAGCAGATGGACTGTCGTCTGCTGAAATCGGCCGACAGCTTGGCCTCTCGCCGAGGACTGTGGATGAATATATGACCGACGTCTGCGCGCGACTTGGTGTACGAACAAGGGTCCAAGCGGTCGCGGTCGCGCTCCGGATAGGGCTGCTGAAATGACCTCGTAATCAAGATTTTAGACAATAAATGATATCAATCAATTTGCTATATTCTGACATTATCACTGAGGATTATTAGTCCGGCGAGGCGTCACCTGACCCCTTAAGTGGAAATGCGGAGAGAGATTCTAAGATCGAATGTTTTGCACTGCTGAATAATCCACACAAGCTTGTCTTCGGCCCTCGAGGCACTTGGGGAGCACATCGCTAATCGAAAGCTAGAGCGGGGTGGCCTGAATGGAGGCGGACCTGCCGCCTACCCCGAAGGGACCTGTTCGTCTCATATGGTCCACAAGCGCGAGTTGTGATCCATATCGTCGACGGACATCTCGCCTCTGCACGGCGACAGGGGGCGGCGTGTTTAGGTCAAGAAATTGTTAAGACTTTTGGCTGTGATTCTCTATATCGGCCCCGTGAATCTTCGGGCGTGAACGTGCGGGAATTGACGTCTACTTCCGACCAGCGAATCAATCACCAGTAGTTGTAGCGCTGTTTTGGCAACTGCAACGAAGAGCCAACTTCTGCGCGCAGAAGGCGTGCTTGATCCGGGTGATGGGGGGCGCCCTTGTCCGGAGTAGACCCAGTGACGAAGAAGCTTACGCTTAAGTCCAAGATCTCCGTGCGCACGCCATCGCGTCCGCAGGTCGCCGAGACCCCGCCAATACCGCCGGAGGTTCGGCACATCACCGATCGCCAGCTTCAGTGCCTCCAGTGGGTGCAGGAGGGAAAGAGTGCCAGCGACATCGGCGGCATCCTCGGCTTGTCGGGCCGGACCGTCGACAAGCACATCCGGAAGCTCTGCGGCCATCTGGGTGTGAAAACCCGGCTTCAGGCCGTGGTGCGCGCGCGCGAGTTGGGCCTGCTTCGGATCACCATCAGCCTGGCCGCTGGGTAAGGTTGCGCCCTCAAAGGGCGTAGCCTTGCGCATCGCGACAATCGCGCGCCTGGGCCAGCATCGGCGGTGAGGCCGGCAGAAGTCGGCCTCAACTTAAAGCCCTCAATCCGAAGGCCTTTGGATGACCATGCCGATCGCCACAGCCCTGGCTCTGGCCGCCCAATGCGCGCCTTCGGTCGCGCCGGAGACCTTGCTCTCCGTCGTCCACGTAGAGAGCCGCTTCAACCCGCTGGCCATCGGCGTAAACGGCGCTCCGCGCGTCGCCGTGACCGCCGCCTCGAAAGCGGAGGCGGTCGCGCGGGCCACCGCGCTGATCCGGGCGGGGCGCAGCGTCGACCTCGGCTTGGCGCAGATCAACAGCAAGAACCTCAGCTGGCTGAACCTGTCGGTCGAGGACGCCTTCGACCCCTGCGCCAACCTCGCGGCTGCCGCCCGCGTGCTGCAGGACGGCTATGGCCGCAGCAACGCCGTCGGGGTCGGTGAGCAAGCCGCGCTTCAAGCCGCGCTCTCCCGATACAACACTGGCGACGCCCGACGCGGGTTCGCCAACGGCTACGTCGGCAAGGTGACGCGCGCGTCCGCGCAGATCGTGCCTGCCATCCGCGCGACGCCGTCAGCGCCGCTGCAGCCAAACCTTGAACCCGAAGCCGTCGCGACCGACGCGCCGAGGCCTCCCGCCTGGGACGTCTTCGGTCAGGTCGGCGCCGGATCTGGGTTCGTCATCCGCATTGCCCGCCCCACTGCAGGAGCTTCGTCATGAGTGTCCAGAAGAGAGCCCTGTTGGGCCGCGTGGCCATCATCGGTCTGCTCGCCGTAGCCGTGGCCAGCCCCGCCCACGCCCAGGTGGCGGGCGGCGACATCGGCGGCTTCATTCAAAACATCATCGATTTCTTCAACGACAAGATCATCCGCGGCCTGGCCGTGCTCGCTGTGATCTTCGTGGGCGGCGCCTGGCTTCTCGGTCATCTCGACCTGCGCCGCGCCGCCACCGTCGTGCTCGGCATCGTCGTCATGTTCAGCGGCGCCGCCATTGTCGACCTGATCGTCGGAGGCGCCTGACGCCATGCCTGCCGAAGCCGACGAGCGCCTGACAGAGGACACCCTGTTCCTGGCCTGCACCCGGCCGGCCATGGTGGCGGGAGCCCCCATGGAAGCCGTCGCGCTCAACGTCATGGTGACGGCCACCATCTTCCTGGCCGCGAACTCCCCGCTCTTCCTCGCCATCGCGCCCGTGCTGCACATGGTCTGCCGCGCGATCTGCAAGCACGATCCCAACGCCTTCCGCGTGCTCTGGCAGTTCATGGAGACCAAGGGCCGCGCCCGCAACGCTGGGACCTGGGGCGGCAATTCAGCGACCCCGCTGCCGCTCAAGCGGCGTTTCAGTCCGGCGGAGGTGCTGCGTGGCTAGCCCGTCGGCCGCCGCTTCGGCGCTGCTTCCTCAGGCGCGCCCGTCATCGGCCGCGCGGGATATCGATCCGCGCGGCAACCTGCCCTACGCTCGGCATCTGACTGAACAGGTCATCGCGCTCGACACCCAGGCGCTAATGATGTCCTTCCGCCTGGACGGCGCGAGCAGCGAGACCGCTGACGTCCGCGACCTCAACGATTGGCACGCCAAGCTCAACAGCGCCTGGCGCAATCTGGCCGACGACCGCTTGGCGGTCTGGCATCATCTGGTGCGCCGCGAGCATCATGGCTATCCCGACGGCCAGTTCCGCTCGCCCTTCGCAGCCGACCTCGACCGACGTTACCGCGACCGCCTCGACGCGGGGCGGATGTTCGTCAACGAGCTTTATCTCACGCTGGTTCTACATCCCGGACGTGAGGCGGGAGACCGCGCCGGCGCGTGGTTGAGCCAACGCAGGGGCGCTCTGGCGCAGCTGGACGCGGACGCGATCCGCCGTCTGGAGGACGCTGGCCGCGACCTCGCCCAGTACCTCGGACGATACGGCGTCCAGCCGCTTGGGCTCTATGAGCGAGACGGGCTCTGGTTCTCCGAAACCCTTGAACTCTTGCGGCTCGTCCTGACTGGCCAGCCCGAGCGCGTGCCCTTGATCCGCGGCCACCTGAGCGGCGCGGTCTATACAACTCGGGTGATCTTCGGCCGCGAGGCCCTGGAGATCCGCGACGTCGCCGAGGCGCGCTATGCGGGCATCCTCGGGATCAAGGAGTATCCCGCCGTCACGCGGCCTGGGCTCTGGGACGGCCTGTTGTCGGCCCGCTTCCCGCTCGTCGCGTCCCAGTCCTTCGCCTTCCTGTCCAAGACGGCCGCCAGGACCGTCATGGAGCGCAAGCAGAACCAGATGCTATCGGCCCGCGACCGCGCCGCCTCCCAGATCGCGGGGCTGGGCGAGGCGCTCGACGACCTGATGTCGAACCGCTTCGCCATGGGCGACCATCAGGCCTCGGTGCTGGTCTACGGCGAGACCCCCCGCGTCCTGGCCGACCACCTGTCCAAGGCCAGAGCCATGTTGGCGGACTCCGGCCTGGTCGTCGTGCGCGAGGACCTGGCGCTGGAGGCGGCGTTCTGGGCGCAGTTTCCGGGGAACTTCAGCCGTCGCGTGCGACCGGCGGCGATCACGTCGCGCAATTTCGCGGGCCTGGCGCCTTTCCATACTCACCCCGCGGGGCGTGCCGGCGGCAATCACTGGGGATCGGCCGTGGCGTTGCTGCGGACCTCCGCCGGCTCGCCGTTCCACTTCAACTTCCACGTCGCCGACGTGGGCCACACCTTCATTTGCGGTCCCACCGGCTCCGGCAAGACCGTGGTGCAGAACTTCATGCTGGCCCAGCTCGAGAAGTTCGGCGCCCAGCAGGTGTTCATCGACAAGGATCGGGGCGCCGACATCTTCGTGCGCGCCTGCGGCGGGACCTACCTCACGCTGCTCAACGGCGAGCCGAGCGGGTTCGCGCCCTTCAAGGCGCTGGACTATTCCCCCGCCAACCGCGCCTTCCTCGGCCAGCTCGTCCGGCAGATGGTCGGCGCCGCCGAACGTCCCTTGTCGGTGCAGGAAGAGCGCGCGATCGACGACGCCATCCTGGCGCTGGGGCCGCTGCCGGCCGAGCGGCGCTCGCTCTCGGCGCTGCGGACCTTGTTGGGCCAGCGCGATGCCGGCGGCGTCGGCGCCCGCCTGGAGAAATGGTGCCGCGGCGGAGCGCTGGCCTGGGTGTTGGACAACGACGCCGACGCCCTCAGCCTCGACGCCCGATTCCTCGGCTTCGATATGACCCACGTCCTGGACAACGCCCAGGTGCGCACGCCGATGATGATGTACCTGTTCCATCGCATCGGCGGCCTGGTCGACGGCCGCCGTCTGGTCGTCGATATCGACGAGTTCTGGAAATCACTCGGCGACGAGGCCTTCCTCGACCTCGCCGAGAACGGCCTGCGGACCTACCGCAAGCAGAACGCCTTCATGGTGTTCGGGACGACCCAAGCCGACGAGGTCCTGGCTTCCCGCATCGCCCGGACCATCGTCGGGCAGTGCGCCACGAAGATCTTCCTGCCCGACCCGCACGCCAACGAGCGTGACTACATCGAAGGCTTCGGCCTGACCCGGCGGGAGTTCGCGCTGGTGCGCGAGGAGCTGGCCCCCGAGTCGCGCCAGTTCCTGATCAAGCAGGGCCTCAACTCGGTCGTTGCCGAGCTGCGCCTCGACGGGCTGGACGACGAGCTCGCGGTGCTGTCGGGGCGCATCGAGACCGTGGCCTTGCTCGACCAGATCCGGGGCCGGCGCGGCGACGATCCGGCCGATTGGCTTGAAGCCTTCCATCAGGAGCGGAGGAGACTGTGATGAAGAAACGTCTCATGGCGGCCGTGGCCGCGGCGGGCATGGTGCTGACAGGGTCGGTCGCCAACGCGCAGATGGTCGTCCACGACCCGACCAGCTACGTGAAGCTGATCGCCCAGGCCCAGACGGCGCTGGACCAGCTCACCGAGCTGAAGACCCGTGTCCAGCAGGGCAAGGAGCTGTTCGACAGCCTGAACGAGATCTCCAACGTCGGCTCCATCGCCAGCCTGCTGGGTGTCCCAGAGCTGCGCGAGTTCGTGCCGCAGATCGAGGCGCTGACGGCGGCGGGCAAGGGCGACTTGGCGGCGCTCGGCAAGATCGGCGTCCGTGCTGACGAAATCCGCGCCGAGAAGCGCCTCTTCACCTGGGACGGGGACGACGAACGCGGCGTCGACCTCGAGGCCATCGGCGACCGCGCCGCCCGCGACCTGGCGCTCGGCGAGGCGGTCGCGACCGCCGGCAAGGAGCGGCTCGACGGCCTGAAGGAGTTGCAGGCCGCCATCGACTCGGCGCCGAACGCGCGCGCGGTGATGGACCTGCAGGCGCGCGCCACCACCGAGCAGGCGATGATCGCCAACGATCAGATGCGGCTCCAGGGCCTGGCCATGGCCCAGGCGGCGGAGGACCGGCTTCAGGCGCAGCGGGACCGCGAGCGCATGGCGGCGGCGCGCGCCCAGCGCATGGCGCTCTATCGGAGCGTCTTCGAATGAGGGGCCTGGTCCTTGCCGCCGCCGTGGCGGCCTTGCTCGCCGGCTGCACGCCGCCGCCGCGCGACGTCACCTACTTCGAGGCGCACCCCGACGAGACCGCAAAGGTCGTCGCCGACTGCAAGACCGGCGCGCACCGCGGCGAGGAGTGCGTCAACGCGCGGGCGGCCGACGCTTCCATCCGCCGCAAGGCGCGGATGGACATGTACCGCAAGGCGTTCTGAGGCCCATGCCGTGCCCGAAGACTTCGCCATCTACAGCCAGGCCTACGCCTTCGTGGACGAGCGGCTCGCCGTCTTCCTGAACGAACGCGCCAGCGCGGTGATCGCCGTGGTCTCGGGCCCGCTTCGCCTCGCGCTGGTGCTATACATCCTGCTCTACGGGATCGCGATCCTGCGCGGGGCGATCTCCGAACCGCTGATGGATTTCGCCGTGCGCGGCGTGAAGCTGGCCATCATCTATATGCTGGCCACGTCGGTGGCCTATTCGAGCTGGGTCACCGACCCGCTGTTCCACGTCCTGCCGAACACGCTCGCCACCGCCATCGGCGGGTCCGGCGTGCCCGATGTCGGCTCGGCCTTCGACCAGTTCTACGCCCGTGCGGCCTACCTCGCCGATAAGATCACCGAAGGCGCCACGCCGATCGATTTCGGTCCCTGGATCCTCGGCGCCCTGGTTTGGTTCGTCGGCGCCTTCTCCGCGACCCTGGGCTTCGCCGTCGTGCTGCTCGCCAAGGTCGCCCTGGCGCTGCTGGTCGCGCTCGGTCCGATCTTCATCGCCTGCGTCTTGTTCGAAGCCACCCGGCGCTACTTCTTCGGCTGGCTCAGCCAGGGCGTGAACTACCTCGTCCTCTTCGCCCTGATCCTCACCATCTTCCAGCTCATCCTGTCGCTGGTCGACGCCCAGTGGGGCGCCATCGACGGCTCCGATCCGATGGTCGGCGGCCTGCTGTTCATCGCGCTCTGCCTGCTGGGCGCGATCTTCTTCCTCCAGACCCCGGCCATCGCCGCCGGCATCGCCGGCGGGGCTAGCGCCGGCCTCGCCGATTTCGCCAATGCCGCGTCCCTCGGTGGCGCGGCGCGCGGCGGTGGGCCGCGCGGTCCGCTTGAAGCCGAGCGCGCGCCGCCTCGCGGCGGCGGCTCGATCCGTCCCTCAGGAGCCCGCTGATGTCCCGCCTACTCTTGTCGGCCTGCCTCGCCCTGGCCGTCGCCGGCTGCTCGACGACCAAGGCCGATAAGCCGCCGGTCTGCGACGGCAAGCATCGCCGCCCGGCCAACATCTACGGCTCGGTGCTCTCGCCGGAAGGGGCCGCAGACGCCGCCAAGCCGCAGGCGCTGTCGGCCGCGCCGGCCCCCAACAGGAGCTGCGCATGACCGGCGTCGCCGACCTCAAGGCCTACTTCGAAGAGTCCAAGAGCTGGAGCGCCGACGAGGCCAAGGCCTTGCGGCGCTCGCGCCGGCTGGCCTGGACCGTGGCCGGCGTCTCGGCCGGGGTCGCCGCCCTGGCGGTCGGCGCCGTTATGGCCCTCACGCCCTTGAAGACGGTGGAACCCTTCGTCGTCCGCGTTGATCGCGCTACCGGCGCCGTCGACGTGATGACCGCGCTGAGGTCCGAGCGGCCGCTCACCTACGACGAGGCGGTCACCAAGCATTTCCTGGCCCAGTACGTCCGCGCCCGCGAGGGTTGGCTGGCGCCGGCGGCCGAGGCCAACTTCCGCCAGGTCTCGATCATGTCGACCCCGGCCGAGCAGCAGCGCTGGGCCGACGCCTTCCGGCCCTCCAATCCCCTCAGCCCCCAGGTGGCCTACGGCCCGGCCGGCGAGGCGCAGGTGGACATCCGCGCCATCACCTTCATCGCGGACGGCGTCGCCAACGTGCGCTTCCATCGCACGATCCGCCAGTCGCAGCAGATCACCGAGAGCGACTGGATCGCCACCGTCGCCTATCTCTACGTCAAGGCGCCGATGGCCGAGGGTGACCGGCTGCGCAATCCGCTGGGCTTCCAAGTCACCAGCTATCGCGCCGACCCGGAGGTGGTCCGATGAGACGCCTCGCGCTCATGGTCATGGTGGTGGGCGCCCTCAGCGCCGGCGCCGCCCAGGCGCTCGACACGCCCAAAGGCGGCCCGTCCGATCCGCGCATCAAGGTGATCGACTACGACCCCTGGGCGGTGGTGCGGGTCACCGGCGTCTTCCGAACCGCGACCCAGATTCTGTTCGGGGAAGACGAGACCATCCTCCATGTCGCGGTGGGCGACGCCACGGGCTGGGATGTCGCCGCCGAGAAGAATGCGCTGTTCGTCAAGCCCAAGGCGCCGCGCCAACCCACCAACCTCATCGTCACCACAGGGCGCGGGAGCCTGACGCGGCACTACGCCTTCGAGCTCACGACGCGCGGCGGCGGCGCCTCCAGAGCTACGCCTGACACGGTGTTCGCCCTGCGCTTTCGCTATCCCACCGACGAGGCGGCGAGGGCCGATGCTGCGCTCAGCGCGGTTCGGGCCGCCTTGGACCGCAAGGTCCTGGAGCTGAAACTCGATCGCGCCGTGGTCGAGGGCCGCCGCAACCTGGCCTACGCGGTCCAAGGCTCGACCGCGCTGCAGCCGTCGGAGGTTAGCGACAATGGCCGCTTCACCGTCATGCGCTTCCCCGCCAACCAGCAGGTCCCGGCCATCTACCAGGTGGAGTCCAGCGGGACCGAGAGCTTGGTCCCGTTCGACGTGCGCGGCGAATTCGTGGTCGTCCACGCGGTCGTGCGCGAGATGCGCCTGCGCCGTGGCCGCGAGGTGCTCTGCATCTACAACCAGGCCTTCGAGCCCTATGGCGCCAATCCCGCCACCGGCACGGCGGCGCGCGATGTCGAACGCACCGACAAGGGAGGTCCGACGCCATGAGCGAACCCTCGAACACCCCGCCGCCCGAACCGCAGGCGCCTCCTCCAGCAGAGCGGGCGATCTCGCCGGTCTCCGGCCGTTTGGGAACCGGGCGCGCCGGCAAAGGCATGGTCTTCCTTGCCCTGGTCGCGGCCTGCGGCGTCTTCGTCGTCGCCACCTGGGGACGCGACGGCGCGCCCAAGGCGGACCGCACGCCCGTACAGCCCGCGCGTCAGATCGTCCCCTTCGAGCCCTTGAACCGTTCGCCGACCCTCGCCGCGCCTGGCGCCGAGGCGCCTAGTCTCGTTCCGGGCGAGGCGAACGGCGCGCAGGTCCCGGCCCTTCAGCCCGACGGACGCAGCGGTGAGCCCGTCGATCCCCAAGCCAAGCGCCAGGCGGAGCTGGCCGCCATGCGCGGCGCGCCGATCCTGGCGTTCAGCCGTGGCGGCTCCAGCGTTGGCGCGAACGCCAGCGGGCCGGGCGGGGCGGCCTTGCAGCAGGCCGACGCCGCCGAGGCGATGACCGAGCTCGACCAGCTCCGCCAAGGCTCGCGGATCGGCCGGGCCCAAGCCTCCCGGCTCGGGGACCGCAACTTCCTGATCCTCGCCGGCACGGCCATTCCCTGCATCCTGCAAACGGCGATGGACACCGCAACGCCCGGCTATGTGAGCTGCCTGATCCCGCGCGACGTGCTCTCCGACAACGGCGCCGTTGTGCTGATGGAGAAGGGCACACGGGTGCTGGGCGAATACCGCTCGGGCATGCGTCAGGGTCAGCATCGGCTCTTCGTCCTCTGGACCCGCGCGGTGACGCCGGCGGGGGTTGCGGTCGGCCTGGCCTCGCCCGCCGCGGATCCGCTCGGCCGCGCCGGTTTCGACGGGGCGCTCGACACCCATTTCTGGGACCGCTTCGGCGCCGGGATCCTGCTCTCCGTGGTCGACGACGGCGTCGCCGTCATCGCCGGCGACAACAACCAGTACGCCACGGCCCGCATGCCGTCGCAGGCCGCCGCGCTCGCCGTGCAGGGCGGGATCAACATCCCGCCCACCTTGCGCAAGGCGCAAGGCTCGGAGGTCTCGATCTTCGCCGCCCAGGACTTCGACTTCTCGGGCGTCTACGGTCTGAAGGCGCGCTAGCCATGGCCTACGACAGCGCCGTCCTCGACCACTACCTGGCGCCGCTGCGGAGCCGGCTGGCCGCGCCCGACGTCACCGAGCTGGTGATCAACCGGCCGGGCGAGCTTGGCCTCGAGCGGCCCGGCGGTTGGGAATGGCACGCCGCGCCCGACCTCGACGCGACCTGGCTCGCCACCCTGGCCCGCGCGGCCGCCGCCCACACGGTGCAGGACGTCACCGACGAGGCGCCCATCTGCTCCACCGTCCTGCCGGACGGCGAGCGCTGCCAGATCGTCCTGCCGCCCGCAGCCGAACAGGTCTCGCTCACCTTGCGCAAACCGTCCTCGGCGCGCTTCGACCTCGACGCCTTCGCCGCTGCCGGCCTGTTCGAAGACGTGACCGTCGCGCGCAACGACCTCTCCGCCGCCGAGGGCGAATTGATCGCGCTGCGCGAGGCCGGCGACTGGCCTTCCTTCTTCCGCCTGGCGGTGAAGAGCCGGCGCAACATCCTGATCTCCGGGGCCACCGGCTCGGGCAAGACGACCTTCGCCAAGGGCCTGGTGCAGCTCATCCCGCCGGACGAGCGGCTGTTGACCATCGAAGACGCCCGCGAGTTGGTGGTCCCGCACCGCAACGCCGTGCACATGCTCTACTCCAAGGAGGGACAGGGGCTCGCCAAGGTCGGCCCCAAGCAGCTCCTGGAAAGCGCGCTACGGATGCGGCCCGACCGCATCCTGCTGCAGGAGCTTCGGGACGGGACGGCTTGGTTCTACCTGCGCAATGTCAACACCGGCCATCCGGGATCGATCACCACCATCCACGCCGACAGCGCGGTCCTCGCCTTCGAGCAGCTCACCTTGCTGGTGAAAGAGTCGGAAGGCGGCCGGGATCTCGCTCGCGACGACATCCGCGCCCTGCTGCACATGCTGGTCGACGTCGTGGTGCAGTTGCGTCGGGTCGAGGGGCGCTTTCGCATGACGGAGGTCTGGTATGAGCCGCTTCGCAAGCGCGCCCTGGCCGCTTAGGGCCGCCTACCTCGGCTTGTTCGGGACCTGCGCCGTCGGTCTCTTCCTCGGTCTGACCGGCCTCATCGCCCTGGCCGGTCTGAAGCAGCTGTCGGCCGACATTGATCCGACCGTCGTCCCAGGCTGGTTCTGGTACTTCCGCGACGATCCGCAGGTGCGCCGCTGGCTCGGGATCGGCCTGCTCTCATCCCTCGCCGCCACCGTGATGATCGTCGTCGGCACCGTGCGCAATCTCCGGCCGCCCCTGCATGGGGCGGCGCGCTGGGCCAGCGAGGCCGAACTCGCTCACGCAGGCCTCCGCGCGCAACAGGGCATCGTCCTCGGTCGCAAGGGCGGCCGGCTGGTGGTGTTCGGCGGCTCCGAGCACGTCATGCTGCATGCGCCGACCCGCTCCGGCAAAGGGGTCGGGATCGTCATCCCAAACCTGCTGACCTGGCCAGACTCCGTCGTGGTGCTCGACGTGAAGCGGGAGAACTGGGAGGCCAGCGCCGGCTTCCGCGCCGCGCACGGCCAGACCGTCCTGCTGTTCGATCCGCTCGACCCCGAGGGCCGTACAGCGCGGTTCAATCCACTCGGCCACATCGACCGCACGGACTCTGTCGCCGTGCTCGACGAGCTGCAGAAGCTGGCGGTCATGCTGTTCCCACCGCCGCAGCACAGCGATCCCTTTTGGGCCGAGGCGGCGCGCACCGGCATGATCGGGGTGGGCGCCTATGTCGCCGAGACGCCGAGCCTGCCGTTCAGCCTCGGCGCCTTCTATCGCGAGCTCACCCACGGCGATCCGCGGACCCGGTTGCCGGAGGAAGTGAAGGCGCGCGCGGCCGCCGGGCGGCCGCTATCCAATGGCTGCGTCAGCGCCATCTCCGACTTCTGTTCCGCCTCGGAAAACACCTTCGCCTCGATCAAGCAGACCATCACCAGCCGCATGGGCCTGTGGCTGAATCCTCGGGTCTGCGCGGCGACCGAAGCCAGCGACTTCGATCTGCGCGACCTGCGGGAGCGGCGCATCTCGCTCTACCTCGGGGTCTCGCCCGACAACCTGGCGCGCGTGGCGCCGCTCTACAATCTGCTCTTGCAGCAGCTCGTGGACCTGAACACGCGGGAGCTTCCAGGCGGCGGCAAGCATGAGATCCCCGTGCTGATGGTGATGGATGAGTTCAAGCGCCTTGGTCACGCCGCCGTCATTGCTCAGGCCTTCTCATACGTCGCCGGCTACGGCCTGCGGCTGCTCCCGGTCCTGCAGAGCCCGGCGCAGCTGAGGGCGGAGTACGGCCCGGACCTCGCCGAGGAGATCATGGCCAACTGCGGCCTCGAGATCGCCTTCGCGCCCAAGGAGCTGAAGGTCGCTCAGGATCTCTCCGAGCGCCTCGGCTTTTGGACCTATTCCAGCCAGTCCCGCAGCCGCCCTTCAATGCTCTCCGACGGCAAGCGAAGCACGACGGAGTCCGATCAGCGGCGGGCGCTGATGATGCCCCAGGAACTGATCCAGATGGACCCCGGTCAACTGATCGTCCTGCGCGCCGGCCTGCCGCCGGTGCGCGGACGCAAGATCGTCTACTGGCGGGAGAAGGCCTTCACTGAACGCCTCATGCCGCCGCCGATCGTCGCCGCCCACCCCGGGATCGCAGCAGGGCTTTCGGCGACACCTCCGGCGCCGGTCCCCGCCCCCGCTGAGGCCAGCGATCTCAGTCTGGCCGATCTCGGACCCGCCCTCGTGGCGGCCGGGTGCGAGGCGCTGCCGCCGGAAGGGGCGACCGACGCCGAGGTCGAGCGCTGGATGGAGCGCTTCATCGACCATCACCCCGCCGAACCGGCGGCCACCGATCTGACCATGAAAGGAGCCGACCATGGCCGAGAAGCCTGAAGGCGTCATCACGCCGGGCAATCGGGCGCCGTCCCTCGCGCAAGGCGACACGCCCGACGATGTGCGCCGCCGATACCTCACCGAGGGGCGAGGGTTCGAGCTCGCCTACTACACCGACCTCACCGCCAAACAGCCCGCCTTCAGTGACGCTGGCCGGCGGTTGGAGACCGAGCGCAGCAATCCCGCCGTCATCAAGGACATGCTGGCCATCGCTGAGCATCGCGGATGGTCGAAGGTGCAGGTGCGAGGCAGCGAGGAGTTTCGCCGCGAAGCCTGGTTGCAGGCTCAAGCCCAAGGGCTCGATGTCGGCGGCTATCGGCCGACAGGGCGGGATCGACAGGAACTGGAGCGGCGCACGGCGCCGATGGAGCGGGAGGACCCGGCCCCGACGAAGGCCGGCCTCGATCAAAGCCGCGCCGTGACCGGCAAGCTCGTCGACATGGGACGCGCGCCCTACAAGAACCGCGCCGACGCCGAGGAGTCAGCTTTCGTGAAGCTCAAGCTGGAGGGCGGTCGCCACCATACGGTCTGGGGCGTCGGTCTTCCCGCCGCGATGGAGCGGTCCGGCGCCAAAATCGGCGACACGGTCACCGTGCAGCGCGTCGGCGTCGAGAACGTGAGCAAGCTTGTGCAGGAAAAGGACAAGGAGACGGGCGAGGTTCGCCGTGAGCGCAAGGAGGTGGACCGCAACAAGTGGGAGATCACGGCTGCGAGGTTCCGCGAGGCCACGCCCGAGCAGGCGGCGCGCGACCCTGACCTGCGCGGCGCGCAAAGTCGCCTGAACACGGTCGAGGCGGTCGTGCGTGGCCGCGTGTCCGACCGGCCGGCGCAGGATCGCATTTTGGCGGCCGCCCGCGAGCGGCTTGCGCGATGGCTGGAGCAGGGCGTGCGGGTTCAGCCCGTCTCCCTAGGACGGTCGCAAGTCGAACACGAGCCCAGTCGAGGCCGAGAGCGGCAGCGCAGCCGTTGAGGTTTCAGTCCACGCCGCCCTCGGCTTCAGTCGCGAGGGCGTTGACCAGCTTGAGCAGGTCTTCGGCGCGATACGGCTTGCTCAGGAACAGCCCGCGGTCCGGTAGGTCCCCTGCGCCGGGTCGAACGTGGCCGGAGGCGACCAGGATCTTCACGTGCGGCCAGCGCGCGTGAACCGCCTGGGCTAGGCCGAGGCCATCGGGCGTGCCGGGCATGTTCACGTCGGTGAACAGCACCCGGACTTTCGCGCCGCCCTCCAAGTGCTGCAGGGCTTCGCTCGCATTGGCGGCCTCGACGACCGAATAGCCGCCGTCCGACAAGATGTCGGCGCCGACCATCCGAACGAGCTCTTCGTCATCGACAATGAGAACCGTCTTGGCGAAATCGTCGCGCATACGGCCCTAACTCCGATGGGGGTCGGCTGTTCCGATTTATTGTGTTGTGGCAGTAGCTTAGCCATTCTGGTCGGCCTGCGTCTTCGACGTGGGAAGGCCATGGCCACCTACACATCGGCCAGTCCCGCGCCGTGGGAACCCTCACACGCGGGACAGATGCAGCCGTCGACATTCCCATGGCGACGAAGTGGCGACATTCTCCGAACGAACTGCAGCAAACCGCGAGAGAAAAATGAAGACCTTTGTCGCGCTCTACATCGGCTCGATGGAGCCTACGCAATCGCGGATCCCGCCGGACGAGGCGACTTCCGCCCGCGGCATGGCCGCTTGGGGTGCTTGGATGGAACGACATGCCGCTCGTATTGTCGATACGGGCGGACCGCTCGGCGTTACCAAGAAGATCGATGGGGATGGTGTCGCCGATACTCGGAACGCCATAACGGCCTATGTCATCGTGGAGGCGGAGACCCACGACGAGGCGGCCAAGCTGTTCCTGGACCACCCACATTTTTCGATCTTCCCCGGCGACCGGGTGGAGATCATGGAGCGCTTGCCAGTCCCTGGACAATAGCCGGCCGCTCGCGACCGGCGGCAGTCGTCAGCGAAAATCCGGCGCCTTCAGCTTGAGCGTGTCGATGTGCAGATCAGACATGGAGATGTCCCTGGCGGCCATGCACTTCGGGCGCGTCGCGGGAATCGGGGGCCCTGGGGCCACGAGCGCACTCAAAGCCCCGACCATGCGGTAGACCGCGCACCATCCGAAGGCCGAGCCGCACGGCGAAGCGATGGTCTGGGTTGGCTCGAGCGTGCAGTCCCAGCTCGAGGCGTTGACGCAAAGGGGCCGCACCTCGACGCCGTGTTCCCGGGCGTCACGGACGATCTCCGCAGACCTGCTGCCTGCCCCGTCGGCAGCACCAGGGAACTTTGCCTTTCGCCCCCGCTCTTCAAGCCAAGGCTCGTGGTGCGACGGCAGCCAAGACCTTCTGTTTCAGCTCTTCAGGCTTTCGAACATCGCACTCCCAGATGACTTCTACGCGCCAGCCGAGATCCGCAAGCGCCGCTTGAGCCACCTGATCGCGGGCGACATTTCCCGCGAGCTTTGGGGTCCAATACTCTTGGCGTGTCTTCGGCTTCGAGGCGAGCTTGCATCCCTCGTGCTGATGCCAGAAGCACCCGTGCACGAAGATCGCGATTTTGTGGCGCGGCAGAACGATGTCCGGCTTTCCAGGAAGGTCCCGGCGGTGGAGCCGGAACCTGTAGCCCAAGGCGTGGAGCTGCTTCCGGACGGCTACCTCCGGCCGGGTGTTTCCCGACCGAATTCGCGACATCAGCGCGCTCCGCTTTGCATCAGCTTCCGAGGCCACAGCTATGGCGCCAATGCGCTCGCGTGGAGCCGAAGCAGCTCCCGCATTTGCGCATCGCTGCGGGTTCCCTTCGCCATGTTATACCAGTGCGTCACCAGCTGCAGGTTGTGGGGTCCGTCACCGAGACTGCCGTCCTCGTAGTGGCCATCGCTATCGATGCGATCAAGGCTGGCGCGAAGATCTGGTACCGACTCGTTGAATGGCACGCCGCATTGTGCACATCGCCAGCCCTGGCGGCGCGCAAGCTCGTCGAGGGTAGCCTCCAGGTCGGCGCAGCGCAGCTCCTTGTTCTTTAGGAGCCGCCTCTGAATCGGTCCGCTTTGCGCCACCGTCTGCCGGGTGGTTCGCTCGATCCTCGCGCGAGCGATCGCCCATCCGTGCTCATGGCTCGCCGGGACAGCTGGCGCCGGCCGGCGCAAGAGGTGCTGTACCGCGAGCCTGACTTCCTCATCGGACCGCCCGCTCCATTCGTCGAGAACCCGCTTCACCCAGCCGACGGGCGCGGGAACGGAACCTTCGGGGGTCAGCCATCCTCGGCGGCTTGAGCCGAGATATGGGTCAAGCTTGTCGCGTGCGTTCTTGAGGCTAAACCGGAACGACTTTGGCGTCCGCCCTGCACCGAGCTGGTCGAAGAATAGGTCATAGGCGACGTTCCATTGCCCAGTCCCGAGCCATTCCGGCGGGGCGTCAGGAAGGTCGTCCCGCTGCGTACCAAGGCGCGCCAGCATAGGCGACGAGGAGCATGTCGTCGGACCGTGGAACCAGAGTTCCTCGGCTTCGCCTGGGGGATGCAGGCTGCTCGGCTACCGTTATCGTCCGGCGCAACGCGTAGCGCCGCCGGAAGAGTTGCGGCCGGAGGCTGTTCCGCTACCCAACGCGGAGAAGGCCCGAGGGTTTGCCAAAGGCGACTGGCCGATGCGAGGCAAAGCGAGGCTGCGGCGGCTGATCGGAATCATACTCTGAAGCCACGGCCGGCGCGGCGCCAAGGCCTAGCTGCGCCGCGACAGATGCGGCAACCGCCTCCGCGAGAGGCGGTGGCACGGCCTCGCTGACCTGCACGATTTGCGACGAAAGCGTGCCAAGGAGCCGGTAGCGGTCGGGAAATCCTTGAAGCTTCATCGCCTCGAACACACTGAGGCGGCGCTTGCAGCCGGGATGAATGTGAACTTCCCGATTGCCGTAGGCCACTGTGATGCTGGGCCGATCCCAGGCAAGGGTCTTGAAGCTGCGGTTGCTTCCATTGCCGGGCTTGAGAGCGCCCACCTTCTCGAACTTGGCCGACTTGGGCGCCATGCACCAGTGATTGGGGTGAAAGCCGATGTCGGCAGGCGTCAGGCCGCGCCGAAAGTAGGTCGCCTCGGGAAACGAGCCGATCGCTCCCGCCACTGTGAGATCGTCGGCTTCGTTTGTCGTCGGGGAGGGTATCGCCCACTTGCGGCCACTGAACAGTGCGGTGTTGAAGCCGACGATGAAGAGCCGCTCCCGCCGCTGTGGCGTGCGGTAGTCGCTGGCGTCCAGCACGGCATGGTTCAGCGTGAACCCGGCCTTCCTGAGAGCTGTCTTCATCGCCGACAGGCGGCGCTTATGCCGCCCGCTCGTCAGGCCGGGTACGTTCTCCATCACAAAGAACTTCACCGGGTTGCGGGCGTTCAGCTCGCCCAGGAGCTTGGCATATGCCAAAGGCAGCACGTGCCGGGGATCGCCCCACATCGGCTCGGTGTTCGCCTTGCTGAAGCTCTGGCAGGGTGGCCCCCCAATGACGCCCTCCGGCTTAAACTCACCGCCCCACAGTTCATCGAGGCGGGCAAGCGATAGCTGGCTTACATCCTCAACGTGGCCGCGGTCGCTCCCCGTCCGGTTTGCATTATAGGAGCTGACGCTGTCCTCACGGACATCGAAGGCGAGGCCAACGTCGAATCCCGCATCCTCGAAGCCTAAGTCCAGGCCTCCGGCACCGCAGAAGAGACTAAGAATCAAGAACTTATCTCCCCCCGGCGCCAATGCTGCGCAGCGATCCGGCGGCTATGTTGCTTGTGCTGAAGATCCGACACAAGGGACCAGCCGCCGAAAACGCCGCTACTCCCCGCCAATGGCGGCGAAGTCGGACTCCGGAACCCGCCTGGCGATAAAGAAGCCTAGGATCGGTATGCCGGGAAAGCGCGCTTCGAGCACAGCCTTCATCGCGATGAAATGGCATCCGGTGGTCAGAAGATCGTCGAATACGCCGATCACCTCTGGCGCCGGTCTCGCGTTAGCGGCGGCCTCCTCGATGGCGTAGTTCGCGATAAGGTCGGCCGGCGTCGGCCGAACGTTGCTCAGATGGGCTGCCTCGGTGCTCTGCAGCTGGCTGACAAGCTCCCTGACGTCTCCCTGCAGGCCCTGTGTCGCCACCGTCAGCATCTGCAGCATGCGATCGTCGTAGAGCGGGTCATCCTGGGCTTTTGACGGCGGCACCGGCACCAGGGTCGCGCGCTCGAGCCAGCCCTCAGGCAGCGCTCCCCGGAAGGCGCTGCCCGCCCGCTGGATTGCCGAGCCCTTATACTTCCAGTCCGGCTGCCCGCGCCGGTTCACCGGCTTCTTGAAATTGGCGATGAGCTGGTTCGTTTCGCTGAACGCGAAGCCGCGGCGGGCGGTATACTCGCCCAGATAGTAGCAGTCGTCCGGCTCTTGCAGGTACCAATGGTCGCCGCGGGTGAGCTCGTCGATCCTAGTGAGCCGCAAGGCCAAGGCCGCGCCTCACATCGTCGTAGCTTTCGACGCGCACGGCGCCCTGTTCGGCGAAGCGGGCCGGCCACGTGATCGCAGGGTTCCGGAAGCAGCTGTCGAGGATGAAGAGCTTGCGGCCCTGGTTGAGGGCAGCTTTCGCCTGAACGAGCGTCCCGGACGTTTCCCCCGCTTCGATGATGATTGTCGCCTGGGTAAGTGCGGACATGGTAATATTGCGCTCGGGGAAGAACAGGCGGTTGCCCCTGTAGTTTTGGGCCGCGTAGCGGCACACGGGGATCTGGCTGATCAGCAGAAAATCACGTGCAATCCGCGCCTGAAGATCGCGGTTCTCCTTGGGGTAGCACTCCGAAAGTGGCGTTCCGATCACGGCAATGGTTCGGCCGCCGGCTTCAATGGCCGACGTATGGGCAGCCGTGTCGACGCCAGTGGCCAGGCCAGACACAACCGTGATTCCGTCCTCGACCAGGGCGCGCGCCATGCGCCGTGCGCGCGCTGCGCCTTCGGGCGTGGGCTGCCGGGTGCCGACGACGGCGACGGATGGCGTCGAAACGAGGTCCCACCAGCCCTGATAGTAGAGGAGCTCGATCGGGTAGGCGGCGTCTCTTAGGCGATCCGGATACTCGCCAGCGCCATGTACGCGCACGCCGAACTGATGCACGCCCGCGGCCTTGAACAGCTTCAGCGCCTTGTTCGCATGCTCTAGGGCTCGCCCAGGCGAGACGAAGTCGGACGGAACGGCTCCCGGCGACTGGCGGAAACGCTCCGCAATTGTCCTGAAGGAGGACTTGGGCTCCTCCCACAGTGCTTCGTATGCGCCGAGCTCGCGCAAAGGGGAAACCGCACGATTCGAGGGATCGTCGCTTCCAAGAGCCAGCTGTGCTGACAACAAGAATCTCCGTATGCCAAAGATTGCTGGCCGAACGACTATACATGGGTTCGCGAACATTGCGCGGCTAGGTCGCACTTCGGCTTGTTCTTGTTATGTTCGCATCCCGCGCCTAAATTGGCAAGCTGGACAATTGACCCAGCCGGACGCAACCATCGCATGCGTTTTAGGACGGATGCCCGGAGCGGGCGTCGATGCCGGCCGGGGGGACCGTTGGGCGTTTGATGCATGGAAGAGCCATTCCCGGCCAGACTGCTATTCCGGCGCCCCTGAGCACGGCAGGCAGAGCCGGCCTGTTCTGATGATGAGGCGCGGCGATCGGAGCGGCACGTCCCCGCTGTGCAGGCTCGCAGCAGCGCTGCGCCGGTGGCTGGCGGCGATGGGGTCGGGCCGCTCAAAGCGAGGCCGGCTCTCCCCGCCGGCTGTTGCGGGCGACAGTGCCGACGATGAAGCGGGCGCGGAACAGGCACCCCCTTCCAACGGAGACGAGGTCAAGGCCTTCGCCGCTACATCCCTACAGGCGCCTGAGCCCGCGCTGTGCGCAGCTGACCAGCCCGAGCCTGCTACGCGTGCGCCCAGTGGCGCCCGGCCGGTCGTCCCTTCGCTCGCCGAGGCGCTGGGTCGGCTAGAAGCCGTCGGCGGGCTGGCCAAGAGCAACAAGCCAACCCGGCAGGCACTGTCTCTTGTGAAGGCCGACGATCCGCCTGAAGCGCGCGAGCCGGAGCCGGCGCTTCCACCTGAAGCCCCGGCCAAAGCCGAGCCGGAGGCAGGGGAATCTCAAAGGGATTGCGAGCCCGACATCGCGGCGGGTGCTGATCCCAGCCCGCCTGCATCCGGGGAACCAGTAGTCTCAGATTTGGCCGAACTTGAGCCCTTGCCGGTATCAGCGCGGGAACCGGAGCCGGTGCTCGACAATGAGGGAGCTTGCCTCACTCTTGAGCCTCATCGGGAAGGCGCTGAGCCCGCCGGGCACTGGTCCGAGGAGGAGCCGGACCTTGCAGCGGCGACTGAATCCCGCGGGGAGTCGGCCATCGAGCCAGGCGCTGAGCCCGAGGAAACGGAGCCGTCTCGCGGGCTGGAGGTCGGGCCGGAGCCTGGACCGGGACTGGCGGGCCCGGAGCCTCAGCCGGAGCCCCAGCCTGAGCCAAGCCTGGAGGCTGAGGCCGTGGACGCTGCGGAGATCGACGCCGTCTCCGCGTCCGAGCGGGAGGCGGCGCCGACGCCAGACCCTCAGCCCAAACCCGAGAAGCCTTCACCGCGCCTGGAGCTGGAGGCTAGGCCGGAGCTTCGGAGTGAGCCTAGACCAGAGCTGGAGCCGGAGACGGAGCGCGAGCTTGAGCCCGACGCCGAGCGGGCTGTGCCTCCAGGGCTGGAACCCGCGCCGCCAGCTATCCAAGCGCGTGATGTCCGCGACCCCGGCGGGGCGAGTGCGCCGCCGCCGAAGGCGCGGCGCTATCAGCCTCGGCTGGACCGCGTGCCACCCAGCAATCGGCGATCGCCTGGGGCGGAGCGGCAAGGCGCGGCGGCCGAGGTCTCTACACTGGGCGCCGACTTCGCCCTGCTCTTTGGCGCGGGCGGCTGGAGCGTCGAGCTGGGCGTCCTCTTCCACCGCAGCGCCAGCATGGCGGAGGAAGTCGCCGTCAGGTTCGCGGGTTCGGAGCAAACCCTCTGGGCCATCGACGAACGCGCATACCAGGTGCTCTGGGCCGGCAGCGCTTCAGCCGCCCTCGCCGACGGAATCGTGGCCGAGGCGCTTGACGGTGGCGTCCGCTGGGTACGAACGGCGCGCGAGCTCCACATCTTTTCGCCGCGGGCGGATATGGGCGGGTTCTTTTCCTCTCCCCGGGTGGAGGCCGGCGTGGAGAACGTCGTGATCTGCAGCGCTGCCCTGGAGGCTTCGGTGCTCGCGGCCCTCCAGCAAGTTGGAGTGGAGCAGCCCCTCCTCGTATCGGCCAGCGGGGTTCCGGACGGCTGGCGCTGCTATCGCGGCATCCGGCCATCCCGGACAGGCGAGCGTTCGTTTGAGGGCCTGCTCGCCGGCCTCAATCCGCTCGCTGAGGCTGATATCGCCTTTGCGGGTGGCGTCCACCTTGGCCGATCCTCCTGGCTGGTGACCCATCCACCCCAGATCATCGTCACCGGCACTGGCCTTGGGCGGGTTCTGATTGACGGCGTCGAGGCTGATTTCACGGATCAAGGGTGGCGCACGCCGGCTTCAGGCGCTGTTGGCGCTCACCGCGTCGAAGTCGGCGGCAAGTCCAAGGCTTATCAGCTTGAGGCCGCGCCCACGGCGTGGGAGCCGTGGCCAGCCCACCGGCTTGGAACTGCGGAAATTTGCGGCGCACTGGTGGAGACGTCAGGCGCGGCAATCGAGCCGCCGCCGCTGGACGTGGCATGCTGGCTCATTGGAGCCTCGCCGGGCGAGATCGCCTTTTCCGATCCAGCAAGGGCTTCGCTCCCACCCCTTGGGTTCGAGACAATCTGGGCGGTGCCCGCCGCTGCCGGACGCCGAGGATCAGCCTTGCCCTTGCAGCTTGGTCCCCACACCGAGCCCGGGCGGTTTCGCTGTCGCCCTTCCGCGGTCCAGCTCCGCTGGTGCTCGGTGCTGCGCCAGGCGGCAATTCGCAGGCCCAAGTTTTCGGATACAGCTTCTCAAGCGCTCTGGCGGCGGTACCAGGCCGTGGCCCGGAGCGGCGCGCGTTGGCGCCGATGATGAACCACCTGCTGCTTTGGATGTCAGCGCGGGGTGAGGGCACAATGCAGGCGCTCCGGACCGAAATCGCGCGCGCCGAAAGCGAGTTCGGTGCAAGGGCCGACGGATCGCGGCCAGCCTGGGATCTGGCTAGGGTTGGGCATGTTGAGTTGGAAAGCCCTGCAGCCGGGCGGTGGCGGGTCTGTCCTCCGGTGCTCGCCGCCCGCACACTGGGAACCGGAGCATCGGGCGTGCTGTGCGGTGCGCGAACACCGCAGCTGCTGGGGACGCTGAGCACTGTCGCCGCCCAGCACGGCGCCAGCGTCACGACGCTTCCGCAAGACTCCGCGCCTGACCTCGTTGCGGTGAAGGCTCCGAACTTCGCGGCGCTGTCCGCGGCGGCGAAGGCCGCGGCGCTTTGGCTGCAGCCCAGGGCGACGCGGGCGCTCATTGGCGCGGCTGCGCCTGTCCGTAGCCTCGTCCTGGAGCCCGCGGCTATGCCCATCGGGAAGGGTTGGGAGGTGTCGCGCTTTTCGCTTTCAGGACTGAGATGGGTGGCGGCGAGCGTCGAGGCCGCGGGCGCCGCGAAGAAGGGCCTATTCAGGTTCCGGTCTGACTATGAGACGCGGCATGTCTTGCGGGATGCGGCCGGCACTTGGAACGCACCGCCTGACGTGGCGAAGTATCGCCTTCTGGAACGCCGCCACCGTCCCATTGCCTACTCAGCGCCGGCGCGGACGCTGTACGTCGCCATCGGCGCGCGTCCGCCGCCCCTCGTCGAGCGGGCGCTGATCCTGGCGTCCGGCAGGCTGCCGTCACGGAATGGGCGCCTGCTGGCGTACCCGGAGATCGAGCTCGCCGACGCCCATGCCGCCGCACAGAACCTCGGCCAGAAGCTTTACTGAGAACCGACGATGACCAATCCGCTTGCCGCCTTTCAGAGCCTTCGGTCCACCTATCTTCGCTACCTGGAGAGCCCCTTTGACCTTCGCTATGACGCGCTGGTCCAGGAACGGCGCGCGCTCCTCGACTTGGACGGGCGCCTTTATCGCGAGCCCCTGATCGAGCCCGCACCGCCCTATTGCTCAAGCGGACAGACGTTCGCCGACGCGGCAGCGGAGGTTCTCGCGGCGGATTGGGCTCCGGGGCTGATCTCGGATCTGGGGGAATTCGTGGGCGCGGGCCTGTTTCCCGCGCCGCGCAAGCTCTACGCGCACCAGAAGCTGGCGTTCGACACGGTCGTCCGTCAGGGTCGCGACGCCGTCATCACCAGCGGCACCGGTTCTGGAAAGACAGAGTGCTTCCTGCTTCCTCTGGCGGCCGCAATGGTCAAGGAGTCGGCCGCGTGGGGACCCAGCGCGCCTCCGCCTCCAGCGCATGACTGGTGGCGCCAGCCCGCTCCGCCCGGATCGCCCGCAAACCGGCGCTACCATCCGCGCGTCCGCCAGCGCGGTCATGAGGACTCCGCAAGCCGTCCGGCGGCGATGCGAGCGCTGATCCTATACCCGCTGAACGCCCTCGCCGAAGACCAGCTCGTTCGCCTGCGCCTTGGCTTCGACGGTTTGCAAGCCCGGCGCTTTCTGAGAGATCGCCGGGGAGCTAATAAGTTCTACTTCGGCCGCTACACCGGCCGCACGCCTGTGTCCGGCGATCCCTCGGCCGGCGATAGCGGACTGAGGGAGGAGCTTCGCAAGATCCAGGCCGCGTCGGACGCGGTTCGGGGAAGCCCTGAAGCGGCACAGTATTTTCAGGATCTGGCCGGCGCCGAGATGTGGTCGCGTTGGGACATGCAGGACGATCCGCCGGACTTCCTCATCACCAACTACAGCATGCTCAACATCATGCTGATGCGCGGGATCGAGGCGCCCATCTTCGACCAGACCCGTGACTGGCTAGCGGCCTCGGCGGACAACATCTTCCACCTGGTGGTCGACGAGCTGCATACCTACCGCGGCACGCCAGGTACCGAGGTGGCCTATCTCCTCCGCGTGCTGCTCGACCGGCTGGGGCTGCACCCCGACCATCCGCAGCTCCGCATAATCGCCTCGTCTGCGTCGCTAGGCACCAACGACGAGAGCTACGACTATCTTGAAGGCTTCTTCGGCCGGAGCCGGGCCCACTTCGATATTATTCCCGGCCATCCCCTTCCGATCGACCGGGCCGTGGCCGGCGAGGCGCCGCGGCATCGGGCGGCCCTAGCGCAGTTGGGCCGCGATCTCGCAAGCGGCGGACCGAGCGGCGCCGCGGATCCGTTCTGCGCGGCTGTCGGTGCTCCGGCGCCGGCAGGCGATCCGGCCGCCGCCCTGGCTACCGCGCTCAGCAGCATCGGTGCGCCGGATGCCCTGCGCCTGGCATGCCGGGATGATGCGGCGGACAGAACCGTGCCGCGCCAGCCGGAGGCGATTGCAGAAGCCATCTTCGGGGCGCACGGCGCAGACGAAGCCGCGGCGGTGGAGGGACTGATCGCCGGCCTCGCAGAAGCCAGAACCGTTGACGAGAGCGCGCTCCTCCCGATCCGCGCCCACCTAATGTTCCGGAACGTCCAGGGGCTGTGGGCGTGCACCGATCCTGACTGCTCAGAAGTGAGGCGTACGGCGCCATGTCCGGTCGGCAAGCTGCACCACGTGCCGACGCCGGTCTGCGGCTGCGGGGCGCGGGTCCTGGAGCTGCTGTACTGCGAGCCCTGCGGCGAGGTCTATCTTGGCGGATACCGCGCCGCGTCCAACAATCCGCAGGAATGGCGGCTATCTCCGGACTTCCCCGACCTTGAGCAAGTCCCTGACAAGGCGGTGACCGATCGGCACTACGGAAACTACGCCGTTTTTTGGCCGAGCGCTGGCCGCCCGCCGGCATCTGCAGGATGGAACGAGGACAGCATCCGGCGCGAATGGCGGCCAGCGTCTCTCAGCCGCGGCGAGGGATTAGTGCGGCCGGGCGGGACGGGCGGACATCTGTACTTCGTGGCGGCCGCTCACCGCCGCAATGGGCCCGACGCCGAAAGCCTATCGGCCTTTCCGTCGAGGTGCGCGCGCTGTGACGCCGACTGGTCAGGACGGACTGCCAGTCCCTCGCCCATCCGCGGCCAGCGGACAGGCTTTCAGAAGGTCGCCCAGGTTCTGGCCGACGCCCTGCTACGCGACATTGCTCCGCCGGAGCGGGACGACTTGCGCAAGCTCGTGGTCTTCTCGGACAGCCGGCAGGACGCCGCCAAGCTCTCCGCCGGAATGCGGCAGGCCCATCACCTCGACGCGGTTCGCCAGGCGCTGGTCACCGCGCTGGGCAGCGGGGGCGATGGCGCCCAGCAGTATGTGCGGCGCCTTCAGGGTGAATCCTTGTCGGGCCCCGAAGGCGAGAGCGCAGACGCCTTCGAGGCGGCCCGGCCGCAGGACGCCCTGATCCTGACCCATGCCCAGATCCCGGCGATGGCGGCCCGTCCTGCACGCCCAGGCTCGCCCGCCACCTACGCCGATGCCGCCGCAGCGATCCTCGCAAGCGCAAGGAGCGGCCCGTTCCTGCTGGGCAATGTCTTCGCCGAAGCCGAGCGGGCGATGCTGCACGAAGGCATCAATCCGGGCGGCTATTCGAGCGAGGCAATGTGGACCGAGCCCGACCGGCAGGAAGGCAACTGGCGTGATCTTTACGACTGGCGAACACGGCCTGCCACGGCCAAGCCTGTCAACGAGCTCACGCCGCGGCAGCAGACGCATCGCGACCGGCTCCGGTCCCTCGCGCTCAAGATTGCGGCCGATATCGCCTTCGCCTCTGGCCGCCGCGGCCTTGAATCGCTGCAGATCGCGCATGCCGCCGTATCTGATGCCGACGCCGGCCCGGCGCCCTCCCCGGTCGTGGAACAGGCGGCGAATAGCGCGCTGCGCCTCCTCGGCGAGCGCCGCAGGTTTCAGGATACCCACGCTGCGCACGACGCCACCAGTATGCCTGGGTTCTTGCGGCAGTACCTGGAAGCGGTCGCAGACGCCAATCACCTCGACCGGCAGGGCTTGCAGGACGATGTCGTGGCCCGCCTTGAGGCGGGCCAGCTCGTAGAAAACTTCCTGATCGCGCCGACCCGGCTCAGCCTGCAGCCCGCTGGCGACAACGCCTGGGAATGCGGCCGCTGCCGGCGGGTGCATCTGCACGCCAGCGGCAGGGTCTGCAGCGACTGCCATGCGCAGCTGGGCGCTTCTCGCCCGGTCACCGCCGACCCGGCGGAAGAGGACTATTATCTGTACCTGGCCCGGGCCGGCGGGATCTTCCGGCTGAACTGCGAGGAGCTTACTGGCCAAACGAGCAAGGACGCCGCGCGAAAGCGGCAGCGCCTGTTTCAGGGCGTCGCGCTGCCAGCGCCGGAAGAGGTCGCTCTGACGGATACTGTCGACTTGCTCAGCGTCACGACGACGATGGAAGCCGGGGTAGATATCGGCTCGCTTCTGGCGGTGATGCTGGCGAACATGCCCCCCATGCGGTTCAACTACCAGCAGCGCGTTGGCCGCGCTGGGCGGCGCGGCTCCGCCTTGTCGATCGCACTCACGCTCTGCCGGGGCCGAAGCCATGACGATTACTACTTTCAGCGACCCGAAGGCATTACCGCCGATCCGCCGCCGCCACCTTATGTCGATATGTCCGTCGAGCCCGTCCTGAAGCGGGTTCTGGCGAAGGAGGTGCTCAGGGAGGCGTTTGACCAGCTGTCGCTGTTCGCTCCCGGCGGCGCCGAAAGCGTCCACGGCGAGTTCGGCTCGTGGATGGACTGGGCGGGCCATCGTCCGCTGATCGATGGCTGGATTGCGGGCCACGCATCAAGGGTCGGACAGATCTGCGATGTGCTGCTGCGGGCGGCAGATCCGGCCCTTGCAGCGAGGCGCGCAGACATCATCGACTATGTGATCGGCGGCAGCCTCCTCGCGGCGATCGACCAGGCCGTCAACAGTCCCCACCTTCACCAGCACCAGCTCAGCGAGCGGCTCGCGAACGATGGCGTGCTGCCCATGTTCGGATTCCCAACGCGCGTCCGCACCCTTCATCACAAGCGGCCCTCGGGCTCGAAATGGCCGCCGGAAGATGTCATCGACCGCCCTCTGGACCTAGCGATCAGCCAGTTCGCACCGGGCTCCGAGACGGTGAAGGAGGCAATGATCCATACCGCAATTGGCGTCGTGAACTATCAGCGCCAGGGAGTCACGGTTGTGGAGGGACCCGATCCCCTCGGGCCAGCCATCACGGTTGGCTCCTGCGGAGTATGCCAGGCGATCGATGATTCATCGCCGCTGCCGCCGGCTTGCCCGGTCTGCGGAGCGGGTGGCGGGGTCTTCCGGGCCATCGACCTGGCGCAGCCCACCGGCTTCCGGACGCTCTATGGCGCCGAGCGGGATTACGATGGCGTGTTTGAATGGACGCCCCGCGCGACCCGGCCCAAGCTGGGCGTGACGGGCGCGGCAGTGCAGGCCGCCGCCAACTTCGAAGTCTCGCGGACCAGCGACACGGTCTACGTGATCAACGACAACAACGGCGACCTGTTCAGCTTCGAGAAACTGCCCGGAAACGGCGAAACCTGGGCGACCAGCGCTGCTCTGCGCAAAGTTCGCCCGAACTGGAATCCCGCGTTTGCCTCAGCGCCGGACCGCCGAGCGCTCGCTGCGGTAAGCCCTACTGACGTACTCGTTGCGAACGTCGCTGCCTGGCCGGTTGGCTGCGCAGCCAATCCGCTGCGGGTGGAGGGCCGGGCTGCGCACTATTCGTGTGGCTTCATGGTTCGGCGCGCGGCTGCGGTCCGGCTCGACGTGAGCGACTCCGAGCTCAAGGTCGGCATGAGGACCACCGTCGACGCGCGAATGGAAGTCATCGGCCAAATCTTCCTGGCCGATACGCTGGAGAATGGCGCAGGCTACAGCGCGCAGCTGGGACGCCCTGACGAGTTTCGCCGCCTGCTTGAGGACCTGGTGTCCGACGAAGCGATCCGCAGGCTCAGCCTGAGCGCCGAGCCTTCCGATCACGGCGCGGCTTGCCGGACGTCGTGTCACGACTGCATGCGCGATTACAGCAATCTGGCCTACCACAGCATTCTCGACTGGCGGCTAGGACTGGACATGGCCAGGCTGGCGCTCGACGCCAGCGCGCCGGTGGACTTCTCGCCGACGTATTGGAATGACCTCCCGCGCCAGGCGATCAGGGGACTGCATGCAGCCCTCCCAGGCAGCCAGATGGTGCAGTACGCCGGCCTCCACGCCGTGAAAGGGCCCGGACGTGCCGTCATTGCAGTTCATCCGCTCTGGACGGAAGACCATCCGTCAATCATCGCGGCCACGGCCGAGGCGCAGGCGGATGGCGCTGCCGATGTCAGCCTCCGCTCGACATTTGGCCTCATTCGCCGGCCCCTCGCGGAATAGCCGCCGGCTTCTAGCGGGCGCTCATGGAAAGACACCTTTTCTCGGCTGACAGAGTGAACGCCGCCGCAATTCTTGCGGCGGTTCGGGGCGAAGTTGGACGTGCGGATCGCTGACATCGTCCAGCGCCTGTCTTGCACAGGCGACGGCGGGTGCGGCTCGAACTTGGCTTGAGCAACCGGACAAGCTCAATAATATGTAGTCTAGAGACCGTGGTTTTATCGGCGGCAGAAGTGTCCCCGTTCTTGCATGAAGGGGCGGGCGCTTCTGGCTTGGAATCTGCGGGCGTTACGCACCGCGAAGTCGCTTTCGCAGGAGCGGCTGGCGATCGATGCTGGAGTCGACCGAGCATGGGTGAGCAAGCTTGAGCTGGAACAGGGCAATGCGTCTCTCGACTTGCTCGACCGCCTGGCCGAAGCGCTCGAGGTCCCGATCGACACGCTGTTCGCCGAGCCTAAGACTGACGCCGAGCGCCCGCAGCCGCTGCGCAAGGGCCGTCGCCGCCGTGAATAGCCGCTTATCCAGGGACTGAGAAAATGGATCGAGCGCTCGTGTCCGCGCATGGAAAGATGGTCGCCCTGGTGGCTAGCATCCTGCACCACAAGGGCATCACGACCACGGACGAGTTCGCTAGCCTCCTGAAGGTCTTTTCGGAAACGGTGGGAGAATCGGATCCTGAGGAGGCCGAGATTCTCGCCCTGTGGTCGGAAACCGTGGCCGCCATGCTGCCGCTCCGCGCCAAGCACTGAAAGCCCTCAAGCGAAGCGGAGGCGCAGTCAATGCTTCCGGACCGGGCAGTCTAAGGGCCCTGGTTTGCGAGCGTTACGCGAACGTGGTCGAGCCATTTGTCGTACCACCACCAATCGCCGGGTCTGAGCTCGACGCCGAACTGATAAACCGGGTTCTTCGCATCGGCGGCCTTCCACAGCAGCTGGTGGGCATGCTGATTGAACCCGCGATGAACCTCGCCGCGGATGATCTCGATGATGTCCTTGGGCTTATACTTCTTGCGCTCGGACTCCTTCACCAGAACCCTGGCGATCTCCTGGCCTTCGGCTGTGTCGGGCCGGATGAACTCGATGACTTGATCGGCCTTTCCTCGAGAATTGACGGACCGCTCTACGTAGGCGACGCGATAGGCATACTTGGGGTCGCGGACCACCTCGTCGGGCAAGCGCTCTTCGTAAGCGAGATGCGCGGCGATGAGATGGGGCGGCAGGTCGGTGTCTTTGAGGAGCAGGTCGCGCTGCGTCTTGGCGACGCCGGAAAATTGCAGGGCGACGCCAAGCTCCCGGTCCAGGCTATATTCCGAACCGAACATAGCCTTGAGCGACGAATTGAAATTCAAGCAGCAAGCCTGCAGCTTGGCGCTGATCAGCTCGTCAATCCGCCTTGTCATCTGATGTTCGATCTCGTGGCGGATCTCGATCAGGAACTTGAGGTTGGCCTTCGTGGCGTCGTCGAGCGGGCAGGCCGGGTGACCGAGGCAGTGCTCCAGCTCCCAATGCTTTTCGGCCCCATGTCGGGTCTTCATGACCTCGCCAGTCGCCCTGTTGCGATGTCGATAGTCGACGCCGACGCGCTTGAAGTGCGCATGCATGAGGTAGGTCCAGGCGATCACCGCTGTGACGATGAAGACCTCGGACTTGAAGAAGGCCCTTGGATTGTTGAAGCCCTGCACCGCGTGAAGCATCGCCTCGCGCGCCTTGATCAACAGCTCGTCGCCAACCAGGTGCAGACCGCTGCCATCAATGTTCGGCCAGGTTTCCAGGAATTCGGCCAACTCTTCCGCTGAAGCGGCCGGGACTGACCCGTGGGTCTTCCCGTCGCGGATGTCCTTGATCCTGCCGTGATTGATCGACCGTGTCGGTCGCGTGAAATAGGCGAGGATGTCTTGATCGGTCTTACGGGGCGGCGTCGCCATCATCGCCTTGACGATAGCCACCTCCCAGCGCTCGAGCTTGTTATTCGGATTGCGAGCCATGGACGCCACAATATGAGCGTGCGGCCAAGCTTTTCCACCCAATCAGTGACGGCTGAACGCCAGAGGTCAAGCTCGTCGCAAGGTGACGGTTGGACGTCGGGAAAAGGCGCCGTCTACTACCCCGATGATCCAGGTCACCAGTCGGCTCAGCAGGGGCGGACGCAGTCGTCGTCGATTTAGGAGCTGGCGGCCTGGGCTCCTCGGCGGCCTGGGTCTGGCGCTTGTGGCGATCGTGATCGCCGTGGCGATGCATATGGGGAAAGCCTTCCCCTAAGGCCGAGCTAGGGCATCTCGGCCGACCCCTTCGAGCGGGGCCGCGCCCCACAACGCCCCGCTAGGGCTCGCGCTTCTTAGCCGAACGCCGAACGCCGAACGCCGAACGGTGAGCGGCCGGCGGGCGTGCTCGGTCCCGCCGCGTGCGGCTCCTACGGGTCCGCCCCTTCGGGCGCTGCGCGCCGCCGGCCGCTCATCGGCGCGTCCCGCCGTGCAGCGCCTCACGGCGCGCAGGCTCCTTGCAGCCTACATTTTTGAGCCGCGCTCACGCGCGGCCGTGCTTGGGGGCCCTGCCCCCCGGCGCACTTCGGATCGGCTTCCGCCCAGCTTCGGGCTGGGCAGGACCGGCAGGCTCCAAGGTCTTGAAGCCCTGCAGCCGGTTCCCCGCGAAGCCGCCCCTCCGCTTGCACCCCCCGGTCTCGCCGACGGGCAGGGCTGCAGGCGCGCCTTGCGCCTGCAACCCATGCCCCAAAGGAACAGGACCATGACCGACCAAGCTCACATCGTTCATCAGAACGGCGACGTCATCGACGTGCCGCTCAACAAGCTGAAGAAGTCGCCGCGCAATGCGCGGCGGGTTCCCCACGCCCCCGCCGACATCGAGGCCCTGGCCGCCAGCATCGCCACCAAGGGCGTACTTCAGGCACCGGTGGTCGAGCCTGAGACGGACGGGGAGGGCGCCCCCACGGGGTTCTATCTCGTCACTATCGGCGAAGGGCGACGTCTGGCCCTCGCGCTCCGCGCCAAACGCAAGGAGATCAGGAAAACTGACCCGGTGCGTTGCGTCGTCGACCTGACAAATGACCCCCACGAAATCAGCCTGGACGAGAACGTCACCCGCTTCCGCATGCACCCCGCCGACGAGTTCGAAGCGTTCCGCGAGCAGGCCGAGCGGCGGGGCCTCAGCGCCGAGGAGATCGGCGCCCGGTTCGGCGTTTCCGCGCAGGTCGTGCGTCAGCGGCTTCGGCTGGGTGCGGTCAGCCCCGTGTTGATGATGCGCTATCGTGCGGGCGACCTGACCCTCGATCAGATGATGGCCTATGCGGTCAGCGAAGATCACCTCCGCCAGGAGCAGGTGTTCGAGCAGCTCGGGCCGGATCGCCCGCCCTATCTGATCCGGCGCACCATGACCGAAGCCAAGGTGTCGGCGCAGGACCGCCGGGCGGTGTTCGTCGGCCCCGAAGCCTACGGCGAGGCGGGCGGGACGATCCTGCGTGACCTCTTCACCGAGGATGGTGGCGGCTGGTTCGAAGACGCCGGTCTCCTTGACCGGCTGGCCGCCGAAAAGCTGTCGGGCATCGCCGAGACTGTTCGGGCGCAGGAGGGATGGAAGTGGGCTGAGGCCCACATCGACTATCCGCGCGCCCTCGGCCTCGCGCGGGTCTATCCGCACCGCGTCGAGCGGTCGGACGAGGAGACGGCGAAGATCGACGCCCTGTCCGAAGAGTACGATGCGCTGGTCAGCGAGTGGGATGCGGTCGAGGACCTTCCGCCGGAGATCGAGGCGCGGTTCGCTGAGATCGACGCCGCCTTGGAAGCTTTCGGCGACGGGACCGCCTTCACGCCCGAGGAGATCGCGTGCGGCGGCGTGTTCGTCATCCTTGGTCAGGATGGGGTGGCCCGCGTCGAGCGGGGCTTTGTCCGGCCCGAGGATATCCCGGTGTCTGAGCCCGAGGCGCAGGCCGAGGACGACGGCTCGGGCGGGTCCGCCCCCCTTGAGGACACGACCTCGGAGGACGCCAACGAGGCTGACGAGGACGCGAGCGCCCCTTTGTCGGAGCGTTTGGTTCTGGACCTGACGGCGCATCGGACCATGGCGCTTCGCGACGCCCTGGGCGCCAGCCCGACGGTCGCCCTGTCGGCGGTGGTGCACAGCTTGGCGCTGTTCGCCTTCTACCCGCCCTACGACCGCGCCTCCTGCCTGGAGATCAAGGGCGTCAGCGCCTACCTCGACGGCCACGCGCCGGGCATCGACGACACCCGCGCCGGACGCAGCATCGCTGAACGCCATGAGCGTTGGGCGGTGCGTGTGCCGAAGGAGGCGGCGGACCTGTGGACTTTCGTGCAGGCGCTGGCGGCGACGGAGCTCTTGGACCTCCTGGCCCACTGCGCAAGCCTGACGGTCAATGCGGTGCGCGCGCCGTTTGACCGCAAGCCGGGGGCGTGGGCGCACGCGGACCGGATCGCCGAGGCGGTGGACCTCGACATGAGGGGCTACTGGACGCCGACCGTGGCGAGCTACCTGGGACGCGTCACCAAGGCCCGGATCGGCGAGGCGGTGCGGGACGCCGTGTCGGAAGATGCGGCCGAACGGATCAGCAGCCTGAAGAAGCCCGAGATGGCGTCGGAGGCCGAGGCGTTGCTGGCCGGGAAGGGTTGGCTCCCCAGCCTGCTTCGGGCGCCGGACCCCGGCGAAGCTGAGGTTCAATCCGAGGCGCCGGGCCTGACCGAAGAGGCCGCGTAAAGACAGGGCCGCATCGGGCGGTCCGTCAACGACCTGACTTTGGGGCCGTGCGCCGATGAGGCGTGCGGCCCAATCTTCCGCCCGCAGCAGAGTCCGACCCCGCCGGGATGAAGTCCCCGGTCGCAGGGTGTGAACGCCTGACCCTCGCACCGACCCATGCCGCCTCTCTGGCCCGATAGGGCCGAGGGGTTCGGGCCGTTCCGGCCCCGCTGAACGCCGCAACGCTGGCGCCTGACTTCTTTCCCCTGCCGGCTTCGCCGTCATTCCTCGCGCAACAAACAAGTCGTCGCCGGCGTCCTCCGCTGCGCTACGGGCCTGCGGCTGCGGCGCTCAGCGCCCCCCGCCCTGGAAATCGCCATTGAGGCCGCGATGGGCGCGGTCCGAGGAACAAGGAGACTTCACCATGGCGACCATCGGCACCTTCACCAAGGACGACGCCGGCAACTACAACGGCGCGATCAAGACCCTGACCCTCAACGTCAAGTCCGCTGTCCTGCGCAAGGTCGAGAAGGACAACGACAAGGCCCCCGACTTTCGCATCTTCTCCGGCCAGACCGAGTTCGGCGCCGCCTGGATGAAGACCTCCCGCGAGGACCGGGCCTACCTCTCGGTCAAGCTGGACGACCCGAGCTTCCCGGCTCCGATCTACGCCAGCCTGGTCGACACCGACGAGGGCTACAGCTTGATCTGGTCGCGCAGCCGCCAGGCCGACTGACCCTCCCGCAGCGCGCCCCGCCGACCCCGCGGGGCGCCGCCTTTCCCAACAGCTCATTCCTTGAAGGAGGCCGCCATGGCGCGCCCTCATGAGACCTCACGCCCGGACCTCTACAGCCGGGTCACCAACGCCATCGTCGCCGATCTTGAAAGCGGCGTGCGTCCCTGGACCAAGCCCTGGTCCGCCGAACATCTCGCGGGCCGTATCAGCCGCCCGCTGCGCTCCACTGGCGAGGCCTACAGCGGCATCAATGTCATCCTGCTCTGGGCCGAAGCGGTCGCCCGCGGCTTCACGGCGCCGATCTGGATCACCTTCCGCCAGGCGCTGGCGCTTGGCGGTTACGTCCGGAAGGGTGAGCACGGGTCGACGGTGGTCTACGCCAACCGGATCACCCGTACGGAGTCCGGAGACGATGGACAGGATGTCGAGCGCCAGATTCCCTTCCTGAAGGCCTACACCGTCTTCAACGTCGATCAGGTTGAAGGTCTGCCCGCTCACTTCTATGCGGCAGCCGAACCGAAGCTTGACGCAGCCCAGCGGATCGAACACGCCGACCGCTTCTTCGAGGCGACCGGCGCCGATATTCGCCAGGGCGGCGACCGAGCCTATTACGCCCTGCAACCCGACTATGTCCAAGTTCCTCCCTTCGAGTGCTTCGCGGACCCGGAGGCCTACTATGCGACCCTCGCCCATGAATGCACCCATTGGACGCGGCATCCGACCCGGCTAGATCGGGACTTCGGCCGCAAGCGCTGGGGCGACGACGGCTATGCCCGTGAAGAGCTTGTCGCCGAACTCGGCGCGGCCTTCATCTGCGCCGACCTTGGGCTGGAGCTGACGCCCCGGCCGGATCACGCCAGCTACATCGCCAGCTGGCTGGAGGTCCTGAAAAGCGACTGCCGCTTCATCTTCACCGCCGCCGCCCATGCCCAGCGGGCGGCCGACTTCCTACACGCGCAGAACACTCCCGACGGCTGACGGTCTGATTAGCGGCTGCGTCTTCGGACGCGGTCGCTTCTCCGCCTAGACGTCCGTTTGGCTATGATCGGATGACGTCTTGGGTTCGGCAGCGATTTACCGCATTGCAGCTGGAGCGTTTCCGGGCGACGCGCCGTTCATCTTGCAAAGCTCAACAGCGCTCCGGTCCGAATGTCACCACCACCGTCTGACGCCGCCGAAGTTTCCGCCACGCGGCCGCCCGCGGCGGAAAGCGGCGAGGCGCGCTACCGCGCGCTGTTCAACGCGCTGGACGTCGGGTTCTGCGTCATCGAGATGCGCTGGGACGACGCCGGCCAACCCGTGACCTGCTGAAAGAGGACGACCTGGCGTTCGACGTCGTCTTCAGCGACGTGATGATGGCCGGCATGAACGGCGTCGATCTGGCGCGCCAGATCGAGACCCGCCATCCCGGCCTGCCCGTGGTGCTGACCAGCGGCTACAGCTCCGTCCTGGCGCAGGAGGAGTCCTACGGGTTCGAACTGCTGCAGAAGTCCTATTCGATCGAGGCGCTGGCCCGGGTGTTGCGAAAAGCGGTCCGGGGCCGCACGCGCTGACGGGGCTCAGCGCTCCAACGCGAACTGCACGGAGAGATTGACGCCGACGGCCACCTGTCCGGGCTGGACCATAGTCGGCGGCGGAGGCGGCGGGGCCATTGCCCCGCCGACGCTCTGGGCGGTGACCATGATCTCGCGCGAGACCGGGTAGTAGCCGCCGCCTTCGCTGATGGTCAGCAGCCGCGCGCCGCGGAAGCCGGCCTCGCGGGCGTAGAGGTCGGCGCGGGCCCTGGCCTTGCGCAGCGCGTCGGCGCGGGCTTCGTCAGCGGCCGCGTCGGGCCGGTCGATGCTGAAGTAGGGCCCGTCGACCTGATTGGCCCCGGCGGTCACGAGCGTGTCGATCAGCTTGCCCATGTCGGCCACCTTGCGCAGCCGCACCGTGACCGTGTTGCGGGCCTCGTAGCCGATGATGCGTGGCGGCTGAGGTTGGGCGACTTCCGTGACCGCGCCATCATAGCCGCGCGGCGGCGGCGCCGGCTGAGGGTAGTGATACTGCGGCTGCAAGCTCAGGCTGGACGTCTGGATGTCGCGCGGGTTGACGCCAGCGGCGCGTACGGCCGCGAGGACCGCGTTCATCTGCGCGGTGTTGGCGCTCATCGCCTCGCCGGCCGTCTTACCTTGCGCCACCACGCCCGCGTTGAACGTCGCCAGGTCCGGGGCGCGCTCGGAGCGGCCCTCAGCAGTGATGTTCACCAGCGGCGTCTCCGGCGAGACAACCAGGGCCGGGCGGTCCGGCGTCTGGGCCGAGGCGGTGGTCGCAGCAAGCGCGAGCAGTAGGACAGCGGCGAATTTCATAAGCGTCTCCGAATAGGTGAGGCTGCAATCCAGATCCCAGCATCCGGCCAAGACTGAGGCGGCTAGAGCTTGGCGGTCCGCCATGTGGAACGGCCGAGCTCGCGAAGCGTATCCGCAGGCAGGTTTGACCAAGACGTCAGGGAGATCGCGGCGTGCGCGTAAGGGTCTGGATCAGTGGGGCCGACGGTCCCTCCCACGACTTCGAGCTGGTCGCGGCGCCGCGGATCGGTGAGCGGGTGGTCATCGGCGTCGGCGCCGAGACCGAGGAAGGCATCGTCGACGCCGTCACCTGGCAACTGCAGGCCATCGACTTGCCGGCCGGCGACATGCCGCTTGCGGTCGAGCCGCTGGGGACCGTCACCCTGGTGCATGTCATCTGCCGGCCGGAGACCCCGCGCTTGAAGGCGGCGGTCGAGGGCGCGGCCGTCGATCTCGCCGAGAGTTCGGCGACGCCGCACTGAGCCCCTGACCGGTCCTCAGGACCCGCTCAGCCGCCGCCGGTTCGCGCGCACCTTTCGGCGGTAGTGCTTGAGGGTCTTGTCGACCGCGCCGGGCGCGGTGACGCCGAGCGCGCCGGTGAGCGCCATCACCTGCAAGGCCTGCGCGGCTTCGACCTTTTCGCTGACCATTCGACGGGCTTCGCGCTCGCCCGCCGCGCCGCCCGCGGCGATCTTCATCGCCCTCAGCCCCATAACGGTCGCGGCCTCGGCGCCGAGCATCCAGGCGTCCCAGCCGAGCCTGACATAAGGGTTTCGCGCGCGCGCCATGGGCTGTCTCCTGACTGCCGAACGCATGGCCGATCGTCCCGTTCGATCGCGTCGGCGAATCCCGTCACTGTGGACTGCAGCGAGCCAAAAACAGCGCCTCGAACGGGAGCTCAGACCCCGGCTGGGGGGCCGCGCAGCGGCGGCGGGCGAGCGCGGGCGGGGCGTAGACTTGCGCATCGCGCGCGCCGAGGGGAGGGGGCAGAGTGGCCTTGTCGCTGTCGAGGGCAGGATAGCCTTCGCGGCAGCGTTGTATGACAGGCTTCGCCATGACGACCTTCAGCGTCCGGGTCTCCGACGCCGCCGCCGAGCGGTTTGACGCCGCTGCCGAGCCCCAGGGCGGCCGCTCCGCGATGCTGCGGCGACTGATCGAGTCGGCGGCCTCGGTGGGGCCCGGCGCGCGGCCGGAGGGACGCGCCGTGCGGCCCGTGCGGTTGATGATCCGCCTCGCCGCGACCGACGGCGCCGCAGTGGCCGCCGAGGCCGAGGCGATGGGGCTGCGGCCTTCCCCCTGGGTGGCGGCGCTGGTGCGGCGCCGCGTGCGCGGCCGCCCGACGTTCAGCCGCACCGACGAGGTCGCCCTGCTGGCCATTCAAAGCGAGGTGCGGCGGATCGGCGTGAACGTGAACCAGATCGCCCGCGCGCTGAACACCGCCGTCCTGGAGGGCAAGGTCCTCGATTTGGAGGTGGCCTATCTGCAGGACCTGCGCAGGGAGCTACGGGCCCACATGCTCGCCCTGCGCGAGGCGTTCGAGGGCAACTTGGCCTATTGGGACGTCGAGCCATGACCGACTTCCAGATGGTGCACGGTTTCGAGGATGTCTGGCGTCCGCCGGTCCGGCAGCGGATCGTGCGTCCCCGTGCGGTTCTGCGGCCGGCGGCCGGGGGCGACGGCGTTCGGGCGCGCCTGGCGCGGGTCGCAGTCCGCGCGCCGGAGGTGATGGTCAAGGTGACCGGGCGCACCCGGGATGGCGCCCACCTGCGCGCGCACCTCGACTACATCTCCCGCAATGGCCGTCTCGAGCTGGAGGGACCGGACGGCGCCATGATTGCGGGCAGAGCCGATATTGGCGATCTGGCGGACGAATGGTGGGCCACGGCGCTGACCGAGACGTCCCGGCGCAAGGATTCGCCGGTCAGCCATTCACTAGTCCTCTCCATGCCGGCCGGCACGAGTGAGATCGCCCTGCGCGATGCGGCGCGATCCTTTGCGTTGGACATGTTCGCCGGTCGGCACGACTACGTGTTCACACTGCACACCGACACGCCACGTCCACACGTCCACCTGTCCATATGTTCCCGGGGCCACGCTGGCGAACGGCTCAACCCCAAGAAAGCGGACCTGGAGCTTTGGCGGCAGACCTTCGCCCAGGCCCTTCGCGACCGTGGCGTTGAGGCCGAGGCGACGCCCCGTCGGGCGCGGGGCGTGACCCGAAAGGCGGAACGGGCGCCGTTGCGGAAGATCCGGGATCGGCATGAGGCTGGGAAGGGTCCGATGGGCCAGGTCCGCCGCTCTGCCTATCGCGAGGCGGCTGGCGCCGCGTTTCAAGGGCGTACCGAGCGGACGCCTTGGGAGCAGCGGATCGTGGAGCGGCAGCAGCGCGTGCGCGCCCTCTACTTCGCTCAGGCGCGGTTGCTGTCCCGATCCACCGACCCTGCGGATCGGACGCTGGGCGCCAAGGTCGAGGCGTTCGTCCGCGGCATGCCCCAGCCCGATACCCAACGGCTCGCCCTTGCGCGTGAATTGAGGGCCGCGAACGAGGCCGCGCGCGGTCGAGATCCCGCGTCCGGGCGGGACCGCTCTCGCTGAGCGCCGACGATGAGTTATAGCGACCTTAGGGCGGTTTATCCCCCGAGGCTAAACTCAGGCGGCGCCCCGCGGTCGGCCTCGTCGCTGTTCACCCGTGCGCGCGTGCACAGGTTCACACGCCGACAGGTCTAAGCTCTCCGGCTGTGATGGTCGCGCACGTGCTGACACTTCCAAGCCAGCATCGGCATGGCGGCGATCCGCGCGCGGATGGGCTCATCGACGTCGAGAAGCTCGGCGTTGACCTCGCCGCGGTCGAGGACGCCATCGAGGAACGCCTGTTCCTGCGCCGACCGTGCGAACACCGGCGTCAGTGGTTCTCGGCAAAGCTCGACGCTCTCAGCGATCCAGCCCTCGACCCCGCCGGCCGCCGCGAAGTGGTCGCGGGGCAGACAGATGGCGAGCTTCTGGCGCAGCTCACGCGGTTCGCCGCCGATGGCGTCGACGGAGGCAAGGCGCCAATCGCGACGCCCCGACGCGCCGACGGCCAGGACGGCGGCTTTGATCCATCGCCAGTTCAGATCCGGGATGGCGATGATCCGCCGCGCATCGAAAAGGTCGCGCGCGGCGCGACGGTCCAAGAGCGCGACCAGCTTTCCGGCGACGATCTCGTGCAGGTCGACGACGGGGACGTCGACCGCCTGCAGCGCGCCCAGTCGGACGGACGTCATCGGCGCGACGCCGAACAGCGGCTGGCTGGCCATGAAGTTGACGTCGACCTCCAAGGTCGCGCCGCCGCCGAGGACGGAGACGTAGCGGGCCAACCATTTGCCGCCGGCATGCTCGCCGGGCTGACGCCGGACCGCATAGCCTTGCGCCGCGAGAAGGCGATTGAGCGCGGCTTCGAGCTCGGGGCGGTCGGCCTGCATCGCCACGCGATCCAGCGCCCCGATGTAGTTCAGGTCGATATCGACCGACAGTCGGTCCAAGGCGAGGTGGAAGACGTTGAGCGCGGTCCCGCCTTTCAGGGCCAGCCTTGGCGACAGTACGGGGTCGCGGGCAATTTCCTGCAGGAGGTCCAGGAGCCGGGCGACCTTCTCGAGCGTTCCCGCCTGGTGCCCCGTCTCGGCCGCGATGCGCTGAAGGGTTTCGGAGGACGGCGCGGCCATTTCAAAGACCTTCGAAACGGCGTTCGACCACCTCGGTCGGGAGGATGACGTTCCAGCCCTTGGCCGGCTGACCTTCGCCGGGCCTGGCGCCCAGAGCATATCTCGTCTTCGGCGGCGCCAGCGCCTTGAGGGCTTGGACGGGTCGATCTCCGACGCCGAGCCGCGCACGCTCCTGTTCCAGCCACCAGCCCGCTGCGCCGATCGCCGTGGCGTTGGCGAGGCCGGTCAGATGGCGGGCGAAGGCCTCGGCGTCGAGCCGCACCACCAAGCTCAAGCTATTGAACAACTCCTCGGCCCCGCCGGCCAAGTCCGGACGGTCGAAGAGATCGGCCAGCGTGCACTCCAAGGTGGTCGCCTGCACGTCGAGACCCAGCCGATCGACGACCGTGACTCCATCTGGCGGGGCGAAGCCCTTGGGGGGGCGGACAAAGCGACAGGTCAGGGTCTCAGCCTCGACCAGGCCAGGCTCTCCCTTGGCGATCACCTGGACCTCCTGGCCATCCGTGTAGGCGAAGCCATGCAACTCCAGCGCCGAGTGGTAGGCGATGACGCCGCCGGACCGCAGCCGGGAGGCGGCCAGGAAGCGGTCGACCGACCACGCGCCCGACGTGGCGTGCTTGGGGACGGAGGCGAAGACGCCGCGGGCGACCCGACGGATGTTGCCGGCCTTGAGATGCTGGGTCAGCATGGCCGTCACGACCTTGTCGCCCGCGTCGCGGCCAACCGCCTGCGCATATTCCGCCCGGTCGAAGACCGGGTTTGCGCTGAAGAAGGGTGCGGATCGCAGACGCGACATGGCGGCTCGCTTGGATCGGTTGAAACCATATATGAAATATGGCTTTCTACGTCAATAACGAGTGAAACCTCCCGACTGGGCGTAGCGATCGAGCGCGCTGCCGTCACCCGCCTATGGGTAGACTCGCCTATTTCACCTTCCGCGACCGCGTGCCTACCTTGAGTCGATGATGGAGCGCGTCCGCCTCCGGGCGAGCTCCCTGCGTAGAGGTGTCGCCGCCATGGAAGTCTCCCGAGTCCCCAATCGCTACCTGCGGACCCCCGAAGCGGGCCGCTATCTTGGCCTGTCCGGCCGCACCCTGGAGAAGCACCGGACCTATGGCACTGGTCCCCGGTACAGGAAGATCGGCGGGCGCGTGATCTACGCCCTGAGCGATCTGGAAGCCTGGGCTGAAAGCGGCACGCAAGTCTCAACGACCGACCCCGATGCGGGTCGAGTCCGGCCCGCGCGGCGCTATGAGCCTGAAGGCCTGGCGCACCACGCCTGATCACCTGTCCGCACGTGCGCATGTGGACAGGTCAACGCTCGCCGAAGGGATGCTTGCCGTATTTGCGCATCAGGTCGTCGACCGCCTCCCCGAGGAGCGCCTGGAGCGTCGTGTTCTGCTCCAGCGCCAGGATGTTGAGGGTCCGGCTCAGCTCGGGGCTGAAGTAGCCGCCGACCGCCTTCTTGCCGACCCGGGCCTGAGTCCGACCCGGCGCCGCTGGGACGTCCGCCGGCGCTGGAGCGGCCTCTGGTTTGGCGCGCTCCGTCCTGATGGCGTCGAACCGGCTCATGCCGGCGCCTGTGCGCGTGTGGACAGGCCAAGCTGTTCACGCGTCCACATCCAGAGCGTCCGGATCTCCTCCGCACCTTTCCCTTGCACATCGTGTTCCGGCGCCGTGCGTCCCGCGGCCGCGCTGTGATGGAAAGCGGCCCTCTCCGGCAAGATGACCGGCGCGATCTCGAGCCCGAACTCGCCCGCGATCAGGTTGGCCGCTTCCCGGTAAATGTGAGGCGCCCGTGGCGGCCCGGCGTTGAACACCACGAACGCGGGCTTGCGGCCGGATCGCACCAGCTCCGCAGTCGCCTCGATCGCGGCCAGGTCGAAGGCCCTGGGACGGCAGGGAATGAGGATCAGGTCGGCGAGCCGCGAGGCCTGACGTGACATGGCGTCGGCATGGGGCGGCGTGTCGATCACTGCCAGATCGGCGCCCAGCTCGGCGGCCTTGGCGAGCTTTCCCGCCAGGAGCGTGGGCGCCCCGCAGTCGACGACTTCTGGGTCACCGCCGCCGCGCCATTGGCCCCACCGGCTCGCCGTCGCCTGCGGATCGGTATCGACAATCAGCGAGACGCACGACCTCGCCGCTTCAGCGGCAAGATTCACCGCCAGGGTGGTCTTACCCGCTCCACCCTTCTGGCTCACGATGGCTATCGTCTGCATGTTCACCTCCGCACGCGCGGGCATGTGAACAGGTCGACAGGAAGACGCTAGCGGCCGCCAGCGGTCGTCGTCGAAGATCGCAGTTCCGGATAGAAATCGGCGGGGTGTCCGCGTGTGGACAGGTACACGTGCCGGCGTGTCTACGCGGCCTCGGCCTTGTCGTCCGCCACGACGAGCTTCGCCTTGCGAGGCGGCATCTTCCTACCTTCGCGCGGATCAGGCGGCGTGGGGTCGAGGGCCTTGTCGCCAATGCGCCTGGCCGGAAGGCGCGGCCATGCCCGCTCTCGCTTCGCGCCGTCTTTGAGCGGCGGCATTCCCGCCTCGGTGATGAAGTCGGAGAGCGTTTGCTGCGAGGCGCGCAGGTGGTCGTGCAGCTTGGACCGGGTGATGTAGCCGGTGTTCACGTCCTTCTTGAGGCTGTGGTTCATGAGCAGGTGCATATCGACGGACGACAGGCCCGCGGCTTGACCGACTGTGCGGTAGGTATGGCGCAGGTCGTTGCCCCACTTCGAAAGGGTGGTCTTCCGATCTTCCTTCTGCTCGATGATGTGCCCCTCCTCGCTGTCTGCGGCGAAGATCCACGTTTCCGCGGCGTCGGGATAAAGCATGCGGCTGGCGCGCAGGGCCCGCACGAGGCAAGCGATCATCTGCCGCGAAAGCGGGATGTCGAACGCCTTCTTGCCGCCGCCCTTCGGCGCCGGGACATGGAGGTTACGGTTGCGGAAGCTCAGGTCCGTAACCTTTGCCACCTTCAAGGCGGTCGGCCGGCTGCCGGACAGCAGCGTGAAGAGGTGGAACTCCCGGCGGACGGGATTGCGCATGCGTCCCGCCTCCACGAACCAACCGGCCAAGTCCATCGCCCCCATCGCGACGTCGCGCCGTCTCTCCTCATTCCAGTCGACCGCCATAACGGGGTTTTCCGGCGGCAGGCCCCGAACGCTGCGGCGGGCGTGGTTGTAGATCGCGCGCAGAGTCCGCATGCACCCGTTGGCCGCGTACGGGCCAGCGCTCTCCGTCAGCTCGTCATGGCGCTTGGTGATGAGCGCGGGGTTCTCGCCGAGCTCTTTCAGCGGGGTGTCGAGCCAAGGCTTGAGAAGCCGCTCCACGTGATCAGCGTATCCCGCGATCGTCCCAGCGCTCCGGTTCTTCCGCTCCAGAGCCACCTTGTAGCGCGCCCAAGCCTGGCCAAGCGTGATGTCCTCGGCAGGCGGGCCGTCGAGCGCCTTCTTCGCCTCCTCCGCGTACTCGCCCTTGGCGATTTTCGCGAGCACGTCCTTCGCCATCACGCGGGCGTCGCGGGCGTTGAGATCCTCGGTTGTGCCAAGCGTCACCTTCTTGGCGTGGCGCTTGCCGTCCTTCCAATGCTCCCCGATGACGGCGAACGCCTTCGTCCGCTTGCCGACCCGGATGAAGAAGCCGGTGAGATCGGTGTCACGAACCTCGTACTGACCCTGGTCCGCCAGGGGCAGGCGGCTGATCACCTTATCGCTGAGAGTGGCCTTCAGATCGCTCATCGACGGACTTTAGGTTGGGGTTTAGGTTGGGGTTTGCCCCAACCAAGTTTCAAGGTGGGGCCACTCGAAAACCCTACCACACCCGAAAAAGATGAGCAAGAACAAAGGGTTTATCGCATTAACGCGTGGAGTGGCGAACTCTGTCGAAACCCAATATAATAACTACGAATCTGAGGGTCGGACGTTCGAATCGTTCCGGGCGCGCCACTTCTTCCAACAATCCAATCCCCTAGCGCTCTCAGCGGGCCGAAGTGCGATTCCGCGCCGCCCTCATTTGAGGTTGGATCGTGGGGCTGATGGGTGATCGGTTGGAGCAGATCGCGGCTGATCAATGGGCGACCCCTCGGGAGACTCGACGAGCCAGGAAGGGAGAGGTTGGATATCCGCCGCTTCAAACATAGCTTGGAGGGCGTGGGATGACGCCGATTGCGGAGATCGCGCTGGATCTCTCCTATACGGACACGAAGGTGTGGGCGCGGGTCTATGCGCCTGTGCGCAAGGCCTCTGAGGACGAGTGGTCCTGCGCGTTTGAGATCACCGAGCCCTTCGCTATCGAGCGGACAATCTATGGCGCATCCAGTCTCCAGGCCCTGGTGCTCGCCCTGAAGGCCATGTCCTCCTACCTCTACGGATCAGAAGCCTACCAGACGAAGCAACTCGGAATCGGTGGCGAATTTGGCGGAAATCTATCCTTCCCGGCTCCGAGTATTCTCAACGACGCCGCCCCTTTTCCATTCTGAACGTTGAAGCGCCTGCCATCGGCGACCGCCGCCAGGACCTTGCAGATTGGAACCCTTCTGTGGTCCCACGGATTTTCCCTCGAGCAATTGAGGGAGCTGAATATGAAGCGCTATCTGATCGCCACCGTGGGCGCCGCCGCCCTGCTGGGGCTGGCGGCCTGCGGTGATGGGACCGACGACACCGCCGTCGGCCAGACCGAGCCGGTCAATGCGGCTCAGGACGCCACCTCCGCCGTCGTGGGCCAGACCTCGGCCGCGACCCTGGGGGCCAACACCGTCGGGGGTTATGCGAGCAACGCCGCCATCGGCGACATGTATGAGGTCGAGGCCGGCCGCATGGCGCAGGAGCGCGGCGTCAGCGCCGAGGCCAAGGCGCTGGGCGAAATGCTGGTGAGCGACCACACCGCCGCCGCCGAGCAGATGGCGGGCCTGGCCCGGGCGGCCGGCGAAACCATCCCCACGGAGATGGACGAGCGGCGCCAGGGTCTGCTCGACAACCTGCGGGCCGCGCAGGGCGCCGAGTTTGATCGGGTCTTCGCCGAACAGCAGGTGGCCGCCCACCAGGAAGCTCTGACCCTGCACGAGGGCTTTGCTGACAACACCGATCACCCTGAGCTGGCGGCCTTCGCCCGGGAGATGGTTCCCAAGCTGCAGGCGCATCTGGAGCGCGCCCGCGCCCTGGAGGCCGCCACGGCTGAGTAACCCGCCGGGCCTACACCCCGAAGGCAAGATAGAACCCGTCGCGACGCTGTCGCGGCGGGTTTTCCGTGCGCGCCCTATTCGCCGGGCACATGGGCGGGTTCGCCCAGGGTGTTGCGGATGTAGAGGATCTTGACCATCACGAAGAGCACCACCAGCAGGGGGGCGGCGAAGATTACGCCCAGGGGGCCGAACAGGACGCCAAAGCCCAGCACCGCGAAGAGGGTGAGCGCCGGGGGCAGGGCCACGGCCTTCCGCTGGATGAGGGGATAGGTGAGATTGCTCTCCAACTGCTGGACGATGACGTAGACCAGGATCGTCCAGACAATCATCATCGGCCCTTCCTGCAGGGCCAGCATGATCGCTGGGATCACCGAGACCACCGGGCCGACAATGGGCACGAAGGCGGCGATGGCGGCGAACAGGCCGAGCGCCACCGGCGAGGGCAGGCCGATGATCGACACGCCGATCCAGGTCAGCACGCCGACAATGGTCATGGATACGAACTGGCCGAGCAGCCAGCGGCGCAGGGCCACGCCCGACATGTTCATGGCGTAGCGCATCGGCTCTCGCGGTCCTGCGGGCACCAGGCTGAGCAGGCCATCCCGGGAATTGCGCGGGCTGATCGCCAGATAGATGCCGGCGAAGATCACCACCACCAGATTGGTCACGGCGCCGGCCGCAGTCATGGCGTAGCCGCCCACCCGCCCCAGTATGCTCTGGATGGGCCCTGCCGCTTCCCGGGCCGAGGCGAGATCGAAGGACTGGACCTGGGCCATGAAGTCGGCGGGCAGGGGCAGCTCGGCCAGGCGGTCCTGCAATTCTTCGGAGGACTTTGGCAGGCTTTCGACCAGGTCCTGCACCTGTTCAGCCACGGTGGCGCCAAACAGCCAGCCCGCAGCCGACAGCAGGGAGATGATCAGCAGGCCAGCCGCCAGCAGGGACAGGCCCTCGTTCAGCGGTGTCAGCTTGTGGATCGGATCACCCAGGGCGCGCAGGAGCACGGCCACCAGGATGGCTCCAAACACCAGCAGCATGACGTCGATCAGCTGCCAGGCCACCAGCAACACAAGGCCCACACCCACCAGGAACAGGACGCGACGTACGAAGGTGGGCGACACCGAGGCGGTGCGAGGAGCGGCGGCCGTGGGGGTCGGATCAGGTTCGGCCAAGGGGCGCCATCCAGGTCAATTTGAAGGCCATCAGTAACCGCCGATGACCGGTAGGATCTCACCTGTGATGTAGCTCGACATCTGGGGCGACGCCAGGAAGACATAGGCTGGGGCCAGCTCCTCAGGCTGGGCGGGGCGGCCCATGGGAACGCCTGCGCCGAACTTGCTGACGTCTGGGCGGTCGGCCGGGTTCAAGGGCGTCCAGACTGGACCCGGCGCCACCACATTGACCCGGATGCCCTTGGGGATTAGCTGGGCCGACAGGGACCGGGCGAAGGCATGGATGCCGCCCTTGGTCATGCCGTAGTCCAGCAATTCGCCGGCGCCCTGCAGGCCGACCACCGAGCCGGTCATCAGGATGGTGCCGCCCGGCCTCATGTGCGGAACCGCCGCCCGGGCCATGTAGAAATAGCCGTAGAGATTGGTCTTCAGGGTCCGGTCGAAATGGGCGTCGGTGATCTGCGCCAGGTCTCCCGCGTGCTCCTGGAAGGCGGCGTTGTTCACCAGGACGTCGAGGCGCCCGAAGGCCTCCAGGGTCTGGTCCACCGCGTGGCGAGCATAGGCTGGATCGGCCACGTCCCCAGGGAGCAGGACAGCGCGGCGGCCCTCCTTTTCTACAGCGGCCTTGGTGACCTGGGCGTCTTCGTCCTCGTTCAGATAGGCGATGGCCACGTCACAGCCTTCGCGGGCGTAGAGGATGGCGACGGCGCGTCCGATGCCGGAGTCGGCCCCGGTGATCAGGGCGGCGCAGCCCTCGAGCTTGCCCGAGCCCCGGTAGAAGGGCGCATCGCACATGGGTTCAAGATCGAGGTCGGCCTCCCGCCCGGGCTTCTTCAGATGCTGTTGCGGCAATGGGGGGACGGGATAGGCCCGGGCGCCGGCCTGCATGGCCTTGGGCTCATCTACGCCCTGGGCGTCCTGGTCCTGGCGGTCGATGCCCGTCTGGATGTCGCGCTCGTCCTGCGCCACGCGCTCGGCGGCGTCGCGGAAGGTGTCGGCTTCGGGTGTCTTGGCTTTGTCGTCGGTCATGGCGGGTCCCTCTCTGACCGACCTGCAATCCGCAGGCGCGGCGGAGAGTTCCGGACGGTCCCGCTGGGGGGCGCGGACTACCGCTCGAACTTGGTCGACAGCACGATGGAGGAGTTGGTCCGCTCCACGCCGTCGAGCCCGCCGATCTCGTCGATCAGGGCGTCCATGGCCGCCACGTCGGGGGCCGAGACCGAAGCCATCAGATCGAAGGCGCCGCTGACCGACTGCAACCGCCGCACACCAGGCATCTTGCGCATGGCGCCGGCGACGACGCCGGCGGCCTTGGGGTGGACCGTGAGCATGACAAAGGCGTGGATCTGCGCCTGCTCATGGGCCTGGGAGGTGCGCACGGCATAGCCAGCGATGATCCCCCGCCGCTCAAGCCGGGCGATCCGGCTCTGCACGGTGGTGCGCGATAGGCCGAGACTGCGGGCCAGCTCGGCCACAGGCGCCCGGGCGTTCTCCTGCAGGCGAGCGAGCAGGTGCTGGTCCAGATCGTCCATCGGTTCGCCCATATCAGACGGCATAACGCCGAAACAATGGCGCACTTACGCCGAAATGACAATTGAGAGCGACGCAACTCGCGCCGACTGTGTTCCGAAACATCCGGGAGGGAACAGGGTCATGCGTAAGATCGCCGTGGTTGGGGCAGGGAAGATCGGATCGGCGATCGCCGACATGCTGCGGACCTCAGGCGCCTATCAGGTGGCCGTGCTGGACCGTGATCCAGCGCATCTGGCGGCCCTGCCGGCTGGTGAGGCGGTCCAGCGGATCAGCGTCGATGTCGGCGACTCTGCAGCCATGGCCCAGGCCCTGGACGGCGCCTTCGCGGTCATCAGCGCGGCCCCCTATCAGCTCACCGTGCCCATCGCCCGGGCGGTGAAGGACGCCGGGGCCCACTATCTGGATCTGACGGAGGACGTCGCCTCGACCCGAGAGGTGCGCGCCCTGGCGCAGGACGCCGACAGCGCCTTCATCCCCCAGTGCGGCCTGGCGCCAGGCTTCATCTCCATCGTCGCCAGCGATCTGGCCCGCCGGTTCGATGAGTTGCACGAGGTGCGCCTGCGGGTCGGCGCCCTGCCGCGCTATCCCACCAACGGGCTGAACTACAATCTCACCTGGAGCACCGAAGGCGTCATCAACGAGTATTGCGAGCCGTGCGAAGCGATCGTCCAGGGTCGCCGCCAGGAGGTGGCCGCCCTGGAGGGACTGGAGGAGTTCGCCCTCGACGGGGTTACCTATGAGGCCTTCAACACCTCCGGCGGCCTGGGCAGTCTGTGCGAGACCCTGGCCGGCAAGGTGCGCAACCTGAATTACCGCACCATCCGCTATCCGGGCCATGCAGGCGTTATGCGGACCCTGCTGGATGACCTGGGCCTGCGCCATCGCCGGGACCTGCTGAAGGACATCCTGGAACATGCGGTGCCCGCCACCCTGCAGGACGTGGTCATCGTCTTTGTCACCGTCAGCGGCATGCGAGCCGGCGCTCTGATGCAGGAAACCTATGTGAACAAGATCTACGCCCAGCCGGTGGCCGGAACCCAGAAGAGCGCCATCCAGATCACCACGGCTGCCTCGGTCTGCGCCGTCGCTGACATGCTGGCCAGCGGCGATCTGCCGGCCCGGGGCTTCATCCGGCAGGAGGACATCCCCCTGGACCGGTTCCTCGCCAACCGCTTCGGCCGCTGGTACGCGGGCGAGGACCAAGCCCTGCGCACCGCCTGAGAGGGGATCCCATGACGCTCAGCCTGAAACCCGCCCCTGCCCAGGACGCCGCCGCAGATGTCGCCGCCACCCTCGAACGCCTGGGGGTGAACCGCGCCCTGTGGCAGGAGGGCGAGCGGACGGTCACATCCCCCATCACCGGCGAGGCCGTCGCCAAGGTGCGAGACGCGACCACCGCGGAGGTCCAGGCGGCGATCGATGCGGCCCAGGCCGCCTTCCTGGCCTGGCGCAAGGTTCCTGCCCCGCGGCGTGGGGAATTGGTCCGCCTGCTGGGGGAGGAGCTGCGCGCCGCCAAGACCGATCTCGGCCGTCTGGTCACGCTTGAGGCCGGCAAGGTGGTCTCCGAGGGGCTGGGCGAGGTCCAGGAGATGATCGACATCTGCGACTATGCGGTGGGCCTGTCGCGACAGCTGTTTGGCCTGACCATCGCCACCGAACGGCCCGATCATCGGATGATGGAGACCTGGCATCCGCTCGGCGTGGTGGGCGTCATCACCGCCTTCAACTTCCCCGTCGCGGTCTGGTCCTGGAACGCGGCCCTGGCGCTCGTATGCGGCGATCCGGTGATCTGGAAGCCCTCGGAAAAGACGCCGTTAACGGCCCTGGCGGTGCAGGCGGCCTTCGACCGCGCCGCCGCTCGGTTCGGCGACGCGCCGGCGGGTCTTTCCCAGGTGCTGATTGGCGGGCGCGAGGTAGGGGAGGCCCTGGTGGAGGATCCGCGCCTGCCGCTGGTCTCGGCCACCGGCTCCACCGCCATGGGCCGCGCTGTGGCGCCCCGCCTGGCGGAGCGGTTCGCCCGCGCCCTGCTGGAGCTGGGGGGCAATAATGCAGCCATTGTCGCGCCATCGGCCGATCTCGACCTGACTTTGCGGGGTGTGGCGTTTGCGGCCATGGGCACGGCGGGCCAGAGGTGCACCACCCTGCGCCGGCTGTTCGTGCATCGGAGCCTCCAGGACGCCTTCCTGCCCCGGCTGAAGGCGGCCTACGACTCCGTGGCGGTGGGCGACCCGCGGGCCGAGGGCGTGCTGATCGGTCCGCTGATCGATGAGGCGGCCTCCCAAGCCATGAGCCGCGCCCTCGAGGAGGCCCGCGCCCAGGGCGGTCAGGTCCATGGGGGCCAGCGCCTGGAGGGGCCCGGCGTCTATGTCCGTCCCGCCCTGGTGGAGATGCCGACCCAGAGCGCGGTCATGTTGCGCGAGACCTTTGCGCCGATCCTCTATGTGACCGCCTATGACGCGCTGGATGAGGCCATCGCCGCCCAAAACGCCGCGCCCCAGGGCCTGTCCTCGGCCATTTTTACAAATGATCTGCGGGAGGCAGAGCAGTTCACCTCGGCCTGGGGCTCGGACTGCGGCATCGCCAATGTGAACATCGGGCCCTCCGGCGCCGAGATCGGCGGGGCCTTCGGGGGCGAGAAGGAGACCGGCGGCGGTCGCGAGGCGGGCTCGGATTCGTGGAAGACCTATATGCGCCGGGCCACCAATACCGTGAACTTCGGGGCGACCCTGCCCCTGGCCCAGGGGGTCCGGTTCGACCTGTAGGGAGCTCAGCGTCCCTGGGCGGCGCGCATGGCCGCGGCCTTGACCGCGTCGGGCAGGGTGGTGAACCAGGCCTGGGGGGACAGCCGCTCGGCCACCCGCGCCCGTCCAGCCGCCGCCATCTGGGCGCGCCGTTCAGGGGCGGCGCGAAGGGCGCGCAGGGCCGCGGCGGCCTCGTCAAGATCAGGCTCGGCCCAGGTCTGGCCGGCATAGATGCCCTGGGGATCCTCCACCGGCGTGGGACTTGAGCCGATCATCACCGCCACCGTCTCGTCGAGGAAGTCGGTGACCCCGGACCAGCCGGTGGCGACCACTGGCGTGCGCAGGGCCAGGGCCTCGGACGGAGTCAGGCCAAAGCCTTCGGCCCGGTGCAGGGAGATCAGCACATCGGAGCCGGCGATCAGGCTTTTCACAGCCTCATAGGGCCAGACCCCGTCGATCACCTCGACATTGGCCGGCGCCGCGGCTCTCAGCGCCTCCAGCGCCTGCGGGAAGCTTGCGCCGTTCTGGGTCTTGATGACCAGTCGGGCAGAGGCGTCATCGCCAAAGGCCTTGGCGAAGGCGGCCAGCGCCCCACGCGGATTCTTGCGGGCGGCGGACGAGTTGAAGTCGAACAGGCTGACGGCCTGGAACTCGGCCTGCCGCCGCGCCGGGCGCACGCTTTCATAGTCTTCCAGGAACAGGGGATGGGGCACAACCCGCACCGGCGCCCGCGCGCCCCGCATGGCCTGGGCGACATAGCGGCTGGGCACCCAGACCTCGTCGACCAGGGCGGCGTCCTTCAGCCACAGGGGCGGCGCCTGCGGCAGTTCCCAGGCCCAGTAGCCATAGCGAGGGCCAATCAGCCGGGCCGCACCCATCTGGCCCAGGGCGGCGAGAAGTTCTGGCGGATTGAGGTGGAAGATCCAGGCGCTGGCTGGTGAGGGGGCGGGGCCACTGGCTTCCCAGGTCAGGGCGGCGCCGGCCATGTCCACCTGCTCCACCGGCACGCCCAGGGCGGCGAAGGCCCGGGCCGCCAGCCGCGCGGAGGCCGCGATGCCGTGGGAGCCGGACATGTAGCCGACGATGCGCAGGGGGCCGCCCGCCGCGCCGTCGGCGCCGTGGGGCCGTTGGGCCTGACGTCGGACATGGGCCTCAAGCAGGGGCGAGAGCAGGGGTTGGGCCGCTCTGCGCAGGCCTTCTGGCGCCATCCCCCGCCAGGACCGCCGCAGGCCGCCCAGCAGACTCATTGCGCCATCAGTCCGGCCAGCTGGGCCTGGAGCGGCATGTCCGAGGACAGGATGTTCACCGGCCTTGGCCGCGGTCGCCCGGCTGGGGCATGGCTCCAGACCTCGTCCACAAAGCCCCAGGCGGGATGATCGTCGTCCAGGGCCTCAAGGGTGGCTGTGCTCCAGACCGCCGCGGCCCGGCGCCAGGTGACTCCCTGGGCGATCAGCACCTGAGCGTCGGCGGCGACGAACCCTGGACAGGAGCCAAAGACCACGGTGTCGACCTCGGTCTCTCCCACCGGCGCGCCGTCGGGACGCCGAAGTCGCCCGGCGACCGCCTCGCAGATGAGGACGCCGCTTGGCCAATCGGCCATGGCGGGGGTGAGAGCCGGGACCACCACGACGGCGGCCGCGCGGCTTAGGCTTCCCGCTCGCCCGGGCGTATGGGCGCCGCGAACGGTGAGCCTGGCGAGACGGTAGGTCAGGCTGTGGCTGAGGGCCTCGGGCAGGCCGTCCGGCTCGATGTCGTATTCCCGAAACCCGCCGCCGATGAGCCAGCGCAGATAGGCCAGGCGCCCTGGCAGGGTGTGGAGGGCGAACAGGCGCTGAAGATCGGGGCGACTGTCCCAGATCCGCAGGAGAACGCGGGGGAAAGGAAAGGGCCCTGACAGGCTGCTCACCAGCCGGTCATCATCGCCCCGCACCGCCTGACGAAGGGCCTCTGGCCATCGACCCCGCACCGCCACTCCGTATCCAGCCGAGATCTGCCGACGGAGAGGCGAGAGCTCGCCATGGGCGGCCCGGGCGAACCGGGCGGCCTCCAGCAGGGGGGCGGGGTCCTGGCTCAGGTCGAGCAGGGTCGGCCCATCCAACAGGGCCGGAGCAAAACGACCAGCCTCGGCCTCCGGGCCGAGCAGCCAGGCCATCAGCGAGTCTGGCGGCCCATCACCAAATCGGGCGCGCAGGTCCGCCCGGGCGGCGAGCACGCCGGCGGCCGCGCGAGGCCAGGGCCCCTGGCTGGGGGCGGAGATCCACTGGGCCACCTCGGCGGCGGCCCCGGTCCAAGGGGTTTCAGACTGTGGCCAGGGCCCCGCAATGCGGGCGCCGGCCCGCCATGCTTCATGCAGGACCTGTGCGGCGGCGGCCGAGGCGGGATGGGTCTCGGCGCGATCGACGAACCAGGCGTGGAAGGCCAGCCGCCCCTCCAGGGAGTCCCGCGGGAACCGGGCGGCGGCCATGGCGTCATCTCGCCAGACCTGATCCATTTCTCGCGTGACGTCAGGCGCCCCCTCCAATGCGGCCAGGGGCTCGGGCGCATCCATCCACGCCTCGACCGCAGAGCTCAGCCCGTCATCAAACCGCTGCCCCCCCTGGGCCGCGCGCAGGGCGCACCGCCGCATAGGGCGGCTGACCGGCCGGCCAGAGGGGAAGGCGCCGTAGGCGTAGGGGATGCGGCTGGCCTGATCGTGACCGTTGTCCAGCAACGCCTGGGCATAGTCCTCCAGCAGGCGCGCCAGGGGTGAGGCGGGGGGAACAATGATCCGGTCCTGATGCTTGCTCAGCACCTCAGGACGCCTCGGGTCAAATCCCGAGAAATGGAAGAAGCCCAGGGGCTGACCATTGACCCGCCAGCCCTCAGGTCCGTGCGCCAGGGTGCGCCCCGTCAGGTTCCAATAGGCGATGTCGAGGCCAGGATCGCGCAGGATGGCCACATCGCTGACCAGGCCTGGCGCCAGGTCCATCCACTTCTGGTCGGTGAACAGGCCGTTCGCGAAGTCTACCCGGCAATCGAACCGGCACTTCTCGGCCCACCAGTCCATCAGGGCGAAGATCTCATTGTCCCGACGGGCGGCCAGGAAGCCGAGATTGTAGGCCCCTGAGGTGAGGATGGTGTGGTCGTTGGGGCTGGCGTCGCCCGGCAGCGGACGGGTCAGGTGGGGGATCAACACCAGCGGCGCCCGCGCAAGCCCTTCGCGCACCGGCGTCAGGGGGGCATAGACGAAAATGTCGGGATCCAGATAGGTCACCGAGGCCACCCCAGGCTCGGCCAGAAGCCGACGGAAGGCGTGGGGTTTGATGGCCGTATTCAGCTCCAGGGCGTCGTAATAGACGCTCGTCGCTCCGATGGGGGCGCCGGTGTCGGCGGCTTCGATAACCCGGGCCAGGGATTCCAGCTCTGGGATCGGCCCGTCGGCGGCGATCACCACCCGGACGGCGTCAGGCTCCGCCTTGGCCAGGCTGCGCATGAGCACGGCGGCCTGGGCGGCATAGTTGCGCGATACGATGGTGAAGACGACGTCCAAGGGCCCGCTCCCGACGGCTGCGCCTGTCTAACAGCGGGCTGAGGCGCCCGGCAATGTCAGGCGGCGGCGAGAAGTTCGTCGAGGCGGCGGATGTCCTTCACCTCAGAGGCGACGCCACCCTCCAACCGCATGACCTTGTTGCAGTAGAGGCGTAGCAGGCCCGCGTCGTGGGACGACAGCACCAGGATGCCGGCCCGCTCCACCAGGTTCAGCAGTCGGCGGTGGGCCAGTTTCTGGAAATCGGCGTCGCCCACCGAGATCCATTCGTCCATGAGCAGGACGTCGGCCTCCACGGCGGTGGCCACGGCGAAGGCGAGCCTGGCCTGCATGCCGGCCGAATAGGTCTTCATGGGCATGGCCAGGAAGGGGCCGAGGCCGCTGAATTCGGCGATCTCGTCCATCTTGTCCTCGATCTCCTTGGAGGACATGCCGGCGATGCGCCCGCGCAGGCGGATATTGTCGACGCCGGTGGCCGAGGGGTCGATGCCGAGCGACAGGTCGAGCAGGGCGGCGATACGGCCGCGGACCTCGATCTGGCCCTCATCCGGCTCATAGGCGCCCGACAGGGCCCGCAGCAGCGTCGTCTTGCCCGAGCCATTGTGGCCAATCAGGCCCAGCCGATCGCCAGCCCGCAGGTTGAGGTTCAGATGTGAGAGGGCCGTGACCTCGGTGGCGCCGGTGTTGGAGGCGCCTAACCGCCCACCCACGGTCACCCGGGCGAGGTTCTTCTTCAGCGACTTGGCGTCGACCCCATAGACCGGGAAGCGCAGGGTCAGGTCGGTGACCTTGATGGAGACATCGGTCATAGGAAGTGGACGATCCGGCGGCGGGTGATGGCGAAGACCGAGAAGGTGAGAGCCCAGCCCAGCACGGCCATGATGGCCAGGATAACGTAGGACAGCCCGTCCGCCTGCTGACCCATCAGCGGCGCCCGGATGGTGGTCAGCATATGATAAAACGGGTTCAACGTCAGGAAGGCGTGACGATCTGGGAAGGCGTCAGGCTTCCAGAACACCGGCGTCATGAAGATGGCGAACTGCATCACCGACATCACGAACTGGGGGATGTCCCGGAAACGGGCCGAGGCGATGGCCGCCAGCATGCTGATCCAGGCCAGGTTGACGATGGTCAGCAACAGCCCGCCCAGCGCCGGGAAGGGGTCCATGACCCGCCACAGGCCGAAGACCAGAATCACCCCGACGATGATCACCGCATGGTGGGCCAGGTTGATCAGGTTCCGCAGCACCGTCCGCCAGATGAAGGTGAACATCGGCAGCGAGGTCTGGCTGAGCATGCTCGAGGCCTGGACGAAGGTGTCGCACCCCTCGTTGATCGTCCCGGCCATCAGGCCGAAGAAAACGATGCCCATGGCCACATAGGGCATGAACTCGGCCACCGAGATGCCGAACAGCTTGGCGTAGAGCAGGCCGATTCCCAGGACCATCAGGCCCATGGAAATGGTGATCCAGAACGGACCGAGGATGGAGCCGCGATAGCGGGACACCACGTCGTGCCAGGCCAGAGACCAGGCCAGTCCCCGGCGATGGTATGAGGTGACGAGGTCCCTCAGAGCCATGCTGAACTCAAACAGCGTGCCACGCCGTCCCGTCCGCAGCATGTGTTGGCCGGATTCCATAGGGTCTCCCATAGCGAGCGCCGCTGGTATCAGGTGGATTTTTGCGGCGCAAGCATGGCCCCGGGCCAGCGACTTGGCCGCGGACAGGCCCCGTGCTAGCCCACGGCTGAGGAGGCCGCGCCGCATGTCGTCCATGGATCAGATCGCCCGGCCCCATTTCGCCCCGTCGCAGGACCTGCGCAACCTGGAGCCCGCCCTGGAGGGCGCCGGCGTCTGGCTGGTCATTCCCTGCTTCAAGGTCATCGATCATATCCTGCGGGTGATCGACCAGGTTCCGACCTGGGTGGAGGGGATCGTCTGCGTGGACGACGCCTGTCCAGACCGGTCCGGCGACCTGATCGAGGCCCGCTGCGCCGACCCCCGCGTCCGGGTCCTGCGTCTGGCGCAGAACCAGGGGGTCGGCGGCGCGACCCTGGCCGGCTACCAGGAGGCCGCGCGCCTGGGCGGGCGGATCCTCGTCAAGGTGGATGGGGATGATCAGATGGATCTCGGCTATCTGCCGCAGCTGGTGACGCCGATCCTGCTGGGGGAGGCCGACTACGCCAAGGGCAACCGCTTCTCCTCGGTCAGCCATCTCCAGGCCATGCCGGGCCTGCGCATCTTCGGCAATGCGGGCTTGAGCTTCCTGGCCAAGCTTTCCACCGGCTACTGGAACGTGTTTGACCCCACCAATGGCTTTACCGCGATTGAGGCCAGCGTGGCCGGCCTGGTGGCGCAGAAGCCGGTGGCCCGACGGTTCTTCTTCGAGACCGACCTGCTCTACCACCTGGGCACCCTGCGGGCCGTGGTGCGCGACGTCCCCATCCCCGCCCGTTATGGCGACGAGGTGAGCAATCTGAAGATCAGCCAGGTCATCGGCCCCTTCGCTGGCCGTCACCTGCGCAACTTCGTCCGGCGGGTGCTGGGGCAGTATCTGGTCCGCGACTTCAACGTCGCCACCCTGGAGCTGATCTTCGGGACCCTGTTCCTGGGCTTTGGCGGCCTCTATGCGCTCAACTGGATCGCGGTGCGCGAGCCGGGGCAGGCGGCCTCAGCCGGGGTGGTGATGACCGCCGCCTTGCCGGTCATCATCGGGGTCCAGCTCTTGCTGCAGGCCATGAACTTCGACGTGATCAATGTGCCGGTGCGGCCCATCCACCCCTATCTGCGCACCCTTGCGCGGATTGAGGCCGCAGCCCTGAGCGAGGGCGAATCCGCCGCCGGTCCAACCTCGAGGGGGGCCCAGGCATGATGGCCCTGCGCGACACCCTGCTGTGCGTGGTCTTCGCCGCCGCTCTGCCCATGGGCCAGATCATGTTCAAGTGGGCGGCCCTCTATAACGAGCGGCTCGACGGGCCTTTGATCCTGCGCCTGATCAAGAACCTGCCACTCATCGGCGCCTTCTCCTGGTACGGCCTGACGGCGCTGTTGTGGTTCTACATCCTGACCCGGGTGCCGCTCTCGCAGGCCTATGTCTTCTCCATCCTGGGCTCGGCCCTGGTGCCTCTGCTGGCCTGGGCCCTGTTCAAGGAGCCCATGTCCTGGCGCTTCGCCCTGGGCTACGCCCTGATGCTGGCGGGCTTTGTGGTGGTCATGCAGGCCCAGGGGAAGGCCTGAGCCCTGACCCTGCGATCTGGGCCACAGCCTGGGCCACCGCCTCATAAGTCACCCCAAAACGCCGCTCATAGAGCAGGTCGCCAGCATGGGGCCGGTCGGAGAGGCGGGCTGGATCAAGGACCTGCACCCCATAGCCCCCGCGTAGCAGGAAGCCTGCGAACATCGACGGCCACAGGCCAAGCCAGCTGGACGCCTGCGAGGGATAGCAGCGCACCAGAAGCGCCCACCGCAGCCACTGGCCAAGGCTGAGCCGCACCCGGCGCACAAGGCCGTTCTCGGGTATCGGCGCGCAGGCCTGGAAGGGCAGGGCCTTCAGGCCCCGGCGGTTATAGAGGCTGAACTGTTCGATGCTGACGCCGCGCTCAGCGGCCAAGACGGCGGCCATCGCTGCGCAGGCGTCGTGGTCGGCGTGTCCGCCCTCCCAGGCGGCGATCACGATCTTGTCCACCTGCGGGATGGCGTCCAGCCGGCGGCGCAGGGCGCTCAGGCATGCGGGCAGATGCAGATGGACCTGGCCGTCATAGGCGCCCGTACCGACGCAGGCATAGTCGGCGCTGGCGGGCGGCAGGCCGAGCTCGGCCAGGAAGGCCCGTACCTCCGACATCCGTCGCCTGGGCAGGTCCGCGCCGCGGTTCTCGGCCACATAGAGGAAGATCTGGTCGCGACCAGCCGCCTTGGCCTCCAGAATCAGCGGCAGGGCGGCGTACTCATCGTCGCAGTGGGCCAGGATATAGACGACGCTCATCTCAGTACGGATCGAAGTCGAGGAAGCTGATCGCCGTGGCCCGGGGATCGAGGCTGCGCGGCGCCCGCGCACTCAAAGGTCGATAGATCAGATTGAGCGGCGAGGGCCGGAAGCGGTCGGGCAGGGAGATGAACCCCAGACGCCCTAGGGGCATGCGCGGATCGAGCCCCAGGAACAGGGTCAGGCCCAAAGGGGCAGCGGCGCGGGCGGCCTCGGCCTCAACCTCGACGAAGCCCGCGCACCGCACACCCGGCAGGTGGGTGTCTGCATAGACGGTGGTGAGCGCCCCCCGCCGGACGGTCCGGTAGGCGGCGGCCGGGTTGGCCAGCCGCCAGGCCAGGGTCGCCGCATCCCAGGTTCCGCTGAACTGCAGCTCGGCCGGCTCGAACCTGCGCGGCGTCCGGGCCAGGAGACCGGCCTCCAGGCGCCCCACATGCTGGAAGCCCAGCTTGCCCAGGAAGCCCGGCGTGCTCTGGGCGTTGGCCACGCCGATGACGAAGTCATAGCCCAGCTCGGCTCCCTGGTCGTAGGCCTCCCGGGCCAGGCGGGTGAATAGGCCCTGGCCCTGGAAGGCGGGATGGGTGGCGGTGTTGAGGGACAAGAGGCCCTTCAGCGCCTGGCCCTCCACCGTGGCGGCCAGGGGACAGGCCACATAGTGGGCCGCCAGGGTCTCGCCCGCCCAGGCGTCGGCGCCGACCACGGTCCCGGCAGGATTGTCGCGATAACGCCAGCCCAGGGCCCCAGGCGTGAACTTGGGTCCGGCCCCGAACACCTCCGACAACAGCTCAGCATAGGCGCCCAGGGCCTCAGGGGCTGTGCGGGTGGGTTGGATCTGAGGCGCGGCGCTGTTCATCGGCGCCAAATGACCACGAATGGCCGGGCGCGCCAAGAAAGCGCAATTGGCCCTTTGCGTCGGCGCAGGCCAGTCGTACCAGAGGGCGATCAAGGGGCGGGCTCGATCAGAATGATGACTTTGCCAAGGCCGAGCTTCACGGCCAGTCAGGCCCTCGGGGCCGTACTGCTTACCGGCTATGTGCTGATGCTGGCGCTCAACCTGCCAGGGCACCTGTCCTACGACTCCCTGGCTCAGTTGCACGAAGGCCGGATGCAGGTCCGCGAGACCTGGGGCCCGGCGCTCTACGCCTGGATCCTGGGGGCGTTCGATTCGATCTCGCCGGGCACCGGCCTCTATGTGGCCGCCAGCGGCTTCCTGGTCACCGGCAGCCTGTTGTCCTTCCGGCAGCTGCGTCGTCAGGTGTCCTGGGCCGCCGTGATCCTCGGGGTCTTGATGGTGCTCACCCCGACCCTGCTGATCTATCAGGGGGTGGTCTGGAAGGATGTTCTGTTCGCCAATCTCGCCCTGGCCGGGTTCGCCTGTCTGGCGCAGGCCGCTCGGGTTTGGGATGCTCCACGCCGGCCCTGGTGGGCGTTGGCCGGGGCGCTGCTGGCCTTCGCCGCCGCCGCCCAGGTCCGCCAGAACGGCCTGGTCGCGCCCTTTTTCGGGGCCCTGGCGCTCGCCTGGATCGCCTATGGCCGCGGCTGGCGCTCCAGCCTCGCCTGGGGGCTGGGGGGATTCTTCGTCACTCTGGCCGTCTCCATGGCCATGGGCTTCCTGTCTCAACCGCCCCAGGCCGGCCCCGATCAGGCAGGCTCCCGCGGAGTCCGCATCGTCGCCCACTATGACATCATCGGCGCGGTGGCGGTGAAGCCAACCCTGGCCCTGGACGAGATTCGCGCCCACGACCCAGCCGCCGAACAGCAGATCCGTTATCGGGCGACGGCGCTCTACACCCCTGAGCGGGTGGATTATCTAGGTCAGGACGATCAGATCGGTGCGGCCCTCTGGAGCCTGCCCAACGAGGTGGTGTTCGCCCAATGGGGCGCCATCCTGACCCAGCATCCTGACGCCTATCTGGAGCACCGCTGGGACGTCTTCCGTTGGGTGTTCGCCACCCCCAAGATCGACTCCTGCCTGCCGGTCTATGTGGGGGTCAGCGGACCGGAGACCCTGACCACAGCGCTGGGGATCGCGCCCTTGATGGAGCCGTCCGATCAGGCGCTCTACAATTACAGCACCTGGTATCTGGACACGCCGCTCTTCTCCCACGTTTTCTTCGCCCTCGTGGCCCTGGCCACCGCAGGCGTCCTGCTCTGGCGCCGGGAGGCCGCCGATGTGGTCATCGCCGGCATGCTGCTCTCGGCCCTGGCCTTCGCCGCCAGCTTTGCCCTGATCTCCATCGCCTGCGACTACCGCTACCTCTATTATCTCGACCTCGCAGCCCTGGCCGGCCTGTTGTATCTGGCCCTTGATCCGCCCTATGGCCGCCTGCGCCGACGGCTGCGTTGAGCCAGGGGAGAGCGTCCATGAAGCCGATCATCCTGCCTGTTCTGGCCCTGTGCGCCGCCTTGCTGGCGGCCTGTGATGAGCCGCGGCCGCGGGAGCCCAAGCTCAACCCCCGCCCCCAGCCAGCCGATGATCGAGCCCTGCCGCCAGCCGCCCGTTCGACCGCCGCGGCCTCTGAACGCCCTGGCCCCTATGCCTGGGACGCCGAGGCGGGCGCCTTCACCTTCGAGGGCCGGCCCCTGCGGGCGGGACGTCTCTGGACGTTCGAGGGCTCCACCGACGGTTTTGTCATGGCGGGGGGCCAGGTGCTGCCTGCGGAGGCCAATGGCCTGCGCCTGGCGGCCCGGGACTTTGATCCGGCCCTGCGCAGCCCCTCGGGCCTGGCCCTGGACGGGGCCCGGTTCAGCCATGTGCTGGTCCGCGTCACCCGACTGGCGCCGGCCAGCGACTGGGACGGGGCCCTGCACTACGTGACCGCGAGCCACCCGGAGGCTGCAGGCTTCATGGCCAAGCCGGTCCAGGGGGCCGAGCCCAAGGTCAACGAGACGGTGATCCTGGTCTATGACATGCGAACCCCGACCATGGGCGGCGGGGACTGGGTGTCATCCCTGATCGAGAGCATCCGCCTGGATTTCGATGACGCCGCCGGCGGGGAATTCCTGATCCACCAGATCGCTGTCACCGAGCCGCCCGCCAGCGCCCCGGCGCCCGCCCTTCGCCCGGCCGCCTGAGCCGCCAGGGTTTCAGACCTGGCGCAAGGCCTCCAGGGCGTCCAGGCCCACAGTCTTGGGGTTCAGGTGAACGCGGATGCTGCGCTGCGCGCGCTGCGCCATGGCGCGGGCTTCTGCGGGATGGTCCAGAACCTGCTCGATGAGACGACTGGCCTGGGCGACGTCCGGTTCGGCCCAGCGCTGGCCCTCGCCGAACAGATATTCGCCAGCCTTAACGGCGACCAGCTCGTGGTCGACCAGCAGGGCCGTCTCAGCGTCCATGAAGTCCATATTGCCCGACCAGCCGGTCGCCACCACGGGTGTCCCCAGCGCCATGGCCTCTGCTAGGCCGCGGCCAAAACCTTCGGACCGGTGCAGGGAGACGAAGACATCGACGTTGCGGAACAGGTTCTTGACTTCGTTGTCCGACATCTCCCGGGTGATGGTCTGAACCCGGCCGTTGAGGCGGGCGATCCGCGCCTCCAGCGCCCTGCGCTCAGGACTGTCGGGCGCGCCGCCCTTGTATTTGATCAGGGCGTGCAGGGGCGCCTCCGGGCGCCGGGCTGCCAGCTGCTCGAAGGCTTCCAGCACGGCGAAGGGGTTCTTGCGCGCCGCATAGGACGAGAAGTCGAAGGCGAACATCACCACGAAGGCGTGCTCGGGGATGTCGAACCAGCGGCGGCCCAGGAAAGCGGAGAGCTTCATGTCCACCGCCAGGGGGACCTTCGCCACTGGCCGGCCCGTGGCCCGGGCGATGGCGTCCTGCACGAAGGTCGACGGCGCCCAGAGGCCGTCAAAGGCCGCCAGCTTGTTCACCCACGGCTGCGGATAATCGGGCAACTCCCAGGCCGGGAAGATGATGTTGCGGGCCTGGGCGAAATCGCCCGCGTCCAGCCGGGCCAGGACCTCGTCGACCTCATTGGCGTTGATGCAAAAGAGGTTCAGCGACCGCGACAGCTTGCGGGTGACGTCAGGCCCATAGGTCCGTTCCAGGTCCGGATCACGCCCCCGGTCCAGGCCATAGACATCCAGGAGCCCGGGCTTCAGGCCCGCCGCCCGCAGGGCGCGGACCGTGGAGCGCAGGTGCTCTCCCATGCCGATGGGGGCGAAGGGATGGCCTACCACCACCAGATCGGCGAGGTCGCCGTCGCGGTCACCAGCGCTCATGGCCGAGGCTCCAGCAGATCGGCCTCGGCGGCGTTGCGCAGGGCCTCCAGCCAGCCATGGCCAAAGCGCACGTCCGGCTCCAGATGGGCGCCCTCGGCCCACTCGTTCCAGGCGTTGATGAAGACGATCCGCTCGTCGCCGAAATTCTGCCGCCGGGTTTCGGCCAGCATGGCCTCGGTCCAGGCCTGGAAGGCGCCGGGGCTGGCATGGTGGAAGACGTAGGCGTTGTCCTGCCGCCGCGCGGTATTGTCCCAGGAGGGCGCCACGCCGCGGAAGCGGGTGTGCCCAGGCGTCGGCGCCTTGAGGAAGTGGCGCACCAGTTCGCGATAGTCGCTGACCACGCCCTTGAAAGCGCGGTTCTGCAGGGGACCGGGCAGGTTGATGGGCTGGGCCGCGCCCATGGGCGGGAACTCGATGGCCGCGTCGAAGCCCAGGGCGGCCGGATCTGGATAGGTCCCGGCCACGTCGAAGGTCTCGACAAAGGCCAGATATATTTCTCCCAGGCCCAGCGTCCTGGCGGTCTCTCGCCACGCCTTGGCCCAGGCCGCCGCGTCCGGCAACAGGCCCGGTCGGTAGATCACCAGCAGGGGGCGGCCATCGACGCGGATATAGTTGGGCCTGGCCATCAGCGGGGCCATGTCAGTGATCAGGGCCACGGCGTCTTCAGGGGCGTAGGTCTGGGCCAGCAGGACGTCCTGCTCCTGACCATCCCAGGTCCGGGTCCAGTTCTCGTTGGCCCAGCAGACGCAAAACGGGAAGTCGGGCCCATCGTCGGCCAGCAGGTGATTCAGCGGCGTCTCGAGCACCCGCCGTCCGCCGGAGAACCAGTAGTAGTAGAAGCAGAACCCGCCCAGACCATAGCGCGCCGCCAGCGCCGCCTGGCGCTTGAGGGCCGCCGGATCAGACAGGTCATAGAAGCCCAGGTCGGCGGGCAGGTGGGGCTGGTAGTGTCCGCGATAGCTCGGCAGGGCCCGCGTCACGTTCGTCCACTCGGTGAAGCCCGCCCCCCACCAGCGGTCGTTCTCTGGAATGGCGTGGAACTGCGGCAGGTGGAAGGCGATGGTCCGCACCTGGTTCAGGGCGTCCAGGCGGTGGGCCCAGCGTTTCACAAAGCGCTGCTGGTTGCGGGTCGCCAGACGCAGCTTGTAGCCGGAATCGATAGAATTGGCGGTGACGCTGAGGTGGTGGATGATCTCCGAGCGCGGCTCATAGAGGATCTTCGCGCCCCGCTCCCGCAGGCGGAAACAGAGGTCGGCGTCCTCGCAATAGGCTGGTGCGAAGGCGAGGTCGAAGCCCTCCAGCGCCGCAAAATCCGCCCGCCGCACCGCCAGACAGGCGCCCGACGCGTAGTCCACCTCGCGCGGCGTGTTCCAGCGGGGCAGGGCCGGGTCCTGGAACAGGCCGATCATCTCGCTAGTCCCGTCGGCGTTGATCCGGGCGCCGGCCTCCTGAAGGCGGCCATCGGGGAACAGCATCTTGGGCGCCACGGCGCCGACCTTCGGGTCGTCCAGCGCCTCGACCAGGGGGGCGAGCCAGCCGTCCCGCACCTGCACATCGTTGTTCAGGAAGATCAGCACCTCGCCCCGGGCCTCGGCCGCGGCGCGATTGCAGGTGCGGATGAAGCCCAGATTCTCCGCATTGGTGACAATCCGCAGGCCTTGGACCAGGGGCAGAACCGCAGAGGTGTCGTCGCTCGACGCATCGTCGATGACCAGAGTCTCTGCGGCGTCCAGACCCTCCGCCTTGGCCAGGGCCTGCAGGCATTCCAGGGTGAATTTCAGATTGTTGTAGGCCGGAATGATGATGCTCACCCGCGGCGCGGCGGGGGCGGGCAGGGTGATCATGCGGGCCGCGGCGGCGAGATCGCCGTTGATCGTGACCATCGGCGGCGGGGTGGGCGCGAACTGCTCCACCCGATCGGCTTGGATGCGGCGCCAGCTGGCGGCCAGATCGTCATAGGCCTGCAGGTCGTAGGCCGCCGGGTCCCGGGTGCGGCCGGCCGCCCGCATCTGATCAAACAGAGCCGCAGCCCCCTGCACCCCAGATCCAGCCAGGGGGGCGGGCTTGGCGCCGTCATGGCGGGCCCAGTGCTCCAGACTGCTGTAAGGGCTGGCGGCGGCGTCAGGATTGGCCAGCAGATAGGCCGCCTCGTCGAAGTCGGCGGCTGGCCACAGCCCCTCGAAGGCGCCGCGGGTGACGTAGTCGCTCAAGGGGTCCAGGTCCCCCCGCTCGGCCACGCCGTCCTGCTGCATGTAGTAGGCGGAATCGAAATGGGGGCAGGGGTCGCGATGCTCCCGGGCGCCGAAACGGACGAAATGGGCCAGGGGATTGAACCCCGGGACCCGCAGGTCGCGGTAACGCTCGGCGTACCAGGCGCCGTCGAACAGTGGGTGCGGATCTCGCCCAAGCTCCGCGCCGCCGATCACATAGTCCAGCAGCGGGGCGACGCCCGCGGCCGCCACCTCCGGATAGCGCTCGAGGTACCAGTCATTGGCGAAGAGAGGGTGGGGGTCGAGACCCTGGCGCCAGCCCTCGCGCAGATAGTGGACCAGGGGGTCTTCACCAGAAGCGGCCACCGCCTCGCACTGGCCGACATAGTGGCGCAGGTCGAATAGCGGGTGGGGGTCAAACCCCTCTGCGGCGCCCACCAGCTGGTAGTGTTGCAGCACGCTCAACCCGCTGGCCTCCAGGGACTCCCCGTGGCGCAGGCGGTAGTCGGCGATGCTGATCAGGGGATGAGGGTCGTATCCTGCCCCGTCGCCCAGGGTCAGATAGTGGGCGAGCGGCGCCCAGCGCGAGCCCGCCAGCTCCGGCGCCCTGGCCAGATAGGCGGCCTGATCGAACAGGGCGCGGGGCTGGGCCGCCGGATCGGGGCCGGCCCGCACATAGGCGTCGAGGGTGAGCGCCAGGTTTGGGCTGCCGCCCAGTCCATGGAGCTCCTGGTCCCGCCAGGTCGCGGACATCATGATCAGCAGCGCCCGACCCGGCCACTTGCCCCTGGCCAAGGCGCTGGCCAGCCGTCGCGATATCCGAGGCAGGACCAGGTTATTGGGCTGGCGCGCCCGGGCTTCCCGGTAGCGGCGCCAACGCTGGGCCGCCGCTGCGCCAGCCTGCAGCCGCACATAGCGGCGGCGGCCAAGGCGCTCAGCGGCCTGCTCGATCGGCGAGGTAGAGCTGGAGTCTGACAAGGTGGTCCGTGGGGTGCGAGGTTTCAGCTGTCGCCGAGCATCTGGTCGAGCAGGTCGCTGATGGCCTTCTCCCGCTGGAGATGATCCTCAATGCGGGCGGCTTGAGCTGCAAGCTCTGCGTCCAGGGCGCCCAGCTTCGACTGTTCGAAGGCCAGAATCTGGCGCGTCTCAAGAAGTTCGGTCCGCGCGACGGCGAGGTCGGAGGTGACGGGCGAGACGAAGACGCCCATCTCGCGGCCCATCTTTTCCAGGCGCTGAGCGGCGGCGTCGAGGGCTTCGGTGGGGCGAGGTTCGTCCCGCGCCGCGGCCTCGAACCAGTCATAGACCTCCACCGCCAGGGCGCCGACATGGGGGATATCGCCCAGGTTCTGGCTGGCCGCATTGTGCCGCAGATCCTTGGTCAGGAAGCTGTCGATCGCCTTAGCCGCCTGGGGCGTCAGGCCCGGCAGAGGCGCCCCGTGAGCCGCCACGATGCGGGCCACCTGGCCCCGCCAGTCCGTCAGCAGACCGTCATAGGGCACGATCGCCCGGGGCATGTCCCGGCTGTAGCGCTCAGCCGCCAGCATGTAGGTCACCCAAACCAGCACCGACTTCTCGACCGGAAAGCCGTCGCGCTTGGCTAGCGACCCGGCCACCTCCAGGGGATGCCGCACCGGGATCACCGCCCGCGCCGCCAGGCCAAGATCGTCCAGCACCGTCCGCCACAAAGGACCAAGGACGCTGACCCTGGGGTCCTTCATCAAGGGATGGCGCGCCCCGGCGAACTCTTCGTCGAACAAGTCGGTGGCCCGAGTGATCCACCGCTTTTCTTCCCGAGGCTCCAGGGCCCGATAGGGATAGGCGAAGGGATCGTCCCAGGCCGCGCCCGCCGCCCGCAGCCTCTGGTCGTTGAACACCGCGATTCGCCAGGGTTCGAAGTAGCCCTTGGCGTTGTGTTCATCCCCCGGCATCACGTTTTCAGGAAGGGACGCCCCGGCCAGGGCGAGCACCTGGGTGATGGCCGATGTGCCCGACCGATGCATGCCCAGAACGAGATAGGCCGCTCGGCTCTCAGGCGAGCTGGCGGCGGGGTGGTCCTCAGGCTGGCGGTCGGCGTGGGTCACACAAGGTGCTGTATGGCCGTGCGAGCCTCGCGGCAAGACGCGAACGCTGCGGTTGATCCCTCGGGCCATCTGTTGCACACACCCTTCGGCCTCGACAGGGAGCCCCGCATGGCCGGCCTGGCCGCCCAAGATCTCACCCACGCTCTGGTCGCGACAGCGCTCGATCCGGAATTCTACCGGCGCGCGTACCCTGACGTGGACGCCGCTGGGGCCGATCCCTTGACCCACTATGTCGGGGGAGGCTGGCGTGAGGGTCGAGACCCTGCGCCCTGGTTTTCCAGCGCCAGCTACCTGGAAGATCACCCCGATGTGGCGGCGTCCGGGCGCAACCCGTTGGCGCACTTTCTGCAATTTGGCGCTCAGGAGGGTCGGCTGGTCCGCCCGTCGGCTCTGGCTCACCGCCGGACCGCAGGCCTCCTCGCCCAAAGGTCTGGATGGAGTTACAGCCCTGCGCAGCCCGCGCCGCCGGCGACCCCGCCCTCTGAGGACCCCGCCGCCGTCCTTCCGGGGGATGCGGCGTATGATCTTGTCGCCGGCGCCTTCGATTCCAGATTCTATCTGGGCGAGAACCCTGATGTGGCCGAAAGCGGCGTGGATCCGATCACGCACTTTCTGGAATCCGGCTGGCGGGAAGGTCGCGATCCGGCGCCGTGGTTCTCTGTCGCCGACTATCAGGAGCTGAACCCCGACGTCGCCGCCTCAGGCATGCATCCGTTCGTGCATTACCTTCAGGCCGGCCGGCAGGAAGGGCGCACGCCGCGCCTGGAGCTCGGCTTCCGTTACAGAATCATCGCCGCCCTGCAGCCGCCTGAGGCGCGGGTCGAGTCGGCCGAGCGCCACGACGTCCATGCCCAACCAGGGGACGCCCAGGACCTCGCCGCCCTGATGGGCCTGTCCCGCTCGGGGCTGGCTGATCTGCATCTGACCTTCAGCCACGACGACTATTCAACCAATCTCGGAGGCGTTCAGCTCTGTCTGCAGCGGGAGGCCGCCGCCGCAGCTGCGACGGGCCGTGATCACCTGCACCTCTATCCCGCCAACCCCAGGCCGATGCTGCGCCGTCCGGGTCAGACTGAGCTGCTCGGGGTCGTGTGGAACGGGACGCCGGCTGGGGTTTTCAGTCCCTCGATCCTGGCTGACGGTCTGGAAGCGGTCCTGGCGGGGGCGGGGGCGGGGGCGGGGGCGGGGGCGGAGGCGGGCCGCCGCAGCCTGGCGATCCACAGCCTGCTTGGCCACTCGGTGTCCGACGTCCTGGCCATCGCCCGCGCCGCAGGGCTCACCCAGGGCTGGTTCTGGATTCACGACTTCGCCAGCGCCTGCGCCAGCTACCATTTGTTGCGCAACGACGTGGCCGATTGCGGCGCGCCGCCGGTGGGCAGCGCCGCCTGCGGGGTCTGTATCTATGGCCCCCAGCGGCAGTTTCACCTGGATGAGCACGAGCGTCTGTTCCGCGCCCTGAACCTCTCGGTGGCGGCGCCCAGCCAGGCGGCTCTGGACACCTGGCGCAAGGGGGCTGGGCTCCCAGCCGTGAAGACCGTCGTCGCGCCCTTGGCCAGGCTGGTGGCGCGCGAACCTGTCGAGGGGCCGCCTTCCGCCGTCGACAGGCCCTTCCGCGTGGCCTTCCCGGGCCTGCCCAGCCCCTTGAAGGGGTGGCCCGTGTTCCGGGATCTGGTGCTGAGGTTCGCCGAGGACCCCCGCTATGAGTTCCTGCACCTGGCCCGGGACCCGGCCGCGGGCCTGCCACTGAGCTTCCACCCGGTGACCGTCACCCAGGATGACCCCAAGGCGATGCAGACCGCCCTGGAGACCCTTGAGGTGGACGCGGTCATGGTCTGGTCCCTGTGTCGGGAGACCTTCTCCTTCACCACCCACGAGGCGGCCGCCGCCGGCGCCGCTATCCTGACCGGCCCCGACAGCGGCAATGTGGCGGCCTTTGTCGCCAGTACGGGCCTGGGGGAGGTCATCGCGGATGAGGCGACCCTGTTCGCCCAGTTCGAAACCGGTGAGATCACTCGCCTCGCCCGCGCCCGGCGCGCTCCAGCCCTGGCCGATCTCGCCTTCAGCCGCCTGACCATCGACCTGCTCGACGGGGAGCCCGCCTGATGAAGGTTCTCTGCTATTCCAGCTTCACCTTCTCGTATCTCAACCGGGCGAGGGTGCTCTATTCGACCCTTAGGCGCTTCCATCCCGACTGGGAACTGGTGGCCCTGATCACCGATGAGCCCCCCGAGGGCTTCGAGTTCGATCCCGCCAATGAGCCCTTCGACCGGGTGGTCTGGGCCCAGGACCTCGGGATCGCGAACTTCCGCAACTGGCTGTTTCGCCATGACGTGGTGGAGGTCTGCACCGCGGTGAAGGGGCCCTTCCTGCATCAGGCCTGCGCCCAGGCTGACATCGCCATCTATCTGGACCCCGACACCGCCCTGCTGGCGCCGCTGGACCCGCTGATCGAGATGCTGGGGGAGCATCAGATCCTGCTCACCCCCCACCTGATCGATCCAAACACCGAGCGCACGGCCATACTCGACAACGACCTGTCGGCCTCGCGCACCGGCATCTTCAATCTGGGTTTCGTGGCCATCCGCACCACGGGCGAGGGCGCGCGCTTCGCCAGGTGGTGGAACGATCGGCTGCTGGAATACTGCTATGACGACATGCCCAAGGGCCTGTTTGTCGACCAGCGCTGGTGCGACCACGTCCCGGCCCTGTTCGATGGGGTCAAGGTGGTGCGCGATCCAGGGTATAATGTCGCCAGCTGGAATCTCTCCCAGCGTCGGGTGGCCATTGGCAAGGACGGGGCGATCACCGTGAACGGCGCGCCCCTGCGCTTCTGGCACTTCACCAAGCTGGGGCCGACGGGCGATCTGATGACCAAGAAATACGCCGGCGACAACTTCGAGGTCTATGAGATCTGGAATTGGTACAAGCGCCAGGTCGCAGAGGCCACGGACCCGGCCATTCCCGGCCGCTATTGGGCCTATGGCGCCTATGCCGACGGAACGCCGATCGACAAGGCCCACCGCGTCCAGTGGCGCGAAAGCCCCGATCTGCAGGCGCATTTTGACGACCCCTTCGCCGCGGGCCCCGGCAGCTATCTGGAATGGCTGGCCGCTCAGGGCCTTGCGACCCCAGTGGGAGCCGCCGCATGAGCCCCCCCGCCGCGCCCGAGCGCGCCGAGGCGGTCCATCCGCTGTTAGCCAAGGTTCAGCGCCTGGCCGAGCGCCACCAACGTCTGGAGGCCGCCCAGCTCGACGCCGAGGCTGAGACGGCGGTGACCCGGTCGCGCCTGACCTTGGCCCTGCTCTATGCCCTGGAGGGCCGCGCTGCGGCGCAGCGCAGCCTGCGCGATCATCGGATCAGCCTCTATCGTCGGGCTGCGGTCCGGGCGCCCCGGCGGCACAACCGCATCTCCCGGATGCTGGACAAAATCCTGCTGCGGCTGGGGTCTCCTGGCCGCGCCGCCGTCATCCTGCGCACAGGCCTCTGGGCCCGCCCGCCGGGTGTGAGCCGGATCAGCGCGTTCCGTCAGATCAGGACTTATCTGGCGGCCGGCGCGGCCCCGGGGGTTCAGCCGCCGGCCCTGGTGGACCAAGCCTACTACCTCGCCTCAAACCCCGATCTGTCGGGGGCGGCCACACCGCTTTTGCACTATGTGGCCAGCGGCGCCCGGGAGGGCCGCCCGCCCCACCCCCTGTTCGACCCAGCCTATTACGCCGCCCACAACGCCCAGGCCCTGGCGGCCAGCGGACTGACGCCCCTGGAGCATTTCGTCCGGGTGGGCGCGGCTGAGGGGCGCAACCCCCATCCCCTGTTCGATATCGACTGGTATGTGGGCCAGGACCCGACCCTGGCCGAGCGCGGCGACAATCCCCTCGCTCACTACATGGCCCACGGCTGGCGGGCGGGGCTGAGCCCCCATCCCCTGTTCGCGCCGGACTTCTATCTGGCCCAGCTGCCCCTGGCGGAGCGCGAGACACCGCCCCTGGTTCACTATGTCACCGAAGGCTGGCGGGCCAGGCTGAAGCCCCACCCCCTGTTTGATCCGGCCTGGTATCTGCGCCAGGATCCGGAGCTAGAGGCCAGTGGTCGCGAACCGCTGAGCCACTTCCTGGAGGAGGGCGCCGCCCGCGGTCTTGATCCCAGCGGCTGGTTCTCCTGCGCCGCGCACCGAGCGGCGAGGGGCGCAAGCCTGGCCGAAGACGCCAATCCGCTGATCGACTATCTGGCCGGCGGCGCCTGGACCATCAGCGGCGCGAGCCCTGGTTTCACTGCTGCGGCCTATCTGGCGGCCAATCCCGAGATGGCCCAGGGGGAGCTGACGCCGCTGGAGCACTGGGCGCGGCGCGCGTCACACCCCTGAGGTCGCCGCCTCTTCGATCCCCAGGGCGGCCAGGGCGCGGCTGATGTCGTCATAATAGGCCGGCACATAGTGAAAGGGGCTCAGGCCCCACCTGTGGGCCGGGTCCGCCAGCTGATGCTCCGGCCGGGCGCGGACGATTTGAGCCTGCGGAATCATCGCCAGGAAATGGGCCTCGTAGCGGGCCAGCATTTCATTGTGGGCTGACAGGTCGGCTGGCCGGCCATCCCAGATGTGGGGGTGGCCCTGCAGCGGCTGTGACGTGGCGCCAGGGACAGCCTGGCGAGCCGCCCACTGGGCCGAGTGCAGGATGATCTTCGCCTCCCGCAGGACGGTGAGCCGCAGGATCTCGGCCCATTCCACCACGGCCTGACGCCACAACCACTCGGCGCTGGCCGACAGCCGGACGATGGGTTGCGGCCCGGCCAGGGCGGGGTGGTCCAGATAGCCGCCGCTCTCCAGCTCCCAGCTGTGGGTCGCCACCGCCCCCGACGGCAGGCGCAGGAGATCGAAGCGTTCGTCGATGAAGTCGAAGATCAGGTGGGTCGGACGATGGGCGATCAGCTGGGCGAGGCCCGTTTTCAGCAGGTCGGCCTCCACCGCCATGTGCTGATAGCGGGTCAGGCCCGCCGGCGGGTCAGGTTGCGACGGGTAGCCTTCCACCGCTTGGGACAGCAGGCTGACCAGGCTGGTGCGCGATATATAGAGCAGGTCCCGCGGCGCGGCCTCCCGCAGGGGCCAGAGATCCCGGGTGATGCAGCTTCCAACGATGGCGATCCTGGCCATGAATCCTTACCCAGACCGGTTTCAACCCTGGCCTTAGCATGTTCCCCGCAGAGGGGCGGCGCCATTGACTCGCCCAGCGAGCCTCGTCATGTGTCGCGGCCTCAATCGCTCCAGGCCTGTGGGGCGCCAGGCTCCGACGGACGCCCGTACGCATGAAGATCCTCAATCCGTTCGCGTCGTTGCCAGACAACCTGCTGACGCGGGCCCTTAAGGATGGCGCTGCGCCCCTGGCCTTCGCCGGCGGCTTCAGCCTGATCAGCAACCTGCTCTATCTGGCCCTGCCACTCTACACCTTCCAGATCTATGGCCGCGTGCTGGCCAGCTACAGCATCTCCACGCTGGTGGTGCTCACCGTCGGCGCCCTGCTGGTCTTCCTGATCTCCGGGGTCATCGACGAACTGCGGACCCGGGTGCTGATCAACTATGGGATCACCCTGGACCAGAAGGTGTCGAGCCATGTGTTCGCCGCCCTGTTCGACGCCGAGACCCGGGGCCAGGGGCAGGGGGGCGCGCAGGCCCTGCGGGACCTCGACAGTTTCCGACATCTGCTGACCGGCGCGGTGTTCGCCGCAATCTTCGACCTGCCCTGGATGCCGATCTTCATCGGGATCCTGTTCGTCATCGATCCGCTGGTGGGCTTTATCACCCTGTTCGGGGCGTTCGCCCTGTTTGGCCTGGCCATGTTGCAGGATCGCCTGTCGCGCCCGCCGCTGCAGGAGGCCAACGCCGCCAGCCTGAAGGGATACGCCTTCACCGATGCGGCCCTGCGCAATGGCGAGGTGGTTCGCGCCATGGGCATGTTGCAGGCCATCGGCGCCCGCTGGTCGGCCTATCGCGCCCACTCCATCGAACGCGGCGCCTGGGCCTCGCAGCGGGCCAGCGTCATGGGCAACGCCACCAAGTTCACCCGCATGGTCATCCAGATCCTGGTGATCGGGGTCGGCGCCTATCTGGTGGTGGTGGGCAAGATCGGCCCGGCCATGCTGTTCGCCAACATGATCCTGGCCAGCCGCGCCCTGCAGCCCATCGAGAGGCTGGTCGGCGCCTGGGACGGCATCGTCAATGGGGGCCGGGCCTATGACCGGCTGAACCAGGCCCTGGTCAACTACAAGCCCGCCGCCCCGAGCACGACCCTGCCCAGGCCACTGGGCCAGCTTAGCATTGAGGGCGTCAATTTCGCCCCACCCGGGGCCGACCGCTACGTGCTCCAGGGGCTGAACTTCAAGATCGAGCCCGGCGAGATGCTGGGGATCATCGGGCCGTCGGGGGCGGGCAAGTCGACCCTGGCTCGGCTGCTGGTGGGCGTCTGGCGGCCCAATGTCGGCCATGTGCGGCTGGACGGGGCTGACGTCTTTTCCTGGAACCGCGCCGAATTTGGCCGCCATGTGGGCTATCTGCCCCAGGACACTGAGCTGTTCGCCGGCACTCTGCGCGACAACATCGCCCGCTTCCTGCCCGACATCACTGACGAGCAGGTGGTGGCCGCCGCCACCCTGGCCGATGTGCACAGCCTGATCCTGCGCCTGCCTAAGGCCTATGAGACCGAGCTGACCGATGGCGGTTACATCCTCTCCGCCGGCCAGCGCCAGCGGGTGGGTCTGGCCCGGGCCCTGCTGGCTGATCCGCGCCTGCTGGTGCTTGACGAGCCCAACGCCAGTCTGGACGCCGAGGGCGAAGACGCCCTGATGCGGGTGATCGACACCCTCAAGGCCCGCGGAACCACCATCGTCGTGGTCTCCCACAAGCCGACCATCCTGCGCTCGGCCGATAAGATGCTCGTCCTGCGCGATGGGCGGATGGAGCTGTTTGGCCCCAAGGATGCGGTCATGGCCCGCTTTACCCAACCCGCGCCCGCGCGGCCCGTCGAGGCTGGTCAATGAAGTTCGACCTGGAGCCCATCAAGCGCATCCTCGGCCCGATCAAGCCGCTGGATCCCCGGTTCGACGTATCTGAACCCGGCCCGGACAAGGTCCTGGACAAGCGCATGTGGCGGCCGATCATCATTGGCTGCGTGGTCGTCGGCGTCTTCGTGTTCGGCATGCTCATCTGGGCGGGATTCTCCCAGATCAGCTCGGCCACCTCCGCCCAGGCCGAGATCCGGGTCGAGGCCAGCCGCAAGACCCTGCGCCACCGTGAGGGCGGGGTGGTCTCCGAGATCCTGGTCCGCGAGGGCCAGCGGGTCGCCGCCGGGGCGACTCTGCTGCGATTCGATTCGGTTCAGGCCGCGGCCGCCGTCGACGTCCTGCAGAATCAGCACGACGCCGTCCTGGCCCAGAGCGCCCGGTTCACCGCCGAATCGGTGGGCGCCCGCACCCTGGTCCTGCCGCCGGAGCTGACCGAGCGCATGGCCGACCCCCGGGTCGCCGGCCTGATCCGCGACCAGCAACTCCTGTTCAATTCCCGCCTGCAGTTCTTCCTCAGCCAGGAAGCCGTGCTGGGGCAGCGCATCGATCAGCTGGCCACCCAGATGGTCGGCGTCCAGGCCCAGCTGGACTCGGTCGACGAACAGATCGCCCTGACCAGGGAAGAGCTGGCCGGCTATCAGACCCTCTATGAAAAGGGCTACGCGCCCAAGACCCTGATCCTGCGCTATGAGCGCAGCCTTTCGGAGCTGGGCGGCCGTCGCGGCGCCCTGACCTCCGAGCTCAACCGCCTGCGCCAGGCGCAAGGGGAGGCGCGGCTGCAGCTGACCACCCTGCGCAACCAACGGATCACCGAGGCCGCCGAGGGCCTGCGCCAGATGCAGACCCAGCTCTCCGACCTTGGTCCCCGGCTGACGGCGGCCAAGCAGGTCCTCGACCGCACCACGGTGCGCTCGCCGGTGGATGGCTATGTGCTGAACCTCACCCAGTTCACCGTCGGCGGCGTCGTCACGCCGGGCGAGCTGCTGATGGACGTGGTCCCCGCCGACGCCCCCCTGATCGTCCATGCCCGCATCCCGCCCCAGGACATCGACAGCGTGACGGTGGGGCAGCGGGCGCGGGTGGAGATCACCCCCTTCGCCCAGCGCTCCAGCCCCTTGGAGGCCAAGGTCACCAGCGTTTCAGCCGACCGCCTGGTGGACGCCCAGTCCGGCGCCGCCTACTTCCTGGCCGAACTGCGGATAGATCCTGCCGACCTCGGCAAGTTGCCGGAGGGCGCCACCCTGACCCCGGGCATGCCGGCCCGGGCGATGATCATCACCGGGCGCCGCTCAGTCCTCGACTATATGGTCAGTCCGCTGACCGACACGTTCGAAGGCGCCCTGCGCGAGGAATAGGCGCACAGGCGCCCTGTGGCGCCAGGATGACGCGCCATTTCGGCCGGGCATCAGGCGGGGGCTTTTTCGTATTGCGTATCGACGGCGCATCCGATACCTCTTCCTCGGGCTCGTTTAACCTTCGCCACGTCCATGTGAATGGCGCGGAGAGGGACCGCTAGGACCGCTCCATCCGCGGATGGTGGCCAGGCGTTCTGGGGTCCACGTGACACTGACTGGAGAGAAGCATGGCTGACTATCAATTCGACACGATCACGGCGGCGCAGGCTCTGGCCTACAACGCCGGCGCTGACTCCCTGGCCTTCGCGCCCGGCACCAGCGCCAGCAACATCACCGTTCTGTTCATTCCGGCCGCGGGCGCTGACCCGGCTCGGGTGAGCATCACCGTCGCTGGTGTGACCAAGATCTTCGGCAACACCATTCTGGGTGAAGTCGCCACCACCACCACCGGTTCGCAGCTCTACATCGGCACCGCCGGCAACGACACGCAGGCGGGTACGACGTCTGCTGACGGCCTGTACGGCAATGCCGGCAACGACAGCCTGACGGGCGCCGAAGGCACCGACTTCGTTCAGGGCAACGGTGGTAACGACTCCATCACCACCGGCTCGTCGGCCGACATCATCTACGGCGGCCAGGGCGACGACGTCATCCAAAGCGGCGGCGGCAACAACTGGGTCCAGGGTAACCTCGGCAACGACTCGATCCTGGGTGCGGGCGCTTCCAACCAGGCTGAAACCCTCCTCGGCGGTCAGGGCAACGACACCATCACCGGTGGCGCTGGCGCTGACTTCGTCAACGGTAACCTGGGCGTCGACAACCTGCTCGGCGCTGGCGGCAACGACACCATCCTGGCCGAAGCTGGCGACGACACCGTTGGCGGCGACGCCGGCAACGACTCCATCGACGGCGCTGACGGCAACGACACCCTCGTGGGCGCCGACGGCAACGACACCGTCTGGGGTGGCGTTGGCATCGACTCGCTGAATGGCGGTAACAACAACGACTCCCTGCAGGGCAATGCGGGCACCGACACCATCGAAGGTGGTGCGGGCAACGACAGCCTCTACGGTGGTCAAGACGCCGACCAGATCAGCGCCGCGTCCGGCAACAACTGGGCCAACGGTAACCTGGGCAACGACTCGCTCACCGCTGGTACCGGCAACGACACCTTCCTGGGTGGTCAGGGCGACGACACCATCACCGGCGCTGCCGGCGGTAACAACTACCTGAACGGCAACCTGGGCAGCGACTCCGTCATCGGCGGCGCTGGCACCGACACCATCCTCGGTGAAGACGGCAACGACGTCCTGGACGGCGCGGCTGGCAACGACAACGCTGACGGCGGCGAAGGCAACGACGTCCTGCGCGGCGACGCTGGCAATGACACCCTGGCGGGTGGCAATGGCAACGACGACGTGAACGGCGGCGCTGACAACGACAACCTGACGGGCGGCGCTGGCAACGACATCCTGACCACGGGCGCTGGCAACGACACCGTCTCGGGTGGCGAAGGCAACGACTCGGTTGATGCGGCCCTCGGCGGCAACAACAACATCCTGGGTGATGCTGGTACCGACACCATCATCGCCGCGGCTGGCAACGACACCATCAACGGTGGCGACGGCGACGACCGCCTGACCCTCGGCGACGGTTCGAACCAAGGCCTCGGTGGCGCTGGCAACGACTCGATCCTCGGCGGCGCGGCTGAAGACACCATCACCGGCGGTGTTGGCGTCGACACCATGGTCGGCGGTGGTCTGGTTGACCGCTTCGTCTTCGCGGCGGGTGACACCTCCACGACCTCGGGCTCGATCGACCGCATCACCGACTTCACCACCGGTGGCGCTGACGTGATCAGCTTCGGGATCGTCGGCACGGTCACGAACTACGCTGAGATCAGCACGGGCACCTACGCCCAGGCCCTCAACGACGCGTCTGCCCTGATCACCACGGGGTCGCGCGACATCGTGGCAGTCTACGTCGGGACTGATACCTATGTGTTCGCTGACATCTCCGGCAACAACACGGTGACCGGGACCGTCCAACTGGTCGGTGTCAACATCACGGCCATCTCGGAAGCCAACTTCGTCGCCTAAGACGAAGTCCTTCGAGACCAGACTATGGGGGCCGTCCTTCGGGGCGGCCCCTTTTCTGTGCCTGCTGCTTCCCGCCCCGCACGCAGCCCGATCTTGCACCCGAGGCCAGACCCGCTAAGCCAATTCCATGAGCAACGCGGCCATCTACCTCCACCCCGACGGCTATCGCACCGACCGCGCCCGGCTGATGGGCCGCCACTCCGCCGGCGAGAGCTTCCTGAAAGGCTTCCTGCGCCACGCTCAGGTGGAACGCTTCCATTTCTGGAAGGGCGGAACCCTTGCACACGACGCCTATGAGGCCTTGCTCGCCGGCGCCGGGCCGCTTCGCCATGAGGGCCGCTGGATCGCGCCGCGCAATCGCCAAGCCCTCTCAGACCCGGGCTGTGTCTTTATCCCCAGTCCAACCCTGGGCCAGGAAGCCTGGTGGCGCCGTCGCTATGGCCCGGCTCACTACAGTCTCTGCGGTCTGACCCACACGACAGCATCCCACCGGGCGATCGCGGCGCTCGAGGAGCTGCTGACCTGCCCAACTGAAAACTGGGACGGCCTGATCTGCACCTCAGCCGCCGTGCGCAGCAGCGTCGAGACCCAGCTCGCCTTGATCGCCGAGGATATGCGCGGCCGCCTGGGCGCCACCCGCCTGCCCAATCCGCAGTTGGCCACCATCCCCCTCGGCATCAACGGGGCCGACTTCGCCCACGACCCGGCCGCCCGCGCCAGCTGGCGCGAACGGCTCGATATTCCCCAAGACGCCATCGTCGCCCTCTATGTCGGCCGCCTCAGCGCCCGCACAAAGATGAACCCGGCGCTCATGGCCATGGCCCTGGAGCAGGCGGCCCAACAGACCGGCAAGCCCATCTATTGGATCGTCTCTGGCTGGGCCGGCTCCCCTGAGGACTGGGAGGCCTATCACAGCGCCACCCAGGCCTTCTGCCCTAGCATCCACTATCGCCCGGTGGATGGCCGCGACGCTGGCACACGGTTCTCGATCTGGTCGGCGGCGGACCTGTTTATTTCCTTCTCGGACAACATTCAGGAGACGTTCGGCCTCACCCCGGCCGAGGCCATGGCCGCCAGCCTGCCCTGCGTGGTTACAGACTGGGACGGCTACCGCGACACGGTGCGCCATGGGGTCGACGGCTTCCGTATCCCGACCTTGACCCCCCGCCCGGGCCTCGGTGAGGACCTGGCCTTCAACCACGACAATGGTTGGGTCAGCTACGACAACTATGTGGGGGCCGCCGCCCAGATGACCGCCATGGATATCCCGGCGGCCGTGAAGGCCCTTGTCGCCCTGATCGAGAACCCCGACCTACGCCACAGGATGGGGACCGCCGGCCGTCAGCGAATCGAGACCGAGCTCGACTGGTCCAAGGTCATTCCAGAGTACCAGGCATTCTGGGCCGAGCTGGCCCGACGCCGGGCTGCGGCGATCCCGCCGGCCCCGGATCAACCGCGTCGGCTGGTGAATCCGCGCCGCAGCGACCCCTTCACCCTGTTCGCCGCCTATCCCACCCGATCCCTGGCGGCCGAAGACCGCCTGCAGATCGGATCGACCCCCGACTGGCCCGCCGCACAGGCCGTCCTGACGCGCAATCTCGCCCTGGCCGGGCGTTGGGCCATGGCCAGTGACGCGGAGTGTGAGGCGGTCTTCGCCCAGGTCAGCCATTCAGGGGAGGTCAGCGTCGCCGAGGTGCTCGCCGCCATGCCGCTCCCCCGCCGTCCCTATGTGGAGCGGACTTTGCTGTGGCTCATGAAGTTCGACATCCTGCGCCTGACCTCGGCCACGCCCCTGAGGCCCTTGACGGGCGATCAGCCAGGGGGACCTGAGGTCTAACAATGTCGAGAAGGTCAGCGTGGCCGCAAAGGCCGGGCCATAGCTGGCATGGATGCTATGGCCCGGCCGAAGCGACACAGCCCTGGAGAGCTAGGCTGACATCAAACTGTAGCTTAGTCCGCGGCGCCGCGAAAGAGCCGTAGCCTCGCCGCGACAAGATCACGCAAATTTGTGTCCCAACTGGCCCGACAACATCAGAATTGGGTCTCAAAGTCGCGGCTCAGAGCCCGGCGGCCGCCCCGTTCGACCCAATATTCCCCGCGATAGGTTCCAGGCGGCCAACCCTCGGCCGGTGTGCGCCGGCCGGCATAGAGCAGGTACTGGGCCTTGGCCCGGTCCAGGGGATCAATCCGGGTTTCGGCCACCACCGTCCCGTCGGGTCCGGTCACCTTCAGATGCTGAATATCCCCGGCCTCCAGCCCGATGGCCCGTACATAGGCCACCATGGCCGGGGCCCCAGCTGTGGCCTCTGGAATGGCGGCCTCTTCCACCGCCTCCATGGAGACGGCCCCAGAGGCGAAGCCCACATTGAGCACGGCGCCTTGGCGATAGGTCATCTGGTCGAGGACATCCTGTGACCAGAGGGGGGACCTGGCCTCACACACCCCGGCCGCCGCGCCAGGCGCGAAGGGATCGATCACCGCCCCGTCCTTGCGCACGGTGAAATGCAGATGCGGGTATTCGGTCTGTCCCGACAGGCCGATCTGCGCCAATGGCTGGCCGGCGGCCACCTGGTCTCCCTGGCGCACCTGAAGGCTGTCCTTGGCCAGGTGGCAATATTGGGTTTCCCAGCCCTCGCCGTGGTCGATCACCACCCCGTTGCCGCACTCGGTTCCGTCCACCGCCGCAAGACCGATGGCCTTGACCGACACATCGACCACCCCGTCGCGCAGGCGGCTCACCACGCCGGGCGCCGCGGCCAGGACCGCCACCCCGGCCTGCTGGGCGGCGAGGTCGGGGATTCGGAAATCAACCCCATTGTGGTCCTGATAGCTGCGCGTGGCGCAGGCATAGTCCTGGGCCTCAGGACCGGGATCACGGTCCACATAGTTCTGGATCTCGCAGGTCTGACCCAGCACGCAGTCCACGGGCAGGATGAGCTCTGGCCCCACTCGGGGCGCTTCCTCGACCTCAGCCGACACCCGGGGGGAACATCCCGCCAACATCAGGAGCGAGAGGGAGAGCAGCGAAGCGCGCCGAAAGGTTTCGGCCTTGCGAAGCGGGAGCATGGGACCTGTCTGACCCAAGGGGCTGACAGAAATATGGCGCGTAGCCCTTAAGGATATGAAATTCCGGTCAGAGCCCTCAGGCGCCCCATGTCCTGGGCATAAAGCCGCCGTAGCAGCGCCTCATCGGCCTCAGTCACGCGCGAGGGATAGGCGATATCCTGGCCCACATGCACCCGTCGCGGCGCCATCGGCGGCGGGGCAGGGACCCCCAGAAAGCCGCTGATGGTCTCCAACGCCGGCTGTGGCGCCGCCTCCAGGTCCTCGGCCCGCAGCACCAGCAACTGATCGGCGGGAAACAGGCCCAGCAGATGTTCGATCTGGGCGCCGTAAAAGCCCCGCTCCACATAGCTGAACTCCCGGTGGAAACCCCAGGGCTCAGCCTCAAACAGCCGCTGGCGTCCAGCCCGGATGCACCAGTCAAAGGGGTGGGTCTCTACGCCGCGGGCGAACTCCATCTTCCAATGGGAGAAGGCCCGGGCCACCGGATCACGCAGCATGACGATCAGGCGGACGGTGGGGTTGTAGGCCTTGATCCGAGACAGGCTGTCTTTCCAGTAGAGATAGATGGGCGTGGCCTCGCCCCACACCCGGCTGCGGTCGTTCAGCTCGAAATGGGCGTGATAGGCGCCATAGTCCGGCGCGCGCCAGTCCTGGCCCTCGTCATCGAAGAAGTGGACTTCCTTGACGTCCGACAGCCCGATCCGCGGATGGTCGCTGAGATAGTCGAACAGGGCCGTGGTGCCGGCCTTCTGGGCGCCGGCGATGATGAAGTCGATCCTTGGCGCCATGGCCTGCCCCTTCCCTGGCCCCTGTTCCTGCGGCCCGTTGGCGCCCCTGTTGCGGGATACGGCTTCATCGCCGCGCCGACACGCGATATGAGGGATCGACATGGCGGACCAGAGCCAAATTCGGTCCGCGGCAAACGGCATACAAGGTCGGGGTCTTGATCACCATCATCGACGAAGAGCGCGGCGAAGTCGTCGTCCGCGACGGCGACACTGAAACGCGCCACAGCCTCTCCACCGCCGAAGGCTTCGCCGCGGCGTCCAAGGCGTGGGTCCGGGCGACCTGGGATTCCAAGTACGTCTATTCCTTCGCCTGGATGGGCCGGCCGATCATTCAGCTGCCGGAGGACATGGTCCGCCTGCAGGAAGTGATCTGGGATCTGAAGCCCGACGTGCTGGTGGAGACCGGCGTGGCCCATGGCGGGTCCCTGGTCTTCTACGCCTCCCTGTTCGAAGCCATGCACAAGGGCCGGGTGATCGGGATCGACATCGAGATCCGGCCGCACAACCGCACGGCCATCGAAGCCCATCCGATGAAGAAGCGGATCGAACTGATCGAAGGCTCGTCGACCGCGCCCGAGGTGGTCGAACAGGTGAAGGCGCAGATCAAGCCCGGCGAGACCGTGCTGGTGGTGCTCGATTCCAACCACACCAAGGGCCATGTGCTCGACGAGCTGCGGGCCTATGCCGACATGGTGCCGGTGGGCTCCTATATCGTCGCCACCGACGGGATCATGGAGCAGGTGGTCGGCGGCCCCCGCACGGCTGAGGACTGGACCTGGAACAATCCCCGCCAGGCGGTGCATGACTTCGTCGCCGAGGATAAGCGCTTCATCATCGAAGAGCCGACCTTCCCCTTCAATGAAGGGGTGGTGAATTCGCGGGTCACCTACTGGCCCGACGCCTTCGTCAAGCGGATCGCCTGAAGCCTGGCCAAGGGGGAGGTACTGCGATGAAAGTCGTCATCCTGGCCGGCGGCCTGGGCACCCGGATTTCCGAGGAAAGCCACCTGCGGCCCAAGCCGATGATCGAGGTCGGCGGCCGGCCGATCCTCTGGCACATCATGAAGATGTTCTCACACCACGGCTTCAACGAGTTCGTCGTGTGCCTGGGCTACAAGGGCTATGTGGTGAAGGAATATTTCGCCAACTACGTCCTGCACAACGCCGACTTCACCGTCGACCTCGCCAACCGGGCCATCGACTATCACGCCACTAAGCATGAGCCTTGGAAGGTGACCCTGGTGGACACCGGCGCCGACACCATGACCGGTGGCCGCCTGAAACGGGTCCGGGAATTCCTTGATCCGGGTGAGCCGTTCTTCTTCACCTATGGGGACGGGGTCGCCGATGTGGACCTGACGGCTCTGGCCAAGTTCCACGCCCACCACGGCAAGCCCGCGACGGTGACCGCCGTGGCGCCCCCTGGCCGTTATGGCGCCCTGGAGATGACCGGCGATCGGGTGGACCGCTTCGTGGAGAAGCCGCCGGGCGACAATGGTCTGATCAATGGCGGCTTCTTCGTCCTCGACCCCTCGGTGATCGACCGGGTCGAGAATGACACCACCGTCTGGGAGCTCGGCCCCCTGGAGGGCCTGGCCGCCGACGGCGAGCTGATCGCCTATCGCCATGACGGCTTCTGGGCGGCCATGGACACTCTGCGCGACAAGAACCAGCTGGAGAGCCTATGGGCGTCCGGTCAGGCGCCCTGGCGCAAGTGGGCATGATCAGGCCTGACCCGGGATTCTGGGCCGGCAAGCGCGTCCTGCTCACCGGCCACACCGGCTTCAAGGGCGCCTGGACGGGCCTTTGGCTCGCCCGAATGGGCGCCAAGGTGACGGGTCTGGCGCTGGCGCCGGACCAGACCCCGGCGCTCGCCGACCTGGCCGGCTACGACCATCTGGCCGCCTCGCATCTGGCGGACCTGCGCGATCGCCGCGCGGTGCTGGACGTGGTCGGGGGCCAGCCCTTCGACCTGGTGCTGCACATGGCCGCCCAGCCCATCGTGCGCGCCGCCATCGAAGATCCGGTGGGCGCATTCGCCACCAACATCATGGGCACGGCCCACCTGCTCGAATCCCTGCGTGACGAGGACGCCCTGCGCGCCGTGCTGGTGATCACCTCGGACAAGGTCTACGCCAATAACGACGGCGGCCGCGCCTTCCAGGAGGGCGACGCCCTGGGAGGCAAGGATCCCTATTCGGCGTCCAAAGCCTGCGCCGAGATCGTCACCTCCAGCTTCGCCCGCTCCTATTTCGACAAGGCCGGCGTGCCGGTGGCCACCGCCCGCGGCGGCAACGTGATCGGCGGCGGAGACTTCTCCCGCGATCGCCTGGTGGCCGATATCGTCCGCGCCGCCCGGGCCGGCGAAACCACCGTCCTGCGCCATCCGGAGGCCACACGTCCCTGGCAGCATGTGCTGGACTGCGTGGCCGGCTACCTCGTCTTCGCCCAGGCCCTGGTGCAAAAGCCTGACACCCCGCGCGCCCTGAACTTCGGGCCCCGTCCGGGCGCCGCCGAGATTACCGTGGGCGAGCTGGCGACCCAGGCCATCGCCGCCCTGGACGCTCAGCCCTGGCGCCACGAGCCCGACCCGACCTCCATCGAGGCGAAAAGTCTGGCGGTGGACGCGAGCCTCGCCCGCAAGACCCTCGACTTCGAGAGCCAGCTGGACGGACCTGCGGCCGTGGCCTGGACCATGGACTGGTATCGCCGCCAGGGGCAGGGCGAGGCCGCCCGCGACCTCTGCATGGCGCAGATCGAGACCTACGAAAGCCTGTGATGACGACCCCTGTCTGCCGCTTCTGCCGCACGCCGCTGACCCACACCCTGGTGGACCTGGGCCGCCAGCCCCTGGCCAACAGCAACCTGACCGCCGAGCAGCTCGCGGCCGGGATTGAGAAGACCTACCCCCTGCATGCCCGGGTCTGCGCCGAGTGCTTCCTGGTGCAGGTGGACGATCCGGTCGCCGCCGATGAGATCTTCGATTCCGGCTACGCCTATTTCTCGTCCTACTCAGCCAGCTGGGTGGAGCACGCCCGCCGCTACGCCGAGGCGATGATCGCCCGGTTCGGCCTGGGCGCCGATTCCCTGGTGGTCGAGGTCGCCTCCAATGACGGCTACCTGCTGCAGCACTTCAAGGCCGCTGGCGTGCCGGTGCTGGGGATCGAACCCACGGCCAACACCGCTCAGGCGGCCATCGACAAAGGCGTGCCCACCGAGGTCATGTTCTTCCACGGGGAGACCGGCAAGGCCCTGGCCGCCCGGGGGATCAAGGCCGACCTGATGGCGGCCAACAACGTGCTGGCCCACGTGCCCGACATCGGCGGCTTCGTGGCCGGCTTCCGCGAGGTGCTGAAGTCGGAAGGCGTGCTGACCTTCGAGTTCCCGCACTTCCTGAACATGCTGGAGATGGTGCAGTTCGACACCATCTATCACGAGCACTTTTCCTACCTGTCCCTGCTGGCGGTAGCCCAGGTGCTGCGGGCCAATGGCCTGCGCGCCTTCGATGTGGAGCTGCTGCCCACCCACGGCGGGTCGCTGCGCCTGTTCTGCGCCCATGAGGCCTCCAGCCATCAGGAGACCGAGGCGCTCAAGACCCTGCGCGCCCGGGAGGCTGCCGCCGGTCTGCATAAGCTTGAGACCTATGAGGGCTATGCCGCCCGGGTCGACGAGGTGCGCGACAGCTTCCTCGCCTTCCTTCGCCAGGCCAAGGCCGACGGCAAGACGGTGGCCGCCTATGGGGCGGCGGCCAAGGGCAACACCTTCCTTAACTATGCCGGGGTGGGGCCCGACGACATCGTCTGCGCCTTCGACGCCAATCCGCATAAGCAGGGTCGTTTCCTGCCCGGCAGCCATGCGCCGATCTACGGCCCGGACAAGGTGGCCGAGGTGAAGCCGGACTATGTGCTGATCCTGCCCTGGAACCTGAAGGACGAGATCATGGGCCAGCTGGCCTATATCCGCGACTGGGGCGGCCGCTTCGTCATCGCCTCGCCGGTGACACGGGTCCTCGACTGATGCGGTTCTCGCCCACGGAGATCGCGGGCGTGGTGGTGGTCGATCCCGACCCGGTGCTCGATGATCGGGGCGCCTTCGCCCGGCTGCATTGTCCAGACGAGTTTGCACAAGGGGGGATCGACTTCGCCCCTGCCCAGACCAGTCTGTCGCGCAACACCGCAGCCCACACCCTGAGGGGCATGCACTACCAGCCTGCGCCCCACGGGGAGACCAAGTTGGTGCGGGTGGTCCGTGGGCGGATCTTCGATGTGGCCCTGGATCTGCGTCCTGGCAGCGCGAGCTTCGGCCGCTGGACCGGGGTGGGGCTGGACGCGCAATCCGGCCGCGCCCTGTTCATCCCCGAAGGCGTCGCCCATGGTTTCCTGACCCTGGAGCCCGACACCGACGTCCTCTACCAGATCGCGCCGATGTTCGAGCCGGGCCACGGGGCTGGCGTGCGTTGGAACGATCCGGCTTTCGCCATCGCCTGGCCGGACCAGCCCAAGGTGATCTCCGAGCGGGACGCCAGCTATCCGGATTTCGCGCCGCACCCAGGGCCAGGAGGCCGCTGATGCTGAAGATCGATCCCACAGCCACCATCTCGCCCCTGGCCGATATCGAGCGTTCGGTGCGCGGCACCCTGATCGAGATCGGCCCCCGGGTGCTCATCGACTCCTTCGTCAAGATCAAGGCCGTCGGCGGATCGGGCGAGGTGATCATCGGCGCGGACTGCGCGGTCAATTCCGGCACGGTCATCTATACCGGCAATGGCGTGCGTATGGGTGAGGGCGTGCTGATCGCCGCCAACTGCACGCTGGCGCCGACCAATCACGAGATCGCCGACCGCAATGTGCGTATCCGCGATCAGGGCTTCATGGAGAGCCGGGGCGGCATCGTGATCGAGGACGATGTCTGGCTGGGCGCCGGGGTCGTGGTCCTGGACGGCGCCGTGATCGGCAAGGGCTGCGTGGTGGCCGCCGGCGCCGTGGTGCGCGGCAGGCTTGAGCCCTATGGCGTCTATGCCGGCGCGCCGGTCCGTCGCATTGGCGAACGCGGCAAGGGGTGAGCGGCTGGACCATCATCGGCGCCGGCGGCTTCATCGGCGGCCGGCTGGCCCAGGCCCTGCGGGACCGCGGTGAGGTGGTCTATGCGCCGGCCCGGGGCGAGGCCGATCTGTTCGGCCGCGACCTCGGCCGGGTCTTCTATTGCGCCGGCCTGACCGGGGACTTCGCCGTCCGGCCCTTCGACACGGTGGAGGCCCACGTCACCCTGCTGGCCCAGGTGCTGGCCAAGGCCCGCTTCGAGCGCCTGATCTATCTGTCCTCCACCAGGCTCTATGACAGCCTGGGGGCGGCCGGCGGGCGGGAGGACGACATCCTGGCCTTCGATCCCGCCGCCCCGCGCAATGTCTATGATCTCTCCAAGGCCCTGGGCGAGAACCTGACCCTGGCCCGGTCCGACGGGCGGGGCAGTGTGGCTCGCCTGTCCAATGTCTTTGACCTGGCCGAGGGCGCCAGCGGCTTCCTGCCGGACCTGTTGCAGAAGGCCCGGCGGTCTCGGGTCATCACCCTGGACTCCGTGCCCGGCGCGGTTCGCGACTACATCCACGCCGACGATGTGACCGCCGCCCTGCTGGCCATGGGTGATGGCGAGGTTTCCGGAATCGTGAATGTGGCCAGCGGCCGCAACACCTCCAATGCCGAGCTGGCGGAGGTGTTTGACCAGGCCGGCTGGACCATCAACCTGGCGCCCGACCGCCCCATGCCGCCTGCGGCGCAATGCGCGGTGGAGCGACTGCGCAGCCTGGGCGTCGATCCGCAGGACCCTCGAAAACTGATCGCTCAGTCGCTCTCAGCGCCCGGCTTTTTCCTAGAGCCCTTTCCGATCTGATTGCTTCAATCAGATCGGATAAAAAGGGCTCTAAATCATAAAGTTAGAGCATTTTTCGATCCGATAACCGCATCACACTTATCGGAAAATGCTCTAGGCTAGGGCCTCGACCGGCGGCGCCTGCTCCGCGGCCCGATGGTTTTTCACGGCGGCCTCAAGCATCTTGTAGAAATCGGCGGCGAAAGCCTTGGTCTGGCCCAGCCGGCTCGCCTTCAGCGTCGGCCGTAGCTCGCGCCGCAGCTTCCGCAGCCGCTCCACATCGCCCGCCAGCCGCACCGAGGCCTGCAGATAGCCGTCCAGGTCTCCGGTGCAGAGATCGTGCAGCCCGGCATTACCCAGGATAGAGCAGCTGAGACGCTCAAACAGGCCCGCCCCCACCAGGGTTACCACTGGTACGCCCATCCACAGGGACTCGCACGTCGTGGTGCCGCCGGTCTGGGGGAAGGTGTCCAGGGAGATGTCCATCTCGTTGTAGAAGGGCATGTGCGCCCCGCGCACCGCCTCGAACCGCAGGCGATCGCGGCTGACCCCCTCGGCCTCGAAGATGGCCGAGATATTGTCCCGGAAGGCTGCTGTGCCGCCCTCTGGCCGGACGAACATGAAGCGGGAATCGGGAACCGCGGCGGTCACCTTGGCCCATTCGGCCACCATGGCGCGGCTGTACTTGTAGGGATTGTTGGCGGTCCCGAAGGTCACATAGCCATTGGCCACCACAGGCGGCTCGGCGGCCATGGTGCGCTCGGGGAAGGCCAGCTCCCCCATGGCGATCCAGCTCGACGGCATCAGCAGCGGCTTTTCGATCAGCAGCTCTGGCCTTGGCGGCACGAGGTAGGGGTCCAGGATCAGGTGATCGATGGTGTCGAGGCCCGAGGAATGCGGATAGCCGAGCCAGCTGGCCTGAAGGGGCGCGGGCTTCCAGGCCATCACATTGAGCTTGTTCATGTGGGTAGAGCCGCCGAGCTCGATCAGCATGTCCAGCTGGTCGTCACAGATCATCTGGGCGGCGTCGAAGTCGCTGATCTCCTGCTCCCAGCGGAAGGCGTCCACCAGGCCAGCGATTCGCTTCTGAAGGTTGTCCTCCTGGCCCTGATAGAAGGAGTAGCAATAGATCTCGAAGCGATCGCGCGGGATATGCTCGAACAGGGGCAGGGAGAAATAGGCCACCGGGTGCATCCGCAGGTCGGAAGACATGATGCCGATGCGGATCTTGCCATTGTCCGGCCGCGGCGCGCTGGGACGGCGAAGGGGATAGCGCTTGACCCGTTCCTGGACCAGGTCTCCCCAGATGCGATGTTGGTGGATCAGCTCATCGCGATCTTCCGGGGTCTTGACCCGGGACAGCTGGCTCAAAAGGGCGGTGTGGCGACCCTGCTCGGCCCAAAGGCGGCCGGTCTCCTTGAAGTCACAGACCTCGTCCAAGCCGTCGAAGTCGGCCACCCGGGACAGCACCTCTGAGGCCACCTTCAGCTGCGCTGGGCTACTCAGAACACCGACGGCGCGGGCCGCTTTCAGTTCCGCATAGGCGTCGTCCAGGTGGGCGGCCTCGTCCCCATGTCGGGAGCGGACGAGGCTTTCCACCAGGGCCATGCGATAATCGAGTTCGTCAGGCTTCAGCTCCACCGCTCGACGCAGGTGGATATTGGCCCGCGGCCGGTCATAGTCGGTGATCACACCTCCCAACTGATAGTGGGCCCAGGCTTCGTCCGGGTGAACTTCAAGGACTTCCTTGAGATAGGCCTCGGCCTGGCGGAGCTTCTGACCCCGGCGGATAGCTACGGCCTTGGCCTCCATCAGTCGGGGGCTGTCATTGTCCTTCAGGGCGTCTTCCAAGACAGCGACCGCAGCGTCTGTATTGCGGCTCTCCGCCAGGAGGGCTGACAGATCGAGCCAAGCGTCGATGAAGTCGGGCTTCAGGCGGGTGGCGAGACGCAACCGCATCTCAGCCTTGTCGTACTCCTCCGAACGCCAGTGACCGCGGCCCAGCGCACGCTGCAACTCCGCATTGGTCGGCGCATTGCGGACCAGGCGACTGAAGATGGCCACCGCACCTGGGCCATCCTTCAGATCATTGAGAATATTGCCCTTGTTCTGCAGCAAGCTCTCATTCTTGGGCTGGATCTTCAGGCCGGCGTCGAGGGCTTCAAGGGCCTCATGCAGCTCTCCCATGCGGCGCAGGCAGACCCCCAGGATGTTCCAGAGATCCGTGTCGCGGGGATAGACCTGCAGGCCGGCGCGGCACCATTCGGCGCCCTTATTGAACTTGCCCTTGCGATAAAGCAGGCTGGTGAAGTTCTGATAGAGCCGCAGCGGCGAGGCGGGCTCATCCTTGAGGAGCGCCTCAATCAGGGCGACGCCCTCCTCGAGACGTCCAGCCCTCAGGGCGGCGTCGGCTTCAGCGATCCGATCGGTCATGAACTGGTCCTGGGAAACGGCGTCCTTGCGCCCACGCCCGGGGCGCGGGAGTCGCCGCAATCCTAGTGACCCGTCGTCCCGGCGCCAACCGCGTCGCCCGCTGGCTTGGGCGCGCCATCGCCCCGCGGGCCGGAGAAGCGCCACTTCATGGCCAGAATGAGGGCCGAGAGCGCCAGACAGACCGAATTGGTCAGCATCACCGGCAGGCTGCCGATCATCAGCCCATAGGTCACCCAGAGGCTGAACCCCGTGACCGTCACCACATACATCCGCAGGGAGATCGAGCGGGCGTCCCGCTCTCGCCAGGTCTTGATGATCTGAGGGGTGAAGCTGATCATCGAGCAGAGGCCGGCGCAGAAGCCGATCAACTCGGGCAGCAGAGCGTTGCTGTTCATGGGTTATCCAGCCTGGGCCAACTGGCTGACGTTCCAGCGCGCCATGAACTGATCCGACAGGACCAGACCCGGCGGTGGCGGGCCGGGAGCGGTCTCATCCTGCAGGCACCTGGCGAGAAAGGTCAGGGCCCGGCGCACGGCGCGATCCGAATAGGGCTTGCCGATCACCCCGCAGGCGCCGGCCAGATCTTCAGGCAGCCGTTTCACGTTCGCGGTCATGAAGAGGACCATGGCGCCGTCGCCTTCGGCGATCTGTCGGGCGGCCTCCACCCCTGTGGGGCCGTCAGCCAGATGAACATCCACCAGGGCGATGTCTGGCTGAAGCTGCCGGGCCATGGCGACCGCGCCGGCGGAGTCCAGGGCATGGCCGACATCGACTCCCCCAGCCTCTCGAACCAGGAAACCCAGTTCGACGGCCAGGAGGGCCTCATCCTCGACAATGAGCACCGACAGCGGGCGAGGGGCGGGGTTTTGAAGTCTATCCATCGGCGGGAAGCTTCAATGTGGCGCGCAGGCCAGGCTGGGCGGACTCAAAGGTGAGGGTGGCGCGCAGCTGCTGGGCCAGCAGGTTGGTGATGGTCAGCCCAAAACCCGGCTCGAACTCACCTGAGTCGGGCAGGCCAGGACCATCGTCGCAGACCTCGATCACATAGTGCCCATTCAACCGCCTGACCCCGATGGTCAGGCGCCCGGCGCCACCGGGGGCGAGCCCATGTTTGAAGGCGTTATCCACCAGTTCGTTGACCGCCAGGGCCAGGGGCGCGGCCTGGGCGGCGGCGATGTCCACCCGTTCCAGCTCCAGCTGGATGTCGACATCCTCCCGGTCGGAGGACAGGTCCCCCATCAGGTCGCGGACGAAGGTGGCCACGTCGAACCGCTCGAGGTCGTGGCTTTGAAACAGCCGCCGGTGGACCGTGGCGATGGCGCTGACCCGCGACAGCATGCTTTCCAGGGCGGTGCGGGTGGCGCTGTCCAGGGTCCGCCTTGTCTGCAGCACCAGCAGGGAGGTGATGAGCTGCAGGTTGTTTTTCACCCGGTGATCCACCTCGTGGAGCAGGGCGGTCCGGTCAGCCAGGGCCTGCTGCGCCGTGCGGGCCTGGGCCTCGGCGGCGGCCTCCAGGGCGGCTTCGGCGGCCTTGCGGGCGGTGACGTCCACCTGGGAGCCGATGAAATAGACGATCTGCCCGTCTGCGGCGCGAACCGGGCTGATTTGCAGGGCGTTCCAGAACGGCGTCCCGTCCCTGCGATAGTTCAGCACGTCGAGACTGGCGGCCTTGCCCTTGCCCGTCGCCTGGGCCAGGGCTCTGACGGCCTCGACGTCGGTGTCCGGCCCCTGCAGAAAGCGGCAGTTGCGGCCCATGACCTCATGGCGCGAATAGCCGGTCATTCTGAGGAAGGCGTCATTGACGAACACGATGGGCATGTCGGGCGCCTGGGCGTCGACGATGATCATCGACATACGGGTGGCGTGAACGGCCGCGGCGAAGGGATCATCGATCCCCGCTCGGGGAGCCAAAAGGCTATCGGCCAAAAAACTGTTTCCTTGTTCCGACATGCTCGACGCCAACAGACCCCCGGATTTTCCAAACGCTGGTTTGCCGACCGGGTTCCCTCGAGGCTCACCCGCCGCCTCGCCCTGGACGGCCGGCAGCGGACGTGTCACGCCAAGGACACACCCGTCCGGCTTGGTGGTTGATCCGGCGAACGGAGATTCGATATTGCCGCAGCCTGCACAGCCCCTGCCCCTCAGACCCCGGCGCGGCTTCGTGGCCGGACCGGTGGTGGTCACCGGGCTGGTGGGCGGCCTGGGGCCCTTGGCCCTGGCCCTGGCCGCTGATGTCGGCGTTCTTCCCGCGATGGTTCTGGCCCTGACCCTCGGCGCCGTTACGGTCGTCCAGGCCCGACGGGCGAGACGGGAGGCTGACCGGCTCCGGGCTGAGGTGGCTCAGACCCATGTGGAGGTGGCTGCGGGCGCCCTGACCCTGCCCTATACCTCCGTGCTCAACGCCCTGCCTGATCCCGTCATGGTGATCTCGGCCCACGAGCCCGACGATCTCACCGGCCGGCGCTTTGTCATGGTCAACCGGGCCGGTCGTCGGGTTTTGAAAGTCCAGCGAGAGGCCGGTCTTCTGGTCACCGCCATCCGCGACCCAGACGTCCTGGAGGTGGTCGATGAGGCCCTGTTCGGCGGGTTGGAGGGCGAGGCGGTCTATGAGCCGGGCGGGGTGCAGGAGCGCATCTTCCGGGTCTATGCGCGCCCCCTCGGCTCGGCCAGCGACGGAGCGAGACTCGCCCTACTGGTGCTTCACGACGAGACTGACATTCGGCGGGTGGAGCGAATGCGCGCCGACTTTCTCGCCAACGCCAGCCATGAACTTCGCACCCCCCTGGCCTCGCTGGCGGGCTTCATTGAAACCCTGCGGGGGCACGCCCGGGGCGATGAGGGCGCCCGCGACCGCTTCCTGGGCATCATGCATGTGCAGGCTGAGCGGATGTCCCGCCTGATCGACGACCTCATGTCGCTCAGCCGCATTGAGCTCAACGAACATGTGCGCCCGTTGGAGGATGTGGATCTCGCCGCGGCCCTGCTTGATGTGGTCGACGCCCTGGCGCCGCTGGCCCGCGACAAGGGCGTGGCCCTGGAGGTCGAGGCGCCCGCCAGGGGGCTGGTCACCATCACCGGCGATCGCGATCAGGTGATCCAGGTGGCGCAGAACCTGGTCGACAACGCCTTGAAATACTCCGCGCAGGGCGGCCGCATCCGTATCCTGCTCAATTCTGACCTGAGCGCCGAAGCCTGCGTTGCCTCGCGGCTGCCGCAGGCCGCCAGGATGTCCCTTCTGACTCCGGACCATGGGCCGGAGCGGTTTGCCGCCCTATGTGTGGTCGACGCTGGTCCGGGCATGGACCGGGAGCATCTGCCCCGCCTCACTGAGCGGTTCTACCGGGTGGAGGGCCAGAAGAGTGGCGAGAAGCTGGGCACCGGCCTTGGGCTGGCCATCGTCAAGCACATCATGAACCGTCACCGGGGCGGACTGGCGGTGGAGAGCCGGCCTGGCCACGGGACGGCCTTCACCGCCTATTTCCCCCTGGCCAGGGGGAATTCCGAGCCGGAGGGGGTCAGTGTCGACAACCTCCACGATGTAACAAAAGTGTCATGAAACTGTCGCGTTTGATCAGCAAACGGAAGGCAGTTTCCGCCCCGCGCGGAACCGGGCGGCGATCGGCCCTCCGGACCGAATGACGCGCGCGACGAGCGGCAAGACGAAGGCCTGAATGCTCATCTGGATCGCCCTGCTCGGGCTCATCCTTTTCTCCGCCACGGCCTATGTGGCCGGCCGCCGCAAGGTGCTGGGCGCCTCGGGCGGACGCTCGCGCCTGATGCATTCATTGCCGGGCTATCATGGTGCCTATCTGGCGCTCTGGTCGGCTGCGCCGGCGATCATCCTGCTGGTCCTGGTGAGCCTGTTCGGCGCTCAGATCGAGGAAGCCGTCCTGCGCGGCGACCCGCCCGCGGCCGTCTCGGCCCTGCGGCCCAGCGCCCAGGACGTGTTTTACAACGACGTGATCGCTACGGCGGTCGGAGGTCAGGTGAGCCAGCGGGTCTATGAAGGCCCCCTCGGCGACGCCTTCGCAGACAAGCTCGCCCTGGCCCATGAAATCCACCGCAACCTGACCCTGGGGGTTCTCGGGGCGGCCTTACTCCTGGCCATCGCCGGCGCCGCCCTGGCCTGGCCGCGACTCAGCGCCGACTTCACCGCGCGGCCTCGGGTGGAGCGCTGGATCGCCGTCCTCTTCCTGGCCTGCTCGGTGGTGGCGGTGCTGACCACCCTGGGCATTGTCGCCTCCCTGGTCTGGGAAAGCTGGCGCTTCTTCCAGGTGGTGCCGATCTTCGAGTTTCTATTCGGGCTGACCTGGGACCCCCAGATCGCCATTCGCGCCGATCAGGTGGCCTCATCGGGGGCCTTTGGCGCGGTGCCCCTGTTCATGGGCACCTTCCTGATCATGATGATCGCCATGACGGTGGCTGCGCCGGTGGGTCTGTTCGCCGCCATCTATCTCTCGGAATATGCGGGCCCCACGGTGCGCGCGGTGGTCAAGCCGCTGCTGGAGATTCTCGCGGGCATTCCGACGGTGGTCTACGGCTTCTTCGCCGCCCTGACGGTGGGACCCCTGTTCCGCAGCTTCTTCAATAGCATCGGCGCTCAGTTCATTGGCGGCCCACTGGATAGTTTTGGCCTCTATCTGATGCAGGTGCAGAACCAGATGGCGCTGGTGGCCGGCGCCGTCATGGGCATCATGCTGATCCCGTTCGTCTCGTCCCTGTCGGACGACATAATCAATGCGGTGCCCCAGTCCCTGCGGGACGGCTCTCTGGCCATGGGCGCAACCCGGTCTGAGACCATCACCCGGGTGATCATGCCCGCCGCCCTGCCGGGCGTGATGGGCGCCCTGCTGCTGGCCATATCCCGAGCCGTGGGTGAGACCATGATCGTGACCATGGCCGCCGGTCTTCAGGCCCGCGCCACCTTCAATCCGCTGGATACGGTGACCACCGTGACGGTGCAGATCGTCACCCTGCTCACCGGCGATCAGGAGTTTGACAGTCCCAAGACCCTCTCGGCCTTCGGTCTTGGCCTGACCCTGTTTGTGATCACCCTGCTGCTCAACATCGTCGCCCTGCGGATCGTGCAGCGCTACCGGGAACAGTATGACTAACGCGGCCCTCACCCCTGCCCAGGCGGCCAAGGCCCGCGCCCGCGCCGACGCTGAGGCCCTGCTGAAGCGTCGCTATCGGGCGGAGGCCCGGTTCGTGTTCTATGGCCGCGCGGCCATTGTCCTGGCGCTCGCCTTCCTGGTTCTGCTGCTCGGCCGCATTGGCCTCCAGGGCTACTCCACCTTCACCGACTACCAGATCAGCCTGCCTGTCCAGATCGACGCCGACCGGGTCGATCTGAGCGACCTCGGGGGATCCAACTTCAACCTGATGGTGGCTGAGTCGGCCCTGGCGCTCCTGGGGGAGACGGACGACCCCTATGGCGAGGCCAGCAGCGAGATGATGGCCATCCTGTCGGGTGATCTGGGGTTCCAGATCCTGGACCGACTGCGGGCCGATCCCTCCCTGGTGGGCCAGACCATCACCGTCGAAGGCCCGATGAAGGCCAATGCCAGCCTCTACTACAAGGGCCAGATCAGCCGCGACACCGAGGTGGGCGGGCGACTGCTCAGCGACCGGCAACTGGACTGGCTTGATGAGCTGAAGACGCGGGGCCTGGTGACGGGGGGCTTCAACTGGACCTTCCTGTCCCGCTCAGACTCCACCGAGCCTGAACAGGCTGGTGTGTGGGGCGCTGTGGTGGGTTCAGCCATGATGCTGTTTGTCACCGCCCTGCTGGCCGCGCCCATCGGGGTGCTGGCGGCCACCTATCTGGAAGAGTTCGCGCCCAAGAACCGGTGGACCGACATCATCGAGGTCAACATCAACAACCTCGCCGCCGTGCCCTCGATCATCTACGGCCTGCTCGGCCTGGCGGTGTTCATCAACTGGCTGGCGGTGCCCAGGTCCTCGCCCCTGCTGGGGGGGCTTGTCCTGGCGCTCATGGCCCTGCCCACCATCATCATCGCCACCCGTTCGGCCCTTCGCGCGGTGCCGCCGTCGATCCGCGAGGCGGCGCTTGCGGTCGGCGCGTCGCGCACCCAGACCGTCTTCCATCACGTCCTGCCCCTGGCCATGCCCGGCATGATGACCGGCGTGATCCTGTCGCTGGCCCATGCGCTCGGCGAGACTGCGCCGCTGCTGATGATCGGCATGGTCTCCTTCGTGCCCGGCGTTCCCGAAACCCTCACCAGCGCAGCGACCGTGCTGCCGGTGCAGATCTTCATCTGGGAGAACGCCTCGGAACGGGCCTTCCATGAACGGACCGCCGCAGCCATCATCGTGCTGCTGGTGTTCATGGTGCTGATGAACCTGATCGCGGTGCTGGTGCGCCGCCGCTTCGAGCGACGGTGGTGATCCCATGACCCCTATGACCAAACTCATGTCGAGCCCGAAGATGACCGCCCAACGCGACGACGCCCTGGCCGCTGGTTCCGCAGCCATGGACCGCGCCTCGTCCGGCAAGGTTTCGGCCAGCGCCGTCAGCGTCTTCTACGGGGAAAAGCAGGCCCTGTTCGATGTCAGCCTGGACATGCCTGACCGGATGGTCACCGCCTTGATCGGCCCGTCGGGCTGCGGCAAATCCACCTTCCTGCGCTGCATCAACCGGATGAACGACACCATCCCCGGCGCCCGGGTCGAGGGGACCATCGTTATCGATGGCGAGGACGTGAATGATCGCAAGGTCGATCCGGTCCTGCTGCGGGCCCGGGTGGGCATGGTCTTCCAGAAGCCCAACCCGTTCCCGAAAAGCATCTTCGAGAACGTGGCTTACGGGCCGCGCATCCACGGCTTCGCCGATAACAAGACCGAACTGGCCGACATCGTCGAATCCTCGCTCAAGCGGGCTGGCCTCTGGAACGAGGTGGCCGACCGTCTGCAGGCGCCGGGCACCAGCCTGTCTGGCGGTCAGCAGCAGCGTCTGGTCATCGCCCGGGCGATCGCCGTCAGCCCCGAAGTGATCCTGATGGACGAGCCCTGCTCGGCCCTCGACCCTATCGCCACGGCCAAGATCGAAGAACTGATCGACGATCTGCGCAGCCAGTACTGCATCGTCATCGTCACCCACTCCATGGCCCAGGCCGCCCGGGTCTCCCAGCGCACCGCCTTCTTCCACATGGGTGCGGTGGTCGAGGCTGGCGCCACCGACGAGATCTTCACCAACCCCCGCGACTCCCGCACCCAGGACTACATCACCGGGCGCTTTGGCTGACCGGAAGGACGCCGCCATGAACGAACACATCGTCAAGGCCTACGAAGACGAGCTCAACATGCTCACCGCCGAGTGCGCGCGGATGGGGGGGCTGACCGAGGCCGCTGTCGCCGACGCCCTGGAGGCGGTGGTTCGCCGTGACCAGCAGATGGCCGATTCCGTGGTCGCCCGGGACGAGCGGCTCGACGTCCTGCAGGCCGATATCGAGCGCAAGGCGATCCGCATGATCGCCCTTCGTCAGCCGCTGGCCAACGACCTGCGCCGCACCGTGGCGGCCATGAAAATCGCCACCAACCTCGAGCGGGTCGGCGACCTGGCCAAGAACATCGCCAAGCGGACCATCGTGATCATCGACTCCGATCCGATGGTGCCCCTGACCCGCTCCATCGAGCGCATGGGCCGACTGGTGGTGACCCGCCTCAAGGAGGTGCTCGACGCCTACACGGCCTCAGACCTGGAACGAGCCATGTCGGTCTGGTCGCGGGATGACGAGGTGGACGAGCACTACAACAGCCTCTTCCGCGAGCTTCTGACCTACATGATGGGCGACCCGCGCACGATCACCGCCTGCGCCCATCTGCTGTTCGTGGCCAAGAACCTCGAGCGTATCGGCGATCACGCCACCAACATCGCCGAGATCATCCACTACGAAATCACCGGGGACGAGGCGATCGCCGCCGCCCGCCCCAAGACTGACGACTTGCAGCGTCCGTGACGGAGGTCCGCCCCGTGATCCCCCATATCCTTGTCGCCGAAGACGAAGATTCCCTCGCCACCCTGCTGAACTACAACCTCGAAAAAGAGGGCTATGGGGTGGCGGTCGCCGCTGACGGCGAAGACGCCCTCATGATGATCAACGAAAAGCTGCCGGATCTCATCCTGCTGGACTGGATGCTGCCCAAGGTCTCCGGCATCGAGGTGTGCCGCCGGCTGCGCGCCCGGTCTGAGACGCGAAACATCCCGATCATCATGCTGACCGCCCGGGGTGAGGAGACCGACCGCATCCGTGGCCTGGACACCGGCGCCGACGACTACATCGTCAAGCCCTTCTCCATGTCAGAACTGTCGGCTCGCATCCGCGCGGTGCTGCGCCGGCTGCGGCCCGGCCTGGCCGAGGACCGGGTGCGCATTGGCGATCTGGTCATCGACCGGGTGGCTCACCGGGTGCGCCGCGGCGGCCAGGAGATCCATCTGGGCCCCACGGAATTCCGCCTGCTGGACTATCTGATGCAGCATCCGGGCCGGGTCTTTTCCCGCGAGCAGCTTCTGGATGCGGTCTGGGGCTCGGACGTCTATGTGGAGGCCCGTACGGTGGACGTGCATGTAGGTCGCCTGCGCAAGGCCCTCAACCGCGAGGCCGCCGCCGACCCGATCCGCACCGTACGTTCGGCGGGCTATTCCCTGGACCTCGAGGGCTAGAGCGCGCGCCGATAAGTGGGAACCGGTTATCGGATGAAGCGCGCTTACGCCTAGACTCCCCGCTGGCTTGACGCCTGGGACCGGGCGCGGCAAAGCCCGCCCATGAACATCCTCCTCGTCGGTTCGGGTGGGCGCGAGCATGCGCTGGCCTGGAAGATCGCCCAGTCGCCCCTGCTCAGCCGCCTGGTCATGGCGCCGGGCAATCCCGGCATGGCCGCCCTGGGCGAGGTCAGACCCGCCAAGGTCACCGACGTGCCCGCCCTGGTCGCCCTGGCGCGGGAGATCAAGGCGGATCTGGTGGTGATCGGACCAGAGTCTGCGGTCGACGCCGGCCTCGCCGACGCCCTGGCGGCGGCGGCGATCCCCTGTTTTGGACCCAGCCGCGCCGCCGGCCAGCTGGAATCCTCCAAGGCCTTCACCAAGGCCTTCTGCGCCCGCCACGGCCTGCCTACCGGAGCCTATGTGGTCTGTGACGAGGCCGCCGCCGCCAAGGCCGCCCTGGACGGCTTCTCTCCGCCCTATGTGGTCAAGGCCGATGGCCTGGCCGCCGGCAAGGGGGTGGTGATCGCCCAGACAAGGGCTGAGGCGGAGGCCGCCATTGACGACGCCCTGGGGGGGCGTTTCGGGGCGGCTGGCGCCCGTGTGGTGATCGAGGAATTCCTGGACGGCGAAATCGGCTCCCTCTTCGCCCTGTGCGATGGGACCCAGGCCATGGTCTTTGGCCACGCCCAGGACCACAAGCGCGCCTACGACGGCGAGCAGGGGCCCAACACTGGCGGCATGGGCACCTATGCGCCCGCGCCCCTGTTCACCGATGAGCTCGTGGAGCGGGTGCGCAGGGAACTGGCCGAACCGGCCTTCGCCGCCATCGCCGCCGAGGGCCACCCCTATCGCGGCGTGCTGTTTGTGGAGTTCATGGCCACCGCCGAGGGCCCCAAACTGGTGGAGTTCAACGTCCGGTTCGGCGATCCGGAATGCCAGGTGCTGATGCTGCGCCTGGAGAGTGATCTGGTTCCCTATCTGGCGGCCTGCGCCAAGGGCGAGCTCGACCGCCTGCCGCCGCCAGTCTGGCGTGACGAGTCCGCCGTCTGTGTCGTGCTGGCGGCGGAGGGCTATCCTGACGCGCCGGTGACCGGCGCCGAGATCACTGGCGCAGAGGCGGATCTTGGCTCGGAAGTGGCGATCTTCCATGCCGGCACCGTCCGCGATGAGGCCGGCGTTCTGCGGGCCGCAGGCGGGCGCGTTCTCAATGTTTGCGCCCGGGGCGAGGACCTGGTGGAAGCGCGGGCCCGCGCCTATGAGGCGGTGTCCCGCATCCACCTGCCTGGCGGGTTTCATCGCACGGACATCGGCTGGCGCGCCCTCAATCGCTGAGGCTGAATTCTAGCACTCAGTATGCGCCAGCGCCGAACGCCTTGCGGCGCCCCGCCGCAGGTCGATAAGGTGGGTTCAAACAAGCGTACGACACCAACCGCACCCAGAGCCTAAGTAAAAGGGAAACCGCCATGGCCGTGGACGCCGCCGAACAAGAGCGCGAACAGCTGAACACCGGCACCAAGGAGGTCGCGGAGTCCCATCGGTTCGATGAGACGAGGCTCGCAGCCTGGATGCAGGCCAATGTTGAGGGCTTCGAAGGTCCCCTGGAAGTGCGCCAGTTCAAGGGCGGGCAGTCCAACCCCACCTACCAGCTGGTGACCCCTTCCAAGAAGTACGTCATGCGCCGCAAGCCGCCAGGCAAGCTGCTGCCCTCGGCGCACGCGGTGGACCGGGAATACAAGGTGATCAGTGCGCTCTATCCCACCGGCTTCCCGGTGGCGCGCTCCTATGGCCTGTGCACCGACGACGAGGTCATCGGCACCATGTTCTACGTCATGGACATGGTGGAGGGCCGCATCCTCTGGGACCAGCAACTGCCTCAGTACACCCCTGAGCAGCGCCGGCCGATCTACATGGCCAAGCTCAAAACCCTGGCCGACCTGCACAACACTGACCATGAGGCCATCGGGCTCGGCGACTACGGCAAGCCTGGCAACTATATGGGCCGGCAGGTGGATCGCTGGACCAAGCAGTACCGCGCCTCCGAAACCGTCAAGCTCGAGGAGATGGAGCGGCTGATCGACTGGCTCCCCCGCACCGTGCCCCCCCAGGAGCGGACCTCCATCGTTCATGGGGACTACCGGCTGGACAACATGGTGCTGCATCCCACCGAGCCGCGGGTCATCGCGGTGCTGGACTGGGAGCTGTCGACCCTGGGCGAGCCGCTCGCCGATTTCACCTATCTGCTGATGAACTGGGTCAACGGGGCGATCGCCAATATCGAGGACCTGGAGGCGCATGGCGTGCCGTCCATCGATGAGTACGTGGCGGAGTATTGCCGCCTGACCGGCCGCGACGGCCTGCCGGATCTGAACTGGTACTTCGCCTACAACATCTTCCGCCTGGCGGGCATCATCCAGGGGATTGTCGGCCGCGTCCGCGACGGCACCGCCAACAGCCCGCAGGCCGCGGCCATGGCCGAGCGGGTGCCCCTGCTGGCCAAGGCCGGCTGGAGCTTCGCCCAGAAGGCCGGTGCGACGGCCTAGACCGTCCCCTTAAGCCTGCGGCGTCATCGCCCTGGATAGCAGCGCGTCCAGGGCGGCCTCGTCCTCGAACTTCGCCCGCACGGGCCAGGCGCTGACCCGCCCCCGCCAATCCGCCGGCAGCCGGGCCCAATCCTTCTCGGTGGTCACCAGCCCTGCGCCGAAATCCTCCGCCCGGGCGGCGAGCCGGTTCAGGGTGGCGGCGTCATAGGCGTGGTGGTCGGGGAAGGGCGCAAAGTCGGCCAGTTCGCAGCCGGCAGCCTTCAGGGCCCGCTCCACCTTCCACGGCTTGCCGACCCCGGCGAAGCCCACCTGGGGCCCCGTCGGCGGGGGCGTCACCGGGCTCAGCCGGGCGATCAGCACTGGCGTGGCCCCAAACAGCGCCAGCAACTCCGGATCAGCGGCCGCCACCTCCTGTGGCAGCATGAGCACCACCGCATCAGCTCGGGCCAGGCCTGCCGCCAAGGGTTCGCGTAAGGGACCAGAGGGAAACACCGCCCCATCGCCGAACGGCCATTCCCCATCCCGGGTCTCCCCGTCCACGACGATCAGCGACAGGTGTTTGGCGAGGCTCGGATTCTGATGGCCGTCATCCATGACCACGGCCTGGGCGCCGACCGCCACCGCAGCCAGGGCGCCAGCCGCTCGGTCGCGGGAAATCCAGACAGGGCCGTCCTTGGCCATCATCAGCGGCTCGTCGCCCACATCGGCGGCGGCATGGCGTTCAAGCGCCACCTGGACCGGGCCGCCCAGGCGTCCGCCATAGCCCCGCGACAGGCCGTGGGCCTCGATGCCACGGGCGCGCAGTCTGGCGAGAATCTCCCGCACCACCGGCGTCTTGCCGGTCCCGCCCATGGTGATGTTCCCCACACAGATGACTGGCGCCCCGGGATCGACCGGAATCGCCCGGGCGATCTTGCGCGCCGTCACCGCCGCCCAGATCCAGGATAGGGGCTTCAGCAGTATGCGCGTCATGGGCATGGCGGCCCGGTCCCGCTCGCGGACGTACCACCAGCGTGGCGTCGACAGCTTCACGGGGTCACCTGTGGCGGCAACAGGGGGGCCAGCTGGGCGAGGGCGGCTTCAAGGGCCGCGCCATACTGTGCGGCGTGGTCCTGGGCCGCTTCCCCCATCCGGCGGGCGATAGCCGGATTGTCCAACAGGCCTTGCAGGTGGCGGGTGAGGGCTTCGCCGTCTGGGGCGCACAGGGCGGCGACCTCCTCGAACATGGCCTGATAGGTGGCTTCGGCGTTGAAGACCGAGGGGCCCGTAACGATGGCGGCCCCGAGCCTTGCGGGCTCCAGGGGGTTATGTCCGCCCACGCCAGCAGCATATCCACCCCCCATCACCACCACGTCCGCCAGCCGGAAGAAGAGGCCAAGTTCCCCCAGGGTGTCGGCCACATAGGCGGTGGTCAGGGGGTCCGGGGTCTCGCCAGCGCCCCGTCGGGCGGTGTTGAACCCGGCTTCCCCCAGCAGATCGGCCACGGCTGCGCCGCGCTCTGGATGGCGGGGGGCGACGATCAGCAAGAGGCCAGGCTCACGGGCTCGCAGCCTATGGACGGCCTCGGCGATCAGGGTCTCTTCCCCAGGATGGGTGCTGGCCGCCAGGATCACCGGACGCCCCTCGGTCAGCGCTCGAAGCCTGGCCAGCTCTTCCTGATCGCAGGGTAAGGGTTGGCCCACCTGCTTGAGGTTCAGCTGCGGGCCGGTGAGACCCCCCAGCCCCCCCAGCCGCTCGGCCGTGGCTGCGTCCTGCGGCAGGATCAGGTCGAAGCTCGCCAGCAGGGCGCGGGCCGTCGCCGGCGCCCTACGCCAGCCCCTGGCGCTCTTTTCCGTCATCCGGGCCGAGACCAGCGCCAGGCGGACCCCGCGCTCTACGGCTGCGGTGATGAGGTTGGGCCACAGCTCGCTTTCCACCAGGACCCCGGCCGCCGGCCGCCAGTGATCAAGAAAGCCGGCGACCGCCCGGGGGCCGTCCACCGGTGCGTACTGGTGGATCGCCCCAGCCGGCAGCCGCCGGGCCAGAAGCTCCGCCGCCGTGCGGGTGCCAGAGGTCACGAGCAGGGTCAGATCGGGCCGCAGCGCCCGCAGGGCTTCGGCAAGCGGCAGCAGGGAGACGCTCTCGCCGACGCTGACGCCGTGCAGCCACACCACCTGGCCCGGCGGACGCAGGGCCTGAGGGTGGCCCAGGCGTTCGTTCAGGCGCTCGGCGTCCTCCTTCCCCCGGCGGGCGCGGGCCCGCAGCAGGGCGGGCGCCAGGGGCTCCAGAGCCGCCAGCGCCAGGCCATAGGCCGCAAGGCCCAGGGATCGGGGCGCAGGCTTCACACCACCTCGGCGGGCGCCAGGCGACATAGGTCGGCCTCGCCCGTCTCCACCTGCAAGGTGGCGTGACCGATCCCGAACCGTTCCTGCAGCCCCGCACAGGCGGCGTGGAGAAAGGCGTCGGACTCGCTGTTGTCGGGGCGGGTGATGTGCGCCGTCAGCGCCGTCTCTGTGGTGCTCATGGCCCATATGTGCAGGTCATGGACCCCGGTGACGCCCGGCAGGGCGTGCAGCCAGGCGCGCACCGCCTCCACATCCACGCCCCTAGGGGCGGCGTCCAGCGCCAGGTCCACGGAGTCCCGCAAAAGGCCCCAGGTTCCCGCCAGGATCACCGCCACGATCAGCAGGCTCAGCGCCGGGTCGAGCCAATAGAGGCTGGTCAGCGCGATGACCCCGGCCCCGATCACCACGGCCAGGGAGACGGCCGCATCGGCCGCCATGTGCAGGAAGGCGCCGCGGACGTTCAGGTCGCCCTTGGCGCCGCCCATGAACATCAGGGCTGTGGCGGTGTTGATCACCACCCCGATGGCCGCGACGATCATCACCGGGGCTGCGGCGACCTCGGCGGGATCGGCGATCCGGCGCACGGCTTCGGAAACGATGGCCCCCACCGCCACCAGCAGCAGGATGGCGTTGGCCAGGGAGGCCAGGATAGTCGCCTTGCGCAGGCCATAGGTCCGCCGGCCCGACGGCTGGCGCTTGGCGAGGCTGGCGGCGCCCCAGGCCAGCAGCAAGCTCATCACGTCCGACAGATTGTGTCCGGCGTCAGCCAGCAGGGCCAGCGAGCCGAACCACAGGCCAGCGGCGACTTCTGCGGCGACGAAGCCGGTGTTCAGGACGACCCCGACGGCGAAGGCCCGGCCAAAATCCTTCGGGGCGTGGTGATGATGGCCACCGGGCCCATGGGCGTGACCATGATGATGGTCGTGGTGGTGGCCGGGATGATCGTGGGCCATGGGTCAGGCCCCGTCCTGCTGGTCGGCGGGCGCGCCCACCAGGATTTCGGCCTTGCGGGTCGCCGCCGATAGCCGAGCCGACCAGTCCGCGCACAAGGCCGCCACCTGGGCCTCATCGGCCTCTGCCGGAGCATAGAAGGGGCCGTCCCAGACCACCGCGCCCCGGCCAAAGGGGGCGGCGAGCATCACCTTGTCCCAGCTGTTCAACCGCGCTGCGGGGGCGGCGGCCAGGCCCATCAGGAAAACCGGCGCCTGGGTTCGCTTGGCGATCTGCACGGCGCCCGGCGCCACGACCTCATTGGGGCCGCGGGGACCGTCGGGGCTGATGATCAGGGCGCCCCCGTCATTGACGAACCCCAGGGCCTGGCGAAAGCCGGCCACGGCGGCGCGGGCCTTGGCGGAGTCGCCCTTCTTGGCCGACGACATGCGGATGGAGGGGAAGCCCACCCGCTCCAGGGCCTGGGCCACGAACTCTCCGTCAGAGGACGGGGAAACCAGCACCTGGGTCTTGCCCCGGGGCCACCACTTGGGCGCCGTGGCCAGGGACAGGGGGATGCGCCCATGCCACATCAGAGCCAGAAGTCCGGTCTTGTCAGTGAGGAACGGCTCGACGCAGGCGTCATTGACGTGGCGCCAGCGGACGGTCCGAAGGATCAGCTGAAGATAGGTGGCCAGCAGCCACCCGAGCACGGCCTGCACGCCGGGGCGTCGGAACAGATCCTTCACGCCGCGCTCTCCGTCTCCAGGTCCTGGGTCTTGGCCAGGCGGGCATAGAGACCCTGAGCCTTGATCAGGCTGGTATGGTCGCCGGTTTCCACCACCTGGCCCTTGTCGATCACATAGATGCGGTCGGCGCCGCGCACGGTCGACAGGCGATGGGCGATGAGCATGGTGGTCCGCCCGGCCATCAGGCGGGTGAGCGCAGCCTGCACCTGGGCCTCGCTCTCGGTGTCCAGCGCGCTGGTGGCCTCGTCCAGCAGCAGGATGGGGGCGTCCTTGAGGAAGGCCCGAGCGATGGCGATACGTTGGCGCTGACCGCCAGACAGCCGTGCGCCAGCTTCGCCCACCAGGGTGGCGTAGCCCTCGGGCAGGCTTTCGATGAAGTCATGGGCCGCGGCCGCCCGGGCGGCGGCCTCGATCTCGGCCTGGCTGGCGTCGGGTCGCGCATAGGCGATGTTGGCGCGAATGGTGTCGTCGAACAGGAAGGGCTCCTGCGTCACGAGCGCGATCTGGTCGCGCAGGGACGCCAGGGTGAAGTCGCGCACATCGGTCCCGTCCACGGTGACCCTTCCGCCGGTCACGTCATAGAAGCGCGGGATCAGGTTCAGGATGGTGCTCTTTCCCCCGCCCGAGGGCCCCACCAGGGCGATGGTCTCCCCGCGATTGGCGCTCAGACTGACCCCGGTCAGTGCCGGCGCGCCCTCCCCATAGGCGAAGCTGACATCCTCGAAGGCGATGGCGCCGTCGCTGCGGGTCAGGGGCCGGGGATTGGCTGGTTCGCCAATCAACGGCTCCACGTCCAGGGCGGCGAACAGCCGCCTTGCGCCCGCAAGCCCTTCGGCGAAAACGGTCTGCAGATTGGCCAGCTGCCGCAGGGACTGGGACGCCATGCCCAGCGCGCCGATGAAGGCCACGAAGGCGCCGACATTCATCGCTCCCGTCGAGGCCCGCCAGCCGGCATAGGCCATGACTGCGGCGACGATCAAGGTCATCAGGGTCTCAGTGGCGGGCGCGGCGGCGGCCCGGGCGTTGGCGCCCTTGACCAGATGGCTCTGGCGCCTGGCCACCACCTCGGCGACACGGGCCTCCTCGAAGGCCTCGCGGTTCTCGATCTTCACCACCCGGACCCCGTCCAGGCTTTCCATGATGGCGGTCGACAGCGCCGAGGTCTCAGCCATGGCGCCCTTGGCGGCCTTGGTGGTCTTCTTTGAGAACCGCCGCATGATGCCGGTGGCCAGCGGCGCGGCCAGCAGGATGGCGAGCGTCAGGATGGGGTCATTGGAAACCATGACCAGGACCGCCCCGATCACGGTCAGGAAATGCTGGGTGTAGTTGACGAGCCCTGAGGTCGCCGCCTCGCGGATCAGGCCGGCGTCATAGAGCACCGAGGAGACATAGGCGCCCGAATGCTGGCCCCGAAGACGGGCCAGGTCAGCCCGCACCAGCTTGCCGAACAGTTGCACCTGCACATCGCCCACCACCCCGTTGCCGATGCGGTTGACCAGGGAGGCCTGGGTCACCTGGGCGACCCCACGCAGGATGGCGTAGCCGGCGATGGCCAGCGGAATGGCCCAGATGGCGCCGGGTTTCTGCACCACCAGCAGATCGTTGATCGCCGGCTCCAGGATCTGCACCAGTTTGGCGCTGGAAAAGGCGACGACGATGGCGGCCACCAGCGCCAGGGCGAAACCCTTCCAGCGCGGCTTCAGATAGACCTGCGCGATACGGCCGATCAGGACGCGGGCGGGCGTCTTGGGCGGCTCCGATGTGGCCGTCGTGCTCATGGCCCTGGCGTCGTCCGTCACGACGCGCAAGTCAAGTCGACCGCGGGGCTCGAGGCTTCCGTTCAGCGCCCCGACCGCCTAGTTATGCGGCAAATCCCGGAGCGCCCCTTGGCCCAATTCGACCTCAGCACCCCCGAAGGCCGCAAGCGCGCCCGGCGGGACTATATGTGGAATGACCACGCCTTTCTGCGCCTGCGCTTCCAGAACGCCCACTGGATCAGCGACGAACTGGTGCGCACCAACCAGCCCTCGCCTGAGCAGCTAGCCGGGTGGAAGGCCCGAGGCATCAAGACCATCATCAACCTGCGCGGCGGCTTCGACGGCAGCTTCTACGTCCTGGAGAAGGAGGCCTGCGAGCAGCTGGGCCTGAAGCTGGTGGACTTCACCATCACCTCGCGGGAAGTCCCCAGCCGCGCCCGGGTGCTGGGCGCCCGCGACCTCTTCCAGTCCATCGAGTATCCCGCCCTGATGCACTGCAAATCCGGGGCGGACCGGGCCGGCATCATGAGCGTCTTCTACATGCACTTCCGCAAGGGCAAGCCGATCGCCGAAGCGCTTGATCAGCTGCACCTTCGCTACCTGCACATGAAGGCCGGCAAGACCGGCGTGCTGGACTATGTGTTCGAACGCTACCTGGCCGAGGGCGAGCCCGCCGGCATCTCCTTCGTCGAATGGGTCGAAAGCCCCGCCTACCAGCCCGACGCCATGAAGGCCGATTTCCGCGCCAAGTGGTGGGGCAACTTCTTCACCGAGCGCCTGCTGAAGCGGGAGTAGGGGGCGGGGGGAGCCCCTACCGCACCGTTTCCTTCTCCCGCGGCGCCGACACCTTCTGGGGCCTGGCCTGAGCCTTGGGTTTGGGGAGCAGGCGGAACCGGGACTGGCACCAGGCGAAGTCGATGCCGACATCGATCAGGGCGTCGGAGCGGCCGCAGGGGCAGACGAAATCCATCACCGCCCAGACGCGATAGGTCTCGCCGGCCTGCAAGGGAACGGGGCGTCCCGTGGCGTGATTGGGGGCCGCATTGACGCACAGAACCAGATCGCCAGGGCCGACCGCGTCGCTCATCGCATCCATCCATTTCGTCGGTGCCACTTTAAACCCTTCGGAGCCCGTGACAAAGGCCGTCGCTGCCTCCACCACCCATCGACGCCGGTGACGGTCCTGTGTCCGGCGGGCGACAATTGGCGTCGTGACGCCCTCCCGTCCCCGTGCCACCATGACGTCGTCGGCCGTCGCGGCCAGAGGGGCGCGGGCCGGCCAGGGCGTCGGCCGTTTCGCCGATGATCCTGCCCAGAACATAAGAAGCCCGGCGACATGATCGGGCGCGGGAAGGAAATGAAGATGCGCGTCGCACATGAGGCGACGGGGGAGGGGACGACTCTGGTCGGTCCGTCCTTCCCGTCGCGCAATGTCGCCGGTCCCTTGAGCGGGGCGGCCTATCTGGACTCCTTCGTCCCCCTGCTGGTCGATCTCTATGGAGAGGGCTGGTGCGCCGGGGGCAATCTGTCGGTCCTGTTCAAGGCCGCAGCCCAGGGTGGCGAGATGCTTCGCGCCCAGGCTACGCCCGGGCGCGAACGGGCGAGGCTCGAGCTGCGCAGCGCGGCCATGGCGGTGATCTGTCAAGGCACCGGCGCCGACCACGCCGATGCAGGCTCCGAGCTGTCCCGCCGCCTGCTGACCCAGGAGGCGGCGCCGCGCAGCGCGATCCGCATCCTGTCGGCCTTGAGCGTCGGCGCCGAGACCCGTGATCTGGCCCTCAACGCCCCTGGCGATAGCTCAGGCGTGGCGCTCGCCCCCTCCGAGGTGGTCGCGCTGGCCGCCGCGGCCTGCGCGCCGGCGGTCGGTGCCGGCCTTGCCGACCAGGGCCAGCTAGGCGGGGTGGAGATCCAGTTTCTGCAGGGGCCGCTGCGCGCACGAGCCGCCTATGTCGGCCGCACCCGTCTGGACGCCATCACCGAAAGTCCGGAGGCCGAGGCTGCCTGGTTTGACGTGCTGATCGCCGATCCGAAGACCGGCAAGGATCAGGCCCGGGTGACCTTCTGCCTGCGTTTCATGAAGGCCGTCTCGCCACTTTGGACCTGAACGCGGGCCTCAGCGACGGCGCAGCTGGACGAAGTACTCCCGGTCGAACAGGCGGTAATAGAGCCAGGCCGGCAGGCGGTCGTAATAGGGCTGTACATCGGCGATGATTTTGGCCTGGGAGGCGTGCACGTCCAGCAGGGCGCGCTTGGTCAGGGCCTCCTCGGCGATGTTCACGGCGATCTGCGGCGCCGGCAGGCCCTCGCCCTTCCCCTTGGGATAGTTGTTGCGGAAGGCGTCCACCAGCCGCAGGGCCAGCCGCACCAGGGCCTTGGGCAGGGTCACCTGATAGAGCAGTCGCGGCCAGGCCCCCTCGCGGGTCGGGTTCTCGAACAGCTCGCGCACCCAGACGCCGGTCCGCACATGGTCGGGATGACCATAGAAGCCGACCTTCTCGTCAAAGCTGATGAGCACCTGTGGCCGATAGCGGCCGATCAGCTCGGCGATGGCCGCCTTGGGCTTTTCAGGATCAATCCGCGCGAGGCCGCCATCGGGGAAGTCGAACACCTCGACCACGTCGGCGCCCAGCAGGGCGCCGGCCGCCTTGGCCTCAAGGGTGCGCACCTTCGCCAGCTCGTCGGGGGTGTAGCCGGTGTCCTGCGCCGCCTCGCCCCGGGTCAGATAGACCAGCACCACCCGGGCGCCGGCCTTGGCCATCTGGGCGAGGGTTCCAGCACAGGTGATCTCGTCGTCCGGGTGGGCCCAGATGGCGAGGACCGTCACGCCTTCGCCGACGCCGGGCAGGACCCGGGTCTTGGGCACAGACTCATCGTTCAGCTGACCCCTGGCCAGCAGGAAGCCGCCCACCAGGGCGGTGGGCACGGCCACGGCGGCCAGCAGGCTCCAGGCCACGCCCCGCCGCTCATCCCCGCGCGTCCGTCCGCCCCTAGGTCTCACAGCGTCTAACCCCCATAGCGCGCCTCCGCCGGACGGGCGCCGTCGTCCCTGGCCGCCTGCGTCGCCCAGGCCAGGTCCGCCAGATAGGTATCGGCCACCCCCTTGTGAACCGGCGACAGCATCAGGTGCAGGCCAGCCGGCTCGGTGACCGCACTGGTCACCCAGCCGCGCCCATAGAGGTGCTTCAGCACCGCGAACGGATTCACGTCCTCCCGGGTGAAGGCGAGGATGCCGAGCTGCGGATCGCCCAGCAGGCGCCAGCCTTGGGCCTGCGCGCCCTCGCCTATGGTCTGGCGGGCCTCGGTCACCTCGGCGTGCTTGGCGCGGTAGCCTTCGACGCCCAGCACATTCATCACCGCCCAGGCCGCGGCGATGGCGCCGCCGGGCCTGGTGCCGGCCAGGGTCGGCGTCACCATCTTGCCCGCCGGCCAGTCGCCCACCTCGAAGATCATGTGGGCCCGTAGATCCTCGCTGCGGAAGAAGACGGTCGACGCCCCCTTGGCGCAGTAGCCGTACTTGTGCAGGTCCGCCGACATGGACCAGACGCCGGGAACCTCGAAGTCGAAGGGCGGGACATTCCCGCCGTTCATCCGCACGAAGGGGGCGATATAGCCGCCCACACAGGCGTCCACGTGCAGCCAGACGCCGCGGCGCTCCGCCAGCGCACCGAGCGCTTCAATGGGATCGATCAGGCCATAGGGAAAACAGGGCGCCGAGCCGACCATCATGATCGTCTGGCCATCGATCGCCGCCTCCATGGCGACCGGATCGGCCAGCAGGTCCTTCAGCGGCGTGCGCCGCACCTCGATCTCCATTACCGCGCACGCCTTGTCGAAGGCCGGATGGGCCGAGCGGGGCAGGACGAGGTTTAGCGTCCCCGTCAGGCCGCGGACCTTGCGGGCGTAGTCCCGGGCGGCCTTCACCGCCATCAGGATAGAATCGGTCCCGCCGCTGGTCATGTTGCCGACGCACCCCCCGTCGCCGTGCAGCAGGCCGAGGCCAAAGCCCACCACTTCAGCCTCCATCTGTTTGAGGCTCGGGAAGGCGGCTGGTCCCAGGCCATTTTCCGAGGCGAACCTGGCGTAGGCTTCTTTCTGCACCTGCTCGATCTCAGGGCCGGCGTTGAAGACATAGACGGCGGCCTTGCCGTCACGCCACTTCACGTCGCCCTGGCCCATCTGGTCCATCCGGGCGGACACCTCGGCCCAGGGCGCGCCTTTTGTCGGCAAGATCGTCATGGGTTCGCCCTCCCCGGGGCTGGTCGGCCGCTTTGCGGCTCTGATCGTTTCAGCCCCTCAAGGTGGCACAACCCAGGGGGTTCGCAAGGGCTGAGGCTTGACCTCGCCCGCGGCGGAGGCCAAGCCCTTTGGCCTCGACGGGAGGGGGAAACCATGTCGCAAGGTCTTGAGGCGCTGAAGGCGCCCTCCAATCGCCGCGTGCTGGGCGCAAGCCTGGTGGGCACGGCGGTGGAATTCTACGACTTCTACATCTACGCCACGGCCGCGGCCCTGGTGTTCGGGCCGCTGTTCTTCCCGGCGGCCTCCCCCTCGGCCCAGCTGCTCTCCTCCTACGCCACCTTCGCCATCGCCTTTTTCGCCAGGCCCGTGGGGGCGGCGCTGTTTGGCCACTATGGCGACCGGATCGGCCGCAAATCGACGCTTGTCGCCTCCCTGATGCTGATGGGGGTCTCCACCTTCGCCATCACCTTCCTGCCCACCTATGCGACAGCGGGCTGGATCGCGCCGGCCCTGCTCTGCCTGCTGCGGTTTGGCCAGGGGCTGGGCCTGGGCGGCGAATGGGGTGGTGCGGCCCTGCTGGCGGTCGAAAACGCGCCGCCGGGCTGGAAGGCGCGCTTTGGCATGTTCCCGCAGCTCGGCGCGCCGGTGGGCTTCATCGCCGCCAATGGCCTGTTCCTGATTCTCGGCCTGTTGCTCACGCCTGAACAGTTCGTCGCCTGGGGCTGGCGGATCCCCTTCCTGCTCAGCGCCGTGCTGGTGGGCGTCGGTCTCTGGGTGCGCCTGAAGCTCACCGAGACCCCGGCCTTCGCCAAGGCCCTGGAGCATGCGCCGCCGCCCAAGACGCCTCTGTTCGAGCTTCTGGCCCGTCATCCCCTGGAGACGCTCGGCGGCACCTTCGCCGTGGTGGCCTGCTTCGCCACCTACTACCTCTCGACCTCGTTCGCGCTCGGCTATGGCGTCACCACGCTCGGCTATTCGCGGGAAGCCTTCCTGGCCATCCAGCTGGGCGCCATCCTGTTCATGGCCGTGGGCATCGTCATCGCCGGCTACTGGTCGGACGCCACCACGCCGCGGGGCGTGCTCATGTGGGGCTGCGGCATGGTGATTGTCGCGGGCCTGCTGCTGGCGCCCATGCTGGCCTCAGGCTCGCTCCTGCTGGTGTTCGGCTTCCTGTCGCTCAGCCTCTTCTGCATGGGCTTCGTCTATGGGCCGCTTGGCGCCTTCCTGCCCGGCCTGTTCCCCGCCCGGGTCCGCTACACCGGCGCCTCGGTGGCCTTCAATGTGGGCGGCATCCTGGGCGGCGGCCTCGCCCCCCTGGTCGCCCAGCTCCTGGCCGACCGCGGCGGCCTGGTCCCCGTGGGCTTCTATCTGGGCGCCGCAGCCCTGGTCAGCCTCGTGGCCCTCGCGCCTCTGCGCCGGACCGTGGAGGACTAAGAGTTAGCGGAAGGCGTCGACCACCTGGGCGATCCAGGCTTTGACGTTGTCCTTCTTGTCCAGCGGCGTCTTGCCGTGGCGGACGACGATCAGGTCGAGGTCGGGGACCAGCACCGTGTACTGGCCCTCATAGCCGTTGGCGCTGAACGAGCCGGGGCCGGCGATGTTCAGCCACCAGTGGGCGCCATAGTCGCCTTCGCGCACCGCCGGCTGCGGGGTCGGCGTGCGAGCATAGTCGATCCAGTCGGCCGGCAGCAGCTGGCGGTCCTCCCAGCGGCCCCCGCGCAGATAGAGCAGGCCAAACCGCGCAAAGTCCCTGGCCGTCGCAAAGCAGAAGGACGAGCCGATGAAGGTCCCGGCCGCGTCGAACTTGGGGACCGGGCTGGTCATGCCCAGCGGCTCAAATAGACGCTCCCGCATGAAGGCCTCAAACCCTGCCCCATCGACGCCCAGCGCCCGGGCGGCGCAGCGGGCGACGATGTTGGTCGTGCCGCTGGCATAGGACCAGGCGGTCCCCGGCGGATGGGCGAGCGGCCGGCTGGCCGCATAGTGGGCCACGTCGGCCTTGCCCGAGCCGAACAGCATCTCGATCACATCGGAGACGTGGCCCGGCACATAGTCCTCCACGAAGGACAGGCCGCTCGACATGCGAAGCAGCTGGTCCAGGGTGATCGCCGCGCGGGGATCGTTCGGCGTTTCCCGCCATTCCGGCACGTCGGCCGGGGCGTGGATGTCGAGCTTCCCCTCGGCCACCAGCAGGCCCACCAGGGCCTGGGTGATGCTCTTGGCCTTGGACCAGGAGGGGTAGGTGGCGTCCGGGCCGAAGCCCTCGCCATAGCGCTCCATGACGACCCGCCCGCCCTGGACGATCAGGGCGGCGTGGGTCTCGCCCAACAGCTCAGTGTCGGGGGTGGCGAAGGCCGTGGCCATCAAGGCCTCCAGCACCGCGCCGTCGGCATGTTCGGGCTGACCTTGCGGCCATTGCGCGGTGGGCCAGGGGGTTTGGGCGGGCTGGGTCGGCAGGCTGGGCAGGGTCATGGGCGCAGGTGAGCGCGCCTGGACCCCGATGTCAAAGGCAGTCCTGGGGGGCTTGCGCCGCCCGGCGACGTCAGGCCGCCGCCAGTTCCTGGGTGGGCAGGATGCCGCTCATGTCGATCAGGGTGATGATGCCCTCATCGGTGGTGATCATGCCGCGCGCCAGACCCTTGGAGGAGGCGGCCCCGATCACCGGCGCAGGCTGAATCTCGCCCTCGCCCACATTGATGATATCGCTGACGGCGTCCACCAGCAGGCCGACTGTGCGGCCCACCAGGTCGACGACGATGACCACGGAGGAGGATCGGGCCTCGCTGGCCGGCAGGCCCAACCGCGCGGCCAGGTTCAACACCGGCAGCACCGCGCCGCGCAGGTTGATGACGCCCAGCACATAGTCGGGCGCATTGGGCAGGGGGGTGGAGTTGGTCCAGCCGCGGATTTCCCGGACGAGCTGGATGTCGATGGCGAACCGCTGCTCGCCGATAACGACAGTGATCAGTTCGCCGCTGGTGGCGAGGGGCTGTCCGGTCATGCTCAGAACGCCTCCCAGCGCTCGGCTGTGGCCCGCAAGGGGCCGGCTGGGATGGGCCATCCCGAATCCACGCCCGTGATCGCACTTTGGACGATGATCGATGAGGCCAGGTTAACGAGACCTCTCCGGCCAAGCTTTTTGCTGCGACTTTTTGTCGGGTTAGGGGCGCGGTGCGTCCTTCGAGGCTCGCTGGCGCTCGCACCTCAGGATGAGGGGCGTGGGTGGGGGCTGGGGAGCTGCTGCCGCGTCTCAGTCCGTCCTCATCCTGAGGCGCCCGCGTAAGCGGGCCTCGAAGGACGAGGACGGGGGAGCGGTTCCCTTAAGCCGCCTGGCGGGCATCTACGGGGGCCAGGCGGATGAGGTAGTCGAAGGCCGACAGGGCGGCCTTGGAGCCGTCGCCCATGGAGATGACGATCTGCTTGTAGGGCGTAGTGGTGGCGTCGCCCGCGGCGAAGACGCCGGCCACCGAGGTCTGGCCCTTGGCGTCGACCTCGATCTCGCCGCGCTGGGACAGGGCCACGCCGCCCTCGGCCAGCCACTCGGTGTTGGGCACCAGGCCGATCTGGACGAAGATGCCTTCCAGCTCGACGGTGTGGCTCTCGCCCGTGCCGCGGTCGTTATAGGTCAGGCCCGTCACCTTGGACCCGTCGCCCAGCACTTCGGTGGTCAGCGCCGAGGTGATGACGGTGACATTGGGCAGGCTCTTCAGCTTGCGCTGCAGCACCTCGTCGGCGCGGAGCTTGCCGTCATATTCGATCAGGGTGACGTGGGCGACGATGCCGGCCAGGTCGATGGCGGCCTCGACGCCGGAATTGCCGCCGCCGATCACGGCCACGCGCTTGCCCTTGTAGAGGGGGCCGTCGCAGTGGGGGCAGTAGGCCACGCCCTTGTTGCGATAGGTGTCTTCGCCGGGCACGTTCATCTGCCGCCAGCGGGCGCCGGGCGCCAGGATGACGGTGCGGGATTTCAGCGAGGCGCCGTTCTCCAGCACGATCTCCACCAGGCCGCCGGTCTCGGACGCCGGGATCAGCTTGGTCGCCTTCTGCAGGTTCATGATGTCGACCTCATAGTCGCGCACATGGCGCTCCAGGTCGGCGGCCAGCTTGGGGCCCTCGGTGTGCGGGGTGCCAGTGAGGTTTTCGATGGCCATGGTGTCGAGCACCTGACCGCCGAAGCGTTCGGCGGCGATGCCGGTGCGGATGCCCTTGCGCGCCGCATAGATGGCCGCGGCCGCGCCGGCCGGACCGCCGCCGATGACCAGCACGTCAAAGGCCTCCTTGGCCTTGATCTTCTCAGCGTCGCGGGCGGCCGCCCCGGTGTCGAGCTTGGCCAGCACCTGTTCCAGGGTCATGCGGCCCTGGCCGAAGGGCTGGCCGTTCAGCAGGATGGTGGGCACGGCCATGACCTGGCGGGCGGCGACTTCTTCCTGGAAGAGCGCGCCGTCGATGGCGGTGTGGCGGATGCGGGGGTTGAGCGCGGCCATGGTGTTCAGGGCCTGCACCACGTCGGGGCAGTTCTGGCAGGAGAGCGAGAAATAGGTTTCGAACACGAAGTCGCCGTCCAGCGCCTTCACCTGTTCGATGGCGTCTGCGTCCACCTTGGGCGGATGGCCGCCGACGTGCAGCAGGGCCAGGACGAGCGAGGTGAACTCGTGGCCCATGGGCAGGCCGGCGAAGGTCACGGCCACATCGGTTCCGGCCCGGCGGATTTCGAAGGAGGGCTTGCGCGCGTCATCCCCGTCGGTGCGCAGGGTCACCTTGCCGGCCGAGACCGAGACGATGTCCTCGAGCAACTCGCCCATCTCGGCGGCCTTGGGGCCATCGCCCAGCGAGGCGACCAGCTCCACCGGCTGGGTCACGTTCTGCAGATAGCCCTGCAGCTGGCTCTTCAGCGTGGCGTCCAACATGGCTCGGCTCCGGTGTTCGCATGGGCGGGGCGGCGCGCAAGGTCGCTCGCGCGAGACGCGCCCCATGAGCGGGAGAGAATGGGGTGGGCGGGTCAGGCGTTCCCCGCCGCCGGCCTGAAGGGGGCTCCAGGCGGCGACGGGCGCCGTCGTCAAAGGGCCGCTGGCGGAGGTCTCGCCCCCGCCAGGGCCGGTCGTCGTCTTAGATCTTGCCGACGAGGTCGAGGGAGGGCGAAAGGGTCTTTTCGCCTTCTTCCCACTTGGCCGGGCAGACTTCGCCCGGATGGGCGGCCACGTACTGGGCCGCGCGGATCTTGCGCAGCAGCTCCATGGCGTTGCGGCCGATGCCCTCGGCGGTGACTTCCATGAACTGGATCACGCCTTCCGGGTCGATCAGGAAGGTGCCGCGGTCAGCCAGACCCTGGCCTTCGCGCATCATGCCGAAGTTGTTGGTGATCAGGCCCGAGGGGTCGCCGACCATGGTGTACTGGATCTTGCCGATGGCCGGCGAGGAGTCGTGCCAGGCCTTGTGCGAGAAGTGGGTGTCGGTCGAGACCGAATAGATCTCCACGCCGAGCTTCTGGAACTGGGCGTAGTTGTCGGCCAGGTCCTCCAGCTCCGTCGGGCAGACGAAGGTGAAGTCGGCCGGGTAGAAGAACACCACCGACCACTTGCCCTTCAGGTCGGCGTCGCTGACCTCGACGAACTTGCCGCCCTTATAGGCCTGGGCGGTGAAGGGAAGAATGGACGTGTTGACGGAAGCCATGCGCGATCTCTCCGGGCGTTGGGTGGGTGGATAGGGGGAGGAAACACCACCTTCCTACCACCCCATGCTGCATCGCAGAAATCGATTTTATCTAGCGAGGCGATAGAGGGGGTCGATGGGTTGGTGGAGGCGACCGACCAGGCTTCAAAAGTTCTCACTGGTCGCCCAAGCGACGCCTGCCCATCTGGTCTTCCCCTGGCCGGTGAGGCTTGGGCGCCGGTTCCTGGTCGGTCCATCTTACCCATTCCGGGCAGTATAGCCGCGCCTCACCGCCTCACCTTAGGAGCTTGTTCAGCCCGTTGGAGGCAATCCTCGCCCCATAAGACAACCAAGAAACGGGGTTAGTGATGGATTTCGACAAGGCGACGGCCGCCCATGCCGACTGGAAGGTGAAGCTGCGGGTGGCGCTGTCCAATCACGACACGCTGGACGCCCAGGCCATCTGTTCGGATCGCAACTGTGACCTCGGCCGCTGGCTGCATGGGGAGGCGCGCCTGCGCCTGGGGACCAATGTGAGCTATCTGCAGTGTGTTGAGGCCCACCGCGATTTCCATGTCTGCGCCGGAAAGGTGGCCGAGGCCATCAACCGCAAGGACGACGCCACCGCCGAGCGGATGCTGGGCACGGAGGCCCCATTTGGCGTGGCCTCCATGAAAGTCGCCGTAGCCCTGCGCCGCCTGCGCCGCGAGGTAGAGCCGGCCTAACAGCTCCGGCGTCACGCCCGGCCAGCGCGATCAAGCTGGGACCGGGCGGCCGGTCTGCGCCTTACGGGCGCGGGCCTGGCCGCGGGCGATCTCCTTCAGCAGGTCGTGCACATAGGGCCCGAAGTCGACCTGGATGGTGTGGCGCTGGCTCTTGTAGAAGTGGCCCAGGTGCAGGGCCTCGTCCTTGGCGATGATGGCCTCCATCTCCGCAGGGCCTGGCGGGACGTAGCGGCCGGTGATGCAGGCCGCCGCCAGCTTGGCCTGCTGCTCGGCGAAGTTGACCAGGGTCGGCAGGGGCTGGGCCAGGCCCATGAAGAAGAGGTTCGGCACGCCGGGCTTCATCATCCGCTTGAAGAGGGGGAAGCGGTTTTCGCCGTCAGGGCGCAAGGCGGCGTCCTCGAAGAACGGGAAGCTGATGTGATAGCCGGTGGCGTAGATGATGGCGTCGACCGCCTCCACGCTGCCGTCCTCGAAGCGGACCTGATGGCCCATCAGCTCCGCGATATTCGGCTTGAACTTGATGTCGCCGCAGCCGGCCCGGGTGAGGAACTCGCCGGAGACCGAGGGGTGGGCGGTCAGGGGCTCGTGGTCGGGGGCGGGCAGGCCGTAGTCCTCCATATTGCCCACCACCTTGCGGATGCGCTTGGCGGCCAGCCGCAGGCCCAGCTTTCGCGGCATCCAGTGGGGCATGGCGGCTTTGTCGGCGACCTTGCCGTTGATGTATTTGGGCAGCACCCAGACGCCCCGGCGGGCGGCCACCCACAGGGTCTTTGCGATCGGCTTCTGGGACAGCTCCGAGGCGATATCCATGGCCGAATTGCCCATGCCAACCACCACCACATTCTTGCCGCGCAGATCGATGGGATCGAAGGGGCTGCGATAGGCGTGCGCGTGGAAGGCCGTGCCTGAGAATACGCCGGGATAGTCGGGCGTGCGCGGGTCCCAGTGGTGGCCGTTGGCGACGAAGAGGACGTCGTAGGTCCTGGTTTCCCCGGTGGACAGCGTGATGGCCCAGCGGCCGTCGTCCGTGCGCACCGCCTTGGTGACCGCGGTGTTGAAGGTGATGTGCGGGCGAAGTCCGAAGTGGTCCACATAGTCGCGGAAGTACGTGAGCAGCTGGCTGTGGTGGGGGAAGTCTGGCCAGTCGGCGGGCACGGGATAGTCCTCGAAGGCCAGGCGCCATTTCGAGGTGTCGATGTGCAGGCTCTCGTAGCAGGCCGACATGCCGTTGGGATTGTTGAAGTACCAGTTGCCGCCCACGTCGTCGGACATCTCGAAGACGTCGAAGGGGATGTTCTCGTCCTTCAGCCGCTTGGCCGTGGTGAAGCCCGAGGGGCCCGCCCCGATGATGCAGGCGGTGGGGGGCGTGGTCATGGGTCTGTTCCTCCCGCGCCGATGTGGCCTCGGCTGTGGTGGGGGGAGGATGGCGGGGTTTCCCCTAGGGTCGGCAACCGGGGGGCTTTGCGCGCAGCGCGAGTAGAAAAAGAGGGGACACGAAGGACACAAAGGAAGCCAAGGACACAAAGGCGCCCGCGGCCTCGTCTTCGTGTCCTTCGCGATCCTTCGTGTCCTTTGTGTCCGACCTTGAAAGCGCCTGCGGCGCGCGAGGCGGCGGCGGTGGGGCCGTGCGTCCTTCGAGGCTCGCCTGCGCTCGCACCTCAGGATGAGGGAGGGGAGTTGAGCCGTTTCATTCCGTCCTCATCCTGAGGCGCCCGGAGGGCCTCGAAGGACGGGGGCGGTCGCATACCTACCGCCTCGCCTCCAGGAGGTCGGACCAGCGCCAAGTCGCTTCGCCCAGCGCCAGGCGGGGGGCCGAGGGGCCGTCGGCGAGGCTGAGGACCACCAGGCCCTGGACGGGATCGCGGCGGCAGGCTTCGGGGGCGAAGGCCACCTCCACGGCGATGGCCTGGCGCACGCCGGCCAGCCCCTTGCCCGCCTGGTCCGGCGTCTGGACCCAGTCCCCGTCCCAGAGATGCAGGGCGCGGCCCCGGGCGCCGGCCGCAGCGCTGGCCTCGGCTACCGTGGCGCGGATCTTGGGGTCTTTGCGCAGGGCGGTCTGCAGCCGGGCGATCATGCTGCAGGGCGCCCCGCCGCCGCCGGCCCCGTCGCCGGTTCCGGCGCCTGAGCTTCCCGTGCCGCTCAGGCCCCCGCCGGGGCCCTCGCCCACCGTGGTGGCGCCTGCGGTCTCTGCCGCCGTGAGCAGGGCGTAGGTCGGAGCCTTGGGCGCTGGCGGCACGGGAAGGGGCGGGATCTCCGGCGGGCGAGGCGCAGGCCTGGCCTGACGGGGCGGTGGGGCGGGCGGGGCGAGCTTCGGCGCAGGGGCGGGCGGCGTGGTGGCGGCTGGCGGACTCGTGTCGTTCTCGGCTGGCCCCTCCGGCGCCTCGGCGGGCTCGGGCTCTGGCGGCGGCTCTGGCCTCGGCGGGGTCGGCGGGATCAGGGCCACGAGGATCGGGCGCGCCTCGGGCGCCGGCTCGGGCGGCCGGCCGAGCGCCAGGGCGCCGAGGATGAGGCCGTGCAGCACCAAGCTCGCCAGTCCTGCGGCCCCGCGCGCCGTCCTGTTGCGCCGCTCTGACATGAACCTCTCGCCGCCGTAATCAGGGCCCAAGGGACCCACGGCGATGCGTCAGCAAGGTGGCGCCGGGCGGGCCGTCCTATGGTCAAGGCGCCATTTTGAGGCCACGAACGCGCCTTCACGGGGCCGTGATGAGGAAACCCAATGGCGGCTTCATGGCAGATGGGGATGGGATCTGCATTGCAGAAAGGTATCTGGAATGACGAGATCTAAACTTCGGTCGGCGGCGACCGTCAGTGTTCTGGTGATGGCCGGCCTGGTGGCCAGCGGCTGCGCCACCAAGAGTTTCGTCCGCGACGAGGTCGCCGTGGTTGATGGCCGGGTGACGCAGGTGCAAGGCACCGCCGGCGAAGCCCTGGCCCGGGCCAATGCCGCCCACAAGCTGGCCGAGGGCAAGTTCCTCTATGAGGTGGTTCTGTCGGACGACTCGGTGAAGTTCCCGTCCGACCGCCACGCCCTGTCGCCGGAGGCCGAGGCGCGGCTTTCCGAACTGGTCCAGCGGCTGACCGCGGAAAACCGCAACGTCTATCTGGAGATCCAGGGCCACACGGACTCCACCGGCCCGTCAGGCTACAATGACCAGCTGGGCGAGGCCCGGGCCGAGGCGGTGCGCAAGTATCTCAGCCAGCAGGGCATCGCGCTGAACCGCATGGCCACCATCTCCTATGGAGAGGAGTCGCCGGTGGCGCCCAATGAAACCGCCGAGGGCCGGTCCCAGAACCGCCGGGTGGCGATCATCGTCCTGACCTGATCGTAGCACCCCGACTTGCGGGCGCCTGACCCGTTGGACAGGCGCCCGCGCCCGGCGTTAAGCTTCACCGTCAGAGACGGCGAAAAGCCGCTGGGACTGTGGGAGCGAGACGATGAGTGCGAATGGCGGGCTGCCGGGTGTGCGGCGCGTGGGGTTTGCCGACCCCTTTATCTGGCTGGGCCAGGGATTTTCCGATCTGCTGCGGGCGCCGGTCCCCCTCATCGGCTACGGCATGATGATCGCGGGCCTGAGCTCTGGCCTGCTCTATGGGCTCTATGTGTCGGACGCGGCCTTCTGGGCGCTCACCCTCACCTTCGGTTTCGTCTTCGTCGCGCCCATGCTGGCCATGGGCCCCTATGAGGCCGGGCGGCGGCTGGAGGCCGGCGAGCGTCCGAGCCTTGGCCAGATCGTCTTCGTACGGCCAGCCTTCCGCCAGGACGTGGCCTATCTCGGCCTGGCCCTGCTGCTGATCTATCTGTTCTGGGGGCGCATCGCCCAGATCGTCTTCGGCCTGTCGACCTATCAGATGTACGACACCATCGAGGCGTTTGCGACCTTCGCCCTGACCACGGCCGAGGGGCATAACATGCTGCTGGCCGGGACCCTGGTGGGCGGGGTCATCGCATTTTTCACCTTCACCCTGGTGGTGGTCTCGGCGCCCATGCTGCTGGACCCCCGGGCCAATGTGTTCGTCGCCACCCTGACCAGCTTCCGCACCGTGGCGCTCAATCCCGGGCCGATGCTGCTGTGGGCGGCGCTGATCTGCGCCCTGCTGCTGGCCAGCGCGGCCACAGGGTTCCTGGCCCTGGTGGTGGTGTTCCCATGGCTGGGCCTGGCCAGCTGGCGGGCCTATCGCGCCCTGGTGGCGGAAACCGAGGCCGCGCCGCTCAGCGTCCAGCCGGCCTGAGGGGCTTCAGCCCACGGCCGCCAGGCGCGGAGCGTCCAGGCGGACGATGGGCAGGGCCTCAAAGGCGGGTCTGGCCAGCAGGTAGCCCTGAATGTAGCGCACGCCGATCTGGCGCAGGGCGGCGAGCTCGCCCTCCGTCTCGATGCCCTCGGCGATGACAGTGATGCCGAGCTCAGCGCACATGCGCACGATGCCGGCGACAATGATCCGTTTGGGCAGGCTCTCGTCCAGGGCGCGGACCAGCTCCATGTCGATCTTGATGATGTCGGGCTGGAAGCGGGCCAGGAGGTTCAGCCCCGCATGGCCGGCGCCGAAGTCGTCCAGGGCGGTGCCAAAGCCCATCTGCCGGTAGCTGGCGACGATGTTGGCCACGTGGGCCGGCTCGGCCATCTGCTCGTTCTCGGTGAACTCGAAGATCAGCCGCTCGGACGGCAGGTTCACGGCGCTGGCGGTGGCCAGGGTCAGGCGGATGCAGGCCTGAGGCGAATAGACCGCATTGGGCAGGAAGTTGATCGACAGTCGGGCGGGGCCGTCCATCAGACCTGCGCGCACCGCGGTCTCGATGGCCTTGACCCGGCACTGCTGGTCAAAGGCGTAGCGGGTCTCTTCGGTGACCTGGGAGAGCACGCTCCAGGCCGATTCCTCGACCGGTCCCCGCACCAGAGCCTCATAGGCGAAGGGCTGGCCGGTCTCCATGTCCATGATCGGCTGGAAGGCCATGGAGAAGTCGAAGCCGAGGCCCGCGCCGTCGCGGCACCCCTGGCAGCGAACGGCAGCGGTCGAAGGGGTGGCGGTCATGCGAACTATTCCCTGGAACAGACCGCAACCGTGCCGGGAAAGTTTGAACCAAGGGTGGAGGCCCCCTGCGACCAGCCGCCGCAGGGGGTCGGGCCTCAGATCCCCTGGCGCGCCTTGCCGCCCGGCGCCGACTGGATCAGGTCGAGGATGGCCTCGGTGACCTTGGGCTCCAGGCCCTCGGTGTGGCCCTTGTTGATCCGCACCACGTCGGCCACCACCCGGCCGTCCTGGCAATCGGGGAAGGCGTAGACCTGGGCTGTGCCGGGCGCAGCGGCCAGACCCCAGACCTTGTAGGTCGAACGGGCATAGTCCCACACATGGCCGGGCTTCTCGTCCACCACGTCGGGACGGCGGATCCGGGGCCCGCAGGCGTACTTCTCAGCCCAGGGGGAGGTCTCGGGCAGGGACTCGATCTCATACTCGCCGATGGCGAAGATGTGGGAGATGTCGCAGGCAATCTTCATCTCGCCACGCAGGCCCGTGCGCGCCGGGGGCGGGGAGCCGTCGGCCAGCGGCGGACCAAAGGCGGCGACAAAGGGCGCCTGGCCGATGCGGCCTCCCGACAGGCTAAGCCAGCCATCGACCTTGTCCTTGAAGAAGTCCGAACAGACGATGCGGCTGGAGGTGAAGCCCCCCTGGCTGTGACCGGCCAGCCAGAAGGCGGCGACATTGGACAGGCCAACCTTCTCGAACACCATCTCGGTGATGTTCTGCAGGTGGGCGTCGTCGGCCGCCCCGTCCCAGCGGCGCACCGGCGGGCCGCCCGGCCACATGGCGGTCTCTGTGGCCGCCGTCGGGGTGGCGATCACCAGCCGGCGCTGGTCCTTGTAGTCCACCGCCGGGAAATAGTGCCGCTGCCAGTTGCCGATGGAGCCGGCGCCATGGAGGTTGAGGATGAAGGTCACCTCTTCCCCGGGCTTCAGATCGCACGGCATGTCGAGGAAGAAGCTGCGCCCCGTCTTGGGATCGGTGACCGGGCCTCGGTCGGCCAGCACCGGCGAGGTGGCGCACTCAGCCCCGGAACACCGCGCCACCGGCGGCGCGTCGCAGGTCTGCGCCTGGACGACGGCCGGGCTGGCCAACAGCGCCCCGAAGGCGGCGAGCGTCAACAGTCTGGTCTTCATGATCTTGCTTTCCCCTTGGCCCGGACTTCCGCCGGGACCCTGACGCACCTTAAGCGAACAAGGGTCGCGGAGTCATGTCTCTATGCCATGGTATGGCGGGCCGATGGCCGCCTCGCCAGATGGGACGCAAGATGCCCGCGACGCCTAACCCGCCAGGGCCGCAGCGCTGACCGCCTCCAGATCCTCGGCCCCTTGAGTCGCCGCCGCCACCAGCCCGGGCGCCCCAGCCAGCACCTGGCCGGCATAGAGCCGCAACAGGGGCAGGCGGGCCTGCATCCACGGATCGTCGGACGCGGCCGCGGCCAGGGCCTGGCGGGCCAGGACGAAGCCGCCGATCACGTCGCCGGCCAGCTTCAGATAGGGGGTGGCCCCGGCCGCCGAGGGGGCGCCCCGGTTCTTCAGCATCCAGTCGGTGGCGGCCTCCAGGGCGCGAACGCCGTCGGCCAGGCGACGGCCGGCCTCGGTCAGGTCAGGGCGCTCGGTGAGCGCCTCGGCGGTCATGGCGATTTCGGCGCAAAGGGCGTCCATCACCGAGCCCTCGCCCATGGAGAGCTTGCGCCCGGCCAGGTCCAGAGCCTGGATTCCGTTGGTGCCCTCATAGATCGGGCCGATACGGGCGTCGCGATAGTGCTGCGCCGCCCCGGTCTCCTCGATGAAGCCCATGCCGCCATGAACCTGGACGCCGAGGGAGGCCACCTCGACCCCCACATCGGTGGACCAGGCCTTGGCGATGGGGGTCAGCAGGTCCTGGCGGGCCTTGGCGCTGGCGCGGGCCTCCGGCGTGGGGGCCAGGCGGGCATGGTCGGCGAGCACGCCGGTCATGAAGCAGATGCCCCGGGCCGCCTCGATCTTGGCCTTCATCAGCATCAGGGTGCGGCGCACGTCGGGATGGTCATAGATGGGGGCTGGCGAGGCGCCGCCCCAGGCGGATTTCCCCTGCGTGCGGTCCTGGGCGTAGGCCAGCGCCTGCTGGAAGGCCCGCTCGGCGATGCCGACGCCTTCGACGCCCACCTGCAGGCGCGCGGCGTTCATCATGACGAACATGTGGGCCAGGCCCTGGTTCAGCTCGCCGACCAGCTCGGCCTGGGCGCCGTCGAACATCATCACGCAGGTGGGCGAGGCGTGGATGCCCAGCTTGTGTTCGATCGACGCGGCCCACAGGCGGTTGGCCTCGCCCAGCGTCCCGTCGTCCAGCACGGCGCGCTTGGTGGCCAGGAACAGCGAGATGCCCTTCACCCCAGGCGGGGCGTCGGGCAGGCGGGCCAGCACCAGGTGGCAGATATTGTCGGCTGCGTCGTGGTCGCCCCAGGTGATGAAGATCTTCTGGCCATAGAGCTTGTAGCCGCCGTTCCCATCCGGCTCGGCCCGGGTAGTCAGCGCCGCCAGATCGGAGCCGGCCTGCGGCTCGGTGAGGTTCATGGTGCCGGTCCACTCGCCGGACACCAGCCTGGGCAGCACCAGACGCTTCTGCCGCTCGGTGCCGTGCAGGGTCAGGGCCTCGATGGCCGCCTGGGTCAGCATGGGGCAGAGGCCAAAGGCCATGTTGGACGCATGGACCATCTCGAAGACCGCCAGCTCCATGGCCTTGGGCAGGCCCTGGCCCCCGTGTTCGGCGTCGGCCGAAAGGCTGTTCCAGCCCTGCTGCGCGAAGGCGCGATAGGCGTCGGCGAAGCCCGGCGCGGCGGTGACCTTGCCATCGGCGTGGCTGGCGCCGGCCTGATCGCCGGCCCAGTTCAGCGGCGCCAGGACCTCGGTGGTGAAGGCGCCGGCGGCGTCCAGCACGGCGCTGACCGTATCGGCGTCCAGCTCGGGGAAGCTCGTCTCCACAAGGTCCCCATGGCCGGCGACGTTCAGGGCGAAGGCGATGTCGCGGACGGGGGCGCGGAAGGTCATGGGCGGCTCCTGTTGAGGCAGGGCTATTTAGGCCGAGTGACGTTGCGTCACCAAGGCTTGCGGTCCTTAAGGCGACAAGGGGCGGGGTTTGCGGCTATCACCGGCGCGACTTCAGGATGGAACCATGACCATGACGCAAGCCGATCTGGCGGCCGATCGCGCCGCCCAGGCCCTGGCCAGCGGCGCGCTCGCCATCCTGCCCACTGAGACCGTCTATGGCCTGGCCGCCGACGCAGGCGATCCCCGCGCCGTGGCCGCCTTGTTCCAGGCCAAGGGCCGGCCGCGGTTCAATCCCCTGATCGCCCATGTGGCCGACCTGGCCATGGGGCGGACGGTGGGGGTGTTCGACGATCGCGCCGTGGCCCTGGCGCAGGCCTTCTGGCCCGGGCCCCTGACCCTGGTCGTCCCGGTGGCCGATGGGGATGCGGTGTGCGACCTGGCCCGGGCGGGGCTTGACAGCGTCGCCATCCGGGTTCCTGGCCATCCGCTGGCCCGGGCTGTGATCGCAGCTCTCGGCCGCCCGGTGGTCGCGCCTTCGGCCAACCGGTCTGGGCGGCCCAGCCCCACCACCTTCGCCGACGCCCTGGAGGAGACCGGGGTCTTTGCGCTCGCCGCCCTGGACGGCGGGCCCTGCGCCGTGGGGCTGGAATCCACCGTAGTCGCCTTGCTGGACGAACCCCGGCTGCTGCGGCCTGGCGCGGTGACTCGCGAGCAGATCGAGGCGGTGATCGGGCCGCTGGCCGAGGCGCAGGATGACGCCCGCCGCTCCCCCGGCCGCATGGCGCGCCACTACGCCCCCCAGGCGCCGGTGCGCCTGGACGTCGCTGCGCCAGAGGCCGATGAGGCCTATCTCGCCTTTGGGCCCGACGCGCCGGAGGGGCCGCGGGTGTTCAATCTGAGCCCGACCGGCGACCTGGCCGAGGCGGCGGCCAACCTGTTTTCCTATTTGCGGGCGGCTGACCGCACCGCGCCCCGGGCCATCGCCGTGGCGCCGATCCCGACCCATGGCCTGGGCGAGGCCATCGCTGACCGCCTGAACCGGGCGGCGGGCTTTGTCGGCTAGGCTGTGAGGGGCTAGAATTATCCCATGACCATTTCCGTCCCCGCCGACGTCATTTCCCGCCTCAAGGCCGTGCTCGGCGAGGGCGGCTGGAGCCAGGACCCTGAGCGCCTGGCGCCCAAGCTGCTGGAATGGCGCGACCGCTGGAGCGGCCAGACGCCGTTCTTGGCCCTGCCGGGCTCGACGGAGGCGGTGTCAGCCGTGGTCGGCATCTGTTTCGAGGCCGGCGTGCCCATCACCCCGCAGGGGGGAAATACCGGCCTGGTGGGCGGCCAGATCCCCATGGGCGAGATCCTGCTCTCCACCGAACGCCTGCGGGCCGTTCGCGATGTGGACGCCCTGGACGACATCATGGTGGTGGAGGCCGGGGTCACCCTGGCCGGGGCCCATGAGGCGGCGCTGGCCAAGAACCGGCGCTTTCCCCTCGATCTGGCCTCGCAGGGGACGGCGACCATTGGCGGGGTGATCTCCACCAACGCCGGCGGCACCGCGGTGCTGCGCTATGGGACCACCCGGGACCTGGTGCTGGGCCTGGAGGCGGTGCTGCCCAATGGCGAGATCTGGAATGGGCTCAAGCGCCTGCGCAAGGACAATACCGGCTATGACCTCAAGCAACTGCTGATCGGCGCCGAAGGCACGCTGGGCGTGGTGACCGCCGCCAGCCTGAAGCTGTTTCCCATTCTGCCCTCGCGGGCCGTCGCCATGGTGGGTCTCGCCAGTCCGCGGGCGGCGCTGGACCTGCTGGCCCGGGCCAAGGAGGCGGCCGGCGGCGGGGTGGAGGCCTTTGAGCTGATCAGCCGGGTGGGCGTCGACTTTGCGATCAAGAACATCGCCGGCCAGCGCGACCCGCTGGACGCGCCCCATCCCTGGTACGTGCTGGTGGAGCTGGCGTCTGGCGAGCCGGGTTCGGCTGAGGCGGCGCTGGAGCGGCTGCTTAGCCAAGCCCTGGAGTCCGGCCTTATCGCCGACGCCGTGGTCGCCCAGACCAAGACCCAGGCCCAGGCCCTGTGGTCCCTGCGGGAAAACCAGTCCCCGGCCCAGAGGCCCGAGGGCGCCACCTGGAAGCACGATGTGTCGGTGCCGGTGAGCCGGGTGGCCGACTTCCTGGACGAGGCGGGCGCGGCCATGACGGCCTTTGCCCCCGGCTGCCGGATCTGCGCCTTCGGCCATGTGGGGGATGGCAATATCCATTATGACGTGCTGCGGCCTGATGGGGGCGACGACGGCGCCCATTCGGCGGCCCGCGACGAAGGATCGCGCCGGGTTCACGACATTGTCGCCAGGTTGGGCGGCTCCATCTCCGCCGAGCATGGCCTGGGCGCGATGAAGACGGAGGAAGCCTTGCGCTACAAGGCTCCGGTGGAGGTGAACGCCCTGCGGGCGATCCGCCTGGCCCTTGACCCAAAACGTATCATGAATCCGCGAGTTCACTTTTAGGGCCGCCTAACCGCCTTGGCATTGTCACGAAGACAGGTCAAAGGACCGCGCCATGTTGTTCGTCCTTTCCCCGGCCAAGGCCCTGGACTTCTCCGCTCCCGACAAGCTGCTGGGCATGACCGCCCCGCAGTTCCCTCAGGATGTGGCGGAACTGGCCAAGACCACCCGCAAACTCACCGTCGCCGATCTGAAGCGGCTGATGTCCCTGTCGGACAATCTGGCGGAGCTGAACCGCGCCCGCTTCCAGGCCTTTGACCCCGACAGCGAGGATGGCCTGCAGGCCGCGCTCGCCTTCAACGGCGACGTCTATGCCGGCCTGCGCGCCCGCCAGATGAGCAAGGCCGACCTGGACTGGGCCCAGGATCACCTGCGGATTCTCTCAGGCCTCTATGGCTTGCTGCGGCCCCTGGACGTGATCCAGCCCTACCGGCTGGAGATGGGCGCGCGGCTGAAGACCAAACGCGGGGCGACCCTCTATGATTTCTGGGCCGACAAGATCGCCGTGGCCCTGAATGCAGCGGCCCAGGGCCATGCCGACCCGACGCTGGTGAACCTGGCCAGCCAGGAATATTTCGGCGCCGTCGATGCCCGGGCCCTGAAGCTGCCGGTCCTGACCATCCGCTTCCTGGACGAGAAGGACGGCCACGCCCGCATCGTCAGCTTCTACGCCAAGAAGGCCCGCGGCCTGATGGCCCGCTGGGCCATCGACAACCGGATCGACCGGGTCGATGATCTGAAGGGCTTTGATGGGGACGGCTACCGCTTCGCTGGCGCCGAGTCCCAGCCGGGCGAATGGACCTTCATCCGCCAGCAACCGAACGCCGCCGCCGCGGCCTGAAGACCACCCCAGGGGGAGAGCTACGCATGGCCGCAGACTACGGGATCGCCGGACACGTCGCCATCGTCACCGGCTCCACCAGCGGCATCGGCTTTGCGCTCGCCTCGGCGCTGGCCGAGCAGGGCGTGCATGTGATCCTCAACGGCCTCGGCGACCCCGCCCAGATCGAGACGAACCGGCGCGAGCTGCAGGCCCGCACCAACGCCTCGATCCGCTATCACGGCGCCGACATGACCAGGCCAAACGAGATCGCCGACCTGGTGGACTATGCCGCGCGCGAATTCGGCCGCCTCGACATCCTGGTCAACAATGCGGGCATCCAGCACGTCTCGCCCATCGAGGACTTCCCACCCGAAAAGTGGGACGCGCTGATCGCCATCATCCTGTCCTCGGCCTTTCACGCCACCAAGGCGGCCGTGCCGATCATGAAGGCGCAAGGGCGCGGCCGGATCGTCAATATCGCCTCGGCCCACGGCCTGGTGGCCTCGCCGTTCAAGTCGGCCTATGTGGCGGCCAAGTTCGGAGTGGTGGGCCTGACCAAGGCGGTCGGCGTGGAGCTCGCCCGCACCGGCGTCACCTGCAACGCCATCTGCCCCGGCTATGTGAAGACCCCCTTGGTGGAGGCCCAGATCGGCGACCAGGCCCGCTCCCGCGGCATTTCCGAAGACCGGGTGGTGGACGAGGTGATCCTGGCCGCCCAGCCCAACAAGGCCTTCGTCGAGTACGACCACCTGGCCGGCATGCTGCTCTACCTCGTCTCCGACATGGGCGCCTCAGCCACCGGCGCCGCGCTGTCCATAGACGGCGGCTGGACGGCGACCTGAGGTTAGAAGGGCGGGTCGTGCTTGGTCTTGACGAAGGACGCCTGAACTCAGGCCTGGGCCTGGACCTCAGGGGCGCCGCAGAGACGCGACGGCGGCATAGCGCCGCTCGCTGACATTGGTGTCCTTCCGCCGCTCTGAGTGAAAAAATGCCCAACCTCTTCAGCCCCTACACCTTGAAGGATGTCACCCTCCGGAACCGCATCGCGATGTCTCCGATGACGATGTATCGCTCGGATCGTGAGGGCCGGATGTCCGACTTCCATCTGATGCTCATGGGTTCGCGCGCAGCCGGTGGGTTCGGCCTTGTCTTTCCCGAACAGATCGCGATCACCCCTGATGGGCGCACAAGTACCAGCTGCGCAGGAATCTGGGACGATTCCCAAGTCGAAGGACTGTCCAGGGTGGCCGCCATCATCAAGGACATGGGAGCAGTGCCCGGCATCCAACTCGGCCATACGGGGCGTAAGGGCAGCGAACTCAAGCCCTGGGAAGGAAAGGTCCAGATTCCCCACGACCATCCCGACGGCTGGCAAGTGCGAGGCCCATCAACCCAACCCTTCGGGGGGCGTTACCCGTACCCGGTTCACGCCCTCGAAAGAGGAGAGATCGCCGAGCTTCATGTTGCCTATGCTGAAGCCGCATCGCGTGCGCTGGACGCTGGATTTGAATGGTTGGAACTTCATTTCGCCCACGGATACCTGGGCGCCAGCTTCTTCTCGCCCCTAGCGAACAAGCGAGATGATGAATACGGCGGCAGCCTGGACAACCGCCTACGATTCCACCGCGAGGCGCTGGACGCAGTTCGGAAGGTTTGGCCCGAACGCCTCCCGCTGACGATCCGCCTCGGGGCAGACGACTTCCACCCCGATGGTGTGCAGTTCGACGAGGCGGTGTGGGCCATTGGCGCACTGAGAGAGCACGGCCTCGACTTTGCCGATCTCAGCCTGGGTATGAACACAGATGAAGCCCAGAACGTGCCCTTCCAGGAAGTCGCTTTCATGGTCGAGCGGGCCAGCCGTGTAAGGCGCGAGGTTGGAGTTCCGGTCGGCGTTAGCTGGAATCTCGGCATCCCGGCCGCTGCTGATCGCGCCATACGAGGGGAACTGATCGATTTGGTGATGCTCGGACGCCCGGCGCTTTCAAACCCGCACTGGCCCCTCTACGCCGCACAAGAACTGGGGCATCAGGACCCACTGTCTCTCCTGCCCGAAGACTGGGCCTGGTGGCTGCGCCGCATTCCAGGTCCGGAGGGATCTCAGGGCTGGCCTGCGCCGGCCGCTCGTTCCTGAGAATGCGCGCACGGTGCGGTAGCGCCCAGCCCAAGAATACACATCCTGGAAGAGATGCCGGTGAACCTCACGATAGTGCGCGGGACCGAACCGCCCGGCCGGAAGCGCCTCCTCTGCACGGAGAGCGGTCATTTCGAGTTCAAAGGACTCAAGGAGCCGAGCGTCGCGCAGGCCGGCCCGGTTTTGCAGGACATTCGTGCCCTTGTAGGCATAGGGATCGGCGAAGGCGTCATAGCCGCCTAGGGTCACTTCTTCCCAGCCAGCCCCGAATAGGTGCGGAGGACCTCAGCACGCCGCTCTTCGGGCGAGAGCGACGACGCCTTCAACATGTCGAGGCGCCGCCGACTGGACGCGCTAAGCCGGAGTCCTTCGACAGCCGTGATCGCGGCGAAGGTCCGAGTTCCGAGCACCCGGGCGCCGTGTTTCTTGGACATCTTGGCAGAAGTCGACATGGCCTAGCCTTACATCAGCCGAGCGAAAAAGGCACGGCGCTGTCGGACTCGACAAGCCGATTTAGCCTCTCCCGTACGGGCAAATGAACCTTTCAGTTCGAGTTCGCCGGGTCCCCTTTTCAGAGGTTCTGGTCGGCGGCTCAACGTACGGCTCCCACCTCATAGCGTCGTATCGACCAGTCGGACTCCGCCCGCACCCTTGACCTCCCGCCTTCGCCCGCCTCTCTTCTCGCCCAACAAGTGTTTGAAAATGAGGAGGACGCCGTGGCCTACAAACCTTTTGACCTGACTGGAAAGGTGGCCCTGGTCACCGGCGGCAATGGCGGGATCGGCTTTGGCATGGTCGAGGCCATGGCTCAGGCCGGGGCCGACATCGTCATCTGGGGCTCCAATCCCGACAAGAACCGGGCGGCGGAAGAGAAGCTGAAGCCCACGGGCGTTCGGGTGCTGACCCAGGTGGTCAATGTGGCCGACGAGACCGCGGTGGCTGACGGCATGGAAGCCGCCGTTGCCAAGATGGGCGCGGTCCACACGGTGGTGGCCAATGCCGGCATCGGCGGCGGGGCCAGGTCGTTCTCGGAGTTCCCCACCGAGACCTATCGCAAGGTGCTGTCGGTCAATCTGGACGGGGTCTTCTTCACCTTCCGCGAGGCGTGCAAGCACATGGTCGCCCGGGGCGGCGACGGGCAGGGGGGCTCGCTGGTGGCGATCTCGTCCCTGTCGGCCCTGGACGGGGCGGCGCGCAACCAGGCCTATGCGGCCACCAAGGGCGCCCTGATCCCCATGGTCCGGGCCATCGCCGTGGAGCATGCGCGATACGGCGTGCGGGCCAATGTGATCCTGCCCGGCTGGGTCGCCACCGACATGACGGCCGCGGCCCAGGACAATGACAAGTTCAATGAGAACGTCATCAAGCGGGTGCCCATGCGCCGCTGGGGGGAGCCGAGCGATTTCGGCGGCATGGCGGTCTATCTGGCCTCGGACGCCTCGCGATTCCACACCGGCGACTCCTTCCTGATCGACGGGGGCTACGGCGTTTTCTGATCCGCGATCACCGCGCGCCGCAGGCGCAAAAAAAAAAGGAGGTGACACGAAGGGCGCGAAGGGAAGCCAAGGACACGAAGGCCTCGCGGCTTCTCCCTTTGTGTCCTTCGCGGTCCTTTGTGTTCTTTGTGTCGCCTCTTTTTGAATGCGCTCCGCGCAGGGCCGTGAGCCCCTGACGCAGGGTCAGTGTTTGCGGGCGCGGCGCGCGGCGCCATGGTGGGATCAAACAAAGACACCACGGGAGACGACGCCATGACCCTGCACACGCCGCTTTGCGATCTTTTGGAGATCCAGCATCCGATCATGCAGGCCGGCATGGGCGGGGTGGCCTATGCCGAGCTGGTGGCCGCGGTCTGTGAGGCCGGCGGCTATGGGGTGCTGGGCATGGCCGGCCGCTCGCCGGACTTCATCCGCGAGGAGATGCGCAAGGTCCGCAAGCTCACGGACAAGCCGTTCGGCGTCGACCTGCTGGCCGCCTCGCCCGAGAGCCTGACGGCCTCGGTGGAGATCATCATCGAAGAGGGCGCCTCGTCCTTCATCGCAGGCCTGGGCGTGCCCATGCCGATCATGGAGAAGCTGAAGGCCGCGGGCCTCCTGGTGATGGTGGTCTGCGGGGCGGTGAAGCATGCGGTCAAGGCCGAGCAGGCCGGCTGCGACGCCGTCATCTGCCAGGGCGGGGAGGGCGGCGGCCATACGGGCCTCGTCGGCACCCTGCCGCTGGTCGCTCAGGCGGTGGAGGCGGTGAAGATCCCAGTGGTGGCGGCCGGCGGCATTTCCGATGGCCGGGGCCTGGCCGCGGCCCTGGCGCTGGGCGCCCAAGGGGTGTGGATCGGCACCCGGTTCATCGCCTCCACCGAGGCCCATGCGGGCCCGGCCTACCGCGAGGCCGTCGTGGCCGCCCAGGATGTCGATACGGTCCGCACCCGCTGCTATTCGGGCAAGCCCATGCGGGTCATGAACAACCCCTATGTGGCCGACTGGGAGACCCGGCCTCAGGAGATCCAACCCTTCCCCCTGCAGGCCATGCACTCCACCCAGACCGGGGTCATGGGGGGCATTGGCGGCCAGATCGAGGGCCTGGACCCCGACCGCTCCTGCTTCGCCATGGGCCAGTCGGCGGGTGGCGTCCACGACATCAAGCCGGCCGCCCAGATCGTCGCCGAAATGGTCGCCGAGGCTGAGGCCGCCATCGACCGCGTGGCGCGCTTGCGGGGTCTGGTCCCGGCCTGACGCGGCCTGGCTTCAGGGCGCCCCGAGGAAGCCCTCGGGGTCGTTGGCCAGGCCCGCAAAGGCGCCCAGGCAACGCTGCCAGACGGCGACATGCTCGCGCAGGTCGCCCTCGGTCTGGGTGTCGGCGAGCAGCAGGCCGTAGCGGATATCGGCCTGCTCGCCGCGCATCACCGCGCGGCAAAGCATGTCGCGGCTGTTAAAGGCGTTCAGGTGCTCCAGGGTCATGGCGCGCTTGTCGACGCTGGCGGTGAAGCCGAGCGCGCGGCAGGCCTGGCCCGCCTCGTCGCAACCGATGAACTCGGCGCCGAAGATACCCCCTGGGGTCACCACATTGAGGCGGACCTGACCGCCCTCGCGGCCGTCCATCTCGCCGCGGGCGCCCATGGCGTCCAGCACAGCGATCAGGGTGCTGGGGTCGCGGGCTTGGCTTTGCGCCTGGGCGGCGCCGGCGGCCAGGGTCAGCGCCAGGCTGATGGCCAGGGTCTTTGCAAAGCGACGTCGAACCATGATCTCGTCCCCCAAAATCCTCTGCTGATCCGCTAGCAGAACTGGAAGTCCTGCGCGAGCATTCGCCCCTGAGGCGCGCGCCCGTGACAAGGCGGGCCCTGGCCCCATAGACTGTCTCCATGCGTCTCGCCGCCCTGATCCTCGCCCTGTCGCTTTCGGCCCTGGCCCTGCCGGCCCAGGCGCAGGAGCGCACGCCGGCCCAGCGCCAGACCCTGGCCGACATCGCCTATGTGTTGGGCGAGAGCCACGCCCTGCGCCAGGCCTGCGAAGGCGCCTATGACCAGTACTGGCGCGATCGGATGATGCGGGTGACCGACACCGAGGCGCCTGACGCGACCCTGGATCGTCGTCTGAAGGAGTCGTTCAATTCCGGCTTCGCCAGCCGCCGGGCTGAATTTCCCGAATGCAGCCGCGCCAGCCGTATCGCCGAAGCCGCAGCCGCCCGCCGGGGTCAGGCGTTGGCCGCCACCCTGGCCGCCGTCCGCCACCGGGTCGACCCCCGGGAGGCCGAGGCCCGCCGCAAGGCCCTGGAGATGGAGGCGATGGAGCAGGACCTGTCCCTCCGGCCGTGAGGTCCCGTCTCGCCTCTGGCGCGACCCACCTTGACAGAACCTGTTGGGCTCCCAATTTGGCGGCTGCGGGCCGGGCCCCTCTGACAGTCATGGTGACTGTGATGTCGGACCGCATCGAGGGTGCTCGATGACTGGGCTCGGACCGACTTCATCGCATTGTGCGCTTGATCGCGTTGTCCGCCGCCCTGTCCGTGTGAGCGCCAGACGTGCAATCGGGCCTTTGGGCCCGCATGGAGACATCCGATCCCGATGATTATCGCCCTGCTCATTCTTGGCGGATTGATCCTGCTTATGACCGGGGGCGAAGCCCTTGTCCGGGGCGCCGTCGGCGTAGCCCGCCTGCTTCGCGTCTCGCCCCTGCTCACGGGCCTGGTCATTGTCGGCTTCGGCACCTCGACGCCGGAACTGGTCACCAGCCTCACCGCAGCCCTGCAGAATTCGCCTGGGATCGCCGTCGGCAACGTCGTTGGCTCCAACATCGCCAATATCCTGCTGATTCTTGGCATTACCGCGGTGATCGCACCAATCGCCATTCCGCCGTCGGTAATTCGGCGAGACATGATCGTGTTGGGGCTGTCGTCAGCCGCCGCCTTGCTGGCGGTCTTGGCTGGGTTCATTGACCGATGGTTTGGCGCTCTGCTGGTCGCAGCACTGCTTGCCTATGTTGCTGTCGCCTATGTTCGAGAGCGTCGTCGCGCGGCCATCGCAAACGCTGACGCCGAGGATCCTGCGCCCAAGGTCGCTCCCATGGCCCTGGCCAAGTATCTGGCTATGTCGATCGGCGGTATCGCTCTGACGATCCTCGGCGCCCGATTGCTCGTCAGCGGCGCGATCGACCTTGCGGAAGGCATTGGCATCTCCGAAACGGTGATCGGCCTGACCATCGTCGCCGTGGGCACCTCGCTGCCGGAACTGGTCGCCTGTGTGGTCGCCGCCCTACGTCGCCATCCTGAGGTGGCCGTGGGTAATGTGATCGGCTCGAACATCTACAATGTGCTGGGCGTGCTCGGCGTCACCGCCATGGTGTCGCCCATCCGGATTCCCCCGGAAATCGCCCGAGTGGACATCTGGGTGCTGATGGCCGCCACCGGTCTCTTTGCGGTGTTCCTTCGCACCGGCGGCGGGTTGCAGCGGCTGGAAGGCGTCGCCTTCCTGATCGCCTACGCCGCCTATGTGGGATTCCTCGCCCTGGGGTAGATCCGGTCAGACCCTGGCGGCCTGGGCCTCGCGCAGGCCTTGGCCCGCCAGGGCGTCGGCCCGCTCGTTCAGGACATGACCGGCATGGCCCTTGACCCATCGCCAGTCCACCTGATGGCGCAGGCGCGCCTCATCCAGGCGCATCCAGAGGTCGGCGTTCTTCACTGGCGCCTTGGCGGCGGTCTTCCAGCCCCGGGCCTTCCAGCCGGGCAGCCACTCGGTGATGCCCTTCATCACGTACTGGCTGTCGGTGTGCAGCTCCACATGGCAGGGACGGTTCAGCGTCTCCAGGGCCTGGATGGCGGCCATCATCTCCATACGGTTGTTGGTGGTGTCCGGCTCCCCACCGCAGATTTCCTTTTCCTTGTCCCCATAGATCAGGATCGCCCCCCAGCCGCCGGGGCCGGGATTGCCGCTGCAGGCGCCGTCGGTGAACACCGTGACCTTGGGCGTCACGATCCTTCTCCGAACAGCACGAGGTCGGCGGCGCTGCGGTGGACGGCCAGCTTGCGCTCGTACTCCAGCGGATCCTTGGGCCGCACCAGGGCGCCGGCCGGCGTCGCCCCCCAGTCGTTCAGCCGGGTCAGGAAAAAGCGCATGGCCGCCCCATGGGCCAGGATCGGCAGGGCGGCCCGCTCGGCGCCGCTCAAGGGGCGGTGGGCCTCATAGCCGGCCAGAAGAGCCCGGGCGCTGGTGATGTTGAAGCTGCCGTCGGCCTCGAAACACCAGGCGTTCAGCGCGACGGCGATGTCATAGGCGAGCGCATCGACGCAGGCGAAATAGAAATCGATGGCCGCGGCGAACCGGTCGCCCTGGAAAAAGACGTTGTCCGGAAAATAGTCGGCATGGATGACGCCCTTCGGCAGGCCCGCCGGCCAGCTCGCCGCGAGATGGTCGAGGTCTGCCGCGATCGTGGCGGCCAGCCCGGGCTTCAGGTCCTCTGCGGCCTTTGTCAGCCCCGCAAACAGCGGCGCCCAGGCTGCCTGACCCAGATCATTGGCCCGGTCCATGGGAAAGCCCTCGGCCGCCAGATGCAGCCGCGCCAGGCCTGCGCCGGCTTCCCGACACTGGGTCGCGCTGGGGCGGCGGACCGATAGACCCGACATGAAGCTGACGATGGCCGCGGGCTTGCCGCGCACCATCTGGATCAGCTCGCCATCCCGGCCAGGCATGGGGGTGGCGCAGGGGTAGTCATGATCGGCCAGCCAGCGCATCAGACCCAGGAAGAAGGGCAGGTCCTCAGGGTTCACCCGCCGCTCATAGATGGTCAGGATAAACCGGGCCCGATCTGTCTCCAGCAGGAAGTTGGAGTTCTCCACCCCTTCGGCGATGCCCTTGAAGGTCTGCGCCTGGCCCAAGTCATAGCGGGCGAGCAGCTGCGCGAGTTCTTCGTCTGAGATGTCGGTATAGACGGCCATGGGCCGGGCATGGGCGAGGCCGCTGGCGCGGTCAAGACGGCGAACGGCGCACAGTCGAGATTTCAGTCGGCGAACTAGGCAGACTCAGCTTCACTGAGCAACCGGGGCAGCTTGAAGGTCACGGCCTCGCGGGCGGCTTCCTCCATCTCAATGGTCAGGTCGAAGCGTTCGGCCAAGCGGTTGATCACGCCCTGAACCAGGTCTTCCGGCGCTGAAGCGCCAGCGGTGACGCCGACGGTGCGGACGCCGTCGAGCCAGGCGAAGTCCAGGGCCTGGGCGTCATCGATCAGGTGGGCGGGGCAGCCGGCCCGGGCCCCGACCTCGGCCAGGCGCACCGAATTGGACGAATTGGCCGAGCCGATCACCAGCAGCAGGTCAGCCCGGGTCGAGACCGACTTCACCGCCTCCTGGCGATTGGTGGTGGCGTAGCAGATGTCCTCCTTGTGGGGGGCGGCCATCAGGGGGAAGCGCGCGCGCAGGGCGGCAACAATGTCGGCCGTATCATCCACCGACAGGGTCGTCTGGGTGGCGAAGGCGAGATTGGCGGGATCCTTGGGCGTGAAGGCCTGGGCGTCCTCAACCGTCTCGATCAGGGTGACGGCGCCGTCGGGCAGCTGGCCCATGGTGCCGATCACTTCGGGGTGGCCGGCGTGGCCGATCAGCACAATCTCTTTGCCAGCCTCATAGTGCCGCTGGGCCTCCACATGGACCTTGGAGACCAGGGGGCAGGTGGCGTCGAGATAGAGCATCTGCCGGCGGCCGGCCTCGGCCGGCACCGACTTGGGCACGCCGTGGGCGGAAAAGACCACCGGCCGGTCGTCGGGGCATTCGTCCAGCTCCTCGACGAAGATGGCGCCCAGGTTGCGAAGCCGCTCGACCACATGACGGTTGTGGACGATCTCATGGCGCACATAGACCGGCGCTCCGAATTTCTCGATGGCTCGCTCGACGATCTGGATGGCTCGATCGACCCCGGCGCAGAAGCCCCGGGGGGCGGCCAGCAGGACGGTGAGGGGTGGGTGCGCGGGGGAGGCGATCATGGGTGGAAATCTAAGGGTTCTGCGCCCACGCCGCCAGCCGCGTTGCGGCCTCAATCGAGAACCATTAGTAGAGGCATCTCATGCGCGGTCCCCCCGCGCCGACAGAGTTGGACGTTTTATGCGCCGTTCCCTGCTATCGGTCCTCGCCCTGGCGCTCGCCGTCACCTCGTTCCCCTTGGAGAGCGCGGCTCAGAATCGACGCGGCCAGGAGGCCGATGGTCAGGAGGAGGCCGCCGACCGCCGCCGCCGCGAGTCCGAATGGGGCGACCGCCAGGCGCCCCTGCCGCAGCTGCGAAACGCCGGCCCGTGCCCCTTCGCCAAGGTGCTCTATGACGCCGGCCGCTATGTGGAATTCGAGGGTGGGCGCGAGGCCTCGGCCGCTGTTGGATTCTCCGGCGAAATCCAGGGGATTTCCGCCGGCTGCTCCTATGAGGACGATGAGCCAATCCAGGTGGCCATGGAGGTTCTGTTTGAACTCGGCCGCGGCCCGACCGCGCAAGGTTCGCAGAAGACCTATCGCTACTGGGTGGCGGTGACCAAGCGGAACGACGCAGTCATCGCCAAGGAATATTTCGACCTGCCGGTGTCCTTCTCCCCGGGTGAGGACCGCACCTATGTGCGCCAGATGCTTGAGGGCATCGTCATCCCGCGGGCGCAGCTGACCACCAGCGGGGCCAATTTCGAGATCCTGGTGGGCTTCGACGTCACCCCGCAGATGGCCGAGTTCAACCGCGCCGGTAAGCGCTTCCGTATCGATGTCGTGACCGACGTCGCCACTGGGACCGCCCAAGCCAATCCATGACCGATCTGAAGCGGGGTCTTACGGAGGCGGTTTCGGCCGCCTTCGCCTCTGCGGGGCTGTCGGCTGAGCTTGGCCGCGTCACCCCGTCCGACCGGCCCGACCTGGCCGATTTTCAGTGCAATGGCGCCCTCGCCGCCGCCAAGCAGGCCCGGCGCGATCCGCGTGAGATCGCCGCCGGCGTCGTGGCTGAACTGACCAAGGATCCGCGCCTGGCCTCGGTGGAGATCGCCGGCCTCGGCTTCATCAATATGCGCGTGGCGCCAGATGCCCTGTCGGCCCGGGCCAATGAAATCGCCGCAGATCCGCGTCTGGGGGCCGGCTTGGTGGCCGAGCCGCGGCGGATCCTGGTGGACTATGGCGGTCCCAATGTGGCCAAGCCGATGCATGTGGGCCATCTGCGCTCCTCCATCATCGGCGAGGCGATCAAGCGGCTCTACCGGTTCCGGGGCGATGAAGTGGTCGGCGACGCCCATTTCGGCGACTGGGGCTACCAGATGGGCCTGCTGATCGGCGCGGTCTGCGACGAGGATCCCTTCGTCGCCAAGCTTGTCGAACAGGTCAACGCGCGGTCCACGCCGCTCACGCCCGATGATGAGGCCCAGGCCTTCGCCGCCCTGGACGAACGGATCAGCCTGGCTGATCTCGACCGGCTCTATCCGGCGGCCGCTGCCAAGGGCAAGGAAGACCCCGACTATCGCGACCGGGCCCGCAAGCTGACGGCCGAGCTGCAGGCGCACAATCGGGGCTATCACCTGCTGTGGCGGCACTTCGCCCGGGTGACCCAGGTGGCTCTCGCCCGGGACTTCCACGCCATCGGCGTGGATTTCGACCTCTGGAAGGGGGAGAGCGACGCCGACCCCCTGATCCCGGACATGGTCAAGGACCTGGAGGCCAAGGCCCTGCTGGTCGATGACCAGGGCGCGCGCATCATCCGGGTGAACCGCCAAGGGGACAAGCGCGAGCTGCCGCCCCTGCTGGTGGTGTCGTCCGAGGGCTCGGCCATGTACGGCACCACGGATCTGGCCACCATCCTGGACCGCAAACAGAGCTTTGATCCCCACCACGTCCTCTATGTGGTGGACCAGCGGCAGGCCGATCACTTCGAGATCGTCTTCCGCGCGGCCTATCTCGCCGGCTACGCCCAAGAGGGCGGCCTGGAGCATATCGGCTTCGGCACCATGAACGGGACCGATGGCAAGCCCTTCAAGACCCGCGAAGGGGGCGTGCTCAAGCTGCACGACCTGATCGAGATGACCCGCGACAAGGCCCGCGAGCGGCTGAAGGAGGCCGATCTCGGCGGCGGGCTCGATGCGGAGACCTTCGAAGACACAGCCCACAAGGTCGCCGTGGCGGCGCTGAAGTTCGCCGATCTGCAGAACTTCCGCGGCACATCTTACGTCTTCGACCTGGACCGCTTCACCAGCTTCGAGGGCAAGACCGGCCCCTACCTGCTCTATCAGGCCGTCCGGGTGAAATCGGTGCTGCGCAAGGCCGCCGACGAGGGGGCTGAAGCCGGCGAGATCGTCGTCGCCGAGCCGGCCGAACGGGAGCTGGCCCTGCTGCTGGACGCCTTCGACCATGCCCTGGCCGAGGCCTATGAGCGCAAGGCGCCGAACTTCATCGCCGACCATGCCTATAAGCTCGCCCAGGCCTTCTCTCGCTTCTATGCGGCCTGTCCAATTCTGATCGCCGAGCCGCCGGTCAAGGCCTCGCGTCTGGCCCTCGCCTCGGCGACCTTGCGCCAGCTTGAGCTGGCCCTGGATCTCCTGGGTATCGCGATCCCCGAACGCATGTAGGCTCGAGCCTCCACGAAGGGGGCCGCATGAAGTTCTGGTTGCTGACCTATGTGGGCGCCGCGCTCGCCGAGATCGCGGGCTGTTTCGCCTTCTGGGCCTGGCTGCGTCAGGGACAGAGCATCCTGTGGCTTATACCCGGGATGGTGGCGCTGGCCCTGTTCGCCTGGCTGCTTACCCTCGCCGATGTCGAGCATGCCGGCCGCACCTACGCGGCCTATGGCGGGGTCTATATCGCCTCGGCGCTTGCCTGGCTTTGGGCGGTGGACGGGGTGCGGCCAGACCGCTGGGACATGGTCGGCCTGCTGGTCTGCCTGATCGGCGCGGCCATCATACTGTTTGGACCGCGTCAGCCCGTCGTCTGAGGCCGTTGACAGGGATCTATAATTCTATAATCATAGAAATATAGAAACTAAGGAGCCTGTCCATGAAGCGTCTGCATGTCCACGTCTCGGTCGAAGATCTCGACCGCTCCATCGGCTTCTACGCCACCCTGTTCGGCGCCGCCCCGGCGGTGGTCAAGGACGACTACGCCAAGTGGATGCTGGAGGATCCGAAGGTGAACTTCGCCATCTCCACCCACGGCGCTCAGGCCGGCGTGGATCACCTGGGCATCCAGGTGGACGAGGCCGGCGAACTTGCCGAACTTTCCGCCCGGCTGAAGGCGGCGGGCGAATCTACCTTCGACCAGGAAAACGCCACCTGCTGCTACGCCCGCTCGGACAAGGCCTGGGTCAGCGATCCGGCCGGTCTGCGGTGGGAGACCTTCCACACCTTTGGCGAGGCGGTCACCTATGGCGAGGACGATGTGCCGGCCATGGCCAAGATGGAGGTTTCCGACGCCGCCTGCTGCGGGGCGCCGAGCAAGGCTGAGCCGGCGCCTGCCTGTTGCTGAGGCGCCTTCGCCGGGCGGGTGGCTGCGCTGACTTTGCGCGTTGACTCCCGCCCGGTGATCGCGGAGTTTCCGCTCATCTCCTCGCGGGAGAGACCGGCCCTTCACGGGGTCGGCGCCGAAGGCGCAACCGCCCCGGAAACGCTCAGGCAAACGGACCGCGAAGAGCTGATGAACGCTGGAAAGCAGCCCGCCGAAAGGTAGGGCTCGCCGAAGGAGCAATGGGCGCGGGCCAACTTGTCCGCCTCTAAATCTCTCAGGCTCAGGGACAGCGGGGGCGCGTGTTGGGATGGGCGACCAGGCCCCCGGCGCGTCGCAACATCAGCCGGAGACCCGCCGTGTCGGACGAGACGCTAAAGCAGACGCCCCTGTACGCCGCCCATCTTGAGGCTGGCGCCCGGATGGTGCCCTTCGCCGGCTATTCCATGCCCGTGCAGTACAGGGATGGGGTGCTGAAGGAGCATCTCTGGACCCGGGAAAGCGCTGGCCTGTTCGACGTTTCCCATATGGGCCAGGCTCGCCTGCGGGGCGTTTCGCCCCTGTCGGCCTTCGAAGAGGTGACACCCGGCGACTTCATCGGGCTGAAGCCGGGCAAACAGCGGTATTCGGTCCTTCTGAACAAGAAGGGCGGGATCATCGACGACCTGATGGCTGGCCGTCCAGATGACGACGGCCTGTTTGTGGTGGTCAACGGCGCCTGCAAGGACAACGACTTCAAGGTCATCGACGCCGAGCTGGCTGGCCAGGTGCGAATCGACCGCCTGGAAGACCGGGCGTTGCTGGCCCTGCAGGGACCGAAGGCCGCCCAGGTGCTGGCGGCCCATGCGCCGGACGCCGCAAAGCTTGCCTTCATGGAGACGGCCGCTCTCCAGGCCTTTGGGGTCGACGCCATCATCTCTCGCTCGGGCTACACCGGCGAGGACGGCTACGAGATCTCCGTGCCGGGCCAGGCGGCTTTGCGCATCTGGAATACGCTCCTCGCCGACGAGCGGGTCCGACCCATCGGCCTGGGCGCCCGTGACAGCCTGCGCCTGGAGGCCGGGCTGCCGCTCTATGGCCATGACCTGGACGAAACCGTTTCCCCCATTGAGGCGGGACTGGGCTTTGCGGTCTCCAAGAAGCGCCGCGACGCCCGGGACTTCCCCGGCGCCAGCCGCATCGCCGCCGAACTGGCCGGCGACCTGGCCCGCAAGGCTGTGGGCCTGAAGGTCGAGGGCGCGCCCGCCCGGGAAGGCGCCGAGATCGCCGACGCCGAGGGCAAGGTTGTGGGCGTCATCACCTCCGGCGGCTTTTCCCCCACCCTGGGCTATCCCATCGCGCTCGGTTTCGTGCCGCCGGCCCTGGCTGCGGCCGGGACGGAGCTGAAGGTGATCGTGCGGGGCAGGGCCCAGCCCGCCCAGGTGGTCGCCACCCCGTTCGTCCCCCATCGCTATGTGCGCAAGGTTTAGAGAAGGAACGTCCCGAAATGCGCTTCACCAAGGATCATGAGTGGGTTTCCCTGGACGGGGACGTGGCCACCATCGGGATCACCGCCTATGCCGCCGAGCAGCTAGGCGATGTGGTCTTTGTCGAAACCCCCGAGGTCGGCAAGAGCGTCACCGCTGGCGAGGGCCTGGCCGTGGTCGAGAGCGTCAAGGCGGCCTCGGACGTCTACGCGCCCCTGTCGGGTGAGGTGCTGGAGGCCAACGCCGCCCTGGCCGACGCGCCCGAGACCGTCAACCAGGCGCCCGAGGCCGACGGCTGGTTCGCCAAGGTGAAGATCGTCGACCCGTCCGCCTATGAGGCGCTGATGGACCGCGCCGCCTACGACGCCTTCCTGGAGACCCTGTAAGCCCCATGCGCTATCTGCCGCTCACGCCCGACGACCGCGCCCAGATGCTGGGCGTGATCGGCGCTGCGTCCATCGATGACCTGTTCGCCGACGTGCCGGCCGCCGCCCGCAAGTCCGAGCCCTTCGACCTGCCGCACCATGCTGGCGAACTGGAGGTCGAGCGCGAGCTCTCAGCCCTGGCGGCCATGAACCGGGCGGCTGGCGCCGGGCCGTTCTTCTGCGGCGCGGGCGCCTATCGCCACCATGTCCCGGCGACGGTGGATCACATCATCCAGCGCTCGGAATTCCTCACCAGCTACACGCCCTACCAGCCTGAGATCGCCCAGGGCACCCTGCAGGTCCTGTTCGAGTTCCAGACCCAGGTCGCGGCCCTGACCGGCCTCGATGTGGCCAATGCGTCGATGTACGACGGCTCCACAGCCTGCGCCGAGGCGGTGATGATGGCCAGGCGCGTCACCCGCCGGAAACGGGCGGTGTTGTCAGGCGGCCTGCATCCCCATTACGCCGCCACCACCCAGACTATCGCCCATGCCGAGGGCATGGACATTGTGCGCCAGACTGTCGCCATCGACGCCGAGGCCGCGGTGATCGAGGCCATCGACTCTGAAACCGCCTGCGTGGTGGTCCAGACCCCCAACGTCTTCGGCGTGGCCACGGACGTGACCAAGATCGCCGAGGCCGCCCATGCGGCCGGCGCCCTGCTGATCGTGGTGACCACCGAGGCGATCTCCTATGGCCTGCTCAAGTCGCCGGGCGAGATGGGCGCCGACATCGCCGTGGCCGAGGGCCAGTCCATCGGCAATGCGCTGAATTTCGGCGGCCCCTATATCGGCCTGTTCACCTGCAAGGAGAAGCTGGTCCGCCAGATGCCCGGCCGCCTGTGCGGCGAGACTGTCGACGCCGACGGCCGCCGGGGTTTCGTGCTGACCCTGTCCACCCGCGAGCAGCATATCCGCCGGGACAAGGCGACATCCAACATCTGCACCAATTCCGGCCTGTGCGCTCTGGCCTTCACCGTCCACCTCTCCCTGCTGGGTGAGACGGGTCTGCGCCAGCTGGCGGCGATCAACCACGCCAAGGCCCAGCGGCTGGCCGCAGCCCTGGGCGCCATCCCCGGCGTCGAGGTGCTGACCAAGCGCTATTTCAACGAGATCGCCATTCGGCTGCCGGGGAACGCCACCCAGATGGTCGAGGCGTTGCTGGAGGACGGGATCGTCGCCGGCGTGCCCTTTTCCCGGCTCGACCCGGCCGCAGGCCTGGACGATGTCCTGCTGTGTGCGGCGACCGAAACCACCCTGGATGAGGATATCGACGCCTTCGCCCAGGCCCTGTCCCGGAGGATCGGCCGATGACCATGCAAACTGTCGGCCGGCCCACCCGGCCTGAGGACGTGCAGCCCCTGGACGCAGGCTTCGCCTCCCTGACCGGCGGTCGCGGCCTGCTGCAGGACGAGGCCCTGATTTTCGAGCGGGACGGCTGGGGTAAGACCGGTGTCGATCTGCCGGCGGCAGAGGCTGGCGCCGACGACCTCAGCGACCTGGTCCGCACCAGCCCGATCGGCCTGCCTGGCCTGTCGGAGCCCGAGGCCATGCGTCACTATGTGCGCCTGTCGCAGAAGAACCACGCCATCGACCTGGCCCTCTATCCCCTGGGCTCGTGCACGATGAAGCACAATCCGCGCCTGAACGAGAAGATGGCGCGACTGGCCGGTTTCGCCGACCTGCATCCCATGGCGCCGCTGCCGACGATCCAGGGGGCCCTGACCCTGATGGACCGGCTGTCACACTGGCTGAAGACGCTTACCGGCATGCCGGCCGTGGCCCTGTCGCCCAAGGCTGGGGCGCATGGCGAGCTGTGTGGCCTGCTGGCCATTCGGGCGGCCCATGAGGCCAAGGGCGACCCGCGTCGCCGGGTGCTGGTGCCCACCTCGGCCCATGGCACCAATCCGGCCACCGCAGCCTTCGTCGGCTATTCAGTGACCGAGATCGCCCAGACTGACGATGGCCGGGTGGATCTGGCCGACCTGGAGGCCAAGCTTGGCCCCGACGTGGCGGCCATCATGGTCACCAACCCCAACACCTGCGGCCTGTTCGAGCGCGATATCATCGAGATCGCCAGACTGACCCATGCGGCTGGAGCCTACTTCTACTGCGATGGCGCCAACTTCAACGCCATCGTCGGCCGGGTCCGCCCCGGCGACCTGGGCGTCGACGCCATGCACATCAACCTGCACAAGACCTTCTCCACCCCGCACGGGGGTGGCGGTCCCGGCGCCGGGCCTGTGGTGCTGTCTGAAGCCCTTGCGCCCTTCGCCCCTGCGCCCTGGGTGGTGCATGGGCCTGAGGGGCTCACCCTGGTGGAAGAGACCGTGGAGGAAGCCGCCCAGGCCTTTGGCCGCATGAGCGCCTTCCATGGCCAGATGGGCATGTTCGTCCGCGCCTACGCCTATATGCGCAGCCACGGCGCCGACGGCCTGCGGCAGGTGGCCGAGGACGCCGTGCTTAACGCCAACTACATCAAGGCCCGGCTCTCCGGCGTCATGACCCCGGCCTTCCCCGAGGGGCCCTGCATGCACGAGGCCTTGTTCGACGACTCCTGGCTGGAGGGGACCGGCGTCACCACGCTCGACTTCGCCAAGGCGATGATCGACGAGGGTTTCCATCCCATGACCATGTACTTCCCCCTGGTGGTGCATGGGGCGATGCTGATCGAGCCGACAGAGACAGAGTCCAAGCAGGAGCTTGATCGCTTCTGTGAGGCCCTGATTGCGCTCGCCCAGGCCGCCAAGTCCGGCGATGTGGATCGCTTCAAGGGCGCGCCCTATCTGGCGCCCATGCGCCGGCTGGACGAGACCCTGGCGGCGCGCAAGCCGCGTCTGACCTGGAAACCGGAGGCAGGTGTGGCGCCGGCGCCGCTCGCGGCGGAATAGCAACGGCCGGGCCCGAAAAGCGCCCGGCTGTCGCCTTACTTTAAGCCTTGGGCTGCACATATGTGGGGTGTGCGCGGGGCCCCCGCCTCCCCGGATGGGGCCGACCGCGCGCACTTCCAGGTTTGCCAGCGTGTCTCTTGCCCTCTTAGCGCGGACCCATGACCGCACAGCCGCTCAAGACGGTGTCAGCCGGCTGTCGCGCCGGTTGATCCGCCTTGGCTTGACGGCGCTTGGGGGGCTGATCGTCCTGGCGGGCGTGCTGATCGCACCCTTGCCCGGCCCCATGGGCCTGCCGGTGGCCACGGTCGGCCTGATCCTGATTTTACGGAATTCCTACAAGGCCCGGCGGGCCTTTGTGCGCTTTCAGCGGGCCCATCCGCGCACCCTGCATCCGGTTCGCCGCCTGCTGCGCCGCAGACCTGAGGTTCTGCCGGTGATGTGGCACTTGGCCTTGCGGACCGAGCGCCTGCTGGTCCCGCGGCGCTACCGGGTGGCGATCCGCGGGCGGCGCCTGTTCAGACGCCGCCGCGCAACCTCGACTATTGTAGCTTAGAGGCCATCTGGCCGATGGCCTTGTCCACCAGGGGATCGGTGGTCGAGGCCGCCAGACGGCCGGCCAGCACGGTGCGAGCGGCCTCGGCGGCCAGCTCCGCAGCCGCAGCCTTCACGTCGGCCATGGCCTGAGCCTCGGCGGTGGCGATCTTGCGTTCAGCCATCTCGGTGCGACGGACGATCTGCTCCTCGAGCTTCACGGCCGCATCCTTGCGCATGCGCTCGGCGTCTTCCTTGGCCTGGGCCAGCATGTCGGCGGCCAGGCGCTCGGTCTCTTCCCGCTGCGCCTTGATCTCGCCGAGCAGACGCTCGGCTTCGGCACGCAGGTTCTGAGCTTCATCCAGCTCGGCCTGGATCCGCTCGGCGCGGGCGTCCAGGGCCCTGGCCATGGCCGCGGGCACCTTCAGATAGACCAGCAGCCCGAGGAAGATCAGGACGGCGACCAGAACCCAGAATTCGGGGGTCACTAAAAAGGACATCTCGTCTCTCTCCTCAGGCCGCGTTGCGCGCGATGGCCGCATCGACCTCGGCGCGGGTCGGCGCCTGGCCGCTCAGCTTCTCGACGATGGCTTCAGCGGTCTCGGCGGCCAGGCTGCGCACGTTGGACATGGCCTTTTCGCGGCCCGCCTGGATGCCGGCTTCAGCTGCGGCCAGACGCTCGTTCAGCTTGGCTTCTTCCGCCGCATTGCGGGTTTCGGCCTCCGCCTTTGCGGCGGCCTTGGCGTCAGCGGCGGTCTTCTGAGCCCGGGCGCGGGCCTGGGCCAGTTCGGCGGCGGCTTCGGCCGATTGACGTTCGGCCTCGTCCCGCGCGACGCGGGCGTCGGCCAGGTCGCCTTCGATCTTCGCCGCCCGCGCCTCAATGGCGCCGCCCACCCGGGGCAGGAACAGCTTGGACAGAATGACGTAGAGAACGGCGAAAACGATGAGCAGCCACAAGATCTGGCCCGGCCAGTAGCCGAACTCGAACTGGGGCAGGCCAGACGAGCCGTGCTCGGCGGCTTCCGTGCTCTCGTGCAGATCGTGGCTCGCGGTGGTCGGCGGCGTCTCGACGATCGCCCCGCCCGGCTCGAGCTCTGGTGTGGTCTGGGCCATCAAGGCGCTCCGTTGAGTCTGCTCAGGTCCATGCGGGGGTTGGCCCCTCCGCAGGGCGGGCCATGCGAAAGGCGGGCTGATCTCCAGCCCGCCCCCCAACGCACGGATAGTCTCGCCTTAGGCGGCGAACAGGATCAGCAGCGCGACCACGAAGGCGAAGATGCCCAGCGCTTCGGTCAGGGCCATGCCCAGGAAGAGCATCGGACGCTCGCCGGCCGAGGCCGACGGGTTGCGCAGGGCGCCGTTGAGGTATTGGCCGAACATGGTGCCGAGGCCGATACCGGCTCCGATCATGCCCAGCATCGCCAGGCCGGCGCCGATGTACTTAGCTGCAAGAGGATCCATCGAAAGTGCTCCGTGTAAGCGATGGGGTCGGGAAACGGGGTGAGCTGTCGGTCGTGATCAGTGGCTGTGCAGGTTCACGACGTCGTTCAGATAGACGCAGGCCAGCACGGCGAAGACGAACGCCTGCAGGAACGCGACCATGAACTCAAGGGCGGTGATGGCGACGGTGCCGGTCAGGGTGACCAGGGCGCCGACGACGCCCAGCGCGCCGAGCGCGCCAAGGGAGACCACGAAGCCGCCGAACACCTTCAGCACGACGTGGCCGCCGACCATGTTGCCGAACAGTCGAAGGGCGAGCGTCACCGGACGCACCAGGAAGGAGATGATCTCGATCACCACCACCAGGGGCAGGACGAAGAAGGGCACGCCCGAAGGGACGAACAGCTTGAAGAAGCCCAGGCCATTGCGGGCGAAGCCCACGGCGATGACCACGGCGATCACCAGAACGCCCAGGGTGGCGGTCACCGCCAGCTGCGAGGTCGAGGTGAAGAAATAGGGGACCATGCCCAGCAGGTTCATGGCCAGGATGAAGGCGAACAGGGTGAAGACGAAGGGGAAGTACTTCTTGCCTTCGTGGCCGATGATCGAGTCGGTCAGGTTGTGGATCAGCTCATAGAGCATCTCCCCCACAGACTGCAGGCGTCCGGGGACCACGGCGGCCTTTGGTCGA